>Ga0075434_100004186_pt1 | contig 12926 bp, 11 predicted proteins | sample RhiMethybrSRZTD3_FD_75298 | JGI IMG/M metagenome (GOLD analysis project Ga0075434, IMG submission 75298) | Populus rhizosphere microbial communities from Tennessee, USA - Rhizosphere MetaG P. TD hybrid SRZTD3 | ecosystem: Host-associated > Plants > Roots > Rhizosphere > Soil | place: USA... | reverse complement strand
CCCGATGTGCCGCTCGGCCGAGGACTGCGCGCTCGTGTTCGACGCGATCCGCGGACCCGACGGCAGGGACAACAGCGTGCTCGACGTGCCGTTCAACTGGGACGCGCTGCGCACCGTCGCGTCGCTGCGCGTCGGCTACCTGCGCCAGACCGCAGACGAGGCGGCCGACGCCGAGGCGCGGCGCAACCACGAGGCGGCGCTCGACGTGATCCGATCGCTCGGCGTCACGCTCGTACCCTTCTCGCTGCCCGACGTGCCAATCGAAGCGATCGACTTCATGCGCTACGCGGAGACCTCGGCGGCGTTCGCCGACGCGACGCGCGCGGGCCTCCTGAAGCAGGTCGAGGACGGGCCGGAACAGAGCCGGCGCCCGGACGAAATCCGCGCGGGCCATTTCATTCCGGCCGTCGAATTCATCCAGGGCAACCGCCTGCGGATGCGCGTGATGGAGCAGATGGACGAGGCGTTCGGCGATCTGGATCTGTTCGTGGGCAGCAACCAGGCCATCACGAACCGCACGGGCCATCCCGTCGTCAGCGTGCCGGACGGCTTCTCACGCGGCTCGCCGACGGCGCTGCACCTGACCGGGAAGTTGTTCGGCGAGCCGGAGATCCTGCTGCTCGCGCACGCGTTCCAGGCCAAAACCGATTTTCATGTGCGGCATCCGCGGTTGTAGGACCGGCGATTCTCCGGTATATGATGGACGCGCCTAACCGCAGGGGTCATGTCCATTCGCCGTCCGCTGGTCACGATGGTGTTGTCGTTGTCAGCGTGCGCGGTCTCCGTCGCCGCCGACGACTTCGTCCTCGGGCGCTTCAGCGACTACCTCGACGCGCTGCGGACACAGGCCGGCATTCCAGGAATGGCCGCGGCGATCGTCGGCCCGGTCGGCGTCAACTGGGAGACGGCGTATGGCCTCCAGGACGTCGAACGCAACATCGCGGCGCGCACCGACACGCCCTTCCAGATCGACGGGACGACGCAGACGATCGTGGCGTCGCTGGCGCTGCGGTGCTCCGCGGACGGCTGGCTGTCGCTCGACGATCCGGCCGGCAAGTTCGATCACTCGACTGCCGATCCGAACGCAACCATCCGGCAGCTGCTGACGCACACGAGCGGCGGCGCCAGCGGCCTCACGTTCTCCTATCGTCCCGAACGGTTGGCGCCCGTCGCGGCGGCCGTCGCGGGCTGCACCGACTCGACGTTTCGTTGGGGCGTGGCGAATCTCGTGAATCGCTTCGCCATGGTCAGTTCCGTTCCGGGCGCGGATGTCGCGCAGCTCACGGCGCCTGCCGAGCACTTCACCGCGCCGGAGCTGCAGCGCTACCGCGACGCGCTCACCAGGCTCGCGACGCCGTACGCCGTGGACGCGCGCGGGCGCACGCCGTCCTCCTACGTGGCGACGACGCTGACGCCGGCGTCCGGGTTCATCTCCACCGTGCACGATCTCGAACAGTTCGATCTGGCGCTGAAGAAGGGCGTCGTCGTGCGGTCCGATACGCTCGCGTTCGAGTGGACGCCGCCCAACGACGCGAACGGGCGTCCGCTGCCCCACGCCTACGGCTGGTTCGTGCAGACGTACAACAACGAGCCGGTCGTCTGGCAGTTCGGCGTCAGCGACAACGCGTCGTCGTCGATGATCGTGGTGCTGCCGCGTCGCGGGCTCACGCTGATTCTGCTCGCCAACAGTCAGGGGCTCTCGCGGCCGTTCGCGCTGGCGGCGGGCGACATTACCGTCTCGCCGTTCGCGCGGCTCTTCCTGTCGATCTTCGCGCGATGAGCATGCGACGCGCACTCGGCCGTGCGGCGATCCTGGCGGGCGTGCTGCTCGTGCCGGCGCCGTCGGATGCCGGTGAGCGGCAGATTCGCCCGTTCATCGGCGCCACGTTCGCCGGCGCGACGACGTTCCTGGATCTCGAAGACGCGACCGGCGGCGCGCACCTGGCGATCGGCGCAAGCGCGGTGCTCCTCGGCGAGATCCTTGGCGCCGAAGTCGAAGTCACCGACGCGCCCGGCTTTTTCGAGTCCGGCAGCAGGCATCTGGTGCTGCAGAGTCGCGTGACGACGATCAGCGGCAACGTCATCGTCGCGGCGCCGCACCGCCGTACCGAGTACTCCTTGCGGCCGTATCTGGTCGGCGGCGCCGGGCTGATGCGCGTCCGGACGACGACGTCGTTCGATGTCTTCGACGTGGCCACCACCATTCCGGCGATCGACTTCGGAGGTGGCGCGCTCGGCTTCCTCACCAACCGCGTCGGCGTGTGCTGGGAGCTGAGGCGCTTCCAGAGCATCGGCAGCAACCCGACCACCACCGGCCTGTCGTTCGGCGATGAGCACTTGTCGTTCTGGCGGGCGACAATGGCCGTCGTGCTTCGGTACTGATACATGCGCGCATCGATCAGAGCCTGCCTCGTCGGATTCGTGGTGCTGCTCCTCGCCGTCGCGGCGCCGCAGGCCGAGGAATCGCTGCGGATCGTGCCGCTGATTCACGCGAACCGTGTTGTCGTCTCGTTCGAGCTGCAGGACGCGTATAGCGACGGCGTGCGCGAGGCGATCGCGAGCGGCCTGCGGACGACGTTCGCGTACGACCTCGAGCTGCGGGTGCGCGGCTGGGTCGATCGCACGATCGCGACGACGATCGTCGCCACGACGGATCGGTACGAGAACCTGACGCGGCACCACACGCTGACGCGGACCGTCGACGGCCGCGTCGAGGAGGCGCTCGTCACCGAGGACGACGCCGTCGTCAAGACGTGGCTCACGAAGTGGAATCGCGTGCCGCTCATCGACATCGCGAAGCTCGATCCGTCGCGCGACTACTACGTGCGCGTCACGACGTACACGCAGCCGTTCGGCGGATCGTTTCTCGGGATCAGGAAGGCCATCACCGGTCAGGTCCGCTTCACGTTCGTGCCGTGAGCCGCTCGAAGCCGTTCGACGTCGTGAAGCGCGTCGGCCTCGCGCTGCCGGGCGTGGAGGCGGCGGTCAGGTACGACGGCTCGCCGGTGCTGAAGGTGTACGGCGTCTTCCTCGCGGGCCTCGCGACGCATCCGTCCGCCGAACCCGGCTCGCTCGTCGTCCGGGTCGATCTCGAGGAGCGCGAGCGGCTCATCGAGGACGCGCCAGAGACGTACTACGTCACCGATTTCTACCGCAGGTATCCGCTCGTGCTCGCGCGGCTGTCGCGCGTCGATCGCGACGCGCTGCACGATCTGCTGTCGGTCTCGTGGCGCCTGTCGATCGCCAAGACGCGACAGACAGGGCGTGGAGACGCGCGGTTCGCCATTCCCGATCCGACACGGTAAGCGACGGCCTTCACGCAGTCCCGAGCTGTCGATCGCGAAGACTTCGGCCGCACGACTTACAACGCAGAAATCGGGGAACCCGCAGAATCGCGTTTTGACGATATTTTTTCCCCCGATTAGAGATGCGTCGCCTCGCGGCGCGGACTGGACTGCCAGTTGTCGCGCGTCGGCTGCGCGCGCCGCCACGGCGGCGCCGGCATCAGCAGCGACGCCGCAAGCGCGGCGACGAACGGCTCGTACGATCGCCGCAGCTCCTCGAGCTTCGCGTCGGCCTCGGGCGAGCGCGCCGGCCGGAGGCCGACGCGTTCCAGCTGCGCGCGCAGCGCGTCCAGATCGCCTCGCGTCAGGCGGTCGGCCTCGTAGTCCGGCGGGATGCGGAAGACCTGCGTGAGGTCGACCGCCGCGTGCCGCGCGATCGCGAACGTCGCGTGCGCCTGCCACGCCGGCAGCCCGTCGATCCCCACGGAGACGAGCGTCGACAGATCGAGGATGGCCGCGAGCGCCGACACCCACGACTGCCGCGTGTGCTGCGACCGGAAGTATGCGACCACCGGATACGAGATGTGGCTCTCGAGCAGCTCCGAGCACCAGTACTCCCAGTCGCGCAGGAACGGCTCGAGCAGGTGCAGCTCACCCGCTTCGCCGAGCCGCCGCAGCACGTCCGCGCCGCACGGCGGCGAGCCCGCCCAGGCGTCGAGCATCGTCAAGCGCACCTCGCGCCGCGAGAACGACTGGTAGACGACGGGAAAGTACGAGATGACGATGGCGAGCAGTCCGAATCCGGTTCCGCCTTCGGCGACGGTGAGGAACCGCGCGAGGCGCGCGATCGGATGCACGTCGCCCAGCCCGATCGTGAAGAACGTCGTGCCGCTCATGTAGAGGTCGTCGCCGAACGTCGCCGCGCCGCTCGGCGTCGCGAGCCGCGAGCCGGCCGCCCACTGCAGCACGGCGAAGCCGAAGATCAGCCCGAACGCCCAGACGGCGAGCAGGCCGATGAGCGAGATGGGGCCGTAGATCGCGAGGAAGCGCTCGCGCCGGCCGTCGCCGTTGATGCGCCGCGCGATCGCGCGCCATTCCCGCCACGTGCTGCGGAAGTAGGTGCGCCCGAGCCGGAACCCGCGGCTGACCGATCGCGGCAGGACGACGGTCTCGAACGCATCCCACAGAACGGTCGCGATGATCGCGAGGCCGGCGACGGCCGAGATCGCCCGCACGCTACGGGACCCAGCGTCCCGCGCGCATCACGCGGCCGATCCTGATGGTGTTGGCGATGTCCCGCGTCGGATCGGCGTCGAGCAGCACGAGATCGGCGGCCTTGCCCGCGCGAATCGATCCGTACTCCGGATCTTCGCTTCGCGTGACGACGCGCGCTGCGTCGAGCGTCGCCGCGCGCAGCGCCGCGATCGGCGCGAGGCCGGCCTCGACGAGCATCTGAACCTCCCGGTGCGTCGCGTGGCCGAACGGCGTCACCTGCGACGCCTCCGCGCCGCAGTCGGTCCCTGTCACGACGCGCACGCCGGCGTCCGACATCGCCTTGATGAACGGGTACATCTCGCCGCGCATGCGCGCCTTGCGCTGCGCGAGGTCCGGCGCGCCGAGCGTCTGCGCCTTGCGCTCGGCGTCGGCGAGCATCTGCCGTCCGCGCGGATAGAGCGCCGCCTGCAGCATCGGCATCTGCAGGATCTCGGGATGCTCGTAATAGAACCACCGCGATTCGATGTTCGCGAGCGTCGGCGCGAACGTCAGCTTCTTCGACTTCGCGTACGCGATCAGCTCCGGCGTCGGCGGGCGATCGACCGGCACGTGGAGAAAGTCGGTGACGCCCTGATCGGCGAGCTGGCGCAGGCTGGCGACGTCGGTCACGTGCGCGACGATCGGAATTCCCTGCGCGCGTCCCTCGGCGACGATCGCCGCGATCACCTCGGGCGGGAACTTCGGATCGGTCATCCAGATCTTGATGAAGTCGACGCCCTGCGCCTTCAGGCTGCGGACGTTCGCGCGCGCGTCGTCGGGCGACGCCGGCCTGAACGTGGGCGCGCCGGGATACGGGCCGCTGACGTTGAAGCCCTGCCCCGCCGTGTATGCGCGCGGCGCGAGCAAGGCGCCCTCGCGCGTCTGCCGGAACAGCGGCACCGTTTCCGGTTTGTCGTTCCCCGTCGAGCGCATCGTCGTGACGCCCCACCGCAGCTGCGCCGCCCAGTACCGCTTCATCTCGTCCGGCGGCTGGTTGATATGGCAGTGCACGTCGACGAGGCCGGGGAGCACGACGCGTCCGCGCGCGTCGACGACGGCGGCGCCCGGCGGAATCCGAACGCTCGCGCGCGGCCCCGCCGCGGCGATCCGATCGCCCGCGATCACGACGATCGCGTCGTCGACCGGAACGGCGCCGGTGCCGTCGATCAGGCGCGCGCCGTCGATGGCGATGGGCTGCGCCTGGGCGCCGACACGCGCCGCGGCGATCGCGGCGGCGGCCAGCGCGAGCGCGCACGCGCCGGCGAGGCGATGCTCCCGCGTTCGCATCACCGGAACCGCTCGAGGCCTTTCGCCTTCCAGATCGCGGTCGCCTCGGGACGCGTGATGGAGCGGATGAACGCGCGCGCCGCATCCGACTGCGTCGAGCGCGACGAAACCGCCGTGGCCATGTCGATCCACGCCCCCAGCTCGCGCGGCAGCGGCCCGACCAGCTCGATCTCCTTGTACGGCAGGATCTCGCAGATCGCCTGCAGCGCCATGTCGCCTTCGCCGCGCGCGAGCGCCTGCCCGCCCTCGCCCCGCGTGCTCACCGGGCTGTTCACGCCGGCGAACTCCGGCCGCTTGATCACGCTCTGCTCGATCACGCGCGCGACCATGCTGCCGCCGGCCGGATTCGACCGCATCACGGCTTTCGCGCCGCGCAGCGCGGCCGCGAGCTTCTCCACCGTCGAGATGTCCGGATGGCGCGCGCCGGCCGGCACGGCCAGGCCCATCTCCGATCGTCCCAGCGGCGTGAACGTCCCGGGCGCGACGCCGCCGTCGAGCGCGAGCGTGCTCATCAGCTCGAACGGCAGCATGATGACGTCGGCCGGCGGCGACGCCGCCGTGATGTCGGCGACGATGCGGCCCATGCCCGAGAGGGTGACGTTCACTTTCGTGCCCGTCTCTTTCGTGTACGCGGCGGCGAGATCCAGCAGACCCGCGTTGTAGACGACGCCGGGAGTGATGACGCGAAGTTCGACGGCCGCAGCCTGATTCCCGGCGTGGCCGGCAGCGCCGAAAGCCGCGACGAGCGCGGCGCAAAGGATGGCTCGCATGGCGCTAGACTACGCGCTCATGCCGAACAGTCAACTGCGGCGGCGAGATTTTCTGATTGGACTGACCGCCGCGGGTGCTGCGGGCGCCGCGCGCGCCGCCTCCGGCGCGGCGGGACGCGCCGCGCAGGACGGCGGCCCGGGCCCGACGTGGATGTACGTCGGCAGCTTCACGGGCGAGGGACGCGGCCACGGCGACGGCCTCAGCGTCTTCCACCGCGCCGGCGACGCGGATCGCTGGACGCAGGTGCAGGCGCTGAAGGAGCTCGCCGATCCGTCCTTCGTCATCACCGATCGACGGCGGCGCTTCCTCTACTCCGTCCACGGCGACGGCACGCAGGCGACTGCCTTTCGAATCGACGACGCGACGGGACGGCTGAGCGTCCTCAACCAGCAGCCGACCGGCGGCAGAAACGGCGTCCACCTCGCGATCGACGCCACCGGCCGTTTCCTCGTCCTCGCCAACTATGCGACAGGCACGATCGCGCTCCTGCCGATCGCCGGCGATGGATCGCTCGGACCGCGGTGCGATCTCGCGGCGCTCACCGGTACGCCGGGGCCGCATCGCACGCAGCAGGAGAGCTCGCACCCGCACCACTGTCCGTTCGATCGGAGTGGCCGCGTCATCGTCGTTCCCGACAAGGGGCTCGACAAGATCTTCGTGTTTCGAGTGGACGCGTCCCGCGGCGCGCTCGCGCCCGCCGCACGCCCCGACGTCGCCAGCCGCGCCGGCGCAGGCCCGCGGCACGTCGATTTTCATCCCACGCTTCCGTACGTGTACGTCGTCAATGAGCTCGACTCGACGATCGCCGTCTACAAGTTCGACGGCAGTAGCGGCGGGCTCGAACCGCTGCAGGTGCACACGACGCTGCCGTCGCGCTACACCGGCAACAACACCGGCGCCGAGATCGCCGTCGCGCCATCGGGCCGCTTCGTCTACGGCTCGAATCGCGGCCACGACAGCATCGCGATCTTCGCCATCGATCAGGCGACGGGGCTGCTCGCACCCGCCGGTTGGGAGCCGACGCGGGGAAAGACGCCGCGCTTCTTCGGCCTCGACCCGACGGGCACGCATCTCTACGCGGCGAACCAGACGAGCGACACCGTCGTGATCTTCCGGATCGATCAGTCGAGCGGCACGCTGACGGCGACGGGCGAGACGATCGAGGTCAGGAGCCCGACGGCGATCGCGTTCCGGTAAGACCTCTTTAGTTCCCCTTTACTTTACCGTTCAAGGGTGCTTATCTAGCGCCCGCCACGATCCATCCGCGGCCGTCAGGAGGAGACATGATGGTCCGTCGAGTTCCGGTCGCCCTGTCCTTGGTCCTCGCGCTCGCCGCCGCCACGCCCGCGCTCGCCCAGACTGGTCAAATCAACGGCCTGATTACCGACAACAGCGGCGCCGTCGTGCCCGGCGCCACTGTGCGTGCGTCAGAAGCGGCGACCGGATTGTCGCGCGAGACGGTGACCGGCCTCGACGGGCGCTACATATTCACGTCGCTGCGGCCGACGACCTACGACATCACCGCGGAGCTGACCGGCTTCCGCACGTCGCAGCGCAAAGGCGTCCTGCTGCAGGCGAACGAGAACCTCACCATGAACTTCGCGATCGAGGTCGGCGCGATCGCCGAGTCGGTGACGGTGGCCGGCCAGTCGCCGACCGTCGATGTCACCTCGTCGACGCTCAGCGAAGTCGTCGACTCGAAGCGGATCGTCGAGCTGCCGCTCAACGGCCGCGACGCGGCGAAGCTGAGCACGCTCGTCGCGGGCATGGTGCTCCAGCAGGTCGATCAGGAATCGGGAAAGACGATTCCGGGCGCGCTGCGGCTGTCGACCAACGGCACCGAGTCGCGTCAGGTGTCGTTCCGCCTGGACGGCACGAGCCACACCGATCCGTACTTTCAGCAGAACCAGCCGTTTCCGTTCCCCGACGCGCTGCAGGAGTTCAGCATCCAGACGAGCAATTACAGCGCGGCCCAGGGCAACAGCGCCGGCGCCGTCGTCAACGCCGTGACGCGATCGGGGACGAACGATTTCCACGGCGGCACGTTCGGGTACCTGCGCGATCGCACGTTCAACGCGCGGAATTTCTTCTCGCCCGAAAAGGACTTCCTGAAACGGCGGCAGTACGGCGGCTTCCTCGGCGGGCCCGTTCAGCACAGCAAGACGTTCTTCTTCGCCGGCTGGCAGGGCACCGATCTGCAGAACGTGGGGACGACGAAAACCGCCACGGTCCCGACGGCGGAGCAGCGCGCCGGCAACTTCGGCAGCGTGACGGTCCGCGATCCGCTGACGGGGCAGCCTTTCCCGAACAATCAGATTCCGGTGTCGCGCTTCGATCCGGCGTCGGTCAACGTGCTGAAGTACATCCCGATCCCCGGCGCCGACGGCCGCATCCTGATCCCGCGCACGATCGGCCAACAGGACAACCAGCTCGTGATGAAAGTCGATCACCAGCTCGGGCCGAAGGATCAGCTGAGCGCGCGCTACTTCTTCGACAACTTCCACAACGATCCGACCTACACGGAAGGCAACCTGCTCAGCTACAGCAACCCGACGCTCGCCGCCGGCACGCGCATGCAGAACCTCGTCGGCGGCTGGACGCGGACGATCTCGAACAACCTGCTGAACGAGGCGCGCATCGCGTACAACCACACCTTCTCGCGGCGCTTCCCGCCGCCGGGGGTGCCGTCGATGCAGGACCTCGGCGTGCGGCTGCCGATCTACCCGGCGCTCGCGTCGATCTCCGAGATCAACGCGAACAACTTCTTCAACATCGGCGACAACCTCGAGGCGTCGTTCTACCGCCCCGGCATCGAGTTCAGCGATCGCGTGACGTGGACCCGCGGCCGCCACAACGTGCAGGCCGGCGCCGAGGTGCAGCGCTACTCGGTGGAGATCCGCAACCAGTTCCGCCGCGCGGGACACTTCATGTTCGCCGGCAGCAGCACGAGCGGTACCGGCAACACGCTCGCCGATTTCCTCCTCGGCTCCCTCAGCCAGTTCGATCAGGGCACCGGCGAGTACAAGGACTACGTCGTCAACTACGGATCGCTGTTCGTGCAGGACGACTTCAAGGTGTCGCCGCGGCTGTCGCTGAACCTCGGCGTGCGCTACGAGTCGACGCCGCCGTGGCACGAGAAGGTCGGGCGCATCGAGCTGTTCACGCTCGACGACTACCAGAACAACGTACACTCGACGGTGTTCCCGCTGGCGCCGCGCGGCGAGACGTTCCGCGGCGATCCGGGCGTGCCCGAGGACGGCACCGATCCGTCGGTGCACAACATCGCGCCGCGCGTCGGCTTCGCGTGGGACATCACCGGCGACGGCCGCACGAGCCTTCGCGGCGGCGGCGGCGCCTTCTACGATCAGCACCGCGACGGCGAGTCGGGCAACGGCGCCGTGAACGCCGCGCCGTGGAACCTCCGGCTGTCGGTCATCCGGCCCGCCGGACCGTTCTCGGATCCGTACCGCGGACGGAACGACTTCAACTTGATCACCGATCAGACGGTCGGCACGCCGCAGGCGCTCTTCCCGACGCCGGTGCTGATCGAGACGCTCGATCGGCACTACCGCACGCCGGTCACGTACAACTACAACGTCGCGCTCGAGCACGAGGTCGCGCAGGGGCTCCTCGCGCGCGCGGCGTACGTCGGATCGCTGTCGCGCAACGGCCGCTTCACCGTCTCGCTGAACCCGGCGATCGCGACCATCCCCGGCGCGACGACGGGCAACACGGACGCGCGGCGGCAGTTCGCCGCCGACGGCATCGGGCAGATCAACCTGCAGGTGCAGAACCGCCGCTCCAACTACAACGGCATGCAGCTCACGCTGGCGAAGCGGTACTCGCGCGGCTTCCAGATCAGCAGCACGTATACGCTGTCGAAGGTCGTCGGCGACTTCGCGGGCGAACGGCAGTTGACCGGCGGCGAGATCATCCCCTACTTCATGTACCAGGATCCGGCGCTGATGTGGGGGCCGCTCGATCAGGATCACCGCCACCGCTTCACGACGTCGTGGGTGTGGGATCTGCCGGGCGGTCAGCGCTTCAGCGGACCGATGCGATGGGTGCTCGGCGGCTGGCAATGGTCGGGCGTCATGCAGTACCAGACGGGCCGTCCCTTCACCGTGACGAGCGGCACCGACAACTCGCTCGACGGCATCGGCAACGACCGCGCGAAGCTCACCGGCGCCGACTACAACGCGATTCCGGCCACCGCCTGCAGCAACTGCGTGTGGTACTTCAACCCGGCCGCCTTCGCCACCAACGATCTCGGCACGTTCGGCAACGTCGGAAAAGGCGCATACTACGGGCCGTCGCTGCACGTGTGGGACATGGGCGTGTCGAAGAACTTCCACTTCACCGCGACGTCGTACGTCCAGGTGCGGGTGGAGTTCTTCAACGTCTTCAATCAGGTGAACTTCGACGTCCCGAACACGGCCGTGAACAACCAGGCGACGCTCGGCCGCATCACGCGGACCGATCCCAGCAGCGGCGATCCGCGCATTCTGCAGTTCGGCTTGAAGGTGGTGTTCTGATCGCGACGCGATTCGGGACGGCCGCCGTAGCTTCAGCGAAGGCGGAAGGCCATCCCTCGCATCACGTGGCGGGGCTCTCGGAATTGCTGGAGGCATTATGAACATCGGACGTCGAGGGTTCATCGGCACCGGATCGGCCGCGATTGCCGCGATGATGACGCCGCGCAGCGGGCACGCCTTGGGCGCCGAAGCCTCGGCGAAGGCGGCGCAGGAGGCGGCCGCCAAGCCGCCGGCGATTCCGACGCGTCCGGCGAAAGTCGAGCGGCTGTTCAAGGCGCCCGATCTGCATCCGAACGCGCTCGAAGCGGCGGCCGACGGGTTGTGGATCGGCGATCAAGTATCCGAGCGCGTCTTCAGGGTCGACTGGAAGAGCGGCAAGGTCCTGCACGAAGTGCAGACCGAATCGCACAACACCAGCGGCCTCGCCATCGGCGCCGGCTACATGTGGCTCGGCGCCAACGGCGGCGTCAGCGGACGGCGTCCGCCGCGGCCGACCGACAAGCCGTACGGCGAGGTGATTCAGGCGGACCTCAAGACCGGCAAGACGGTCAAGATCCATCAGTTGCTCTGGGGCGGCGGCGTGCACGGCATCACGTTCGTGCCCCAGACGCAGACGCTGTGGGTGACCGCGCTCAGCATCCAGGCCGTCGCCGAAGTCGATCCGAAGGACTTCCGCGTGCTCCGCATCCGCGCCGCGCGCGGCGATCGACCGCACGGCCTCGACTGGGACAACGGCGCGCTGTGGGTGCTGATCGCCGGCGATCACGTCGTGCAGAAGATCGATCCCGACTCGGGCAAGGTGCTCGAGATCGTGACGATCTCGCGCACGTCCGATCCCGATCCGCACGGCATGTGCATCCACGACGGCTACATGTACTACTGCGACGCCGGCCTCACCGCGCCGGGGCCTGGCAGCGAGCCCGCGCAGATCTGCCGCTTCAGGATCAATGCGACGACGACGTCGCACGCGGTATGACGGCGAACAGGCGATCGTACACGGTCGGCGCGGCGGCAATCCTCACTGCGCTCGCGATGCTCGTCGTCTGGGGACGGGTGTCCGCTCAGCAGCCGGACGACGACGTCCTCAAGGTGATACCGGAGAACTACAAGCTGATCATCGACAACCCGTTCGTGCGCGTCCTCGAGGCGCGGATTCCCGCCGGGACCGAGGAGAAGCCGCACCGGCACATGAAGGGGGTCAGCGTCTGCCTCGGCGAGTACACGCTCGAGACGCGCACGATGCCCAACGGCCAGTGGGTGCGCAACGATCGCAAGCTCGGCACGACCTACTGGAGCGACGCGGGCGTACATCAGGTCCGGAACGTGGGCAAGACCGACAGCCACACGATTAGAATCGAGCTGAAGCACTGATCACGGAGGCGTTCGTGAAGATTCTCCAGCGGTTTGTGTGCGTGTTCGCCGCGGCGTCCGTCCTCGCGTTCAACGCCCACGCGCAGACGGCGAAACGGGCGCCGGCCGACAATCCCGCGTGGCCGACGGCCGCCGCGGATCCGGCGGCGCTCGGGTTCACGAAGGCCGGACTCGACGCGCTCGACGCGCGCATGAAGCAGTCGATCGCCGACGGCGATACCGCCGGCATGACCTACATCCTGATCCGCCACGGCCAGGTCGCGGACTTCAAGACGATCGGCCGGCAGACCGCCGACGCGCCGATGGCGCTCGACTCGATCTTCCGCATCTACTCGATGTCGAAGCCGATCACCGGCGTCGCGATGATGCAGCTGTACGAGCAGGGGAAGTGGCAGCTCGACGATCCGATCACGAAGCACGCGCC
>Ga0075434_100004185_pt1 | contig 12927 bp, 11 predicted proteins | sample RhiMethybrSRZTD3_FD_75298 | JGI IMG/M metagenome (GOLD analysis project Ga0075434, IMG submission 75298) | Populus rhizosphere microbial communities from Tennessee, USA - Rhizosphere MetaG P. TD hybrid SRZTD3 | ecosystem: Host-associated > Plants > Roots > Rhizosphere > Soil | place: USA... | reverse complement strand
CTAGGGAATGATCCCGATATTTTGCGCTGAAGCGAGCGGTAAAGTTGCGGACGAGGTCGTTCGCGGTGTTGCCATTGTCTCCTGCAGCCCACGACGAGTGTCCGGGCCACGATTGGGCGCCGACAGAACGTGTGAAAGGAGATGACGTTATGAGGGCGACAGTACTCTCTAATGGCTCTCAGTCCTCATCGGTGCCGCGACACCGGTTGGCGCGTTCGATACCAAGGAGTTCTGAGACAGCAGGATCGCTTGGTGATGGCTCAAATGGCCGCTGAAGCAACGCGAATTCGGGAGAGCTCAAATGAAGGAGGCAGCGATGCATGTCATGAGGACGGTCCTTTTGGTTATCGCGCTGGGCGCGCCAGGCGCGACCACCGCCTTAGCGCAGACCAAAGAGCCACCCAAAAAGCCTCAATTCCTCTTTGTCCAAACCGCGCAGAGCGTCGCTTTCAGCAACGGAATCCTTACGCTGCAAGGTGTCGCGCCAGTGACAGCCTTCTTCTCTGATCGTCCTGAGCGAATTGTCGGCCATGTCCGCAATGATCTGTTTCTGAAGCAATGGAGTGAGGGCACGAATAGCTTCAAAGACAACCCGCCCAATGGCGTTCTCTCGATCTTTAATCAGGGTACGCGACCGTCGGGAGCCATTGTGGTGCTGAGCAATCCGCGAGTTGCCGGCAGCGACCTACTCTATGATGTGCGAACCCTGGGCGGCAATCTGCCAGCCACAGCTGCCGAAAGCACACTGTTCATTGATGGCGGAGGAGCACCCTGCGAGCCGCAGTTTGATAGGGGGGATCCTGGCTATCCATGCTGGGCCCAGCAAGCCTTTGCGAACCGATAGTTACTCATCGCCACATGAAGCCCACTCGGCCGCTTTTGTTCTGGACCGTAACGTCTGCGGTCACCGCCACTGTACTGATTCTGTTGCATCGCGTCCTGCTACCGTTTGTTCTTGCGGCGACGTTCGCTTATTTGCTTGATCCGCTCGTGAATCGGCTAGAGCGGATTGGGATAAAGAGAACTTATGCAGCCCTGTTCATTACGGGGATTGTCATTGTCTTCATCGTCTCTTTGCTACTCCTTGGCATCCCAATCATCGGAGCGGAGGTTGCCGCATTCATCGATAATATCCCAACCTACATCAACCGGATGAGAGCGCTGTTCGACGATCCCAATCATCCCTGGGTGTACAAAATCTTTGGGTTGGCCTCAACCGAGGCAGAGAAGTCGAGCGGCGAGCTGGGGCCGATGATCACGGGCTTTCTGCAATCTGTTTGGTCCGGCGGTTGGGCAGTATTGTCGCTCTTTTCACTCTTCGTGGTCACACCAATAGTCACCGTATATCTGATTCACGATTGGAAGCGCATCATCGTCACGCTTGACCGCTCCTTGCCGCCGGAGCATCGCGCGAGGGTTAGAGAACTTGCCGCTGAGATCGATCTTAGGCTAACCAGCTTCATTCGCGGCCAAGCTATGATTTGCGTCGTACTCGCCGCCTTCTATGCGATCGCATTACGATCGATCGGCCTGAACCATGGGTTGCTCATCGGCATCATAGCAGGACTGTTCGGTTTTGTTCCATATGCCGGTGCGCTCACGGGCTTGTTGCTCGCGGCGAGCGTATCAGTTCTTCAGTTCGGGCTGATTTGGACACCGCTCCTGGCAATATTTGGCATATTCTTCGTTGGCCAATCTCTGGCAGATTACCTACTCGCACCGATTCTCGTAGGTCATAAGGTGCACCTGAACCCCGTTTGGCTGATGTTTGCTCTATTCTCCTTCGGCTATTTGTTTGGATTCATCGGCCTGCTGGTAGCGGTGCCGCTCGCCGCGGGGTTTGGGGTGCTTGTGAGGTTCGGTGTTGGGCAATACTTTGCAGGCGCAAGCGAGCCCCTAATTTCGACAGCGGGGGCTCGCATGGATGTCGACCCCGCTAAACTGGCCGGAAAAACGACCCATCCATTGCAATAGGCTTAATTGCGAACCTTTTACAGGTCAATCATCATTGGATTCTCCAGAGTTGGCGCGAAGCTGCTCAGATTTTGCCGGAGTTAAAATCCGAAATAGACCCGATGGCCACTTCGCGGTGCAGGGGCAATCTATAGTGCGGTGAACGCATAAGAGGATAAGTAGAGACGTTTGGGGAGAAGGCCACATGCGCCAACCATCTACTGCTCCGCACCCGAGACCTGGCGCTATTGCCGAGGTAATCGCCATTAGCGTTACCTGGCCCTGCGCTCTTGCCGTGTGCGGCGTGGGACTCATCACACAAAACACCCAGCTGGCACTGGCGGGGTTGGCACTGTTCTTTGCTACGTATTTCTATACTTTGGTACGTCTTTATCAGTCAGGTTCCACCGACACTAAAGATGCGAGAAATTATCCGATCGGGTCAAGATTGCCGGCAAATTGAATTCCAATGCGAGTGCGGCGATACACCGGCGGGCGTGCCCGTCTGGGTGAATGACGTCAAACTTCTAACCGGGGGAAAGAAACTAGCGCCCCCCGACACCTCCTGCCCACGGGCTCTGCCCGTACCGGTCATCCCTAAGAACGAGCAAGTCTCACTTTTCTGTCGACAGACATCGAACCATTGCGAGCAGTGAGTGCTCCAGCGGTTGCGGTCGAGGATGGCGCGCAGAATATGTGCACCGTTCATTCGTGCTGCCGCCATGCCAGCATCAGAAATTGGCGCCTTGCTTTTAGCACAAGATGAGCCGGTTTGGGTGGAATCCCCAGTCGGGCCGAGCCCAAGAGCCTGCACTGTGTCGCCGCGGACTTAGCCCCCATCTGCTCAGTGAAGCGAAGCGTATGCATTCTTCGGCAAAGCTTCATCTCCAGAACTGCGAGGCTGCAATGGCAAAGTTCAGATTCTGCGCGTCCTTAATCGTGAACGACACGATGCCGATCAGGTTGCCGCGGTCATCGAACAGCCCACCTCCAGATGAGCCCGCCGATACTGGAGCGCTAATCTGTATGTATTGCGTCTCGTCTTGTGAAGTTCTCAGGCCGGACAGAAGACCAGAGCCCAACGTGTTGACCAGGCCTTTCGGTGATCCAATCGTATAGACGGTTTCGCCCACCATCAGACTGGAGTAGTCGCGCAAACCAGGAATGGGTTTGAGGTCGCCATCCGCTCGCAGGTAGCAGCGATCCGTCGCGCTATCAGCACCCACGACTACAGCTCTCAGGGTTGCTGCACTATTGATGAGCACGATCGTCCCGCCCTGCGAGACAACATGGCAACTTGTAATCGCTTCTCGGCTTGAGACCGCAACCGCTGATCCCTGAGATGCAACCTGTTGCGGTGTTTGGCGGAGTACCGCGACAGTGTAGACAGAAGGGCTCAGGTTCTTGAACAACTCGCTCGGTGCCAAATTGGACTGCAGCACTCGCTGGGGCTTGGGAGCCGGCGTGGCCCACGGTGGTAGATTAGGTTCGGGCACGCTACCGAGACTTGGCTGGGGTTTCTGCTGCCGGGCGATCTTGGGCTTTGGGACGGCGGATGGTTCCGGTGTGCGGTCGTGCTGAACTGGCGCCAGTCCTAATTCTGGCCATGCTCGGAGTTGATCCGGCACGAGCGCACCTATATCGATTTCCGCCGATGCGCATCCGCTCAGGCAACAAAGCGCAAACGGCACTGCCAATTGCCATAAGCCCATCAATCGACCCTCACACTTCTGACTTTAAAAGAGTCGAGGGTGATTCGGGCTGCAAGGGCCCGAGCGGGTTTGTATCTGGGGATAACTGGGCTGCGTTGGCTGCCGGATGGGCAATGCTCACGCGATCGTGGTTGTGCTGGTCTGCCGTCACAGAACGGTGTTCCGACGCGGGGACTCAGAGATGCGATCGCCGCATGGGTTTGCAGACCTGCCCGCTCATTGCGGCGAAACTCCGCAAAACGAGCACCGCACCAGCGAGAGCGTCCCAACCCGACGTATGCCCGATGCGAGCCACTGCTTCAAGTGGGCGGGCAACACTCGCATTTGCCAGAAGAGCGACGATGGTCTCGTGCAGCGGCTCCGAGCTCTGCCCCTCGGCTGCGGCCTTCAGGCACGCTGCCGAAAGTGGGCTCGTCGCAAAGGGTGCGACCTCGCCAATCGCCGCATAAAGATCGCGCGCCAAAGCGGCCTGGTCGATGGCGTGCAGCGCCACGAGCGCACCGCACAACAGGTCGTCTCCCGCCGGCGTCAGGCCTGGGCCGAGCCCGACAAGATCAAGGGGGGCCGGTTCGCGTGTCGGTCGGATGAGGCGTGCGCCTACCCAATCCCGCAGTCGCGCAATCCGTGGTCCAGCGACCCGTGCCAACACCGAGGCCGGCAACCTTGCACACCCCGCGGGCGTAGCCATGGCCGCCGCCGACAGTGCTACGCGCGCGATGCTCTCAACAGGAGCCTTCTCGCACGCGAGACGCTCGAGGTCGTCCAGCGCACCGGTGAGCGTTTTTCGTTCGGGATCGCGAGGCCATGGCGGAGGAAACCAGCTGGACGCGGCAGCCGTGACCAGTGTGAGGCGATCGCACTCGATCTTTCCGTTGCCGAAGTGCGCCACGGCGCCAACAGGCGGCAAATGGCCTGCCATCCACGCCCAGCTGGCTGGCTCCACAATCGCATTGAGCGGACCCCTGCCGATGCTGAGATCACCGATGCAGACAAAGTCCGCACCCGCCTCCATGTGAAAGCTGCGAGCGAACAGCGCTAACACGCGCGCCGAGGCATGGCACTCGCAGAAGCGCTGCGCCCGCGCGCCCCATATGGAAACGGCTATTACCGGACGCATTGCAGGGCGATCTCAGCGGCATTGGCATTCGACGATGCCACGATGATACCGGCGTCCGTGAGCTTGCGCACTTGCGATGAGCGTACCTGAGGATCGGCCTCAGTCCCGATCACGGACGCAACAATCACCGGCCTCACCCCGGACCGGTCTTTGAGCGCACGCACTAAATGCCCTGCAGGATCAGGATGAATGCCCCAGCCCAGGATGACATCGAGCATGATCACACCGACCGTGTCGTCGACCAGCGCGTCCCCGAGCAGCGCATCGCGCGTTGCCGGTTCGATCATCGGATGCGGCCGCCCGCGGGTGAACCTGTCGTCGCCAAGATCAATCAGGATGTGCGAGTCACCCTTCGTGTCGAGCCAACCCGTGGCAAGAATTGGTGCGTTCGAGACGACGTCGAGCCCTGATCGTTGCAGGATCAGCTGCGCCTCGGAGCATAAAGTCCCACCGCAGAAGAGGCCGCGGATCAGTTTGGCGTTCGTGGACTTCGGCAACGTGTCCTGATAGGTGCCAATCTTGCGCCCGAGGACGGCTTCTGCCGCCTCGGTCAGCGTACCCACAAAGCGCACGTTGGCGGGCAGGTCGGTCTCCGGCTTGCCGCCTATGAGGCAGACCGTGAACGGCTTTGAGCTCTTTCCCGCTCGTGCGAGGACGTGCTTGGCCACCTCCGGCGCCGGCGGCTTGGAGATCACTATGACGTGGCGGGTTGACGCATCGTTGTCGAGGAGATCGATGGCTGCCAGCGTGGTAATGCCGCCTATCGCCGCCGACAGATCGCGCCCGCCCGTGCCGATGGCATGAGAGATACCGCATCCGCCGTTGGCGATCAGGCACGACACCTCCTGGATGCCAGTGCCGGAGGCACCAATGATGCCCACCTCACCCCGCGGTATGGAGTTGGCGAATGCTAACGGGACGCCGCCAATTATGGCAGTACCACAATCCGGACCCATGACAAGAAGTCCGCGGTCGCGCGCCTCGCACTTCAAGGCCGCTTCCTGCGCGAGCGGCACATTGTCGGAGAAGATCATGACGTTCAACCCGCGCCGCAGCGCTTTGCGGGCTTCCGCGGCGGCAAAATCCCCGGGAACGGAGATCAGCGCGAGGTTCGCGTCCGGCATTTGGTGCATTGCGGCCCGTAGGGTACGCGGTTGCCAGGATGTGTCGCTATCCTCGCTCCGGCGCGGCTGATCCAATAGGCGCCGAGCCTCCGTCATGGCTGCAGCGGCCGCGGCTGAGCTGCGCGCCCTGAGCGCGATGACCAGGTCTCCAGGTCCGGCCTGGGTGCCGGCTTCATCCAGCAGACCTGCCTCGCGCAAAATCTCCTTGTTGGCAGGAGTGCCGATCATCATTCCGGCGTCCTCGATCCCGGGCAGCTCGGCGATCGAACGCGCGGCGCGCATCAGCGCAACCGAGTCGAGATAGAAACCTTTGCGGATCTCGGTACGAATCATCAATAGACGACGCCCAGCTTTGCGGCGAACGCTTCCAGTGCCTGGATGAAGCACGGCATTGGAGCCTTGACGACGCCCGCTCCTACCTGGCCAACGCCCGGCTTGCGATGTGCGATGCCCGTATTGATGTTTGGCACGATGCCGGTCTCGACCACCAGGCGGACGTCGATGCCGGTCGGCACTCCCCAGCCATCCAGCGTCGGGATTGTCCATTCCGGATTGTTGCCAGCCGTGATCTCGCCCATCGCACGGGTGAACCGCACGGCCCCTGAGGCCGGCCCGGCGCCTATGAAGCCGACCACCGCCGGTGCGGCCGCCATGGCGAATGCTCCGAGGCCGACCGTCTCGACGATTGCTGAGTCGCCCATGTCAGGATTGGCGTCGTTGACCGTATAGCCCGGAAAGTAAAGTCCAACGGGCATCTCCACGGGCGCTGTGAACCAGGTATCACCGGTGCCGGAGACGCGGATGCCGAAGTCGGTTCCGTTACGGCACATGGCGGTGACGAGCGAGCAGCCCTCGATGCCGCGCGCTGGGTCAGTGAGTGCCTTGCCAACTGCCATTGCCACATTGAGGAAGAACTGATCATTTTTACCGATGAAATCGAGGCAGCGCGCCAGCGCTTCGCTGTCTTTGCTGATGCGCGCGAGCGGCGGAGCCAAGATGCGCAGCAGCAGGCTCGAACAGGCGACGTTCCGCTGATGCATCTCATCGCCCATGGTGAGGCCGCGGGCGATGATGGGCTTGAGTGGGATGCCGCCCGTCTCGCGGATGGCGCGGCCCAGCGCCGGTCCCAGTGTATCGCGCAGCCAGGCGAGGCGTGCAAGCACCTCGGCGTCGTTGCCGCCGAAGCGCATGACCTTCCCGAGCCCTTCATTGATGGCGCAATAGGCGCGGTTACCGAAGGTGCGGTTCTCGATCACGAGCACGGGCTGGCCCTGCGTCGTCATGCCGGTCATCGGGCCGACTGCGTCGTAGTCGTGGTTGGGCTCGAACCGGAATGTGCCAGCCTCGGCTTTTGCCGCCGCATCCTTCAGGTCCTCTGCCCAACCCTCAAACACTGCGATACCCATGATGGCGCCGCGCAACGGCCCGCACATGCGCTCCCAGATTATCGGCGGCCCGGCGTGCAGGATGTGGTGCTTACCGAGGCCCTCGATCGCCTCGCCTGCCGGCACTACATCGATCAGCACCGGTTCGCCCACGAGCAGGCGCCGCAGCGCCTCTGCGTTGGCTTTCTCAATCTTCTCCATGCGCGCGGCAAGCCTTCGCTAGGTTCCGACCTTCGAGAGCAGATCGGCGAGGCGCGCATCGCCGCCGGCCGGCGGCACCCATTGCACCTGCTGCACGGTCGTGCCGTGCGCGGCGAGATCCTCGGCAAAGCGCTCGAGACCGACGTTGATGACGCGCAGCGGCTGGTCGAGGAGTGAAACCGTCTTCTTCGCGTCCGTGGGCTTGTCTTCGCTCACCATAGCCGTTGCTCCAACTTGTTCTATGCATCCGCGCCTTTATACACTTGGCAGGCCATATCCACCGCCGCGCCGGCCGGTGCGTTGTGGCCATTGCGGCGTAGCACGGCCTCCAATGCTGTGAGGCAGCGCAGGACGTTTGCCTTACGGCACACATAGCCCATCGTGCCGATACGCCAGATCTTGCCCGCAAGAGGCCCGAATGAGGTGCCGATCTCGATGCCAAAGTCATGCAGCATCTCGCGTCGCACCCTTTCACCATCGGTGATTGCCTTAGGGATTTTCACGCCCGTCACGTTCGCCATGCGATGCGTGGGATCCCCATAGAGCTCAAGCCCCATCGCTTCGAGCCCGGCTCTGAGCGCGCCGCTCGCGAGCTTGTGGCGGGCAAAGCCCGCCTCCAGCCCCTCCCCGAGCACGGTACGGGCGCATTCGCGTGCCGCGTACAGCATGGATGCGGCTTCGGTGTGATGGTTGAGCCGCTTCGGCGACCAATAGTCCATCAGCATGGCCAAGTCGAAGTAGTTGGAGCGGATGACCGGGCCACTACCCTCCACGATGTCAGGCGACTTGAGGCCCTGCTCGACGTGTTTTCTGGCATTGACCACCGCCGCGACCCGACTGTTGAAGGTGACGGGCGAGGAGCCCGGTGGTCCCGAGAGACACTTCTGGAGGCCAGCCGAGGTCACGTCGATGTGCCAGGCATCCATTTCGAAAGGATTGCCGCCGAGTGAGGCGGTGCAGTCAACGTAAAGCAGCACATCGAGCTTGCGACACAGCGCTCCGATCTCGGCAAGCGGCTGCAGCATGGTGGTGGAAGTGTCGCCATGGCTTATGGCGATCATCTTGGGTCGATGCTGCTTGATGGCCGCCTCGATGACGTCTGCGGCGAACACGCGGCCCCATTCGGTCTCAATCGGCGCCACCTCGGCGCCTAGGCGCCGGCCGATCTCGACTTTGAGATGCCCGAACCGTCCAAAGATCGGCACCAGGAGCTTGTCACCCGGCGCCAGTATCGATGCCAGGCACGCCTCGATACCGGCCCGAGCCGTGCCGTTGATCAGCATAGTCCAGTGATTCTGAGTACGAAACACTTGACGGTAGAGTCGCATCACCTGGTCCATGTAGGTCCCAAACTGAGGATCGAATTGACCCTGCAGGGCGACGGACATGGCTCGCAGCACACGCGGATAGACGTCGACGGGACCAGGACCCATCAGCAGGCGTGGCTCGGGATCGAGTTCAGCGAACAGCTCGGGGGCTTCCATGTCTCGTTTGTCCCCCTTGCGAGATGTGCCCAAGGTCGCGCTCCGATCTGGCAACACAGTTTATGAGGTTTGCACGGGCGATCCAATAGGCGCTGCGCTCTCACAGAGCATGCGGCACAAGTACCGCATGCGGCACAAGTACATGTGATGACGGGGTGCCATCGGGCGCGCAGGGCTCCTCTTGGGAAGGTCAAGTCCCCAGGGGTGAAGGGCTCCGAAGCATGCGCAGCCTCGAGGTCTGTCATGGGGCCAGCCACGGTGGTCAGATGGCTCAGAAGCGCTTCCACTTGGCCTCGTTGCTACCGGATCGAGCTTCGCCAAGTCGCTCCGAGATCAAGGCGCCCCGAGATCGCAATTGCGCAGTGGGGGATCAATCTTGCGCAAGCCCGCCATCGCGTGTTGCGCCGGCTCGAAGTGCCCGCGCATCGCGTGCCAGGCAGGCCGCCGGAAGATTGTTAGCTTTTGGCGTCAACCTGTTGACACAGCTCTCCTTCCGTCCACTCCAGCCAGTAGGGCATGTTCATCTCACGGTACTACTTCGTAGCTGCGAGGCTGAGGTGCTCCAGCGCCTGCTCGCCCCTGTCTATTCGCCGATAGAGCTCGCCGAGGCCCAGGTGGCAGTGCGCAGCGAACGGACGCATACCGCGGGGCTCGGCAAGCGCCAGCGCCTGGCGGTAGTAGCTTTCAGCATCCTCGGCGCCACCTGTCGAAGCGGTGTCACCGCTCGAGGCAGAGAGCGCCGGCCTCATATCCCCGAGCCCCCAACGACCGGCTGAGCGCCAGCGCCTCTCTGGCGTGGTTGGTCGCCTCGTCAATCCGCCCCGCTGAGAGCGTGGAGGCTTGATCATACAGCGGGCCGATGGTCTGGGAGATGACGATTGAGCGGAGGGACTTCAACACGCCAAGTTTAGCGCAGGAAGCGCCACCGATGTGCGCTCCATGCCCGCGGGCATACACGGGTTTGTCCGAGGGAACCAAAGAAACGACGCGCACAGAGTGGCGTGCCAGGGTGCACCCAGATGACCTCGGGCGAATAGAAGAGGAGCCGCTCAGGCGGTGGCAACAGTTCTTCACGAACTGGTCACCAACGCCGCAAAGTATGGCGCGCTCTCCAACCAGAACGGGCGAGTATCGGTACAATGGCGGCGATTGCAGAATGGACCACCTGACCGACTCCTCAGTCGCCTCATAGCCTGACCGGCTTGGAGCTAGAACCGGGGGACCGCTAAACTCCTGCCATCCAATGCTGGCCCACTCGCCGGAAATTTCCAACCGGCATTTGATGCCATCAGGAGCAAATCAGGGTTCAACCTCACCACCAAACTCAAAGGGAATACGCTCGCGAATTATTGGGGGCCGCACCGCGAGCTCGCTTAGACAAGGACGTGTTACCTTGTGAGGCGCCGTCCACCTCATCATGAACGGTCCCCAAAGTCACATCCACCCAACGTCAGTTGACCCCTCCGATTCCCGACCATATCGCTGCAGAGCAGCGAACAGGCAAAGTGTGCCACGACCGGCCCCATGCAGCGCAGCAAGTTTGCGAATATAGGCGGAGACGCGACGATCTGGAGATCGACATTGCGAAAGCCGACATCCGCGTCAGTACGACGCCTTCAAGACGCCAGCGCAGCATTATCGGGATAGCCTGTCGGCTGAGATGCTTCGGTTTATGCCGACTCCGATACTGTGCTTTCCTCGGTTTTCCGCTCTTCTTTGTGCGACTGTTCGGGTTCGATGAACGGCGGGCGGGTGCCAGGCTTGCGGACGGTCTTAGATGACCTAGGGCGTGTCGGACACCCGCCCGCCACCGCGCCTCGCTTGCTAGGCGTACCCGCCTCGCGAACCACATCAGGGCCAGCAGCCGTGAGAATGGCTGCACCAAAAGGCCAGACTGACCCGACCGCAATCGTAACCATGCCAACTCAGCACTTGACGCAGGGTCGCCGTCCACACATGACCTGAAAGAGAACTTGTCTGGGCATCCGTGTTGCTATGCAGCATTTCCTCCTGGCGCGCGTCACATATGATACTGTGGTCGCTACCGTAGGCAGGTGGGCTGCGTGAGTCCATCACACTTGTTGGCGGTGTGCCGATGAGGTTATTGAGTAGGCTCCGTTCTGGGCCCAATGCTTTGCACGCAGCTAGCGGGTATGCGAGAGCAGAAGGGTTCCGCCGAACCACGGCCGTCCTGTTTGACCGTGTGCATAGCTCGTAGATCGCAATACATCGCAAATGCGGGTACCTGCTCGAGCACGCCCACGCACTATAGGAATGTAACTCCTCAAGGGAGAGCCAAAGTGACCGACGCCACTGTCAATGTCGACCGTCGTACTGTGATCATGGGCGCTGCTGCGGCGACCCTGCAGATGTCATCACCCTTCATCATCCAAGCTCGCGGTGAGACACCGGTGCGCATTGGAATGGTGGACCCACTGACCGGCGTGTATGCGGCGCCAGCGGGCAACGAGGTGATGGGAGCAAAGCTTGCGATCGAGGGGATAAACTCGCAGGGTGGCATACTTGGACGCCAGGTGGAGATGTTGGTTGAGGATTCGGCCAACGACGTTGGTACGGGCGTACAGAAGACGCGAAAACTACTTGAACGCGATCAAGTAAGCTTCATCATTGGCGACGTGAACTCAGGCATTGCTCAGGCGATCGCTCAGGTCACCAACGAGAAGAAAGTCCTGCACATTGTTTCGGGTGGGCATACCGACACAATCACTGGAAGCGACTGCAAGTGGAATGTCTATCGCGTCTGCAATACGACGCGCATGGAAGCCAACTCGGTCTGCGAACTTCTGTTCAACAAGTATGGCAAGAAGTGGCATTTCATCACGCCTGATTATGCGTTCGGCCACACACTGCAAAAGGCTTGTGCCGATAACCTCCAAAGGCTCGGTGGCACGATGACCGGCAACGAGCTGACGCCGCTCGGTACGAACGATTTTTCTGCCTATCTCATTAAGGCGCGGTCGGCCAATCCCGACGTGTTGATCCTGCTTGTGCAGGGATCCGATATGATCAATTGTCTAAAACAAATCGTCCAATTTGGCATCGACAAACAGATCCATGTCGCCGGCACGCAACAGGAGCTCGAATCGCTCGAGGGCTTGCCGCCTGAGGCACGCATCGGTATCTGGATGTTTGAATGGTACTGGAAACAACCCGGCGTGCCTCATGTGGACAAGTTTGTCGCCGACATTCGCAAGATGAACAATGGCAAGGTGCCCACGGCGCGGCATTGGTTCGGCTACACCGCGGCAAAGACATTCGCGCTCGTTGCAAACCAGGAAAACACTATTGATTCCGTCAAACTCGCCAAAGCACTAGGAAATTTCGAGCTGCCACCAGACGTCAAGCTGCAGCCGAACAAATGCTACTACCGGGCAGGCGACCACCAGCTGATGACCTCGGCCTTCGTCGGATCGGCCCAGCCAGCCGGGAAAGATGATCCGGAGGATCTTTTCAGTGTCGACCAGGTCGTAGCCGGCGACAAGACAGCCCCGCCAGTCGGTGAAACCGGGTGTAAGGTTACGATGCCCGGCTAGCTTGGTCGTTCACGGTTGCGGTTAGCGCTGGTCTGCCGCTGCGGGTAAAGGTAGTGGCCACTGTGTGGCGCCCGCAACCGTAGCTTTTTCTTCGTTACCTGTCCCTTCGGGACCTTGAAAGGTTCTGATGGTCGAGCTACCGGGAGCGTGCCGATTTTCGCATTTTCACTGAAGCAGATCGGGGCCACAAATCGCGTCGTACGTGTCAGCACACGAGTGTTCACCTAGCTTTGCTTCCACTCTTCCGCGCTGGCTCCGGCCAACGCCTGCACGCGCGCCTCGTCGGCGGCAAGCTCGCGCGCCGGCCCGGAATGCACGATGGCACCGTCGTCCAGCACATAGGCGTGGTCCGCAATCTCGAGACTCATGCGCGCGTTCTGCTCCACCAGCAGCACGG
>Ga0075434_100004184_pt1 | contig 12929 bp, 22 predicted proteins | sample RhiMethybrSRZTD3_FD_75298 | JGI IMG/M metagenome (GOLD analysis project Ga0075434, IMG submission 75298) | Populus rhizosphere microbial communities from Tennessee, USA - Rhizosphere MetaG P. TD hybrid SRZTD3 | ecosystem: Host-associated > Plants > Roots > Rhizosphere > Soil | place: USA... | reverse complement strand
TCGATCGCCTCCGCAGGGAAGCCGCGGCCCTCGAGGTAGGCGCGCGCCTTGGGCCGCGTTCGCCGCTGAGCTCGCCGCGCGCGAGCGCGAAGAAGCGCTCGAACAGCTCCGCGCGCGGGTCGCGCGGCCGCCGCTGGTCGAGCGGGGCGGTGTCGACGCCGGCGCGCTCGGCGATCTCCCGCACCACGCGAGCGAACTCGGCGTCCTTTGGAACCGTGCCGCCGTTGACGTATTCCGTCCAGAGCATCGAGTAGCCGCCGTGGACGAGAAACCCCTCCGGCAGTTTCCCGTCGGCGCGTACGTGCGAAAACCAGCCGCGGGCGTCGGGGCGTGACGGAGCTGACGTGGGTCAGCCCAAGGGCAGCCGCGCTGCCCGCGCGGTCGTTGGCGCGGCTGTACAGCCGGGTCGCCGACTTGAAGAAAAGCAGCCGCTCCTTCTGGTTGCCCGCGGGAGCGGCTTCCTAGAAGGTGTTCAGCTGAGGTGCTTCGGTTGAGAGTGTGGGTTGGCTCGCCATGGCCCTCACTGGCCCTGCATGTGGTAGTCGTGGCCGTCAAGGGTCACGAGCGCCGACGCGGTCGGTTCGCCAGCTAGTGATCGGCGCACGGCGTCGAGTACCCGCACAACCAGGTTGTCTGTGTGCCGTGTCTTGAGCGAGACCACCCACCTGTCGCGTTCGGGTTGAAGATCGACATCCGAGACGCCGATCAGCTCTTGGGCGAGTGCAATTGCTTGCCGTTCTTCGTCGACGGTGATCCGAACAGGATCGACGCTGCCCATCTCCCGCTCCCTCCCTGTGACTCGATCCGGCTGGTTTGCTAATCTCCGACACAGAACGTGTGACAAAACAAACGAGTAAAGAGAAACGCGACACTGAATATAGGATAACTCTGTCGTCTATGTCAAGCGATGGCACAACTCACTGGACGTTCCTGACCAACCATGCCCAGGTGCTGCTTTGCATCGCCAACGATCCCGACATCAGGCTCCGAGACGTCGCCGAGACCGTCGGCATCACCGAACGAGCCGCCCAACGGATCGTGGTCGACCTCGCCGACGCCGGATTCGTCGAACGAGAACGCCGCGGCCGGCGCAACCGCTACCGGATCAACGAGAAAGCCGAGATGCGCCACCCAGCCCAAGAGGGCTACGAAATCGGCGAACTGCTCCACCTCCTCCGAAAAGTCCGCAGCAGTCGCGAACGCGCCGCGCAGCAACTCGTCGGATGAGCTGACCCGGTCCCGCGCGCCCGGTGTCGGCCACCGCAAACGCTCACATAAACACTGTCGAGCCGCTCAGGCTGTCAAGGCCCAGAGTTTCCAGCAGCGCTCGCTATCTATCGCAGGCGTGCACTGGGTTGCGGGTAAAGAAGAAGCGGCTGGCGGGCGACGATTCGAATCGTGCCGGGCCGTGCGAAGTCAGGCCCCTGACTAGTTGATGCACGGGCCGCCAGGTCGACCGAGTAGGTCGGGTTGAACGTGAAGCAGCCCACGCGGTTCGAGACCATGGCGTTCGGTCGCCGGACGGATTCCGCTCAACCATACTGCTTGAGCGAACGCCAGCGAACTGACGCGAACGGCCGCACCGAGTCGACAAGCTGGGGCTGATCGAACCTTCCGCGTCGGGTACCTGTCGTGGACGACGGGTCGCATCGACGCGGGCGCGTCCGCCGCCCACTGGAGACGCTTGTCCTGTGCGCCGCTTCCTGTCCTAGTCCTGTCCTAGCGCCGCGCGAGCGGCCGCCACCGGCCGGGTGGCCGGTCGGTTTCACGCAGGTTGTCGTGCCCGTCGTCAGATCCGGCGATCGGCTGAGCTGTCCCAGCACCCTCGTCAGGCTCAGGATCCTTTGCTCCTGAGGTTGCTGCCTGCCGCGACGTTCCTTCGTCGGGTTGGGGTTCTGCGGCTAACGCTTCTTGAATCTCTCGCTTCAGGACGGAGCCGGCTTTGAACTTCGGCACGTAAGAGGGGGCGATGTGGATAGTGCGCTGCGGATTACGCGGATCGTGCGCGTCTCGACCCTTCCGCCTCTGGGCGCTGAATTTGCCCCAGCCGACGAAGGAGACTTCGTCGTGCTCAGCCATCGCCTCGGTCAGGGTGTCGAGGATGATGTCCACGGCTCGACCGGCGGCGGCCTTGGACAGTTCAGTGCGGTCAGCGAGCAGCGCGGCAAACTCACCTTTGTTCACTGCTCGTCCTCCATGTTGCCTTCCCCAGTGCTTCCGTTGAGAGTCTCGTTCAGCGCCATCGACATCGTGTTGAATGCCCCTGCCAACTTGTCCGCGTTCTCACTGATCGTGTCGGCCAACCCGACCATCTTCTGAAAGTCGATGTCACCTTCGGTCAATTCAGCGTGAAGCTCGCCGCCGAGCCGGTCCAGTTCACTCGTCATCGACGACAATTCTTTGAGCGTCGCCATCGCGTCCTCCTACCGCGTCTGCGGCCTGTTCGGGTGTTCGGAGTGCCTTCCACTACCGCCGCCGCCCAAAACGCGTTTCTGCCTTGCCGTCACCTCGGCGTGCAATTGCGCGGGCCGCGCCCTTTCCTTCTCCATGGTCAGCTCGCCTTCTCGAACGCCTCGATGAAACGGGGAACGAGCTTGTCGCGGACGGCGTCCGGGGCGTGCTCGGCAACGTAGCGGCCGGCAGCCTCGGCTGCCCCCTCAGCGAGTGGGACGCCCGCCTGCGACGCGCTCGCCAGCGCACCCGAGCCCACCGACTTGACCTTCGACTCCGCGGCGGCCAGCCGCCGTGACGCGTCGGTGCCACTGACCTGCGGGTCGCCGTCGCCGTCGTACTCCTCGTCGTCATTGTCCTCGGCCGCGTTCTCCGACGCGTCGTCGCTGGCATCGTGATCGTCGCCGTCCGTTCTCCCGTCGTCGGTTTCTTCTTCGTTCTCGTCCATCGGGTCCTCCGGCTCGTCTCGTTGTGAAACCGGCGAGTCGTCTTCCGCTTCCCCGTTCGAGTGACCGTCGCCGTCGCGAGAGAGCGCTCTGCGGACGGCGTAGGTCGCCGCCCCGGCCGCGGCCACGCCCACCAGGGCCCGGGCGGCGCTGCCGGTGAAGTTGCCGGCGCCGGCTCTCTCCTGTTCATCCTGCTCGTTCATCCGTCGACCTCCTCGCTCACGCTGTTCCACGTGCAGGGAGAACGAATCGGAGGGCTATGTCGTTGCGCGCCGGCGTCGACGAGAGGAATCACGCCGAGGGCGGCACCCCGAGCCGTCGCAGCCGCCGGTGACGACGATGCCATCAGCGGCGACCCGCTGTTTGGGAAGGGAACGCTCGGGGACGACACGAGGCAACCAAACCGAAGGGGTGAACATCGTGGCCGAAGAGGAGCGCGAGCAGCAGGACGCGGGCGCGGACGACGAGCAGGGCGAGCAGCCGGCGGAGGGCGGCGGCAGCGTGGTCAAGGGTGCCGCTACGGGCGCGGTTGTGGGCGCCACGATCGGTGCGGCAGCGGCTGCGGCGCAGAGCCGCTTCGGCGGGTCCGAAGGCGAGTCGGACGATCCCGCCGGGAACCAGGCCGACGAGGCGGGTGAGGACGAGGCGCAGTAGCGCAGGACGACGAGGGGACGGGGCTCCCCGGGGCCAGCGCGCGTTTCCGGCGCGTGCGGCCCCAGTTCGTCACGTCGCCCGCTCGATCAGCCGAAATCGCGATTCCTAGAATCCTCGCTTCGGCGATCGGCAGGCACCTCGTGCTCCGGCAGCGCCCCGGCCACCGGGGATGCCCGCCGAGTGCGCCGGCGCGGGCGAAGGTGATGAGGGTGTCGCCCGGGCGGGCGTCGGGAGGCCGCCCGTCGGCGGTGATGCTCAACCGTCCGTCGGGTGTGACCGCGAAGAAGACTCCGAATACGATGGCCGTCGTGCAGTTCACGAGCAAGGACACATTCGCGTCGGGCACGGAGACGATCAAGAAAGCGTTCCCGAACGCGGTCGTGATCCAGCACTACCCGCTCGTGATCGGCGCCACCGGCCCCGACAAGGAGGCCAACCTCGCCGCAGTGGAGAAGCAACTGCCGCCCGCGTCGAGCTAGAGCCCTGGCGGTCAGTCGGCGCGCTGCGGCACGTCGAAGAGCGACACCTCGAAGGTCTCGAGCGATTGGCGCGTCGCGCCAGACGCGGTGGCGGCGAGCGAGCCGAGGCGGTCGCCGTGCTCTGCGCTCTGCTCGAATGTGTCGTCGTCGGCGAGAGCGTGAGCACGAGCGCCTTGCCCGACGCGCGGTCGACCAGACCGACGAGGCCGCGGTAGCCGCTGCTCTTGCGCGCCCACGGTAGGAGCTCGTCGCGCACGAGCTTGAGGCCGAGCTCGTACTGCGCGAGCGTCGTCGCAAGGGTGTGCAACGCGCGAACACTGGCGCATCGTACGCAGACGACTGCGCCGTTCCGGGTCCGGCGACATGTTAAGCAGCGCCGCGCCCCCGAAACGAGTTACGGCTTCCCGCGTTTTAACTCAGAAACCGTGCGGAAGTGGAGTCGAAATGTTTTACAGACACATAGAGCAGTTCGAGGGCGCAGCATCGGGGACGAGCAGTCCCTTCCGTGGCAACGACGAACCCTGCGGCTGCTTGCGTGTCGGCTAGCGCAGTACGGACAGTCGGCAGACGGCTCGGCGGCGAGCGGCCGTCGCGCGCACGGGCTGCGTTCACGGCAGCGCTCGCCGGCACGGCGACGGGCGTGGCGGTCTATCGGTGGCTCCGACGGGGCCCGGACGACGATCTGCACGACAACGAGTGAGGAAGCGAGGACGATATGGCTGACGACACGAGCACGACGGAGGAAAACGGCCGCGGGGACGTTGGATCGGTCCTCTCCGCGCTGAAGACCAAAGAGCTGCTGCTCCCGGCCGCGTTGAGCGCGGTTGGCGCGGTCGCAGTCGCAAAGGGGCCCGACCTCGTGCGGCGACTCACCGAAGCGACGGAGGAGAAGGGCGAACAGAGCGCCGAACGCATCGGCGAGAAGGCGGCGGAAGGTGCGACGTCGAGCCTTCAGTCCGGCGGCAAGGGGCTCCTCGGCAAGGTCGCGTCGAAGGCTCTCCCCGGCGGAGGCGGTGACGGAGGCGGCGGCAAGAAGACGCGCCGGCTTCCGATCCAGCGCTGGACCGACGTCGCGGTCCCGGTCGACCAGGCGTACGAGGCGTGGACGAAGTTCGAGCAGTACCCAAAGTTCATGCACCGCGTCCTCAGTGCCGAGCAGAAGGGGCGCGACAAGGTGAGCGTGCAGGAGAAGATCTGGTTCAGCAAGCGCCAGTGGGAAGCGCAGATCACCGAGCAGCGCAAGAACGACCGTATCGTCTGGAAGACGACTCAGGGCATGTCGCACAAGGGCATCGTCAGCTTCCACAAGCTCGACGACAACCTCACGCGGGTCATGGTCGAGATGGAGTTCGAGCCGACCGGGATGATCGAGAAGATGGCCTCGGGCCTCCGCTTCGTGAAGCGCGCCGTCCAGGCCGACCTCGCCCGCTTCAAGGCGTACGTCGAGATGGCCGACGCGAAGGGGATCGAGTACCGGTCGGTCAAGGACGGGGACGAGGACAAGAAGGACCAGAAGGAACAGAAGGACCCACAGGGCGGGCAGGACGGCGGGGAGGACAAGAAGTCCGACGACGACCGCGAGAGCGACCGCCGTGATCGCGAGAGCCGCCGGAAAGAGCGGCAGCAGACGGCCGCCTAGCCGACACAGACGATGGCCATCGCGACCCAGGGCACCGCCGCGAACTATCTGCAACGTGCGCCGAGCCCGTCCGGGCTGGCGGACGTCATCGACCTGATCCTCGACAAGGGGCTCGTGATCGACGCGTACGTGCGGATTGCGGTGATCGGGATCGAGCTGATCACGATCGACGCGCGGATCGTGATCGCGAGCGTGGACACGTATCTGCACTTCGCCGAGTCCGTCAACCGGCTCGACCTCACGAAGACCGAGCTCGCCGGCCTGCCCGAGCTGCAGGAGAAGGGCACGGAGAAGCTGACCGAGGGCGCGATCGAGGGCGTCGAGAAGGAGGTTCTGCCGGAGAGCTCGACGTTGCGCACCGCCTTGAAGGGAGCCGCGGCGGCGGCCGCCGTCACCGCAGCGGCTGCAGCGGCGCGAGAGATCGCCTCGCGCGTGAACGACGGCGGACACGACGAATGACCTGCAACGCGTATGCCGCAGAACGGAGGGTTGAATGGCAAAGACGAGCGACACCAGCACCACAGGAGACCTCGGCCGCCGGCTGGCCCACCGGGCGTTGATGCCGATCGTGGCAGCAGCGGCGAGTGCCGCCGCCGGCTACGTGGCCAAGAAAGGGCCTGATCTGTTCGAGGACAAGGTCAAGCCGAAGTTGAAGCAGGCGATGGCCGGCGCGAGCTCCGTCGCGGACGACTTGCCCGCGCGGGCGAAATCGGTCCCCGACGACGTCGGTGATCTCTCCGACGACCTCACGGATCGCGTGAAGGACGCTGCGCCGCGCATCGCACGCGGGCAAAAGCAGACACACAACGGCGAGCTGTCCCAGGCCGAGCTCGACCGTCACGTAAAGCGCCGCGCCGCAGCGCGGGCGGCGCGTCGTAAAGCGACTTCGAAGAAGTAGGGGGCGAGATGGCGATCGCAACTCACGGCACGGCCTCGAACTACCTGCAGCGTGCGCCGAGCCCGAGTGGGCTCGCGGACGTCATCGACCTCATCCTGGACAAGGGGCTCGTGATCGACGCGTACGTGCGGATTGCGGTGATCGGGATCGAGTTGATCACGATCGACGCCCGCATCGTGATCGCGAGCGTCGACACCTACCTCCGGTTCGCTGAGGCCGTGAACCGGCTCGACCTGACGCAGACCGAGGCCGCGGGTCTCGCCGAGCTGCGCGACGGCGGGTCCGACAACAAGAGCAAGGGCATGCTCGAGGGCGCGAAGAAGGCGTTCTCATCCGACAACGACGACGAGCCCTCGTCGAAGCCCTCGAAAAAGGACTGATCGGTGTCAGCGACGAAGACCGCGGCGGATCCGCGCAACCGCGCCGGCAACCTGTACGTCTACGGGGTCACCTGGGCCGGGCGGGGCTCGGCGCGCGGCCAGGGCGTCGGCGACACTCGCGTGGGGCTGCTCGAGCACGGCGAGCTCGCCGCGATCGTCAGTCCTGTCGGCAGAGGCCCGCTGCGGGCAAAGCGCCGTGACCTGCTGCGGCACTCCGATGTGCTCCAGCACGCATTCGCGCATGCGCCCGTCCTTCCGCTCCGCTTCGGCACCGTCCTGGGGTCGGATGACGCCGTCGTCGACGACCTGCTCGCGGCGCGCCACGAGGAGCTCGTCTCGCTCTTGCAACGGTTCGAGCGGACGAGCGAGCTCCGTCTCCGTGCCAATTTCGTCGAGCGGGCTGTTCTGGCGGAGATCGTGCAGGAGGACAAGCAGGTCGCTCGCCTGCGCGAAGCGATGCGGACCGCGAGTGATGCCGATCCGCGCCGGATCCAGCTCGGCGAAGCTGTTGCCGGCGCGCTCAACGCGATGCGTGCGGCTGCAGCCGACGAGATCGTCGCGTCGCTGGCGCAGCACGCGATCGACATGCGCATCGAGGAGCCGCACGACGCGCTCGAGGTCGTGCGCGCGTCGTTCCTGGTCGAGAACCGCAAGGTGCGGGGGCTGGAACGCGCCGCCGAAGCGCTCGCGGCTCGCCACCAACGCATCACGTTCGACCTGGTCGGGCCGATGCCCCCGCACAGCTTCGTTTCGCTCACACCACAGCAGAGGGGTTGAGCGCGTTGGGTCTCTTCACCGGGTTGCTGCTGCTGCCGCTCGCGCCGGTCCGCGGAACGGTCTGGATTGCCGAGCAGCTGGTAGCCGAAGCACAGCGCGAGCTCGACGACGAGCGGGTCGTGCGCCGGTTGCTGCTCGAGGCGGAGGCTGCGCTCGAGCGCGGCGAGCTGTCCGAGGCCGAGTACGACCGCATCGAGGACGAGCTGCTCGAGCGGCTCGAGCTCGCCACAACGCACGTGGAGGAGCGATGACAGCACAAGACACGACCGCACGCGAACGGCGCGCATCCGCGCGCGAACAGCGCCGCTCGGCGACGGACGCGCCAGAGCCCGACGGCGACAACCGCAACGACGGTCCTGCTGGACTGGCGGGCGACGCGCTGAAGGCGGCGGCCTCGGCGGCCGCGGTCGGCGCCGCGGTGGGAGCCGCCCGCGCGCTCTCGGCCCGGCGGCGGCAGGCAGGCGAGGAAGAGCAAGAGCACAGGCAGGAGCAAGAGTCTGAGCCTGAGGCAACCGCCGACCAGACCGGCAACGACTCGGCGGACGAGGCCTTCGAGCCCGATGTTCGGCACGAGCAGGAGCCAGATCCCGACGACGAGCCGGCAGCCGACGAGGACGTCGAGCCCGCGTCGGCTTCGGAGCTCCAGGAGATGGTGCAGCGGGCGCGCGCCCTCCTGCGCGATCTGCACGGCACCGACCCTGAATCCGTCTCATCTGTCGCGCGCACCCGACACGGCTGGAAGGTCGGGCTCGAGGCGGTCGAGATGCGCCGTATCCCTGACTCGACCGACGTGCTCGCCACGTACGAGATCGAGCTCGACGACGGCGGGGGCATCCTGCGGTTCGAGCGCACGCGCCGCTACCACCGTGCCGAAGCGGATCGGGGGGCGCGCTGATGAGCAGCAACGAGCTGGCAGGTGTCGGCGGCCTCACGCAGCCGCGTCCGACGAACCCGGCGCAGCTCGCCGACGTTCTCGAGCGCGTCCTCGACAAGGGCATCGTGATCGCGGGCGACATCAAGATCGACCTGCTCGACATCGAGCTCCTCACCGTTCGCATTCGCCTCCTCGTCGCCTCGGCGGACAAGGCGAAGGAGATGGGCATCAACTGGTGGGAGGGCGACCCGTTCCTCTCGCTCAACGGAAGAGATCGCCGCGGGCTGGAAGGCCGTCTGCGCCGCTTGGAGGCTGCGGCCGGCCTGGACGGAGAAGACGAGGAATGATCGCGGCGCCCGGAACGACCGCCTGGTACGTCTACGGCGTCGTCGACGCTTCCGCGAGCCTCCCGCCGGGCCGTCTCCGGCTTGTCGAGGAAGGCCCGCTCGCCGCCGTGGCCGGCGCCGTGCCGCTGTCGGAGTTCGGCGAGGAGGCGCTCGCGGAGCGGCTCAACGACCGCAGATGGCTCGAGGTGCACGTCCGCGAGCACGAGGAGGTCCTCCAGCGACTTGCCGCCGGCTCGACGGTCGTACCGTTCAGGTTCGGCGCGATCTACCGGCAGCTCGACGACGTCGCAGCCATGCTGCAGGAGCGCCGCGCAGACTTCACCGCCGCGCTCGCCCGTGTCCGGGGCCGCATCGAGGTCGGCGTGAAGGGCTGGGCCGACCGGGAGCAGGTCAGCGCCTCGCTCGGTGACGCGCCGCCGCAGGCGGCGAGCGGCCGTGCCTACCTGGAGCGGCGCCTGACCGAGCGGCAGCGCGTGGAGCAGGTCGCCGCTCTCCTCGCGGACATCGCGGGGGACGCTCATGCTCGTCTTCTCCGTCACGCCGACGAAGGTGTGGCAAACCGCACGCAGCCGCCCGAGCTCACAGGCCGCGCCGAGAGCATGATCCTGAACGGCGCCTACCTCGTCGGGGGTGACGGCGCGGAGCTCGCTGCCGAGGTTGCGGCGCTGGAGGCGGAGCACCGAGGACGCGGCGTCTCGTTCGAGACGACCGGTCCGTGGCCGCCACACAACTTCGTCGAGCCAGGGGAGGGGTCGTGACCGTCGCCGAGCCGACGCCGTTGCAGGAGCAGATCACGCTGCTCGAGCTCGTGGACCGGGTACTCCACAAAGGGGTCGTGCTGACCGGCGACATCATGCTCTCTGTCGCAGACGTCGACCTCGTGTATGTCGGCCTCCGGGTGCTGCTCACCTCGGTAGCGACCCTCGACCGGCTGCAGGCAGAGGGCGCAGCATGATCCGCGTCTATGCGTTCGCGTCACAGCTCGAACGGCTGCCGGATCTGAGCGGCGTCGGCGGCGCACCGCTCGAGGCACGTGCGCTCGAGGATGTGACGGCGGTCGTCAGCAGAGAAGTCGGTCCTCGCACCGGCGATCCGCGCGAGGACGCGGTCGCGCACGGCCTCGTCGTCGAGGGGCTCACCGTGCTGGCACGCGCCGTGCTGCCCGTGCGATTCGGCGAGAGGTTCGCCGACGACTCGACGCTCGCCAGGGAGCTCCAGTCTCGGCTCGGCGGTATTCGCCGCGCGCTCGTGCGCGTCAGCGGCTGCGTCGAGATCGGCGTGCGGGTCGCTGCAGCGACACCACCGCGCTCGGCGGTCGCCGCCACGGGAACCGACTACATGCACGAGCGCCTCGCAAGACTGGCGGAGCACGACGCGATCACGTACGAGCTGCACGAGCGCCTCGAAGATCTCTCGCGTGCCTCCGTCCAGGCTTCGCACGGCGCTTTCGAGGCGGCCTACCTGGTGGAGCGTTCCCAGCTCGATGTTGTCCAAGCGGCCGTGAGGCGATTCGCGGCGTCTCATCCCGAGCTCACGGTCGTCTCGACCGGGCCCTGGGCGCCGTACAGCTTCGGGGGCGACGCCTCGTGAGCGCGCCCGCGGACCGGCTGTTCGAGGCTCGCGGCGACGTCGAGTCGATCGCACGACAGCTCGAGCAGATCGGCGACGCATTCCCGCGCCGGATCGACGCCGATCCCGAGAAGCTCGAGCGCGGCCTAGCCCAACTGGTGCTGACGCTGATCGAGCTGCTGCGCCAGTTGATGGAGCGTCAGGCGCTGCGGCGCATGGAGCAGGGGACGCTCGACGACGAGCAGATCGAGCGCCTCGGCGAGACGTTCATGAAGCTCGCCGAGCGCATGGACGAGCTGAAGGCCGAGTTCGGTCTTCAGGACAGCGACCTGAACCTGAATCTCGGGCCCCTCGGGAACCTTCTCTAGCCGGCGCTCGGGATCCGAATTCGAAGACGACGAACACGAAAGGAGACGCAAATGGCATCACTGAAGGACGTCGAGCGGTTCGCAGACGACCTACAGGGCCTGGTCGACCAGCTCCGGAACGAGGTGAAGAACGGCACCGACTTCGAGCGGCTCATGCAGATCGCCGACCAGATCAGCGAGCACGCCGACAACGCGGCCCAGACGTTCAGCAGCATGAACGAGACGCTGATGTCACGTTTGAACGAGCTCAGCGGAACCAAGAAGTCAACGAGTAGCAGTCAGTCGAAGAGTCAATCAGCTTCAACATCCTGAACAACCGAAAGGGGTTATCGATGGCAGTGGCCGAACAAGAGAAGACACAGAACGGCGGCGGCGGCACGGCGAACGCCGCCTTGAAGGCTGCCGCAGCAGCCGCAGCGACCGGCGCCGCGACGTATGCCGTTAGGCGCCTCCGGTCGCATGACGGAGGCAAGTCGAGCGATGACGACGGCGACGGCGATTCCTCGTCGCGCGAGAAGAGCAGTAGCTCGCCCTCGATCCTGGCGTCCGCCGCAGCGACGAGCTGGGAGGCAGCCGCCGACGCGCTCGTGCCGATGGCCGAGGATGCCGCCGAGGCGGCGGGGAAGTACCTCGCGCAGCACGGCCCGGAGATCGTGCGGGAGCGGATCGTGCCGAAGTTCATCGAGGGGTTCAACGACGCCAAGTAACGACGCGCGGGATCGCCGAGATCGACGGCGGGCGCGCCCAAGGAGGCAACTATGTCGAACGAAGAAGACGAGGGGCTGTCGACACCGACGAAGGTCGTCGCAGGCGCTGCGATCGGGCTTGCGCTCCCGGCCGCCGCCGCGGTCGCCAAGAAGCTCCTGAGCGACGACGAAGGCGGCGAAGGCGACGGCGACGGTGGCGACAGCGGCGACGACGCCGACGGCGGTCACGAGTCAGGCCGCGAAAGCGGCTCGGGCGACACCGGCGACGACGGTGACGAGTCGAGGAGCGAAAGCGACTCGGGCGACGGCGGTGACGAGTCGGGCCGGGAACGCGACGCGGGCGTCAGCCGCCCGTCACCTTCGGCGACGACGCGCGCGACGGGCTCGGGCACGAGCACGAGGAGCACCACCAAGAAGACCTCCGCCAGGAAGAAGTCGCAGAGGACCAACAACAAGACGAGGACCGCTGCCAAGGCGAGGACGAGAAGCACGAGCAAGGCGAAGACCACGGCCAGGCGGAAGACGAAGACCGCCGCCAGGAAGACGACGACGGCCGCCCGGAGGAAGTCGAAGACCGCGGCGCGCAAGACGAAGACCGGTGCCCGGAAGACGAAGACCGCCGCCCGGAAGACGAAGACGGCGGCACGGAAGACGAGGACGACGGCGCGGGGCAAGACGAGGACGGCCGCCCGGAAGACGAAGACGACGGCGCGGCGGAAGACGAAGACGGCGGCACGGAAGAAGACCGCCGCGCGGAAGACCGCGGGCGCGAAGCGGAAGACCGCCGGTGCGAAGCGGAAGACTGCTTCACGCAAGGCGACGTCTGCGCGGAAGACAGCCGCGAGGCGGAAGACGGCCACGACGAAAGGGGCCTCTGCCAGGAGCAAGACGAGGACGTCATCGAAGTCGAAGACCTCGACCGGGCGGCGTAGCGGCCGCCGCTCCCGGTGACCAGCACGCGGGGGGAGCCGGCGCCGACCGGCTCCCGCGAACCGTCAGGCGGTGACGTCCGCGGCTGGATGCGCGCACCGGAACGCTGCACACTAAGCGTTTGCTGTGAGTTGGCCGAGGCGGCGTCGTCGGTACGGTCGAAGCGGGTACTACTGCTGCCATGACGCTGGCACGGAGGCGGAGGATGATCCCTCTTGTGCTCTTTGTCGTCGCCCTGGCGATCGCGGCGAGCGCAGCGGCCTGAAGGGCGCCATTATTCATGTCGCGCCCCTCATGCTGCGGCTCGGTGGTACTCGCGGATGAGTCCGCCGAGCCGGTCGCGGCACGGGTCTCGCCTACGGTCTTTCTTGCCGATAGCTTGTCCGGATCCGGTGTGCCGAGACCGAGTC
>Ga0075434_100004183_pt1 | contig 12930 bp, 14 predicted proteins | sample RhiMethybrSRZTD3_FD_75298 | JGI IMG/M metagenome (GOLD analysis project Ga0075434, IMG submission 75298) | Populus rhizosphere microbial communities from Tennessee, USA - Rhizosphere MetaG P. TD hybrid SRZTD3 | ecosystem: Host-associated > Plants > Roots > Rhizosphere > Soil | place: USA... | reverse complement strand
CTAAATTTCTAAATAATGGCGGCATAATTTTTTCTTTGTTAGGGCAACCAAACTCTGATCTAATGAACGAATTTGACGTCTGTGGTATTAGGAAGATGTGAATCGTAGAGATAGATTATTATTATGACTTGCTTTAGTAGTGATATTTATCTTACTTGTATGATCTGATCATACATAATTGATGTCAATGGAAGCAGGAAGTGAATTTCTTGAAGAAAATCATAAGCATAGTAGGTAATCATATCATCCAAGTGTTTTGAGAAATAATATGATTCTTATCATCGTATGTTATATATTTGTCCTTGTATATTGAGCGAAATAGAAATTAAAGAATTTGAATGGTACCTGCGTGATTATTTCTTCAGACAATATAACCAAGGTAATCAGGAATTCAGTAAGGAAACAATTGTACAAGGAATAAGGCTCTATTTACGATACAGAAACTCTGAATTGTGGAAGATATCAGCCCTCATAGACTCTGTAGTTGAATCATTAAGTTCTAGGTCAGTAGTAGTTATCAAGGAAGTCGACGTCAATCCAATACGACTTACAAGCGGACTATCGCGTTTACAGTGTTCCAAGTGCTTTTACATTTCATATTTGAGTACTAATGAACCTATGAAATGTCTGAGATGCTCTGCAATGGAACTGCATGATTTTCCAAAGAAAAAACAATAGATACCAACAGTCGGCTCGCTAGACTTGAAGTAGATCTGATGTTTCTTGTCAGGTTACATGTTATTGTACAATTCGTAAATGGCGATATTTATTTTCTTGAGCAACTTCTTCTTTGATCTGTTAGCTTTTTCATTGTTACTATAATCTGCCAATTCTAGTAAGTCGTGTAAATGTTCCAACTCTGTTCTGGCCAAAGCATACACTCCTTTCTTTGATACAATTTCAAGTAATCTTCTTCTTTCCATATAGTCCTTATCTTGTGCTGTAGTAGGCAATCTGTTTGGATCTTGCATGCGCAAATCACAGACATTTACTCGTCCCGTTTGATAAGTATTTGGCATGCTAATTATAAGAGCAAATTATTTACTACTTGGTATGTGCATATGTTGTAGCAGTGGGCTATACTGACTGCAACAGATCATGGTATGACGATGAATTGGGGGATCTGACAAATGGCTATTAAGTGGAAATATAGAGCTTGAAGGTCAGATATAGTCAGATTGATGCTTTTGGAATAGTGGTCATGTTAACTTAGCAATAACGATCTATCTGCGACCATTCCCTCTTATTCTATAGATATGGTTGAACACGAGGGAACACCAGCAGAGGTAATAATCATGCATACATACATCATCTTATATTTTCTAGGCTTAGGTTTCAGAAAATACGTCAGAAGCAATCCAACCGTTTGAGCAGGAAGTAAGGATCCAAATAATGTATAAGTCAATATGGCCGGATTAGTGGTTCAAGAACTTATATACAAGGCAAATATCTCTGAATCTGCATGAAAGTATTCCTAGCACCAAATACCTCTGATCATGAAATTGTCGTGAAGGCTGTTAGGAGATTGGTGGAGAATGGTATAAAGGAGGAGTATATTGAGATAAACTATAATACGCAGGAGCTAGAAGAAGGTGACCTTTATGTGAGTTACGATCCTCCTGATTTGGTGATTAGAAACGTTTACGACAAAAAGGCAAACGGAATTGTAAAAATGAATAGCTCCGCATTGATAAAGCTCTAGAATACTGCTAATACTATTGCTGCAATGGTAGTATCAGATCATTCAAACTTTTTGCTAGGTCATTTATACTCCGTCTACTTTCACTTCCATCCTTCATTAAGCGAACCGTTACCTGCCCATATTTTATTTCATCGGGAGCCACTATAACTGTAATGAGCGCCCCCTTTGTAGATGCATCATCAAGTTGTTTTCTGAGTGTTCTGCCTTGAAGGTCATAATCGGCAATGACTCCGCTATTGCGTAAATCCGAGACAATTTCTAAAGCCCTTTCACCCATATCGTCAGATGTATAAGCAACATACACGAGTGGTTTGGGTTCCGATTTTAAAATACCGTGTTTTTGCAAAGCTATTGCTATCCTTTCCACACCACCTGCCGCGCCTACGGCACCTATATCCCTTCTCCCAAACGCATCGGTTAATCTGTCGTATCTGCCGCCTCCTACTAATGCACCCATCTCAAGAGAAGAATCGAAGGCCTCAAACACTAAACCCGAATAATAGTCCAAGCCGCGTACAATTCCTAGATTGACCCGCGCATTATTAACTCCTCGGGCTTTTAGTGAATCCATCAATTTCGCAAGGCTAGTAAAGTTTGTGAGTTCTTTTAGATCTCCTTGTGACTCGACTTTGGCTATTGTGCCATTCCTTGTGGATAGATCTATAAGACGCTGAAGGGTTGAATATTCGATTTTATCCTTATATTCTTCAAGTACTGCATGCGTGCCTTTCTTTGGGACTTTGTCGATGGCTCTGAACATTTCAAAGATCTTGTATTCATCTTCAATACCAAGTTGATGTCTCACAAATTCTTCCATTAATTGGCGATCGTTAATTTCAATACTGACCTTTAATCCCAACTTTTTTAGAAATACCGAAACAAATTCAATTACTTCCGCATCAGATTCATGGCTAAATGAACCATAAATCTCTATATCCCATTGATGGAAGTATCGGTATCTTCCTGCTTGCGGTTCATCATATCTCCAAACGCCGGCAAATGTCGCAAGTTTGGCAGGCATCTTCAAATCTCGCCTTGCCGCAACAAACCTTGTCAATCCAATTGTAAGATCAAATCGTAATGCAACTTTTCTGTCACCCTTATCACTAAAACTATAGATTTCATTTGAGATATTAGTACCACTTTTTGTCTCAAGGGTAGAAAGCATCTCTATTGGTGAAGGCTCCATAATCTTGAAGTTGAACAATGTAGCAGTTTCAAGAAATTTTTCCTCAATATAGTTAATATTATAAAGTTCTTCTTGTTCGAGATCCCTCATCCCACGAGGAAGTTCCAACTTCACAAAGAACAGCAATAATGGTTGACATTTAGATTTTACGATCAATTATAATAAGTGGGATTTGAAAGATGCATGCGTGTCGGAGGGAAGATTCAGGTATCTTGATCATATGACAGATGCCGTGATTGAGGCATATGGGGGTACTCTAGATGAGGCTTTCGAGAATTCTGCTCTTGGACTAGTCAACACAATGTTCGATTTGACCGCCACCAGCAACATCTCTTGTTCTGCTGATAAAGAAATACAAATTGAAGCAAAGGGATTTGATCTTCAAAGCTTACTGTATGACTGGTTAGAAAAAGTTATGCTAGTCGTTTTAATGCAGCATATTTTATTATCGGACTTCAAGGTGAAGATATATGAGGAAAAGGTTGGCGATTATAGCTATATACTTTCAGGAATTGCAAAAGGAGAGCGTCTGAACCTGGAAAAACATCATTACAAGATAGAGGTAAAAGCAATAACTTATCATGAAATGGAGATTAAAGAAGAAAAAGAAAGAAACAGAGTGACAACTAGATTTTTATTGGATCTCTAGCTGTATATGGATAAAATTGCGTTGAGATTTCTACAGTCAGTATAAAGCCATATTACATGTTATAATATCAACATCATATAACTTAGTTGTGTAGCTGTGCACATCGCACTATTAATGCAAATAATCCTTCAGAAGGCTCTATTAACTTAACTGCATTTTATCAGGATGTTTGTAAATTTGGTTCTATCTGTTTCCTTATACAGATATACGAGAAATAATCATAGCCAATTATTCATATGTTTAGTCTCACATTCAATTATTAGGACATAGTCAGCTTTAGGTTATGCTGTGACTATTTAGTGCTTAAGTTAACGGAGCCCTTCACAACTCAAAAAAATCTTATATAGCAATTCACACCCTTTATTATAGGAACATGAGTGAAGATAAAAAAGGTTCTAGTACGCATGTAAGTAGCAACCAATCTTTGATGGAGCTTTCAGACAAAAATTTTGACGATACCGTCTCTGGAAGCAGGCCTGTTTTAGTGGACTTTTGGGCAACTTGGTGCGGACCTTGTCAGTTTATGCTTCCGATTTTTGACAAATTAGCAAAAAAATATGGAGATAAGGTGACCTTCGGAAGACTAAATGTGGACGATAACCAGGGAGTGGCTATGCGATTTGATGTATATGCCATTCCTACATTTATAGTATTCATGAATGGGAAGGCTATCGATCGAGCCGTGGGCGCAGTTGGAGAAAAAGGACTCGAAGGGCTCTTACAAAAGTATCAATAGCCATTCCTATTTTATGTTTATCTTTAATTTTAATTCAAAATTAATTAATTATAAATATCATTTATTATGAAGAATAATAACAGAAAAATATCTAAAGATATCCATATGCAGGATCGGATTTCCTTTTTAATCCTAGGATATTTTTGAAAACTTCGTTCTCTTCTTCGTTTAGTCTGTGATTGAATCGTTCTATTAGCAATTTTGCCTGTCTGCTGTTCAGATCCGTATAGAACGTGTCCTCCTCGTTGATTTGCCTTCCAATTACAGGGCCCCTGATAGAGACGGCGACTTGCATTCCTTTTGTAGCCTCTTCAATTGCTTTACCATTTTCCTGTACCTGCTGTATGATGCCGATCTTTTTACCATCGTTACTCATAACTAGAACCTTTTGCCTAAGTTTTCCAACAAGAACCTCTGCACCAAATACGGCTGGATCGTTTCGCCTAAAGATATATCCTCTCATAAATTGAAATTTACAAATAGGTGGTATTTCGTTGAATAGAATCGATTCCTCATGCTCTCTTTGATATGTAACCCAATCTGTATAGGTCCTTACAAGATTGTATATTATTTGTTCATTGAAAATCTTTACATTACGTTCCTGTGATTCCCTCTGCGCATCATCTAAAACTTTAACGTTGAAGCCAAGCACTACTCCCAAATACCTGTCCTTTTCCCTGACTGCCGAAGCCTCTATTATATCCCTTCGTGTAATATGGCCAATATCCGCGCTTCGAATGTTAACATTTGCCTTTTTTAAAAGATCCATAATTGCCTCAATTGAGCCTATAGTATCACACCTGAGAATAACACCATTCGAATCAGTATTGATAATGGCACTCTTAATCTCAGACTCTACCATTTGCCTTAGGATATCTTCATCCTGTTTCCTTTCAAGAACATATAAAGGGCTACCTGCTAGAACACCATCCAAGTCTGTGGAGGTAATCTTCAGACCTGCTGCGGATATTACTTGATCAACTGGTTTAAATTTGTCTCTGGGATCCCTCATTTCATCGAGAGGTTTGGGCACCAGCAAAGCTTTGATTTTAGTGATAACAGCACCATCGCGTTTTGCCACTACCACTACATCTCCGTGTTTTATAATTCCATCCAAAAGTATAACATTTGCAGAAGGACCTAGCCCCACTTCCTCATTGATTTCAAGCACAATTCCTCTCGTCCCACTTGTATGTCGCTCTAACCTTCTTCCCATAAATTGCTGTGCAAGCCCAACAAGGACTGCTAGCAGTTCAGGAATGCCAACTCCCGTCACTGCACTTACAGGCACAATCGCCAATTCTTTAGTAAAATCTTTTACTCGCCAGAAAGCTTCGGAACTATAACCTAGCCTGGAAAGTGAACCTACAACATTGTATATCTTTGTGTCCAACATTTCTAAGACATTGACATCCTGATTTTTCATTTCCTCGCTAACAAATGGCGAAAGAGAATTTTTTCTCCACCCAGTAACCATATCAATTTTATTTAGCGCAATAACGAATGGGACTTTTCTTTTTCTTAGAATTTCTATACTTTCAATTGTCTGTGGCTCAAATCCTTTGTTAACATCCGCAACTACAATTGCTAGATCTGCCGCTGAGCCTCCTCGTACCCTGAGATTTGCAAAGACCTCGTGGCCTGGAGTATCAATGACAAGTAGACCGGGGATTTGAGTTTCTGATTTAGAAAGCCTCTGGTAAAGTGGTCCAGTAATATCCTTGATTGTTTCAATCGGAAAAAAACTCGCTCCTATGTGTTGTGTAATGCCTCCAACCTCTCGTGCTTGAACTGCAGTACCCCGTACTCTGTCCAACAATGATGTTTTCCCCGAGTCTACATGACCTAATACTACTACTACTGGTTGACGTAACTGCACTTAAGTAAAAATGACCTGTGACTCTTTTATGAAGCTTTCAGATGAATCCGATGCGTGTATAATATTGTCTGTAAGGCCGAGACCAAAATCACCCCGAATAGTGCCGGGAGCAGCTTCAAATGACTTGGTGGATCCTATCATCGTCCGGACTGTATTAATTGCATTATTCCCTTCTAGAATACAGGCTACGACAGTGCCTGATGATATGAATGATACTAGCTCTTTAAAAAATGGTTTTGCCTGATGTATGGAATAAAATTGTTCAGCCTTTTGTTGGGTAAAATTGAATAATTTTAAATCTCTTATTTGAAGTCCTTTATCCTCGAATCTAGAAAGGATCTCCCCTGTCAAGCGACGTTTAAAGCCATCAGGTTTAACAACTATAAGGGTTTTTTCGATAGCCATGGTTTTCTATAAGACTACGGCTATTTCTTTACCTTAATACCGCCCTTTACATACTTGTTTGTCCATTTCAATCTTCTTGGATCGCGTTTTAATTTGCGCAAATTCTTCTTGCACTTGTCAGAACAGGTCCATTGTATGGAACCGTCGTTTTTAACAAGCATTGTTCCTTGGCCTGTGACAATACGTCTACCGCAGAAAGAGCAGTTACGTAGCGATGCTGCCGTTTTACTCATAATCTATTTATCTCCCGTCCACACACAACTTTCCATTACTTTATCTTGCGGGCCTCACGTTCAGTTTCTCTAAGCATCAAGACATCATTCATTCGGATCGACCCCTTGACGTTTCGAGTCAGAATACGTCCTCTATCTTTTCCTTCCAAGACTTTTACCCTGACTTGTATCACCTCCCCTGCAATGCCTGTTCTGCCAACAATTTGGATAACTTCTGCAGGAACTACCTTCTCTTCAACAGTCTTGCTCATGTCAGATTACTCTTTTTTACCTTTCATGGTTGAAATTGACTCCACAACCTGCTCAACTATATGTTGTGCTTCACCAGCATCCAGGATTGTTGCAGCTGCGGAGCCGACATCTATGCCTAGGGAGGTTCCTAGCTGTTGCTTACTTGGTACAAAAACGTATGATGCACTTCTCTCTTCACAAAGAATTGGCAAATGCGCTACTACTTCTGGTGGTTCCACGTCTTCTGCAATGACGACCAATCTACTTGAGCCACGCTCTATTGCTTTTGTAGTTTCATTTGTCCCTTTCCTTACCCTACCACTCTGCTTCGCCAGCCGTACTGCTTCATAAACTGCATTTACAAGGTCTTTAGGGGTTTCAAATTTCACATAATATGGTTTACTCATAATCTATTTTGTCACCCATTGGGATCATCTTATTACTTCTGTAAGAGAAGAACAGGCGTTTTAAAAGTGTTGTCTATAACTTTTAGATTCTATCGTTTATTTTGCTCCCAACAAGGGTACTATATTCTCGAACTTTTGAATCCAACAGCGATTTATCAGTGGATTCTGCATAGATCCTAACCAGCGGTTCTGTTCCGCTTGGCCTTACCATGATCCAGGTTTCTTCATCTATCCATATCTTGGCGCCGTCTAAAGTTTCAACCTTTTGAGGACTACCATGTTTCAAGCATGCATTCACTATCTCGTCAGCAATTTGCTTTGTAGGACATCTAAACTTTGACTTGTATTGAAATATCTTTGGTAATGAGGATATCAATTGTGAAAATCTTTCTTTACTTGAGGCCAGCATATCCAATAAGAGGGCTGTAGTCATTATGCCATCCCTTACTTCATTCAACTTTCCATACATGAATCCGCCATTCTCTTCTAATCCAATGTAAGATTTACGCAGGACCATTTCTCTTGAAACTTCGACGCTTCCGACTTTTGTATGTGTTAATTTTGAACCTTCTTCTTCCGCTACAAATGAAAGAGCCATTGTGGTGTTTATCGGACAAACGATCTCGGCGCCTTTATGCTTATTTTTTAGTAAATGTTTGACAAGTAAAGTACCGGTCCTGTCTCCCCATTGGATTGTTCCTTTTTCGTCGCAGAATATACTACGGTCACCATCGCCATCGTAAGCTACCCCTATGTCAGACTCTGTGTCCCTTACCATGTTAGCGAGAATTTGAAGGTTTTCAGGAGTGGGCTCTGGTCCACGTCCAGGAAAATTGCCATCTATGCTGCCATTGACTACAATCGCTTTACATCCGAGTTTTTGTACTAACAATGGAGCAACAGCCGCTTGGGCGCCATTACCTATATCTAGAACAACTTTGAATTCACATGATCTGATTTTTTGAACATCAATTAACTGCAAGACTGCCTCCATATAAGAATCGATTACAGATTCATTGACAGAGTCTCGGCCTAAGCCATCAATTTTGGTATATTTATTTGAATAGTAAATAGATTCAATCTTTAATTCGTCTTCTCTTGAAATTTCCACCCCATCATTTGCAATAACTTTAATTCCATTATATTCGGGCGGATTGTGCGACGCTGTGATCATTATTCCACCATTGTAACCAAGGCGCTTTGTGGCGTACTGCAGACAAGGAGTAGGAACAAGTCTGGCATTTTCGACATTCAGTCCTGCAGAGTTAAAAGCAGATCGAACCAGTTTCGAAAAAATAGGACTTGAATTTCTACCATCATATCCTATGACTATTGGTCCTTTTTGGAAATAGGTTGCTATCGCATAAGAAAGGTCGATTATAAAATCAAACGTAATCTCCTTTCCAAAAATTCCCCTAATTCCGTTGGTTCCAAATAACCTGCTTTGTTCTTTGTACATCTTTAGTTTTTACTATCCAAATCGGTACAGAATAGTGGAGTTCGTGGCATTCTGTAATCATGGAGTTCGCTATCCCAACTCAGGGACAGACACATAATCGCCGGCTTCAATAACAATTGATCTCTTGTAACGCAACTCGAATATATAGCAGCACAAAAAACATAGTAGTTCACAGGATCGACCCCTTTCCGTCGCTATGTAGATTCTCTACAAACTTTAATGATCTACGTACCATCATGCAATGAAAAAATAATAATTGTAATAAGTATTTATGCAATTTCGTCCTGTATCGCGTCTTAATAATATATATTTTTAATGGAAGTAGAGAAAAGACATTTGTTGCTCTAATTTGCTATAAGGACCTCTATTGCAGAAAACATTGCGAGAAAAATGGCCTGCTTATGCGGAGTCCGAACTCGCTACGACATTCCCATCTATCTTGGACACTCTTAATATATGATTGTTGATAGAAATCCTTAGCCAATACTTTAAAAATTAAATTTGGCTTTTGCTCATGCAGAGCTACAACTTGCGGGGGTTGCCAAGCCTGGCCAACGGCGCAGGTCTCTTGTTAAAAGAGTGTGAGGCTTAGAATGAGCCAGGAAACGTGAGGGACTGACTCCTATAACCCTGTTCCTTAGGGATTCGTGGGTTCAAATCCCACCCCCCGCACTGTACTATACGCATAATTACATTCATTGAACGAATGATAATGAGAACGTAATGCAAGACTCAGCACGTACGTGACATCCATCTTTATGAATAGCTAGAACAACCTTCATGGAGACAGATTGATTCTGGAAGAGAACATGAACACAATTCTATCTTACCTACGGTAGCTTCAAGCACATGGAGATAGTATCCCCAGATAGGTACATTATATTTTCACACTTACGAAGCTTTCGACTCGACTGCTTAACAATAAGCGCTTTGATCATGGCACAAAGAATGATCTTGATAATGTGATTTCTATAATAAAAATTCATCATCATTTGTATTGCACATCCTTCTTGTCCTCTATCTCTCGGTTGTCCTATTCTTTTTTTCTTAAATGTTGTCTGTCTGTGATGCATCTAAGTCAACTACTACGATTACTGTATATTCAGATAGTACATTTACAACTTGGAGATCACATTAGGTAACAGTTAGCGCTCTCTATTTTTATTCTGTAATAATATAGTTTGCTAATTATTCAGGACCAAAACCCGTAGCTTTTCTGATGGCAGCAATTCTATTCTTTGTAACATAGGACGTCCTATTTGTAATAATGCGTCACAGGATGGTCAAATTATCCAAAAGCATGCGACAGGCTTATAGAGGAATTGACATCTGCACTAAAGGAAAGTTCCTATGGCTTCAGGCTATATGAAGAAGATAGAGACAGTGAGGGACTCTCTTTGCGCTATGCCTTAATTTGGAATCCCGCTGACGACACACTCGATTTTCCAGCATATCCAGAATACTGGCAATAACTAGAACTTGCTCCTTTTAAGTCAATTTATCCTGATTCAGATTTTGAGGATATACACAGAGATGATGATCTAGATTAGACTATCAGAATTGAACTATAAAGGAATGACTACGGCAAGGCTGACCATATGCTGAAACTTGTCAGGGATTCTAACCTAAAGATGGGTGTGCATCTCCGTCACCAAAATACAATTTAAATAAAAATACAATGGCAGAGAATTTATCTATATAAAAATGGCGCAGCTTGATTATGTATTATAAAACGATTTAGCATTTATATGAGCAAGTCAGCGATTCTGAATTCATAGATGGGTAATCAAGAAAAGAGATCTGAAGAAGGCTTTAACAGAGATTTCATCGGCCCTAAGCCAGTTGAAACTGGTAAGGAATACGGGGTACAGATTACAGAAATTAGTAGAAAGGATTACGGTATCGCTCGAGTCCAAGGCTTTGTAATCTTTGTAAAGAGTGGACAAGTAGGACAGAATGTTAATATCAGCAAGGTAGGAAGCACCTTTGCTACAGTAGAAATTATATAGGTCTAGTGCTAAATGAGCATATTCGATCCTTCAATATATGTTGCTATCTTCCCATACTTATTTATAGCAATTTTTCCGCTCTTTGGTATAATTCTAGTAACGAAATGGGTATTAAATGATAGAAAAAATAAGCATTTGAAAAACTCAAAACAAAGATAATATCTCTTTCAAACAACAGTCCATAATAGCCGTGTTTTTATCACAAAGCTAAACATGGGAGAAGAAGATTTCTAGATGTTCTACAAGAAAAGATCACCTAGAGCTACGGGGATACTCAACATATCTGGAATTATGTAGATATTATTCTCAGCGAATTGTTTATTATTTTGCTCAATTCAAGACTTGGTAATTTCCGCAATCGTTTTACTTCCCTTTCTTCTTTACGCTCTGCACGTTCGATTTTGGATAATCTATCATAATGATACCGTTTAACCTTGTACAGAATTCCATGTTTATCCTGTCGTAGTTTTTGGCAATCTGATTTGAATATCAATTTTTGACATAGTTGGCAGTATAGCAACCTGTGTGTTCTGTTTTTAGATTCTATGATGTGTCCACCTGAATCTTTGAACCAATTCATTCTTGCTTAATTAGAAAACACTCTAATGTTTCAGATTGACAAAATTTATTGAGCTTATCCTAGTATTATTGTTAACAAAATGCTTTGTCGGTTAGGAAGAAGTTCCCTTTCATTGAGTATGTTTCATTCCAACCTATTTATGGGCAGCGATAATAATGGCACCTCCAAACAGGGCCCTTTTTAATTCTATTTTTGAAAATCTTTCGGTAAGCAGTGAACAAAGATCCGAGTTATGTGGCCATCTCAAGTAAGTGCCATATAGAGTTTTAAACTTGAGTCCTGCTTTTCCAGCTGCGACAAAGGCAAGTATTCCAAGTAAATATTTCAAGTAAAATGAAACAAATGCTCTTGGAATAGCATTGTCAGGCTTGCCAATGTCGACAATGATTAATCTACCTCCTTGTTTTAGCACTCTGTGTATTTCTTCAATTGCTCGTTTAAGTTCAATCGCATCACGCAGTGAGTATCCGCACATTACAACGTCGAATAAATTATCTCGGAAAGGCATGTGTTCAAAAACACCAGATGATAAATACATGTTCAACCCAGGCTCCAAGAATTTGTTTACGTTTGAGAGCATTTCTGATATTGGATCATACAAGATTATTCCTGCGAGACTCTTTCCTTCCTTTAGGGCTAGCCTGGACATATTGCCATAACCGGATCCAGCGTCTAGTATGATATCGCCTGAGAACACGCGTCCGCTAAGACCCTGCCGACGAAATTTGGTGTCCTTCCCAAGAGATATTGCGCTGTTAACTCTATCGTAAACGGGGATGATTGTACGTAATACTTCGATTACTTCTCGCCAGTATCTATGACCCAAACCAGACAAATTAAATCTGGAGATAAGTAGATGAAAATAGTTGTAAACTTTTCTTGTTTATAAATCTAGAATATTATGAATCTTGTTGATAAAAACTTCAATATTTATCTTAAACTACAAATAATTTAGAGGAAAAGTGTTGTTCAATTCATTTTGCTATATAACTGCATTCAATACAAAAATTGATAAGGGTCTGATTACGAATACGATCTAGTGTCCACCATAAGTGAATATGTTTGTCAAGACTGCGGATCTCTTCTGATTCATAGTAATCCGCTCACGCTTGAAAGTATGAAGGATGTTCATAAGCAGTTATGCATAGTGGCTAGACAAAAATTAATAGCCGCAGAAGCAGCGAAGGCTGCAACAACAAAAGCGGCACCGACGGTTCAAAAGCCATCTGTCGCAGCTCCAGCATCGAATACTTTGTCACCGCCACCAACTATCGCAGCTCCTGTACCTCCTGCCGCCCCTGCTGCTGCACCTGCGGCCGGTGGTAGTAGTAGTAGTAGTAGTAGTAGTGGCAATACGACCATTTCCCTAACCGGAAGTGGTACTGATTACTCCAAAGTTGATGGACCTATTGATCCAAATTTCAAATCAAAAAGACAGGTGACCGGTGCTT
>Ga0075434_100004182_pt1 | contig 12933 bp, 11 predicted proteins | sample RhiMethybrSRZTD3_FD_75298 | JGI IMG/M metagenome (GOLD analysis project Ga0075434, IMG submission 75298) | Populus rhizosphere microbial communities from Tennessee, USA - Rhizosphere MetaG P. TD hybrid SRZTD3 | ecosystem: Host-associated > Plants > Roots > Rhizosphere > Soil | place: USA... | reverse complement strand
GCTCAAGGCGTATCGCTTGAAACAGCCGGTGCTCATGACGCGCCATAACTCGAAACCGGTCGGTTTTCATGCGTTCAATCGATGGCTCTATCGCTCTGCGATCCGCCGTGTCGTCGCCGTGAGCGCGGGCACGGCCGAGAAGTACCGCCAGTTTTTCGACGCGAATATTCTGCGGAGAGAAGACGTGGTTGTGATCCACTCGTGCATCGACGTCGAGCGCTTCGGCCGTGCGCTTCATCCCGAAAAAATCCGCGCCGAGCTCGGCGCCGGCGCCGAGGATCCGATCATCGGCCTGGTCGGACGGATCGACCGCGACAAGGGGCATCTCGTGCTTCTCGACGCCATGCCGCAGGTGCTGCAAGCCTTTCCCGGCGCGCTGTTCGTCTTCGTCGGCAAAGGCGGCAGGATGCAGCGCATCGTCGCCGAGGCGGTCGCGGAGCGCGGCTTGCAGCGCTCTGTCAAATTGCTCGGCTTTCGCGAAGACGTGCCGGATCTGACCGCCGCGATGGACGTGTCGGTCCTGCCCGCTCTCGGCACCGACTCATCGCCTGCCGTGCTGAAAGAAGCTTTTTTCCTCGGCAAGCCGGTCGTTGCAAGCCGGATCGGCGGCATTCCCGAAATCGTCACCGAAGCCGCCGGTATTCTCGTGGCTCCGGGCGACGCGCAGAGCCTCGCGGGCGCGATCGTCTCCGTTCTAAAAAATCGCGGCGCCAACTGCCGTCCGCATGCGGGATTTCCCGAACGCTTTACTCCGGAGTATTTATGCTCCGCCTATCTGCGCGTTTACTGCGGCATGCTGGACGGGAAAGCCGTTCAGTGATGCTCGAACTGAAGCAAGGTTCAAAGCCGATCAGGGTCTTCCGGCGCAATCTCAGCTCGCGCGCCCGCTATTACGACGCGGCCGATGCGATCTTCGTATCCGTCCCGAAAAGCGGTCGCACCTGGCTACGCGTGTTTGTTTATCGTTATTATTCAGCTATTTATGGCGTAAATTTCACCTTAAACGAGAAGGAGATTTTTGCCGGTCCACTCCCCAAGTTCATCTTTACGCACGACCTGTGGGAGCATCGCGCAACGGCGCGGCCTAAGGACCGCTGGCGCGGCAAGCATCTCGTGCCGCCGCGCGCGGCGCGGGAGAAGAAGATCGTCCTGCTCGCGCGCGACCCGCGCGACGTTCTCGTCTCGCTATTTTTTCAACAGTCGAAGCGGATGCATCGATACGCGGGGACGCTGTCCGACATGCTGCGCCATCCGCGCTTCGGGGTACGCCTCATCGTGGACGTCATGAACGCGTGGATCGCGGAGTGGGGAGGGCGGTCCAATTGTAAGCTCGTGCGCTACGAGGACTGCAAGCGCGACGCGGCCGAAACTTTTCGCGAGCTCGTCGCGTTTTTAGCGCCGGGCGCCGTCGACGAAACGGCGTTCGGCCGCGCACTGGAATTTTCCACCTTCGACAACATGAAGGCGATGGAGGCCGCGGGAAAATTCGACGCGCGCATTCTCGCGCCTGCGGACCGCGGCGATCCCGAGTCGTTCAAGGTGCGGCGCGGGCAGGTCGGCGGCTACGGCGATTACTTCGGCGACGCCGATCTCGACTACATCCAAGGCGAGCTCGCGCGGCTGGACAGCCGCTACGGCTACCGCTGACCCGCCCGACAGCGATATTTCCCGGCCGCGCTTCCCCGACATTCGATGGAAATCCGCGCCTCGGGATGATATATCTATGAAAATTTTCCAATAAGGATTTGGTCTCTACAATGAATGAAAATCTCGGCACCGGATCGGCCCGCGTCCAGCTCATAGCGCCCTACGGCGGTAAGCTGGTGAACCTGCTCGTTTCGGACGCAGAGCGCGCGGAGCTCACGCGCTACGCTTACACGCTTCCGTCCATCCAGCTTTCACCCAGGTCGCTTTGCGATCTCGAGCTTCTCGCGGTCGGCGCGTTCTCCCCGCTCGACCGCTTCATGGGGAGAGAGGACTACCTCGGCGTCGTTGAAAAAATGCGCCTCAAGGACGGCACGCTGTTCCCAATGCCGATCACGCTGCCGGTCGCCGAGGGGGATACGATCCGCGTCGGCGGGGATGTCGCGCTGAGAAACGCCAACAACGACCTCCTGGGCGTCATGAAGGTCGAGGAGCGGTTCGCGTGGGACCTCGGACACGAAGCCTCGCATGTGTACCGCACGACCGATTCGCGCCATCCGATCGTCGCGGAAATGAGCAAGTGGGGGAAGACGTACATTTCCGGAGCGCTTAAGATCATCAACCTGCCGAAGCATTTCGATTTCGTCGATCTGCGCCGCACGCCGGCCGAGGTGCGGCGCGCGCTGGAGGCGATGGGGCACGAGAACGTCGTCGCGTTCCAGACGCGCAACCCGATCCACCGCGCGCACGAGGAGCTCACCAAGCGCGCGGCGCGCGAAGTCGGCGGCTCGCTGATCATCCATCCCGTCGTCGGCATGACCAAGCCCGGCGACATCGATCACTACACACGCGTGCGCGCCTATCGCGTGCTCGTGGAGAAATACTACGACCGCGGCACGACGCTCTTGAGCCTGTTGCCGCTGGCGATGCGCATGGGCGGCCCGCGCGAGGCGCTGTGGCACGCCATTATCCGGCGCAACCACGGCGCGAACCACTTCATCGTCGGCCGCGACCACGCCGGCCCGGGCAACGACTCGCAGGGAAAGCCGTTCTACGGCCCCTACGACGCGCAGAACCTGCTGAGCGAGCACCAGGGCGAGATCGGCGTCAAAATGGTGCCGTTCAAGGAACTGGTCTATCTCGAAGACGAGAAACGCTACGAGGAGTCCGACAAGGTGCCGAAGGGCGCGCGCGTCGCGTCGATCTCCGGCACGCAGGTGCGCGTCGATTACCTCGGCAACGGCAAGCAGCTGCCCGAGTGGTTCACGCGGCCCGAGATCGCCGCGATCCTCTCGCGCGTCTCGCCGCCGTATCATAGACGCGGCTTCTGCATCTGGTTCACGGGTCTCTCGGGCGCGGGAAAATCGACGATCGCGGAGATTCTCGCGAGCTTGCTGCTCGAGCACGGCCGCGTCGCGACGGTGCTCGACGGGGACGTCGTGCGCACGCATCTGTCGCGCGGGCTCGGCTTCAGCAAGGAGGACCGCGACATGAACATCCTGCGCATCGGCTTCGTCGCCTCGGAGATCGTGCGACACAACGGCGTCGTCATCTGCGCCGCCGTCAGCCCGTACCGCGCGACGCGCGACGAGGTGCGCGACATGGTCGGCACGGAGCAGTTCGTCGAAGTGCACGTCGATACGCCGATCGAAGTCTGCGAGCAGCGCGACATCAAGGGCATGTACGCCAAGGCGCGCCGCGGCGAGATCAAGGGCTTCACCGGCATCGACGACCCGTACGAGGAGCCGCTCAACCCGGAGCTCCGCCTCGGCACGACCGGATGCCTGCCCGAGGACAACGCGCGCAAAATCCTCCAGGACCTCATGGGCAAAGGCTTCCTACTGGAGGCCGGAGACGAGCGCAACTTTTCGCATTAGTCCCGGAAGATTCATGACGGCACAAAGACCGGAGATCGCGGCGATCGTCGTCTGCTTCAACGAAGAGGACAACATCGGCCGCTGCCTCGCGAGTCTTTCGTGGTGCGACGAGATCGTCGTCGTCGACGCCTTCAGCACCGACCGCACCGTCGAGATCGCCCGCCGCCACACCGACCGCGTCATCCAGCGCCGCTGGGCCGGCTATCGCGACCAGAAATCCTTCGCGCATTCGCAGGCGACCAAGGAATGGGTTTTTCTCGTCGATTCCGACGAGGAGGTGTCGCCGGAGCTGAAAGCCGAGATCGACGACGCGCTCGGGCGCGCCGGCGAAGCAACGGACGCCTTCGCCGTGCCCCGGCTGGTTTACTACCTCGGCCGCTGGTGGCGCCGCGGGGGCTGGTATCCCGACTACGACATCCGCATTTTTCGCCGCGACCGCGCGCGCTGGGGCGGTATGGACCCGCACGAGAAAATCCTCGTCGACGGCGGGGTGCGCCGCCTGCGCCGTCCGCTGCTGCATTACTCGTATCGCGACGTAGCGGACCACTGGAAGCGGATCAACCGCTTCACCGGAATTTCGGCTGCTGAGCAGAAAAGCGATAACCGGCCGTGGCGCATGAGCGACAATCTCCTGCGGCCGGCGTTCCGCTTCTTTCGCTCGTATGTGTGGAAGAGAGGTTTGTTGGAAGGCTTCCCGGGATTTTTCATCGCGGCGACCGCGGCGATGTACGTCTTTTTGAAATACGCCAAATTGCGGGAGCTCGAGCTCAAGCAGGGCGCGCACGGCGGTGAAGCGGGATAGACGACCGCTCAGGATCCTGCATGTGGATCCCGAGCGCGGATGGGGAGGGGGAGAGCGGCAGGTCGCGGGTCTCGTGAGCTATCTCGCCGGGCGCGGCCATGTCAATCATCTTCTCTGCTACCCCGGCGGCCCGCTGGCGCGCGAGACGGCGACGGGCGCGGCCAGGCTCTATCCGTTGACGATGCGGAACGATATCGATTTCACTGCCGTCCCGGCGGTGCGCGGATTGCTGCGGCGGGAAAACTACGACATCGTTCACTTCCATACGAAGCGCGCGCACGCGCTCTCGGCTTGGCTCGGAAGCGCACCTGCGGCGCAGAAGCGGCTGGTCACGCGAAGAATGGATTATCCGATCCGCCGCGGCTGGTTCGATCGGTATCTTTACAACCGCTGCGTCGACGGCGTCGTGGCGATCTCCCGGCCGATCGCCGAGCTGCTTGTGGAAGGCGGCGTGGCGAGCGAGAAGATTCGCATGATCCCGAGCGGCGTCGATCCCGCGCCCTATGGGAACATCGCGCCGCCGACGGGCGACCGCGTGCCGCTTGTCGTCGGGACCGCTGCGGTCCTGGAGCAGCGCAAGGGGATCAAGTTTTTGCTCGAAGCCGCCACGGAGTTGAAGCGACAAGGGCGCCAACTCCATTATCGCATCGCGGGAGACGGATGGGAGAGAAATAATTTGGTGGAGTTGGCCCGAAAATTAGGAGTGGACGACGATGTCGAATTCCTGGGCTTCGTCGCCGACATGCCGTCGTTCATGGCATCCATCGATATTTTCGTGCTGCCTTCGCTTTACGAAGGGCTAGGCGTCGCGGCGCTCGAAGCGATGGCGGCGGCGCGGCCGGTGGTCGCAAGCGCCGTCGGCGGGCTTAAAGAGGTCGTCGTCGACGGCGAGACCGGGTTGTTGGTGCCACGCGGAGATTCCGGATCGCTGGCGCGCGCGCTCGCCGAGCTGGCGGGACACAAAGAACTCGTTCACGCGATGGGGGAAAAAGGCCGCGCGCGCCTGCGCGAACATTTCACGATGGAACGGATGGCGCGCGCCAACGAAGACTTCTACTATGATTTGCTGGAAGCCGAAAGGGAATAACCGGATTGGCATCGAAAGCGAATAGACTGCTCGCGCTGCTCGCGAAGTTTCGCCGCAGCCGCGTTCTCGTGGTCGGGGATTTGATGCTCGATCGCTTCATCTGGGGCGAGGTCGAGCGCATCTCGCCGGAGGCGCCGGTGCCGGTGCTGCGCATGACGACGGAGAGTTTTCGCTTGGGCGGCGCGGCGAACGTGGTCAACAACATCCACAGCCTCGGCGGGCGCGTCAGCGTCGCCGGCGTGATCGGCCGCGACAGAAGCGGATCGATGCTCCTTCACGCGCTTGACGAGGAGGGCATCTCCACCGCCGGGATTTTTCAGGAGAACGGTCTGCAGACGACGCAGAAGATCCGCGTCATCGCGCACCCGCGCCACCAACAGATCGTCCGCCTCGACCGCGAGAACGGCGATCAGCTCGGGCGCACGGTGCGCCTGAAGATCCGCCAGTTCGTCCAGCGAAACCTCGGCCGCTGCGACGCGGTCGTCATCTCCGATTACGGCAAGGGCGTTATTCATCGCGAGCTGCTGGATATCGTCGCCCGCCGCGTCAAAGAATCCGATCTTCTCTGTATCGTCGATCCGAAAAAGGAAAATTTCGCGGCCTATCGCCACGTGAGCATCGTGACGCCGAACCGCGAGGAGGCGAGCCAAGCGTCGGGCGTCGAGATCCGCGACGACGCGACGCTGCGCGAGGCCGGCCGACGGCTCATCGAGCTGTGGCAGGCGAAGGCGGTGTTGATCACGCGCGGCTCCGAAGGCATGAGCCTGTTTCGCCCCGGGCGGGAGGTCCGGCACTTTCCTGCCGAGCAGCAGGAAATCTTCGACGTCACCGGCGCCGGCGACACGGTCGTCGCGGCGGTCGCGCTCGCGCTCGCGAGCGGATCGAGCTACGAAGAGGCGGCCGTGGTGGCCAATCTCGCGGCGTCGCTCGTCGGCAGCGAGGTCGGACCGGTCGCGGTGCCGGCGGAGAGACTCAAACGCGCCGCGCGGGGGCAAAAATGAAGAGCATGACGGGCTACGGAGAGGCGGCGGCGCAGGGACGCTCGGCGAAAATCCTGGTGCAGATCAGGACGCTCAACCATCGCCATCTCGACCTCCAGCCGCGCATCCCGCGCGAATATCTCGCGGTCGAAGAGGAGATTCGAAAACGCGTTAGGGAAAAAATCTCGCGCGGGCGCGTCGAGCTCTTCGTCACACGCACCGCCGTCAAAGCGCCGGAGCGGCGGCTTCAAATCGACGAGAAGCTTTTGGGCCAGTATTTACAGTCGTTTCGCCGCATTAAGAGCCGCTACGGGCTCAAGGGAGAGCTCGATGTCTCGCTGCTCGCCGATCTGCCAGACCTATTCAAGCTCGCCGAGCCGGAAACCCGCGAAGGCGAAGAGCGGGCGCTGGTCTTCAGGGCGCTCGACCGCGCCCTCAAGAATCTCGACCGCTCGCGCGAGCGCGAGGGCCGCCACCTGACCGTGGATATCGCGAAGCAGGCGCGCGCGCTGGGCTCGATCGCGGCGTCGCTCTCGCACGAGGCGGGAAAGATCGGGGTCAGAATTAAGGAATCTTTGGTGCAAAAAGAGGGCGCCGAAGCGGGCCTCGCCGCGCCGGCGGGCAACGGCGGCGTCAGCTTCAAGGGCGAGATCCACGAGGAGACCGTGCGGCTTAGGACCCACGTCGCCGAGCTCGGCCGCCTCGTGCGCAAGCGGGCCGCCATGGGCAAGCGCATCGAGTTCCTGCTCCAGGAGATCGTCCGCGAGCTCAACACCGTGAGCTCGAAGGCCCCGCAGCTGCCGGTCATCCAGCTCGTCGTTGCGGGGAAGGAGCACGTGGAAAAAATCCGCGAGCAGGCGCAGAATATCGAATAGCGGTAATGGCCTCCGTTTCCCTCACCGATAAGCGAAAAGGCATTCTTTTTATCATTTCAGGTCCTTCCGGCGTCGGTAAAACGACGTTGATTAGGCGATTGCTCAAATCGTATCCCGATATAACGCTGTCGGTTTCCTTCACGACGCGGCCGCGGCGGCCAGGCGAGCGATCCGGCAAGGATTATCATTTCGTAACGGAAAAGCGGTTTCTGGCGACGCGGGAGCGAGACGGCTTTGCGGAATGGGCCAATGTTCATGGATCCCTCTATGGCACGCCGCGTGCGCCGGTTGAGCGAACTCTGCGCCGCGGCAATGACGTGCTGCTCGAAATCGACGTTCAGGGAACACGAAAAATCAAACGTCGATATCCGAGCGCTGTTGCGATTTTTGTCATGCCTCCTTCGTGGACTGAGCTTTGGAGGAGGTTGGCTCTTCGCGGCACAGATGGCCGGAAGACCATGGTCAAACGACTGGAGAACGCCCGACGTGAAATACTCGAAAGCGTGCGCTATGATTACGTAGTGGTTAATAGAGACTTTACCCAGGCACTAGACAGCGTGAAGGCGATCGTGACGGCCGAAAGGCTCCGCGTTTCGCGCCGGCTCCGCGGCCGTTAGCTTAACGGTTCGAGATGAGTAAAGAGATTAAAGTGACGGATCTGATCGAGAAGGTCCAGGAATATTATCCTACGGCCGATCTCGATCTCATTCGCAGGGCCTACGACTTCTCAGCCGGAGTCCACCGCGGCCAGAAGCGGCTTTCGGGCGAGCCGTTTCTCATCCATCCGATGGCCGTCGCGGGCGTCATCGCGGATCTCAAGCTCGACGTGCCTAGCATTGTTGGCGGGCTGCTTCACGACACGGTCGAAGACACGCTCGCCACACTCGACGAGATCAAGAACCTCTTCGGCCCCGAGATCGCCGGGCTGGTCGACGGCGTCACCAAGCTCAGCCAGGTCAACTTCACGAGCCAGGAGCAGAAGCAGGCGGAAAACTTCCGCAAGATGATCGTCGCGATGGCGAAGGACATCCGCGTTATCCTGATCAAGCTCGCCGACCGCACGCACAACATGCGGACGCTCGATCACATGCCGGTCGACAAGCAGGTCGCGACGGCGCAGGAGACGCTCGACATCTACGCCCCGCTCGCGCACCGCCTCGGCATCGCCTGGATCAAGGACGAGCTTGAAGATCTCGCGCTCAAATATTTGCATCCGGAGATTTACTACCAGCTCAAGCGCAACGTCGCGAAGAAGAAGGCGGCGCGCGAAAAATACATCAACGAGGTCATCGGGCTCATCGGCAAGCTGCTGGAGAAGGAGGGCATCGAGGCCGAAATCAGCGGCCGGCCGAAGCACTTCTTCAGCATTTACCAGAAAATGGAGACGCAGAATCTCCTCTACGACCAGATTTACGATCTGGTCGCGTTTCGCATCCTCGTCGATACGCCGCGCGAGTGCTACGAGACACTCGGCGTTATCCATTCGCAATGGAAGCCGGTGCCGGGGCGCTTCAAAGACTACATCGCGCTGCCGAAGCCCAACATGTATCAGTCGCTGCATACGACCGTGATCGGCCCGTACGGCGAGCGCATCGAGATCCAGATCCGCACGCAAGAGATGCACCGCGTCGCCGAAGAGGGGATCGCCGCGCACTGGAAGTACAAGAAAGACGGCAAGGACTTTCAATTCAACGACATCCAGCGCTTCACCTGGCTGCGGCAGCTGCTCGAATGGCAGCAAAATGTCCAGGACCCGCAGGAATTCCTTCACACGATCAAGGAAGATCTCTTCGCCGACGAGGTTTACGTTTTCACGCCGAAGGGCGATCTGCTGAATTTTCCCAAAGGCGCGACGGTCATCGATTTCGCCTACCGCATCCATTCCGAAGTCGGGCATCACTGCTCCGGCGCGCGCATCAACGGCCAGCTCGTGCCGCTCCGCTACATGCTCCGCAGCGGCGACACGGTCGAGATCATCACGATGCACCAGCAAACCCCGGCGCGCGACTGGCTGAAGCTCGCCAAGACGCCGCGCGCCAAGTCGCACATCCGCAACTGGCTCAAGAAACAGCAGCGCGAGCGCAGCGTCGCGCTGGGGCGTGAGATTTTAGAGAGCGATTTGAGCCGCTATAAGCTCGACTACGCCGGCCTCCGGCGCGAGGGCAAGATCGAGGCGGTCGCGAGGGAATTGTCGATGAAGGACGAGGAGGCGCTGCTCGCGAGCATCGGCTACGGCAAGCTCACGCCGCGCCAGGTGCTGGTGAAGCTCGTGCCGGCCGACCAGCTCGACGGCGCGAACAAGCCCGCCGAGGGCACGCTCGAGCGGTTGTTTCGCATGGTTTCGCGGCAGAAGCGCGATCTCGGTGTGCGCGTCAAGGGAGTCGGCGACGTGCTCGTGCGCTTCGCGCGCTGCTGCCATCCGCTGCCGGGAGAAGAGATCGTCGGCTTTATCACGCGCGGCAGGGGCGTGACGGTGCACACGGCGGGCTGTTCGGCCGTGCTGGAGAGCGATCCGCACCGGCGCGTGGAGGTCTCGTGGCAGGACGGCGGGCAGGCTCCGCGCGCGATCAAGATTGACGTGAGCTGCGTCGACCGTCCGGGTCTTCTCGCGGCGATCAGCGCGGCGATTACCGGCGCCGAAGTCAACATCGCGCGGGCGCAGGTGCGCACGTTCCCCGATCAGAAGGCGCTCAACACCTTCGAGGTAATGATCACCGACTCGAAGCAGCTGAAACGCGTTTTGGCGAGTATCGCGAAAGTGAAGGGGGTTTACAAAGCGACGAGAGCCAAGGGATAAACAATTTTAGATTTTCGATTGCCGATTGAATCTAAAATCCAAAATCGAAAATATCAGGCTACTTTTTCCACTCTGCCGGAATGGATGCAGTCGGTGCACACGAGGATGCGCCGGACCTGGCCCTCGACGCGCGCTTTGACCTTCTGAAGATTCGGCCGCCATACGCGCTTGGTCTTGTTGTTCGCGTGGCTCACGTTGTGGCCGACCGAGTGGCCCTTGCCGCAGATTCTACACATTCTTGCCATGGCTTTTTTTACGCGTCCTTTCGATTTTCTCGATGATGTTCGTCGTCGAGTGACCCTCCAAGAAGGGCACGACAGCGACTTTTCCGCCCCAGCCCTCGACTAACTCGCGTCCGACGACGCCGCTTTCGCCCCAGTCGCCGCCTTTAACCAATACATCCGGTTTTATCTCTCTAAGGAGTGGGATGGGATCGGGCTCGTCGAACAGTGTGACGTAGTCTACCATCTCCAGCGCTCCGATCAACTCCGCGCGTTCGGCCTCGCTCACGATCGGCCGCTCGGGTCCTTTGATGTCGTTCACCGACCGGTCGCTGTTCAGTCCGACGATCAAAATGTCGCCCAGTTTCTTCGCTTCGCGCAGCACGCGGAGATGGCCGACGTGCAGGAGATCGAAGCAGCCGTTGGTGAAAACGATTTTCTTGCCTTGGGTCTTCGCTCGTGCGGCGGTGGCTTTGATCTGGTCGCGTGACTGGACCTTGCCGGGCACGCTTCGTGGGTAACACGGGGCAAGATTGTTTGCAACCAATACAGTCCCGTTCGCGGGCGTCATCTTGACGGTTCGGGCGAATTCCGATAGAGTTATTCGATCGTAATCTAAGGCTTTTTCGTCAACTTCAGCGGAGGAAATTCATGCAATATCGCGACCTGAGGGATTGGATCAAAGCGGCCGGGGAGGGCGAGGTCAGAACGCTTACCGGGTGCGACTGGAACCTCGAAATCGGCGCCGTAACCGAGCTCGTCCACCACGTGGAGGACGGCCCGGCGGTCTTGTTCGACGACATCAAGGGCTTCCCGAAAGGATACCGCGTGCTCTCCAACTCGCTCAGCTCGCGGAAGCGCCTCGCCATGACCCTCAACATCCCGCCGGGCGAGAGCAAGATGGACTTCGTCCGCAACTGGCGCAAGCGCTACAAGGAGATCCAGCCGATCCCGGCCAAGGTCGTGAAGCAGGCCCCCTGTATGGAAAACGTCCAGCGCGACGGCGACGTGGACGTGCTCAAGTTTCCCACGCCCAAATGGCACGAGCACGACGGCGGACGCTACATCGGCACCGGCAGCGTCGACATCACGAAGGACCCCGACGAGAACTGGGTCAACTACGGCACCTACCGAGTCATGATCCACGACAAGGACACCGTCGGTTTCTACATCTCGCCCGGCAAGCACGGGCGCATCCAGCGCGAGAAATATTTGAACACCGGACGGCAGTGTAAAATTGCCATGTCCTTCGGCCACGACCCGCTCACGTTCCTCGCCGGCAGCATCGAGGTGCCATACGGCATCCAGGAGTGCGACTTCATCGGCGGTGTGCGGGGCGAGCCGTTCGAGGTCTTCGAAGGCGAGTATACAGGGTTTCCGATTCCCGCGACCTCCGAAATCGCGATCGAAGGCGACGTTTATTTCGACCAGCCCAGGACCGAAGGTCCGTTCGGCGAGTGGACCGGCTACTACGCGAGCGACGAGCGGCCCGAGCCGATCGTCAAGGTGAAGCGCGTCTATCACCGCAACAATCCCATCATCCTGGGCTCGCCTCCGGGGCGGCCGCCGTCAGAGCTGGGCTGGTATCGTTCATATCTCCGCTCGGCGCTTATCTGGGACGAGATGGAAAAGGCCGGCGTGCCGGACGTCCAAGGCGTATGGCTCACGGTCTCAGGCGGCAGCCGTCTCGTGCTCGTCGTCTCGATCAAGCAGCGCTATCCGGGTCACGCGCGCCAGGCCGCGCTCATCGCCTCGCAGTGCCACGCGGGCGCTTATCTCGGCCGCTACGTGATCGTGGTGGACGAGGACATCGACCCGAGCAACAACGACGACGTCATGTGGGCGATGGCGAGCCGCTCGGACCCGGTGGAGGACATCGAAATCATCCGCCGCTGCTGGAGCGGCCCGCTCGATCCGATCATCCACCCGAGCAAGAAGGGCTTCAACTCGCGCGCGATCATCGACGCGTGCCGTCCCTACGAATGGATGAAGGACTTCCCCAAGGTCGCCGAGTCGAGCAAGGAAGTGCTCGACGCGACGGAAAAGAAGTGGGGGCACGTCCTTTTCAGCGGCAGCAACGGACGCTAGAGATATTCCCGATTAGACACGAAGGGCAAAGCCGCTTGGCGGCTTTGCCCTTTTTCTTTTATGCGCGCAAATTTTCTTGACCGCGCCGAGAAGCCTGCGGTATCTTCGCTTCGATGAAGATCATCCGCCTGCCCGACAGCTGGGCCGCGCGCATCGCCGCCGGCGAGGTGATCGAGCGGCCCGCCTCCGTCGTCAAGGAGCTGGTGGAAAATTCCCTCGATGCGGGCGCGAAAGATATCTCCGTCTGGGTCGAGAATGCCGGCGTTTCGCTCATCCGCGTTAGCGACGACGGCGAAGGCATCTCCGGCGACGATTTGGCGCTCGCCGTCGAGCGCCACGCCACCAGCAAGATCAAAGACGAGTCGGATCTCTGGCAGATCGCGACGCTCGGATTTCGCGGCGAGGCGCTGCCCAGCATCGGCTCCGTAGCCAAGCTCGAAATCACATCGCGCACGCGCCAGGCCGAAGGCGGCTATCGCATCATGGTCGAGGGCGGCAGCGCCGGCGAGTCGGCTGCGGCCGGCTGCGCGCCGGGCACGACGGTCGAGGTGCGCGAGCTTTT
>Ga0075434_100004180_pt1 | contig 12938 bp, 12 predicted proteins | sample RhiMethybrSRZTD3_FD_75298 | JGI IMG/M metagenome (GOLD analysis project Ga0075434, IMG submission 75298) | Populus rhizosphere microbial communities from Tennessee, USA - Rhizosphere MetaG P. TD hybrid SRZTD3 | ecosystem: Host-associated > Plants > Roots > Rhizosphere > Soil | place: USA... | reverse complement strand
GCGCCGCAGGCAACGTCGGCGGCTACAACACGTTCTGGCTCGATCCCGGATCCGCCTACACCGTGGTCAACGGCGAGAAGCGCAGCTCGCTGATCGTCGATCCGGCCGATGGCAAGGTGCCGCCGTACACCGCAGCCGCGCGCGCCCGACTCGCGGCCGCGCGGACGCAGCGGACGTCGGACGAACCGCAGCGCGAAAACGATCCAGGGTTGGGCGATCCCAACTCGTATAGCGATCCCGAGGTGCGCACGCTGTCCGATCGGTGTTTGCTGGGATTTGGATCGACGTCGGGTCCGCCGGCGCTGCCGAACTACTTCTACAACAACCTGCATCAGATCGTGCAGACCAAGGACACGGTGATGATCCTCACCGAGATGGTGCACGACGCGCGCATCGTGCGGATGAACGCGCCGCACCTGCCGGCGAACATCCGCCGGTGGATGGGCGACTCGGTTGGACGCTGGGACGGCGACACGCTCGTCGTCGACACGACGAACTTTACCGACAAGACGCGCTTCCGCAACGCGAGCGAGAACCTCCATGTCGTCGAACGGTTCACTCGCGTCGACGCCAACAACTTGCTCTATCGGTTCACGATCGAAGATCCCGCGACGTGGGATCGGCCCTGGACGGGCGAGTACGTTTGGCCGATCACCAAAGAGCCGATGTACGAATATGCCTGTCACGAGAACAACTACGCGCTCGAAGGCATTCTGCGCGGCGCCCGCTTCAGAGAAGCGCAGGACGCCGCGAAGAACAAGAAGTGAGGCAACGATGAAGAGGCTGCTGGGGATTCTCGCTCTGGTCGCGGCCGCCGCCGTTCCTGCTGCGGCCCATCATGCCTTTGGAGCCGAGTTCGATCCGAACAAGCCGGTGCTGCTGAAGGGCAAGGTGAAGAAGGTCGAGTGGGTGAACCCGCATACCTGGATCCACCTCGAGGTCGTCAAGCCGGACGGCAGCAAAGAAGTGTGGATGATCGAGGGCGGCTCGCCGAATTCGCTCCTGCGCCGCGGCGTCACCAGGGAATCGATCGCGATCGGCACTGATCTCGTCGTCGATGGCTACCAGGCGCGCGACAACACGCTGATGCGCGCGAACGGCCGCAACATCACCTATCCCGACGGCCGCAAGCTGTTCCTCGGATCCTCCGGCACCGGCGCTCCGATCGATGGTGCTGATGCGAGTGAAACCAAGAAATAGTCCTTTGTCCTTGGTTCTTGGTGCTTAGTCCGGCCTTGGTCCTCGGTCCGTCCTGGGTCCCTGGTCCATAGTCCTCTGGGTCAGCTGGGAGCGGACCAAGGACCACGGACGGACCAGGGACCAAGGACGGACCAGGGACCAAGGACGGACCAGGCACTAAGAACCAAGGACCAAGGACCAACATGCGAGAAGCCGTCGTCGTAGCGAGCTCCCGAACGCCGCTGGCCAAATCCCATCGCGGATCGTTCAACCGTACGCGCCCCGACGATCTCGCCGCTCACTGCATCCGCCACGTGCTCGGCAAGGTGCCGCAGCTCGATCCGACCGAGATCGCGGACGTGATCCTCGGCTGCGGACAACCACGCGGCCCGCAAGGGCACAACATCGCGCGCGTCGCCGCCCTGCGCGCCGGGCTGCCGGTGACGACGCCGGGCCTCACGTTGAATCGGTTCTGCAGCTCGGGGCTGCAGGCGATCGCGCAGGCCGCGCACATGATCCTCGTGGAGGGCGCCGAGGGCGCGATTGGCGGCGGCGTCGAATCGATCACGATGATGCAGCGCGATAGCTCTCCCAACCCGTGGGTGCAGGAGCACTATCCCGGCGTCTACATGGTGATGGGCGACACGGCTGAAGTGGTCGCCAAGCGCTACAAGATCGGCCGCCGTGCGCAGGACGAGTACGCATTCGTCAGTCAGCAGCGGACGGCACAGGCGCAGCGCGAGGGTTTTTTCGCCGGCGAGCTTGCGCCGATGCAAGTGACGAAAGCCATCCTCGACAAGAAGACCGGCGAAACGATCGCCGAAGAAGACTCCTGCATCGATCGCGACGAATGCAATCGCCCCGACACCACGCTCGAGGGCCTGCTCGCGCTGCCGCCGGTGTTCGACACCACGAGCGGCGAGGGTACGGTGACGGCCGGCAACGCATCGCAGCTCTCCGACGGTGCCTCGGCCACGCTGCTGATGTCGAGCGATCGCGCCCGCGCGCTCGGCGTGACGCCGCTGCTGGCGTTCCGCGGCTTCGCAGTCGCGGCGTGCGAGCCCGACGAGATGGGCATCGGTCCGGTGTTCGCGGTGCCGAAGCTGCTGAAGCGAGTCGGGCTTCGCGTCGACGATATCGATCTGTGGGAGTTGAACGAGGCGTTCGCGTCGCAGGTGGTCTACTGCCGCGATACGCTGGGGATCCCGATGGAGCGGCTCAACGTCAACGGCGGCTCGATCGCGATCGGCCACCCGTTCGGCATGACTGGATCTCGCCTCGTCGGCACGATCGCCAACGCCATGCGCGTTCGCAACGCGCGCTACGGCGTGGTGACGATGTGCGTCAGCGGGGGGCAGGGAGCGGCGGCGCTATTCGAGTCGTGCGCGTAGGCGCGGAGTCCTATCGACAGACTCTGGTTGTCGCCTCGATTACGAAGACTGCCTCGATCGTCTCCACGCTTCCAGGTCTTTGGGTCATCAGCGGCGGCGGAGCACGAGTCACGACTTGACTTCGAACGGGATTACCGTTTGAGTCGAAGGCGTCCATGGTTTCGATGCGACTGAATCCATTGGAGGAAACAATAGATCGAGTACGCGCCGAGTCATCGTACGAGATGGATGCCGTTATTGAAACTGCGGGCGGGTAATAAGAAACCGGTCGACGAAGAAGGTCCCAACTCGTATAGACGGTAGTCCCCTCAGACGTTGCCATCATAAGGGGAAAGCCAAGCCGACCAGTCGAGATGTCCTCGACCAGTCTTCCCAGGCTATCGAATGTATTGGTTGTCGTCACCGCGGTTGTGCGGTTTACGCAAGGACTTCCAGGGCCGCTCAACGTCACGGTCCCAGCCTGACTCGTCCAACGCGTCGTCGGCGGAATTGCGCTGACTTCGTCAACGAAATCCGCGACCGAACCGTAAGTCGTCGACCAACTCCCGCTCTTCGAGCACGTGCCACTGTTGAAGGTGCCCGTTCCCGTCGCCGAAAGCTGATTCGTCGCTGTGTTGTACGACGTTGTGATGTGTAGCGTATCGACGCTTGGGTTGCCACCGTCGAAACCTATGGCTGTCGTCGCGGTCACAGACGAAGCGTAGTTCCGGCAGACGGCCGACATGTGCGAAGAACTGGTGGGTGACGTGTCCGGCCCGCCACAGCCAGCCACAAGGGTCAGACCGAAAAGCAACATGCGGCGGTTCACGCGTGTATTTGGCGAAGGTGATCGACCACCGTTCGTCCTCCGTCGATGCGCGATGCAAGAGTCGCTCCTCATCGCTTCGACCGTGAGTCTTCTCTCGCGACTCGGCACTAGGCTAACATCGGCGCATGAAGCGTTTGGCGCTGGCACTCCTGCTTTCTCTCGGCGTCGCGGCCGGCACTGGTCTGTACGCGCAAGCACCCGCGCCGGCTGCCGCACCGCAAGGTTTCGACGTCGCGTCGATCAAGCCGAGCAATCCGAATCCGACCGGTCCGTTGGGAGCCACGCCGATGATTCTGCCGGCGCTCGGCCGCCTGACGGCGCAGAACGTCACGCTGCGGATGCTCGTCATGACTGCGTACGACAAGCAGCCATTTCAGATCGTCGGCGGGCCGTCGTGGCAGAACTCGAACAAGTTCGACATCAATGCAAAAGCCACTGACGCCTCCGCCACGCTCGATCAGATGCGAGTGATGCTGCGGGGACTGCTCGCCGATCGCTTCGCGCTGAAGGCTCACACCGAGACACGCGATGTGCCGACCTATGCGCTCATGCTGGCGCGAGGCGACGGCAAGCTCGGTCCGAAGATGAAAGTGTCGACCGACAGCTGCCCGGACTTCAAAGAGCAGCAGCAGAAGATGCTCGAGGCGATCGCGAAGGGCGGCATGAGCGCGCTTCAGTCGATGGTCGGAAAGCCCGGCGAGAACAAGCCATGCTCGATGACCAATATCCCGCCGACACCCGACAATCCTGGGTTCGGGTTCAAAGCCACGGGCCAGTCGCTGGATCTGCTCGTGCTGCTGCTCACGCAACTGAGCGGACGTCCCGTCGTCAACAAGACTGGACTGACAGGTCTCTTCGATTACGAGCTGACGATCAGCCTGCAGACGCTGGCGGCCATCTATCAGGATCTGGGGGTTTCTCTGCCCCTGCCGCCCGGATTACCAGAAGGGCCGGCGCTCATGACGACGCTGCAAGAGGATCTCGGATTGAAGTTCGATTCGATCCGCGCCCCTGGAGATGTGCTCATCATCGACAGCGCGGAGCTGCCAACGGCCGACTAGCTTCCGTTTATCCGCTCCGTCTCTCACACCCGTTTGCCGTTTGCCACGTTCCGATGGTGACGCTCGTGCCACAATCGCACGTCGTGGACTTCGCACGCGAGTTGGACGTCGTCGAAGATTTTCTCGCTCGAGGGGGCTTTCGCGCGGCCGTCATTGGCGGCGTGGCACTCACCGCTTACGGTCACCCGCGGATGACGCTGGACCTGGATATGGTCACCGAGGTAGGGGCACAACAGACGCTCGTCGCGTTCATGGAGTCTCAAGGGTTCGAGACGCTCCACCGATCGTCTGGCTACTCGAACCATCGCCATCCAGATCGGAATCGCGGCCGAGTGGACTTCATGTACGTCGGGGGTGACACGACCGAAAGGCTGTTCGCTTCGGCGAGGACGTTGCCGGGACCGGGTGGACGCTCTATTGCGGTGCCCAAGCCCGAGCATCTGATCGCGATGAAGGTGCAGGCGATGAAGGACGCGCCCGAGCGCGCCTGGCAAGATCTGGTCGATATCGCGTATCTGTTTCGCCTCGACGGTGTGAATCGCGACGAAGTGCGGCGATACTTCGAGACTGCCGGTCTGATCGAGAGATGGAATGAGCTCACGAGAGTTCGCTGACGACGCGATCGACCTTTCGCACGACGTCCCGACCACCGCCGAGGACGTCGAAGCGCTGCGTCGCTTGCGCTATGACACACCGTCGTGGTTCGTGCTATCGCCTACAGAACTCGAAGCGCTCATCCCGGAAGGCGCACTCGAGCGACGTCCTGCGACGTGCGCCGAGGCCCGCCCGTTCACTCTGCCCTGAGAGGTGGCGGAGATGAGCGACCACCGTTGGCCACGCATCGGCGTGTGCGGCGGCGTCGGCGTCGGCGGTTCCACCCAGATCCACAGGAAACGGCGGTACGGTGACGTCGGACGGGCGCACGTACGGAAACAGCATGTGTCCCGCCGCTCGATAGTGCAGATGCCGGACGTGATCGGCGCGGTCGTGCTGTCGCATGCGATCGACGACCATCTCGCACATGCGGCCGGCCGACCACACTTTGTCGTCACCGCCTGACACGAGCAGGAGAGCTCCGGTCGCGCGCTCGACGGGAATGGCGGCCTGTTCGACGGCCGCGTGATTCTCCAGTCCGCGTTCGCAGACCGGCAGCATCGAAAAGCCACGCGCGGTCTGCCGCGGCGCGGCGTCGGTTGGATACGGGACGTACGGAATCTGCGTGCCGCGATGCGTCCAGCTCGATCGCAGGGTTCCCTGTGGCAGCGTGAAGTCCAGGCCTTGCCACACCACGCTGCTCGGGGTGTACGCGACCACCGGACCAACGAGATCAGGAAACATGGCCGCGCTCAGCAGCGCGAGCTCGGCGCCGCGCGACGCGCCGACGACACCCACGCGACCGTTCGCGGCTGCCACGTCCGGGCGAGCGATGAGCCAGCGAAGTCCCGCTTCGACACGCTCCAGCGGGATATCTGTCATCGACAGCTGCGTGTCCCTGGTGCCCCAGTACTGAAGCGCGAGGCACGCGAAGCCTTCGGGCACGAGCAGGTTGAGAAAGTACTCCGGCGTCCCGCCATCCGATCCGCCGAGCGCGAGCACACCAGGAAACGGACCGTCACGGTCAGGAGTGCCGAACGTCGCCACGATGCCGTTCTCGCGAATCTTCGTCGTGGGCATGTCTGCGAGGTCCGGCTGAAGCCGGACACTACGTACCTTACGTACCTTACGCGCGCATGGCGCGATCGTGGAGCAGCTTCAACGCCTGCCATCCGGCCGCGACGGCGCCTTCCTGCCAATCGGGCTCCGAGTAGGGCGCCACGGCCGCCGAGCCGAGCACGATGCGGTTGTCGACTTTCCCAAACTGCGCGCGGCGCGCCGGCGGTGCGCCGGCCGCGAAGCCGCCGAGACTGTACTTCACTTTCTTCCACCACACCGCATAGCCGCTCTCGAACTCCTCGCGAATCTGCGGATGCACCTTGCTCGCGTGCGTGAGCACGTGCTCGATGCGCACGCGCACAGGCTGATCGAGTAGATCTCCGATCGGTCCATTCGCGTAGAGACCGAGCAGCACACCCTTCTTCGAGAAATAGTCGCTCGACGGATAGGAGAGCTCGCCAATCGGAAGGTTCGAGTAGAGATGACCGCCGAAGATCTGGTCGTCATCTTCCCAGAATCGGCGCTTCATCGCCAACGCCACCTTGGCGCTGTTGCTATACGTCGTCGCCCGCACAGCTTCCATCATCTCGGGCGAGAGATTGATGTCGACGCCGGCCAGCACCGAGAACGGCATGCAGACGACCACGTAATCCGCGGACACCTCGTTCTTCGCGCCGCTCTTCGTGTTGGTGTACACGATCTTCACGCCGCGCGCGTCCTGGTGCACTGACTGCACATCGGCATTGAGCGTGAAGTGGCCGCTGCCGATCGCCCGCTGAAAGGCGAGCGGGATCTGGTCCATGCCTCCGACCGGATGAAACATCGGCGCCGCCTGGATGCCGTCGCGCAGCGGAATCGATCGCATCCGGCCGCCAAAGCCCGATTGCAGCAGATCGGCGAATGCGTACGGATCGCCAGGTCCGCGATGGGCGAATGACTTGTATCGATGATCGGCGGCATCGAGGTATCCCTGTGTGATCAGGAAGTTGACGAAGCGCTGTTTGTCCTCGTCCGTGAGCGGCAGATCGAGGCTGCGCTGATCGATCGCCTTGACGAGCAGCTCGTTGGTGTGGCCGATCAGGTCGGCTTTGATCTCGCGCAGGCGCACGCGCCGATTCGACAGCGTGCCGCTGCCCTCGTAGAAGAAGTACGACGCGTCCGATTCGTTGACGAAGATCTGCACAGGAACGCCGAGCTCCTTGCAGTAGTTCAGGATGCCAGTGTGCGTGTACGGGATGCGCCACGCTCCGACGTTGAGGTGCTGACCCTCGTCGAACGTGCAGACCTGACGTTCACCATTTATTTCGGTGTGCTCACTGCCCCGGCGGATGGTCCATGCGAGCCCGCCCACGCGATCGCGTGCCTCGAGGATGCGGACGGTGTATCCGAGCTTGCCCAGCTCGTAGGCGGTCACGAGCCCGGAGACGCCGGCGCCGATGACGATCACCTTCGCGTCGCGTGGTCGGCCGGTGAGCTGCGGACGTTCGCCCGCCTGTCCGGCCATCAGATCCCACGACGTCATCGCCGTCATGACCAGCGACGAGCCGCCGACCGCGCCGAGATGCCCGAGGAACCGTCGTCGCGTCAGCGCCGGCCGCGAACCGCGCGCAGGCATGACGCCTATAGTCGCACGTCTGTTCGCATTCACGCCGGCCGGCGTTGTAGCCAGAAGAGGTTCCTCGGTGCGGGGAACGTGTCAGCGACGCGGTCTGAAGACGCGGAGGGTAGGCCGATGGCAAAGTTCTCGATTGACGTGCATTTCAAAGGCGGTCTGACGGCGACACAGCAGGCCGCGTTCACCAGGGCCGCGGCACGCTGGAAACAGGTGATCGTGGGCGACTTTCCGCCGGTCAGGGTGGACGGCGAGCTGTTCAAGGCGCTGGTCATCGACGCCAGCGGCGTCGACATCGATCGCGGCGGCACGCAAGAGGGCAACACGCTCGGCCAGTCGCAGCCCACCGTGCTTATGTCCAACGGGCTTCCGGTCACAGGCATGATGGAATTCGATCGGTTCGACCTTGGCGACATGGAGAGGGATGGATCGCTCGAGAGCGTGGTCCTTCACGAGATGGGACACGTGCTCGGCATCGGCTCGATCTGGGAAGACATGCGCCTGCTGGTCGGGGCGGGTACGGCCAATCCGCGTTTCCTGGGCAAGAAGGCCGACGCTGAATGGGCGAAGCTGTCGAAGCTGCCGGCCAACCGGTTGCCCGTCGAGAACCGCGGCGGTGAAGGAACCGAAGACTCGCACTGGCGCGAGAACGTCTTCGGCAACGAGTTGATGACCGGCTTCATCAGCGGCGAGAAACAGCCACTGAGCCGGATGACGATTGCCTCCCTCGCCGATCTCGGCTACAAGGTCTCGTTCACCAAGGCCGACAAATTCACGCTGCCCGGTCACCTCGCGTTGCGAGCGATGGGTGTCGGCGCGTCGCCGGAGCGCGTGCGCCGCTGCACGCTGAGCAATCCCAAGCGACGGCCGATCGAGCCGCGGCGTCTGCCTGCAACCGCTGCCGCATGATCGACGTCATCGCCCGAGCGCGCTACTTCCGAACGTACTTCTTCAGCGCGCGCGGACCCACCTCGGCGCCGTAGACGTTGCCGTCGTGATCGACGGCGACGCCTTCGGCAGCGCTTGTGGTGGTGGCTTTCTCGACCGGATCCGGGATGAATGCGGTGACCTTGCCGTCTTTCGCGCTGCCGACGCGGATGCCGCGCTTCCACCCGTCATGATTGCGCGACACCGATTCGGATTCGGAGTCGGCGACGTAGAGCACGTCATTCCGATCGATGTAGACGCCGCTGGGCCGGCTGAACTGTGGCCACATGTCGATCACCTCGCCCTTCTGATCGAGGATCACGATGCGGTTGTTGCCGCGATCGCCGACGAACAAGCGGCCCTTCGAATCGAAGGCGAGCGCATGCGGCTGATCGAACTCACCGCGGCCGGCGCCCTTGTGACCCCACTCGGCGATGAACTTGCCATCTTTCGAGAACTTCACGATGCGTGAGTTGGCGCCGCCGTGTCCCTCGGACACGTAGATCTCGCCGTTGGGCGCCACGGCCACGTCGTTGGGTTGATAGAAGGAGTCGGGTTCGGCCGGCTTGCCAGGCTGATTGCCGCCCGGCTTGCCGAGCGTGAGCAGGAGCTTGCCCTCGGGGCTGAACTTGAACACCTGCTGGCCGATCACCTTCGCCGGCGCCGGCGGGAGCGGCGCATCGGGCGCGGCGCCGCGCGCGGGGCGTGGCAGGTTGTCCTGGCCGTCGGTCACCCACAGGTTGCCGTCGCGATCGACGAGGATGCCGTGCGGAAAGATCATCAGCCCTTTGCCGAAGCTGCGCACGAGCGCGCCGTTGGCGTCGAACTTGAGGATCGTGTCGAGGTCGGAGTTGAGGCACGTATTCGCGCCGCAGCGCTCGGCGACCCAAATCGACCGCCCATCCTTGTCGATCTCCACCGCACTCGTCGATCCCCACGTGCGACCGGGAGGCATCTTGAAGAAGTCGGCGACGGTCTTGTACGGATTCGGCGCCTCGTTGACTGGAGCAGCGGCTTGCCCGAGTAGAGAGACTGCGCATGCGAACGCGACCGCGGTCGTTGTAAACAAAGCCGATCGAGTCATCACTCCTCCCAAACAGCGCGGAGCCTACGGAGAAACGGTTTCGCACGGACGCACGGAGATCTTCACACAGAGCCCACAGGGCTCACAGAGGCGACGGGTGGACGCCGGCGTTCCGCCGGCGTGTGAATAGAGAGGCATACGAGAAAACGAACGCCATCCGCGTCCTGGGGCGCTCGTTTTCTCGTGTGCCTCTCTATCCACCCGCGTAGCGCGGCCACCCGTCGCTCACAGTAACGCGCCTCTGTGAACCCTGTGCTCTCTGTGTTGAGAATCTCCGTGTCTCCGTTTCCTCCGTTTCCGTCCCAGTCACGCCTGCGATTCAACTGCTGGCGCCTCATCTCTCCTGTGACGAAGAGTCCGCCGCGCGCCGAAGACGCCGAAGATCAGCCACGCCGCAGCACCAAGAGCGACGGCCAGGATCACCCATCGCAGCAGCAGCGCGAAGAAGGCGGCGTCGAGCACCGGCCAGGCAAATGGATACCGTCGCAAGAGCGCGAACCGATCGGTCATCCAATGCCAACCGGTGTGCGCGATCAGCGCCGAGACGATGATGGTCATCGTGCGTTCGGATGGAACCGCGCGGACCAGCAGGTTGAAGGCAGGCACTGCCGCGACGAGCACCAGCAGCTGTCCGATCTCGACGCCGACGTTGAACGACAGCAGTGCCGTCAGCAGGTGATCGCCGGCGAACTGCAGCGTCTCGCGCAGCGCGAACGAGAAGCCGAAGCCGTGCACGAGACCAAACACGAACGCCACGATCCAGCGTCGACGCACGACCGACACGGCGATGTTCTCGAGCGCCATGTAGACGATCGAGACGGCGATCAGCACCTCGACGAGCGGCGGAAACCAGAGCGCGCCCGGCGCCATGTCGTAGGCCGAGGCGATCAACGTGATCGAGTGCGCGACGGTGAATGCGGTGACCACCGGCACGAGCGGCACGACGCGTCGAAATGGAATGACGAGGCACAGCAGAAACAGCAGGTGGTCGACGCCGTCGAGGATGTGGAAGAAGCCGCCGCCGACGAAGCGCCACGCGGCTTGAAACCACCGCGGATCCAGCCGGACGATCCCCGGCTCGTCGTGAATGGTGAACGCCCGCTCGACGCCAGTGGCGGCAAGGAAGCGAAGCACGGTCAACGACCGCACACCAGCCTTGTCGAATCGTGCGGCGATCGAAAACCGCGAGCGATCCGAGCGAATCGGGTAATCGAGCACAGCATCGAGGAGCGCCTGGTTGAGCGCGATCTGCGTGGTGCCCGGAAGTGGCGGACCTGTGACGTGCTGACGCGCCCGCTCGTAGCCATCGAACGACAGGTCGGCATTGGACGACGCCGCGACTGCGACCAGTGTTGGCCGTCCGAGCCCGCGGTCGTCTTCGAAGAGGTCGATCCGGCTCCCAATCCAATCGGTCGCCGCCTGACGCAACGCCGCATCCGCCCTCGTGAGATCGAGAAACACGCCGGTCGTTGGCCAGTCGATCTCGTTCATCGCCGCGATCGGCGCGCGGACGACGAGCTGCAGGCGGTCGCCCTTGGGGACGACGAAGATCTGCACCCGCACGTCGCTGGGGATCTCGTGCGCCGACGGTCGCGCCGCAAATGCAACACACGCGACCGCCGCGAGCAGAATGGATGTATATTTCACCGCGTTGAATCCTAACCTACCGAACGTACGGGAGGGGGAGAGAATGTGGCGGATGGCCGGTCCGGCAAAAGCCGGACTCTACGTCGTGTGTGTAGTAGTCCTCGTGTTCGCTCTCGCGCCCGTCGCCTGGTCTCAGGCGCGCGGGCCACGCTATCAGGTGCAGGCGCTGTGGCCGAAGCCGTTCTCGAATCAATCGTGGGTGCTGGGCTCGATTACCGGCGTCACGGTCGACGCGCAGAACCACATCTGGGTGGTCCACCGCGGCGGCGACTCGCTCGAGAACAACGAGAAGGGCATGATGCTCAACCCGCCGTCGGCCAGCTTGTGCTGCACGGCAGCTCCGTTCGTCCTCGAGTTCGATCAAGCCGGCACTCTGTTGTCGAGCTGGGGCGGGCCGGGTCAAGGATATCAATGGCCTCAGTCGCCGGGTAGCCTCGCCGTCGACGCCAAAGGCAACGTCTGGATCACGGCGGCCGGTCTCGAGCCGGCACCAGCGCGCGGCCGCGGCCCCAACGATCCCACGGCCGCCGAGCAACCTGCTGCGGCAGGCGGCCGACGCGGCACGGGTGCGGCGGCGCCGCCGGCGCCCGGCGATGCGCACGTCATCAAGTTCTCGCGCGACGGCAAGTTCCTCCTGCAGATCGGCACGCCGGGGAAGATGGACGGACCGGACAGTCAGACGACACTGAACAAGCCGTCCGCGATCGCCTACGACGCGATGGCGAATGAAGTGTTCGTCGCCGACACCGGCAACCGGCGCATCGTCGTCTTCGACGCCGACTCGGGCAAATACAAGCGGCACTGGTTCGCCTACGGAGAGAAAGCCGCCGGTCCCGCGCCGGCGCCGTATGCCGCGGGTGATCCGCCGGCGAAATCGTTCCGCGACGTGACGTGCGTCGAGATCGCACGCGACGGCACCGTCTATGTGTGCGATCGCAGCAGCAATCGCATTCAGGTGTTCCAGAAGAGCGGCACGTTCGTGAAGGAAGCCGTCGTCTCAAAGAACACGCTCGGCGCAACCGTGACGGGTCAGTTTGGGGTGGTGTCGTCGTACGGATCGGCGTGGGACATCGCGTTATCCAACGACGCGCAGCAGCGATACGTGTTCATCGCCGACGGTCATAACAAGAAGGTGCACATCTTCCAGCGTGACACGCTGACTGAGGTCGGCACGTTCGGCAGCGGTGGACGCTATCCCGGTCAGTTCCTGGCCGTCGGCAGCATTGCCACCGATGCACAGGGGAACATCTACGCCGGCGAACAGCACCACGGCAAGCGCGTGCAGAAGTTCGTTGCGAAATAGCGAGGAGCCGACGACATGACGAAACGAAATCTCGTGATCGGTCTGACGTTTCTGATCGTCCTCGCTGCGCTCGCAGTTGCGCAGCATTGGCTCGAGGAAACCGCGCTGGCGCAGTCGCGCGGCGCAGTGATGGCGCCGCGCTTCGAGGTCGATCCGACGTTCCCCAAGCCGCTGCCCAACGGCTGGTACCAAGGGCAGAGCATCGGCGTATGGATCGATGCGCAGGATCACGTCTGGATCGTGCATCGGCCCGACGTGCTCGACGCGGTGGAG
>Ga0075434_100004178_pt1 | contig 12944 bp, 12 predicted proteins | sample RhiMethybrSRZTD3_FD_75298 | JGI IMG/M metagenome (GOLD analysis project Ga0075434, IMG submission 75298) | Populus rhizosphere microbial communities from Tennessee, USA - Rhizosphere MetaG P. TD hybrid SRZTD3 | ecosystem: Host-associated > Plants > Roots > Rhizosphere > Soil | place: USA... | reverse complement strand
GATCGACGCCTTGACGCGGGAAATCGAGACGCTGAAGATAGGCGAAGCGGCCGCCCCCTCGGCAGGGCCCTCCGTGCATGGCTTGGGTCCCGCGGCTTCCAAGGTCTATCAAGTGCGAGAGGGAGTCTCCCTCGGCGGCTACGGCGAGATGGCCTATCTGGACTCCGCCGGCAAGGACGATGCCGGAGCCTCCTCGGACGAGGCGGATCGGCTGGATCTGCTGCGCGCCGTCTTCTACTTCGGATACAAATGGAACGACAAGATCCTCTTCAATTCCGAAATCGAATTCGAGCATGCCACCACCGGAGAGGGCGATGAGGAAAAGGGAGAGGTCTCGGTGGAATTCGCTTACCTGGATTTCATGTTCAAGAAGGGGTTCAACGCCCGGGCCGGTCTGGTCCTTTTGCCTCTGGGAATCCTCAACGAAAAGCATGAGCCGACCACTTTCCCCGGCGTCCTGCGCCCGCGCGTGGAGACCTCGATTCTCCCCACCACCTGGAGTGAGAACGGGGCGGGAGTCTTCGGGGAAACTAAATGGCTCGCCTATCGCGCCTACGTCGTGGCAGGGCTGGATGCCTTGGGCTTTTCCGCAGAGGAGGGGATTCGGGAAGGAAGACAGAACGGCTCGAACTCTTTGGCGAACAATTTCGCGCTGACCGGCCGGCTGGACATGACCGGCGTGCAGGGTCTGGTGGCGGGAGTCTCCGCCTTCTCGGGCGATTCCGGTCAAGGGCAGATTCCCGCCGATGCCCGGGTCACCCTCTACGACGTTCACGCGCAGTACCAGTGGCGGGGCTTCGAAGGGCGCGGATTGTGGACCCGCGGCTCCATTGCGGACACTGCTGCGATCGACCAGGCGCTGGGCATCCTTCCGGGCAGCGACGAATCGGTGGGAGAGCACTTGAAAGGATGGTACCTGCAGGCTGAGTGGGATATCCTTTCGCTTCGCAAAATGCGGCGCCAGTCGCTGGCTCCCTTCGTCAGGTACGAGGCCCTGGATACTCAGGACGGGGTGCCAGCGGGATTCGTTGAGAACCCCGTATTCCAGCAACGCCTCCGGACGATTGGGCTGACCTGGAAACCGATCCCACAGGTAGTCTTCAAGGCCGACTATCAGGACGTCGACAATGGAGCGGGGACGGGAGTCGATGCGTTTCATCTTGGCCTGGGCTGGATTTTCTAGAAGCCCTCATCGGTCGATTGGCGCGCCGAAGGCCCGCGGAGGTTGGCCCGTGAAGGTGGTTCGTGCCCGGCGCCCGAGAGCGAGGCGCCCGGCTCATCGGGCGTACCCGGCTGCGAAATTCCGGTTTTCGCACAGGTGAGCTCCGAGTCAGGAGGTTGGCGAGTGACGCGAGCGAGACTCAGCGAGGTTGCCCGCAGACCCCTGGCCTCGACCCTGGTGGTGGCCCTGGCGGGCTCCGTCTGCTTGGGAAAGGTGTATTTGACCCAGGAGGCGGCGCTGAAGAGTGCCTTTCCTCCTCCCATCCAGGTGGAGCGAAAAACACTTTTCCTGAGCGAGGCCCAGGCATCCGAGGTGGAGCATGCAGCCGGCTCCAAAATCGTCGGCAGGGTGTTCAGCTATTATGTCGGGAGCGACACGGCCGGAATCCGGGGATATGCCTATTTCGACACCCACCTGGTGCGAACGCTGCCCGAAACCATCATGGTCCTGATATCCGGCGACGGCACGATCCGGCGGGTGGAAATCCTCTCCTTCTCGGAGCCCGAGGACTACTTTCCCAGGGAAGCCTGGCTGGGGCAATTCGCCGGAAAGGGCCTGAGCGCGGACCTGGCGATTCGGCGCGGAATCCGCAACCTTTCCGGTGCTTCTCTGACTGCCGAGGCCGTCACCTCGGCCAGCCGGCGGATACTCGCGCTGCATCGATTGGCGATGGGGAGCAAGTGATCAGCCGCCTCGAGAAAATCCTCCTGATATCCACGGTGCTCCTGACCGGCGGAACAGGACTCACCTATGCCTGGATGAAGTACCTGTTGAAGAGCGCCGACCCGTTCGCGGTCGTGAACCATCCCTGGCAGCCGTTTTTCCTCTCGGCTCATGTCCTGGCCGCTCCCGCTCTCCTTTTCGCTCTGGGCCTCATCACGCGCGAGCATATTGTCGGAAAATACCGGGACCCAAAATCCAGGCGTGGGAGGAGAACGGGGATTCTCATGGCATGGGTTCTCCTGCCGATGGCGGCCACGGGCTATGGGCTCCAGGTGTTGACCTCCCGCGGCCCCAGGCAAATCATGGGATGGGGGCATCTTGCGATTGGAATTCTTTTCCTTGTGCTGTACGGGGCCCATGCCTTCCTGGCGAGTCCAGGAAGGGCACGGGAGGGGGTATCCCAGGCGAGGCGTTCGGCAGCCCCCGTCCCGACACGGACATTGAAGCGTCACGGGGATGTTCTATAATCCTTGAGAACCGGGCGAGTGTTTCTGCCCGGCAGGAGTCTGAATCATGGCCAATTGGATGAATGTACTGCTACGAACGGTTGTTTCGGTCGTCACGGCGGCGGTGCTCCTGTTCGCTGCAGAGAATCCGGCCCTCGCCACCGACACCACCAAAGTGACGGGTCTGGTGGTCGACGCTTCCGGCGAGCCCCTGGAGAAAGTGGAGATCTGGTTCGAAAACGCCACGATCCAGAGCAAGCGCGTTGGACCCGTCAAGACCAGCAAAAAGGGGAAGTACACGTTTCCGTACCTGGACATCGGCATCGAGCCGGAGTGGAAGGTGGTCCCCAAGCTGCCCGGATACCTGGTCCTGAAGATCAATTGGCGGCTCATCGATTCGCAGCGCAACGATCGCGGTACCAACGAGCAAATCTTGAGCACCAAACAAGAAATTCCCGCCATTCACCCGGTTCTGGTGGGAGACAGCGGCATCAACGAAGTGAACTTCGTCCTGGTGAAGGAGGCGGATTTCAACAACGCCCTGCGCCAGGCCGTGGCGGCCAAGCAGGGAGGAGGAGCGGCGGCCCCGGCAGCAGCGGCAGCCGTCCCGGGCGGATCTGCCGCTCCCGCGGCTCCCACGGAAGCGGCGCCTGCGGCCGCCCCGCCGAGCCACACCGTGACCGAAGCGGTGGATTTGATCAAGGCGGGGAAGAGCGATCAGGCCGTACCCATCTTGAAGGAGTTCCTGGAGCAGAATCCCGGGAATGCCGCGGTGCAGTTCACACTGGGGAAAGCCTACATCAACACCAAACAATTCGACCTGGCCATCCCACCCCTCCAGAAGGCCGTGGAGCTCAAGCCGGACCAGGCGGGGGCGCATTTTTACCTGGGAGTCGCCTACGCCCAGATGGGACAGGATGCCGAGGCCCTGAAGGAGTTCGAGGCGGAAATTCCGATCAGTCCCGATCAGGACGCCGCCTACTCCAACGCGGCGGCGATTTACGAGAAGCAGGGAAACCTGGACAAGGCGCTGGAGTACTACAAGAAGGCCTCGGAAATCGCTCCCAACCGTCCCGAACTGCACGCGGACCTCGCCGCGATTTACGAAAAACAGGGGAACCAGGCGGCGGCCCAAGCGCAATACAAGGCCCTGGCCGAGGCGGATCCCGCCCATGCGGCCGTGACCTGGTTCAACATCGGGGCCATTGCCAAGAACAATGATCGGAATGATGAGGCTATCAAGGCCTTCCAGAAGGCGGTGGAGCTGGACCCGAGCTATGCCGCGGCCCACAAGGAGCTGGGTTACGCTCTGGTGAAGCAGGGGGATTTCAAAGGGGCCGTGGCCCAGTTCAATAAGTACCTCGAGCTCGCACCCAAGGCGCCCGACGCCGGCGAGATCCGGACCATGGCCAAGCAGCTCAGTCAGTAGCGCCAGGTTTCGAACGTCAAGGCAGCCCCGGGAGACATCCTCCCGGGGCTTTTTGCTTTCTCAAGGGGTGGTTGGTCTGAGGGAGGGGAAGAGGATTCGCTCGACGGCTTCACAGAAGAGATGTCCGGCGAACAGATGAATCTCCTGAATCCGCGCGGTTACGGGAGACTCCACGATAAGCGGGATCTCCGACAGGGCTCGCGCCGTTCCCCCGTCTCTCCCCAGGAGGGCCACTGTGAGCAGTCCACCGCGCCGGGCGGCCTCCAGGCCTCGGACGATGCTGGGGGAATTCCCGGAGGTGGAGAGCGCCACGGCCACATCGCCGCTTTTTCCCAGCGCTTCAATCTGCCGGGCGAACACCTGATCATAGGAGGAATCGTTGGCGATGCTGGTTAGGGAGGAAGTGTCGGTGCTCAGGGCCACCGACGCAAGAGCGGGGCGATCCGCTGTCATGCGGTTGACCAGCTCGGCGGAGAGATGCTGAGCCTCCGCCGCACTGCCGCCGTTCCCGAAAAAGAGAACTTTACCGCCACGCGACAAGGAAGCGGCCGTCTCCCGAGCAGCCCGGAGGATTCCCGCCTCACTCTTGCGCAGAAACTCCTGGAGGGCACGCTCCAGATCCTCTCGTTCGGTTCGGAATGTCTCCAAGGCATCTCTCCACCATTGAGCGTGCAAGTGCTCTGAGCATGCTAGAAGCCGTGACCCGGGGGTGTCAAGACGCGGGGGTCGAGGCAAGAAAGGTAAGGATCCTTCCGGCGCCGGCCCCGTCCCGACGATAGGACGGAAACAGGCCTGGCATGCAGTGGGTACAGAGTCCCGAGGAGTAGATTCGCCCCGGATCCAGGCCGGATTCGATGAGGGCGCGGCGATTCAACCCCGGGAGGTCGAGGAACCCTCCATCCCCCACCTCCCGCCAGCACCCATCCAGAATATGCCCCGCGGAGCGAAACTCCTTCAGCACCTCGGTTCCGACGCGGTAGCAGCAGGCGCCGATGGCGGGGGCAATCAAGGCCTTGAGGGATTCGGGACGGCTTCCGAAGCTCCTTTGAAGGGCTTCGACTCCGGCCCTTGCGATTCCCGATCGGCTCCCTCGCCAACCGGCGTGCAGGATGGCCCCCGCAAGGTGGACTGGATCGAACAGGGCGATGGGCACACAGTCGGCGGACGCCACGGCCAGAACCACACCCCGGCGAGCGGTCGCCAGTCCGTCTCCCTCAGAAAAGGGAAGACGATGCTGGTCGTGGGGTCCAACGGTGACGACGCGGGCCCCGTGGATTTGCGAGAGCCGGAACACCGGAAGATCCGGCAATCCCAATATCGGCAGGACCCCGGCGAGGTCCCCTCCGGCCCGCCGCGTCGTGAATCCGGCACGCCATCCGTCGCTTCCTGGAAAGCCGGTGACCTCCAGCCAAAGGGGTCCCGAAGGGGTCGAAGGGCGCTCGGGGCCGGGCATGGAGAGACTCCGTGGAGTGCGCTGAAATTCACTGGTTACGGGCGGAAGGCGCCGGGAGTCTAGGACAGGGAGCCCTTCGGGGTCAACCACTCCCCCCAGGTGCGAGGCGCCTTGACAATTCACCCTGCTTCGGGCAACCTATCCGCCCTGTGCGAACACTGGCGACCGTTCCCGTCGGGTTGTCCCCGATTGGAACGGTTCTGTTTTGAGAATCGCAATTTCAAGAGTGAGCGGACCCCGACGTTGATTTGTTCAAGCCTGGCCCTGAGTCTGACGCCGCCCCCGCAGGGACAGGGGAGTCCCAATCTGCTGCTGCAGTTCCTCCCTCTGGGTCTGATTTTCCTGATTTTCTACTTCCTGCTCATCCGTCCGGCCCGTGCCAAGCAGAAAGCCATGCAAACCATGCTGGACGCGCTCAAGTCCGGGGACAAGGTCATCACCTCCTCCGGCATCCATGGCACCGTAGTGGCAATGCAGGACGATATCGTGCAGGTCCGGATAGCGGATAACGTGAAGGTGGACTTCTCCAAGAGCGCCATCGTGACCGTCGTCGGAAAAAGGGAGTGAAAGCATGCCGCTGAAATGGCGCTGGGCACTCATCATCATCGTGACACTGCTGGCTTCCTACCTCTGCTTTCCCCTTCAAGAGAAGATCAAACTCGGCTTGGACCTGAAGGGAGGCATCCATCTGGTCATGCGGGTGAAGACCGACGATGCGGTCAAGGCTTCCACGGATCTCGACGTGGAGACGCTTCGATCCGAGCTGGGAAAGCGTGGCGTGACTCCCCAGAAGCTGGAATCGGCGGGAGTCGGGGAAATCCTGGCAAGCGGCGTGGACTCCGCCAAAGCCTCCGACTTCCGGGATCTCGTCTCCTCGCAATTCTCCGCCTACAGCATCTCGTCAAAAGGGGGTGGAGAATTCGAGCTCCAGATGAAACCTGCGCGGGTGCGGGAGATCCGAGAGTCTTCCCTCCGGCAGGCCCTGGAGACCATTCGCAACCGGGTGGACAAGTTCGGCGTCTCGGAGCCGGTGATCCAGCAGGTGGGTTTCGCGGGGGGCGGGGACGAGCGCATTCTGGTCCAGCTCCCCGGAATCCAGAATACCGAGCGGGTGAAGGAGCTCATTGGCTCTCCCGCTTACCTCGAATGGAAGCTGGTCAGCATTCCGCCCGGCCAGCGGGTCGAGGATTTTCGCTCCCAGGCACCGGCCACACGAGAGAAACTACAGTCCCTGTTCGGCGGCGCGCTTCCGGCGGACACGGAGCTGTATGCTGCGGAGCATCAGCAAGCCGGCGAATTGCTCTACTGGCCCTGCAAGAAGGCGTCGCCGATCACCGGGAATGATTTGAGGGACGCCCGGCGTGACGTCGGAAGACTCGGAGATGCGGTGGTCCAATTTCGACTCACGGCCGATGCGGGTCAGCGGTTCGAGGATCTGACCCGGGCCAACGAGGGGCAGCTGCTGGCGATTCTACTGGACAAGAAGGTCATCTCCGCGCCGAGGATCAATGCCGTCATTCGCGACTCCGGGGTGATCGAGGGGAGCTTCACGGTGGAATCGGCAGAAGACCTGGCCATCAAGCTGCGCTCGGGGGCTCTGCCGGCCGGCATGGAGCTCCTGGAAGAGCGGACTGTCGGTCCGTCGCTGGGGTCCGACTCCATCCGCCAGGGCATCGTCGCCTCGGTCATGGGAGCCGTCCTGGTAGTCATCTTCATGCTGGTCTATTACCGGCTGTCGGGGCTGAATGCCATCATTGCCCTGGGGCTGAACGTGCTGCTCCTTCTGGGCGCCATGGGTTATTTCCACGCCACGATGACCCTGCCCGGAATCGCCGGAGTCGCGCTGACCATCGGCATGGCGGTGGACGCCAACGTGCTGATTTTCGAGAGAATCCGGGAGGAGCTGCGGCTTGGAAAGACAGTCAAAGCCGCCGTGGCCAGCGGTTTTTCGAAGGCGTTCAGCACCATCATCGACTCTCACGTGACGACCCTCATCGCGGCGCTGTTCCTGTTCGGCTACGGCACCGGACCGGTCCGGGGCTTCGCGGTGACGCTGTGCATCGGTATCATTGCGAACCTGTACACCAACATCTTCGTCTCCCACGCCCTGTTCGACACATTCCTGAGCTCCAGAAGGGTGGACCACCTGAGCATTTGATGCGCCAAGCGGAGATTCGAGCGTGAAGCAATTCCATCTATTGACCAATACCAATTTCGACGTAATGGGGAAGAAGTTCCTCTTCATCGGCCTCTCGGCAGTGGCCGTGGCCGCCAGCCTGTTCGCCTTGTTCACCCGCGGCCTCAACTGGGGCGTGGACTTCCGCGGCGGTACCGAGGTACGGGTCCGATTCCTGAACGACCCCTCGGTGGAGACGGTGCGGAAGGACCTGGAGGCGCTGGGAATCGGCGAGGTGGACTTGCAGCGCATCGGCAAGCCCGAGGATCACGAGCTCCTGATTCGCATCGGGCAGGGCAAACAGACGCAATCGGAAGGGGGCCTGATCGGCTCCAGCGACGTCTCACAGAAGGTCCTGGCGGCGCTCGCCTCGGGAGAGGATCGCAGTTTGGCGGCCGCCGGAAAAATCGACCTGAACCAGGCGAGCGCCGGCTCCCTGGAGACTTGGCTCGCGACCCGCATCGAGGCGGCGAAGCAGGCGGGCACTCTTCCCGCTGGCTCCGCGGTCGAGGCGCGTTCTTCCGCCGAAACCGTCATTGCCGCCCGGGATGCCGCCGGGGGTCTGTTCCGCTCCCTGGCGGACGTGCAGCGCATCACGACAATTTCTCCGGTGATTCAGACCATCCTGAAGGAGAGCACGTTCGTCGGCCAGGCGTCCCCCCGCAGCGTCGAATATGTCGGACCCAGCGCCGGCCGTGACCTGATCCGCAAGGCAACCTGGGCCGTGATCGGATCCAATATCGGCATCCTCATCTACATCTGGATCCGCTTCCGCTTCATTTGGGGGATCGCGGGGGTCGTGGCCCTGTTCCACGACGTCATCGTCGCCATGGGCGCTCTCGCCCTGACCCAGAAGGAATTCACCCTGCCGGTGGTGGCGGCTCCACTCACCATCGTCGGATACTCGATCGCCGACACGGTGGTGGTCTTGGACCGGATCCGGGAAAACCTGCGAATTTATCGCAACCAGGACTTCGAGCGGGTCGTGAACGCCTCGATCAATCAGACTTTCAGCCGGACTATCCTCACACAGTTCACGGTGATGCTCTGCACCACGGCCTTGTTCTTGTACGGCGGGGACCGCATGGACGCCTTGTCGTTCACCCTTCTGGTCGGATTCGCCGCCGGGGCTTATTCCTCCGTGTTCGTCGCCAGTCCCATTCTGGTGCTGCACCAGCGGTGGTGGAACGAGAGGCGCCGGCGCAAGGCCTGACTGCTTCCCGTTGCAGCGGGACCCTCCCTGAGCTATCCTTGCTCCAGACAGCGCTCAGTCTTGGAAGGCGCGCGCCCGCGAGGTCGTTCCTTCCTGAACGGGATCGGCCGGTTTGATCCGCTTCGAAGATATCCAGGAACAGGTTCTTTCGTACATGCCGGACGCGGACATGGAGCTCCTGCGGCGGGCCTACGTGTTTTCCGCCATGGAGCATCGCGGACAGGTCCGCTCTTCCGGGGAGCCCTATCTCACACACCCCCTGGAAGTGGCCCAAATCCTGGCCGAGCTGCGCCTGGACCTCACCTGCGTCATCGCGGGGCTGCTGCACGACGTCATCGAAGACACCCTGACGACGCGCGAGGTCCTGGAGGAATACTTCGGCAAGGACATCGCGCACCTCGTGGAGGGGCTCAGCAAGATCAGCCGCATCGCCTTCACCTCACGCGAGGAAGCCCAGGCCGAGAACTTCCGCAAGATGATGCTGGCCATGGTAGACGACATCCGGGTCATCCTGGTGAAGCTGGCTGACCGGCTGCACAACATGCGCACGCTGGAGCACCTTTCACCTCGCCAGCAGCAGCGCATCTCCCGGGAAACGATGGAAATCTACGCGCCGATCGCCAACCGCCTGGGAATGGGAAAAATCAAGAGCGAGCTGGAAGACATCTCCTTGAGGTACCTGGATCCGGAGGGGTACGAGTCGCTGGTATCGGCGCTGGAAGAGCGGCGCAAGATCAGCGACGAGTTCATCATCGAGATCCGCACCACCCTTGAGACCAAACTGCAGGAGCAGGGGATTCGCTGCGAAATCACCGGCCGCGTCAAGCATCTCTACAGCATCTACAAGAAACTGAGAGTGCAGGGGATCGACGTGGGACAGGTCTATGACTACCTGGCCTTTCGCATTCTCACCCCCACGGTGAAAGATTGCTACGCCGCCCTGGGGACGATTCACTCCATCTGGAGGCCGGTGCCGGGCCGCATCAAAGACTTCATCGCCATGCCCAAGCCGAACATGTACCAGTCGCTCCACACCTCCGTGATGAGCGAAAAAGGGCAGCCTTTCGAGGTGCAGATTCGCACACCTGAAATGCACGGGATCGCGGAAGAGGGGATCGCGGCCCACTGGAAGTACAAGGAGGGGAAGAAGGTCAAGGCCGGGGAGGACCCGAACATCCAATGGCTCAGGCAGATCATGGAGTGGCAGCAGGAGCTCAGGGATCCCCGTGAATTCCTGAAAATGGTGAAGGTGGAGCTCTACCCCGAGGAGGTCTACGCCTTCACGCCACAAGGTCAGGTCAAGAGCTTTCCGCGCGGGGCGACGCCGGTGGACTTCGCCTATTCCATCCACTCCGAGGTTGGGCACCATTGCCTGGGCGCCCGGGTGAACGGCAAGCTGGTCCCTCTAAAGACCCAGCTGAACAACGGCGACATCGTCGAGATTCTCACGAACCCTTCCCACCGTCCCAGCCAGGACTGGCTGAGCTTCGTGGTCACTTCCCGGGCCCGGAGCAAGATCCGCCAGTGGCTGAACACCGATCGCAGGAGCAGCAGCATCCAGCTCGGGAAATCCCTGGTGGAGAGGGAATTGAAGCGCTTCCACATCTCCGCGAAGATACTTCATGGCGACGGGAAGCTCACGGAGGCGCTGAGCGATCTCGGGTTTCCGAGTTTGGACGACTACTACGCCGCGGTGGCCTACGGAAAGGTCTCGGTCAAGCAGCTGGTCGGTCATCTGGTGCCCGAAGCCGATTGGAAAGAGCCCACCGAATCGAAGATCACCACGGTCGTCAGGAGGGCTCTGGGGCTTTCCGGAACGGCGGTCAAGGTGAGGGGGCTGGACGACGTCATGGTCTACCTCGCCAAGTGCTGTGGACCCATCCGCGGGGAGCCGATCGTCGGTTTCATCACCCGGGGGAAGGGGGTGTCGGTGCATTCTCAGCGCTGCCCAAACGTCGAGAGACTGCTCTACGATCCGGAGCGCAAGATCGAGGTGGCCTGGGCGGGGAGCAAGGAAGCGAAGTTTCAGGTACGCCTCAACATCACCTCTGAGGACCGCCAGGGAGTGCTGGCCCGGGTCACCTCCGCGATCGCCGATGAAAAATCCAACATCAGTGATGTCAGCGCCAAGACCTTCGAGGGCAAGAAGGGGCAAATCATCCTGACCCTGGACATCTCCGATCTGGACCACCTGGAGCGCATCGTCAAGCGCCTGCGCGGCATCCAGGGCGTGCATCACGTCGAACGGCAAAGCGGATGAACCATCCCCCACAGGAGCATGCAGCATGGCGAAACAAAGCGTCGTGAAGACCCAATCCGCCCCCGCGGCCATCGGGCCCTATTCCCAGGGAATCGTGGCCGGGGGCTTTCTGTTCGTCTCCGGACAGATCCCTTTGGACCCTGCGAGTGGAGAAATGATTCAGGGGGACATCGCCGACCAGGTCAGACGGGTCCTGGAGAACCTGAGCGCCATCTTGAAGGCTGGGGGATCGGGAATGGAACGCGTGGTCCGGACGACGGTATATCTGTTGGATCTCGGCGAATTCCCGAAGATGAACGAGGTCTACCGCGGGTATTTCGGGTCCGATCCTCCGGCTCGATCCACCGTAGGGGTGGGAGCCCTCCCGAAGGGAGCCCGTGTGGAGATTGATGCGATCGCCCGGGTGGATTGAGAAGGCTTCAGGAAACGGCTTTGGCCACCGCTCCCGATCGGATGCAACGCGTACAGACGCGGCGCCTGCGGCGATTCCCCTTGACCTCGATTCGGACGGACTGCAGATTCGGCTGCCAAACCCTCTGGGAGACATTGTGGGCGTGGCTGATCTGGTTCCCGAAACGCGGTCCCTTCCCGCAAACAGCGCAGACGCGGGCCATGCGTGCTCTCCTTTTGAATGAAGCGAAAAGAGGCGGCACTCTAGCACAATAGAGACGTTCGGATCAAGCCCCGCCCCACCCCCTGATTGTGTCAAAAAGCCACCGGTGACAAACCGATGGCACCCTTTCCCTCCGCCCACCGGCTACCCGCCTGACCGTACAACGATTCTTAGAAACAACAAATTACACGCACATTCAATTATGAAAACTCGGCAATGACTTTCATGACATCTGCACTTGCAAACCTTAGACTCCGACATATATTGAAATCCCGTGGAGTCGTAAAAGGTCAGGAAATACGAGGGGCTGTTCCACAAACCTCTGAGATAAGGAGAGATCGGGTGTTCTTCTCAAGGAACAAGAACCTGGTGGGCTTGGACATCGGTTCCAGCAGCATCAAGGTCGTCGAACTCAAGGATCTCGGCAAGGGCAAGGGGTATCACCTGGTCAACGCTTCCCTGGAGCCCCTCTCTCCCGAGGCCATCGTCGACGGCGCCATCATGGATTCCGGGCTGGTGGTGGAAGCGGTGCAGCGCTGCTTCAGCTCCCGGAACATCAAGGCAACGGATTGCGCCATCGCCCTGTCGGGACACTCGGTCATCATCAAGAGGATTTCCCTGCCCGTGATGAGCGAGGAAGAGCTCGCGGAGAGCATCCAGTGGGAGGCGGAGCAGTACATCCCCTTCGACGTGGAGGACGTGAACATCGCCTACCAGATCCTGAAAGGGACCAACCTGGCCGGAGACGGCAACATGGACGTCCTGCTGGTGGCTGCGAAGAAAGACAAGATCAATGACTACACGGCGGTGGTGGGGCAGGCGGGGAGGAACGCCTCGCTGGTGGACGTGGACGTCTTCGCCCTGCAGAACGCCTTCGAGATGAACTACGAGATTGACTCGGGCGAGACCTGCGCGCTGGCCAACATCGGGGCCACCGTCACGAATGTGTCGGTGCTCAAGGGGAGCTCCTCGATCTTCTGGCGGGACATTTCCATCGGCGGGAATCAATACAACGACGCCATCCGCAAGGAGCTCAATCTGAGCTTTGATCAGAGTGAGCGCGTGAAGCGGGGCGAGGAAGTGGAAGGGGCCGCGCAGGAGACGGTGGCTCCCATGATGAGCTCGGTGAACGAGTACATGGGCGCCGAGCTTCAGAAGACACTGGACTTCTTCAAGAACACAACCCCGGGCGAGAGCATCGACCGCATCTACGTTTCCGGCGGCGCCTCGAAGATTCCCAGCCTCCTGGAGTCCCTGGGAGAGCGCTTTGGGATTCCCGTGGATCGGATGGATCCCTTCCGCCGGGTAACGGTAGGCAAGGACGTCCCCTCCGAGACGGTGGAGGAGCTTTCCTCATGCGCCGCCGTCGCGGTGGGTCTCGCCATCAGAAAGGTGGGCGACCGATGATT
>Ga0075434_100004177_pt1 | contig 12945 bp, 5 predicted proteins | sample RhiMethybrSRZTD3_FD_75298 | JGI IMG/M metagenome (GOLD analysis project Ga0075434, IMG submission 75298) | Populus rhizosphere microbial communities from Tennessee, USA - Rhizosphere MetaG P. TD hybrid SRZTD3 | ecosystem: Host-associated > Plants > Roots > Rhizosphere > Soil | place: USA... | reverse complement strand
CGCCTCGATCTCGGCCTCCGGCTCGCTCTCGCGCCGGACCTCCTCCGGCTTCTTGTCGGTGCGCATCCCGAGGAAGATCGGGTGCCTCAAGCCCCCGTCCCCGGTCCACTCGGTGAAGCGCACCTCGCACACCAGCCGGGGCTCCACCCAGTGGTCCTCGCGCCCGCCGGGCCCGGTGCCGCCGAACGGCGATGTCTCGCGCGCGAGCGGCTTCAGCTGCGCCCAGATCTTCTCCTGCATCGCGTCGTCGAAGCCGCCGCCGACGCGGGTCACGTGCCTGAGCTGGTCGCCCTCGTAGACCCCGACGTGCAGCGCGCCGAAGTGCCGCCCGCTGCCGCGCGGGTCGGTGTAGCCGCCGATCACGAACTCCTGCCGCTTCTGGCACTTGAGCTTCACCCAGTCGGAGGAGCGCTTCCCTAGGTAGGGGCTGGCGGCGCGCTTCCCGATGATGCCTTCGAGCCCCATCTCGTTTGCGGCCTCGTAGAACGCCTCGCCGTGCTCCTCGACGTGGCTGCCGGCCTGCGCGGTTCCCGCCGGCGGCAGGATGCGGGCCAGCAGCTCCTTGCGCTCGAGCAGCCCGAGCTTCCGGAGGTCGTGGCCTTCGAGCGCCAGGCAATCGAAGAACACCGCACGCACCGGCACGCGCGCCATCGCGGCCGCGACGTCGGCGGGCTTGGTGAGCAGCATGCGCTTCTGGAGCCGCTGGAAGCTCGGGCGCCCGGATGCGTCGTGCGCGATGATCTCGCCGTCGAGCACGAAGCGCTCCACCATGAGCGCGCCCAGCGCCTCTGCGACCTCGGGGTAGCGCGCGGTGATGTCCTCGCCGCTCCGCCCCAGCATCTTCACCTCTTCGCCGCGCCGCTCCGCCACCACCCGCACGCCGTCGTACTTGATCTCGAACACCCAGCCCGCGCGCGAGAACGGCTTCTCCTCGAGCGTGGCGAGCATGTGCTTCACCTGGGAGGCGCGCAGCTCGCCACGCGGCGCCTTCAGCTCTTCGATCCGCCCGCGCACGGCCGCGAGCCACGCCGGCACGTCGCGCATCTCCTCCACCGTGAGCCCGGTGATCACGGAGCGCGGCCAGCGCGCGATGTCCGAGTCGGAAGCCGCGCCGTCCGTCTTCTTGAGCAGCAGCCAGTCCTTCTCGCTCTTGCTCATGCGCACCAGCGTCCAGCGCCCGCCGAGCTTGTGGCCGAACAGCTCGAGCTCCAGCTTGCCGCGCGCGTACTGCTCGCGGATGTCCTCGGGCTTGAACGACTGGTAGGGGCCGCGGTCCCACACGATCACCGACCCCGCGCCGTAGTTGCCGGAGGGAATGATGCCTTCGAAGTTCGCGTACTCGATCGGGTGGTCCTCGACGTGCACCGCCAGCCGCTTCTCCTCGGCGCGCACCGACGGCCCCTTCGGCACCGCCCAGCTCTTGAGCACTCCTTCCAGCTCGAGCCGGAAGTCGAAGTGCAGGTTCCGCGCCCAGTGCTGCTGCACCACGAAGTGCAGCGCCGCCGGGGCCGCGCCGCGCGCCGGCGCCGGAGTACCGAACGGCTCGCGCGTGCGTCCGGGGTCGCGCTTCCGGCGATAGGCCTCGAGCGGCGCGCCGCCGCCCGCCTCGGGCGCTGCGGGCGGCGCGGGCTTCCGCTCCGGGGCGGGGGTGGAACGCTTTGCGGGCGATCGCTTTCGAGCAGGGTCGCTGCGGGGCGGCATGGCGGGTGAACGTTCCTGGACAGTGGGCCGATGGATGGGTGGCCGGGTTGAGCCCAGTAAATCACGGTGCTAGCCTCGCTCACCAGTCAACCCATGGAGGGACCCCGAATGCCTCCGCATTCCATCGGATCAGGCAACATCTCCTTCGGCCTGGTCTCGATCCCGGTCAAGATGTTCACCGCTGCTTCGTCCGAGTCGGTCTCGTTCAACCAGATCCACCCCAAGTGCGGCGGGCGCATCAAGCAGCAGCTGCTCTGCCCCACCTGCAACGAGGTGGTCGAGCGCAGCACCCTGGTCAAGGGCTACGAGTTCGCCAAGGACCAGTACGTGCAGTTCACCGAGGAAGAGCTCAAGGCGCTCGAGGGCGAAACGTCGCGCATGATCGACATCACCGAGTTCGTCCCGCTCGAGCAGGTGGACCCGATCTACTTCGAAAAGACGTACTACCTCGGGCCCGACAAGGGTGGCGAGAAGGCCTACCGCCTGCTCTCGGACGCGATGAACAAGGCCAGCCGCGTTGCGCTCGCCAAGTTCACCACCCGCGGCAAGGAGAGCCTGGTGCTGATCCGCTCCGCCCAGAAGGGGCTGATGCTCCACTTCATGTACTTCGCAGACGAGGTGCGCGACTTCACCGAGGTGGACAAGGGCGACGAGGCCAAGATCAAGCCCGGCGAGATGGACCTGGCGAACCGCTTGATCGACGAGCTTTCGAAGGACGCATTCCGTCCCGACCAGTACGCCGACGAGTACCGCACCCGGGTGCTCGCGGCGGTCGAGCGCAAGGTCGAGGGCCAGGAGATCACGTCGCTCGCGCCCCAGGCGCAGCGCACCCAGGTGATCGACCTCATGGAGGCGCTGAAGCAGAGTCTCGGGAGCCGCAGCAGCGGCAAGGCGGCCGCTCGCGGCGGCGAGGCGCTGGAGAAGAAGCCGGCGGCCAAGGCGCGGCAGAAGGCGGAGCCCGCGCCGCGCGAGAAGAAAGTGTCGGGCGGCAAGCGCTGATGCATTAGTATGCTCGAGACGTCGGCGGGTGCCGCGCCGAGCATTCGAGCCGGAGGAGGCGTCCGAACGGACGCGCCGGTTCGAACCAGGGAGGGTGAGCGATGAGAGCTTCGCTGCGGGAGGCGGCGCCATGACGGGCGCGGACGCCACCGCTTTGAACGACGTGGCCGCGGAGCCCGGAGCCGAACGCCGCCTGTCCCTGCGCGAGGCGGCCAAGATCCTCGAGGTGCCGGAGGCCCGCCTGCGCGCCATCGCCCGCGCGGGCCTGCTCGCCCCGCAGCGCGGGCCGATCGGCCCGCTCACCTTCGGCTTCCGCGATCTGCTGCTCCTGCGCACCACCAAGGGCCTGCTCGATTCCGGCGTGCCGCTCCCGCGCATCCGCCGCATCTGGTCGTCGTTGCGCGAGCAGCTCGCCGCCGACGTGCCGCTCACCAGCGTCACGATCCGCGCCGAGGGCGAGAGCATCGTGGCCTCGGACGGCATCACCGAATGGCAGCCCGACTCCGGCCAGTTCCTGCTCGACTTCGATGCCCGCGAGATCGCGCAGCGCGTCGAAGCCGCGGGCGCGGCGCGGGCGGAGGCGGCGGGCACGGCGACGGCGGCGACCGATCCGCAGACCGCGCCGGAGCGTGTCGCGGGCCCGCGGCCCCGACCCAGGCACATCCGCATCGAGCCGCGATCCGAGCCTTTGGCACCCGAAGCAGGGACGGATCTCACCGCCGAGCAATGCTACGAGATGGGCCTGGAATTCGAGGGCTCATCGCCGCTCGAGGCGCTCGCGGCCTACCAGCGCGCGATCGAGCTCGATCCCTGGATGGCGGACGCGCACGTGAATCTCGGGCGCCTCTACCACCTGAGCGGCGAGCGGGGCAAGGCCGAGGCGCACTACCGCGACGCGGTGCGCTTGGCACCCGAGGACCCGGTCCCCCACTTCAACCTCGGGGTGCTGCTCGAGGAGCAGGGCCGGCGCGAAGAAGCGGCCAACGCCTACCAGCAGGCGGTGAAACGCGACCCCGATTTCGCCGACGCCGAGTGCAACCTCGGGCTCCTGCTCGATGCCATGGGCCGGCGGCAGGACGCGGCGCGCCATCTCATGACGGCGCGCGAGCTGTACCGCACCGAGGAGTAGCCGGGCGCGGGCCGCGCCCCTCCCCCATCCCATTGCCCGAAGGCAGCCGCTCGGGCTGCCTGGCTGCGCGGCCGCACTCGACGACCGTTCGAGCCGCTCGCCGGCTGGGAGATGGGTCGAGCGGACTGCGAGCGCCTACGACTCGAACTGTCTGGCCCGAACCACGAAACGCTTCGGCGCGTGACCGATGAAATCGAACGGATAGCACGTGATCAGCGTGAGCGATGGCTCTGCAGTGGAATCGAGGACATCGACTCGATGCGGGTCGACCACGGCCATCCACTCGACACGGTAGGTGTAGGTGCCTCGAATGGTCACGATGCGAACGAGGTCGTTCTTGCGCACCTTGCCCAGGCCGCGGAAAAGGCCGTCCCGGTGGGCGGCGAGGCCGACGTTGCCGACCTCCCCGGGCTGCGCGGTCGCGACGACGTGCCCCACCGCTCGCTTGAGCGTGCCATTGTCCGTGCCTTCCGCGATCATCCCCGAAATCCGAAGACGCGGAATCTCGATCCGGCCGAGCACGCCCTTCGCGGCCGTCCCCGCAGGCGTCGATCCCCTCGCGGAACCCGGCACCGCCGTGCTCTTCACGCTGACAGACGCCGCCGCGCTCTGCGGGGACGCCTGCGCCGCCGGGCTCTTCGCGGCAGCCGGCGTCTGCGGCGTGCCGGTGGATGGCTCCTGACGAAGCGCGGAATCGAGCTTCCTCGATTCGGTCGACTGGAAGGCGCGGGTCTCGATGCTGTTCACGAGCCACACACCGACCAGAACCAGTCCGAGGAGGAGGAGTCCTCCTTCGAGCCAGCGCACCGATGTGCGCTGGCGGTTTCGTTCAGTCATGGCCTGCTCCTTCCCCGCAACGTGGAGAGCCGCTCTATGAGTCGAGCGCCGGGCGTATCGCCCCGCGCTCGACTGTCATCACCTCTCGGGCGTTCCGAACTTCAGGCGCGACGCAGACGGCGCGTCAGCATGAGAGTGCCCGCGGCTCCAAAGGCAAGCATCCCGCACAGCGCGATCAACGGCTGATTGCTCGCAGTCTGTGGCAGTGTCGCCTCTTCGACAACGGGTGCCGGTTCGTTGACCGCAACGACAGGCTCCGGCTTTGCGATCTCGCGGTAGGCGATGGGAGGCGGCTCCTGATACGCGCTCGCCGCGCTCGCCATGTTCGAGTAGCAACCGCAGTCCGTCGTGTTCTCAGCGATGACCGCATCACTGTCGCGGGTGTGCGCGAATGCCTGCTCGCGGCTCGCCACGCTGCTGCGGATCACGTTGACCCGCTTCGCGTAATAGCGGCCGTCCTTCATCCCTGCGAACTCGGCGCGTACCAGGGTCCCGGGCGCAACCTTGCCCGGCACCAAAGTGCGCGAGTCCATGACCATGCCAACCTGCTGGCCCTGGTAGGTATTCACGACGAGCTGGTGGTCGTTCACCGAGACCACCTGTCCCGAGATCATCGGATGAGTCGAGAAGTGGTAGGCCCCCGAGGCGGGGGTCGCCGACATGATTCTGCCGGGATAGCTCGCATCCTGACGCGGGCTCGGTCCCGGTGCGCTCGCCGCGTACTGGCTGACATTCCCATTGTAGCTCCAGCCGTAGGGCCGGCTGTCGTTCCGGCCGTAGTTCCGGGCGTTGTTGCCGGAGGCCGAAGCGTTGCGTGCGATCGCCGCATCGCTGTCGCGGGTGTTCGCATACGCCTGCAGCCGATCGGTGGGCATGCCGTCCCGGACCGCCGTGATCCGCTGGGCGTAGAAGTGACATTCCTCGAGCGCGAGGAACTCGGTGCGGACGACCATGTCGGGCGCGAGATCTCTGGGCGCCATCGTGCGCCAGTCGACCTCGAGAGTGACTTGCTCACCCTGATCGGTGTCCACGACCATCTGGTGATCATTCACGGAGACGACCTTGCCCGAGATCATCGGACGCGATGACAAGTAGTCTGCCGTGGTCGATGGGATCGTCGTCGCCAGCGCCGTCCCGGTGATCAGGCTCAGCATGGCAACAGCAGCAACAATCGTGTGTTTCATTGTGAGGCGTCCTTTCAGTGCAGGCGACGCTTTCGCGTCGCCTGCGAGCCGTATGTCTGATACGACGGGTGAAACGTTGCGATCCAACGTCACTGCACTTTTTCTTGCCGGGGCGCTACCGGACCAGTCCGCGCCATACCAGGCCTGAATCACGCTGGAAGTACTGCCCAAGGAAGACAAGAGCGAGTTTGGTGCCAAGGACCCCGGATGGACTGCATTCCCCTCCAAAGCCCTGCGGAGCCCCGGACTAGCGGGTCCGTCCCGGCGGCGGAAGCAGCTCTGGGGTGCGCCGACGGCTCGCCGGAGGCCGACGGTTCTTCAAAGACAAGAAGGAACTTCAATCGCGAGGGCGTGAGCGTGCCCGCCCGGGAGACGAGGGAAGGACCGCGTGGAAGGAGACGATCTGCGTTGGGTCGGCGTGAAACGGCGATACGCCCCACCCGACGAGCCGTGGGGTCTGCGCGATCGCCTACGAGCCGTCGCCCACGAATTGCGTGGCGCCTGTGAATCGGGCGTTCTCGCCGGCACGGGCGAGGCCGATGCCCAGCGCGATCAGCGCGATCAGCACCAGCGTTCCAAACAAGACTCGCCTCAGGAGGTCTGCCAGCGGGTCGTGCGTCAACGTGTTCATGAGCTGCTCCTGCTTCGGTGGGGCGACGAGGTGCTTCCGCGCGCCCCGGTGCGGGTGCGGCTCCGCTTTCCGAATCTCGCCGTAGAAGACGCCGCATGAATGGTGCCAAGGAGCCGGCGTAGCGAGGGGCAGGTTCAGGTCGATGCGGGGCAGCGCGATCGGCGCTTCGACCGCCGCGACGGCGCCGTTCGACCGGGCTCCGGCGCCGCACCGGAATGGACGAATCTCCAAAGCGGAGGATGGATCTTCAAAGCCGGGGCGCGGATTCGCCCATCACGACGCGCAGCTGATGAACGGCGCCGTCATCGACCAGAGGAATCCTCCGCGCATCCACCCGAACGCCGTCCAGCGCGGCCTCCGCGACACCGTGGCTCCTGCGCGCCGGATTCTCCACGGCGATCTCGTAAAGGCTGCGCCCATGGCGCCACCGCACGATGAAGCCGTCCCATGAGCCGGGAATGCACGGCGCGATGGCGAAGCAGCCGCCCCGGCGCCTGAGGCCGAGGATCGACTCGAGACCGAGCCGGTACATCCAGGCCGCCGAGCCGGTGTACCAGGTCCAGCCCCCGCGGCCGATGTGCGCCGGGTGGGTGTAGACGTCGGCCGCGATCACGTAGGGTTCCACCTGGTAGCGCTCGACGCCTGCCGGAGTGCGCGCGTGGTTGATCGGATTCAGCATGTGGAACAGCTCGACCGCCTCGTCGCCGCTGCCGAGATGCGCGATCGCCATCACGGTCCAGACCGCGGCATGGGTGTACTGGCCGCCATTCTCACGCACGCCCGGCACATAGCCCTTGATGTACCCGGGGTCGAGCGGCGTCTGGTCGAAGGGCGGCGCGAGCAGTTGGATCACACCCGCGTCGCGCCGCACCAGTTGCATGCGGACGGCATCCATCGCGCGCTCGGCCCGTCGCGGCTGCCCGACGCCGGAGAGCACGGCCCAGCTCTGCGAGATCGCATCGATCCTGCATTCCTCGGCCTGGGCGGAGCCCAGCGGCGTGCCGTCGTCGAAATAGGCGCGGCGATACCAGCCGCCGTCCCACGCCTGTTCGAGCATCGCGGCCATGCGCTCGCGCTCGCCGCGCCAGCGGGCGGCGCGCGCGGTGTCCCCGTACCCTTCCGCGACTCGGGCGAAGTCGTGGAGGATCTTCGAGAGGAACCATCCCAGCCACACGCTCTCGCCGCGCCCCTGATGCCCGACGCGGTTCATGCCGTCATTCCAGTCGCCGCTGCCGATGATGGGCAGCCCATGCCGACCGATGTTCAGGCTGCGCTCGATGGCGCGGACGCAGTGCTCGTAGAGAGTCCCGCTCTGCCTCGCGACCGCGGGCTGGCCGTAGGCCTCCGCCTCCCCGGGCAAAAGGGCCGGCGCTTCCAGGAAGCCCACCGGGACGTCGAGCACGGCCCGATCGCCGGTGCACTTCAGGTAGTGGGCCACCGCGTACGGGAGCCACAACAGGTCGTCCGAGCAGCGGCCCCGCACGCCGCGGCCGGTATGCTCGTGCCACCAGTGCTGCACGTCTCCTTCGACGAACTGGCGGGCGGCGCAGCGCAGCAGGTGCTCGCGGAAGAGGTCCGGCCGCGCGAACCCGAGCGCCATCACATCCTGGAGCTGATCGCGGAAGCCGTACGCGCCACCCGGCTGAAGGAATCCCGTGCGCCCCCATAGCCGTGAACTCACCGCCTGGTACAGCAGCCAGCGATTCATGATCAGATCGAAGGAATCGTCCGGCGTCTCGACCTGCACGGTGCCGAGCATCCCGTCCCAGCGCTGCTCGACCTGCTCCAGCGCCGCGCGCGCGGCCTCGGCGCTGCCGAGGCGGCCCACCAGCTCGAGCGCGTGCGCCCGGGTCTCGCCCTGACCCAGCAGCAGCACGATCTCCTGCGTCTCGCCGGGCTCGAGATCGACGCGCACCTGCAGCGCGGCGCACGGGTCGAAGCCGGCCCCGAAGTGCTGCCCCAGCGATACACGCGCCAGCGCAGCCGGTCGCCGCAGGGAGCCGTTGCGCCCCAGGAACTCGAGCCGGTCGCCGGTGGCGGAAGCCGGCGGCGGGCTGGCGTGCGCGAACGCCACGCGCCCGGGGAAGTCCGGGTTGTAGGGGTTGCGCGCCAGCACGGCGCCCGTCGCCGGGTCCTGCTCGGTGATGACGAACCGGTGTTCGCCGGCGCGCGGCGGGCACAGCGCCCATTCGTTGTATGCGAACACACTCAGGCGCCGCGTGACCCCGCCATGATTGGTGAGGGAAATCCGGGAGAGCTTGGCAGGCTCCTCGGCGTGCACGAAAACGGCGAGCTCGCATGTGACGCCGTGGCCGCAGTGCGCGTAACGCGTGACGCCCGCGCCATGGCGCGTGACCCAGCGGCCGCCATCGTGCTCTCGTGGCAGCGGGCCCGGGGTGGCGCCCCACACCTCTCCGCGGTCCTCGTCGCGCAGGTACACGGCCTCGCCGCTGAACTCGCTCACCGGATCGTTGCCGAACGGCGTCAGGCGGTTCTCGCGACTGTTTCCGGACCAGGTCCAGGCCGCGCCGGTGGCGCCGACCACGGTCCCGAAGCTTGGGTTCGCGATCACGTTGACCCACGGCAGAGGCGTATCCGCTTCGCCCTCGAGCACGATCGCGTACTCGCGACCACCGGCGGTGAAGCCTCCCAACCCATTGCTGTGCGTGAGCGGCGGGGCTTCCACCTCCGGGATGGCATCGCTGGAATGCTCCGCCTCGAGCCCAGGTCGCGTCACCAGCCCGGCCGGCCAGCGGGGCTCCGGGTAGGGCAAGTCGAGCTGGGCGGCCAGATCGCCGCGCTCGCCGCTCAGCACCGCGCGAGCCGCCGCCAGCAGGACCACGCGCTCCGCCTCGGGCATGCCCTCGCCGCGCAGCAGGAACACGCCTCCGGGGCGTTGCCTCCATGCGGCCCACGGTCCCTTCTCGAGCAGGCCCTGGAGCTGCTCGTGCATCTCGGCCAGGTAGATCGAAGGATGCTCGTTGAGGACGACGACGTCGGCACGGAGGCCCTTCAGCCGCCAGTACTCGTGCGCGCGCAGCACCTGGCGCACCAGCGACAGATCGTCGTCCTGCACCACGCGGGCGACCAGGATCGGCAGGTCGCCCGAGACGCCGTGCGCCCACAAGCCGGACTGCCCGAGTGTGTTGCGCAAAAGGAACGAAGGCGGAGCGCGCAGCGCGGCGTCGGTCCACAGCACGTGGGAGGCGAGCCGCTCGTAGAGCTGCGCTTCGTCGGTCGAGATCCCGAGGTGACGCAGCCGCATCTGGGTCTGGGTGGTGGCGAGCGCGAAGGTGCGGGCGGCCGAGTCGGGATCGTCGTATTTTTCCGCGAGCGCCAACGCCGCTGCGCGGTTCGTGGCGACCCCCGTCGCGAACGCGAGGCGCACCTGCCCGCCGGGGGCGATGCGCACCCGCCGCCGCAAGCTCAGGATCGGGTCGAGCACCGCTCCCGTGGTGCCCGAGAGCGCACGGCCGTCGAGCGCGACCGGGTCTTCCAGCGTGCGTCCGCGGCCGATGAAGCGCCTGCGGTCGGTCTCCCACTCGATCGCGCCGTGAATGCCGTCCTCGGCGCTCAGCACGTGCACCGCCCATGGCGCCAGCTCGTCCGGCGATCGCGGGCGACGGCCGCACAGCAAAGCGGTGCACTCGGGGCGGTATTCGGTCTCGAGGAACAGCTTGAGGAATGCGGGGTGGGCGAGATCGTCGCCGGGCGGCGCGAGCACGATTTCCACCAGGCTCGTGACCTCGATTTCGCGCAGGAGTTCGGTGTGGTTGATCAGCGTGACGCGGCGCACCTCGACGTCGTCCTCGGCCGACACCGTGATCCCGAGCCTCGTTTCGATCCCGTCGTCGGAGCGCTCGAACTGGGCCTCGTCGGCGCGGAAGGTCACGCGGTAGCGTTCGGGCTCGCGGCACACCGGCTGGTGGGCGGCGGACCAGAGCCGGCCGCTGCGCACGTCGCGCAGGTAGATGAACTGGCTGCCCGGGTCGCACGTGGGATCGTCGCGCTGCCGGGTGACGGCGAGTCCGCGCCAGGTGCTGGCACCGCCCCCGGCATTGGTGACGACCGCGGTGTAGTGGCCGTTCGACAGGAAGTGGGCGCTCGGGTAGAGCGTGTGGGGGGAGCGGAAGCGCCGCGGCGAGGCCGCAGGAATGGACGGCTCGGCCCGAGTGGATTCGGCGGGACGCGGCCGAGTGATGGGCACGAAGCGCGGCACACGCTCCTGCAGCAGCGGCTCGGTGGCCTGCACGCGGGGATCCGAATGGAAGCGCCGCACCATCGGGGCTCCGAGCACGGCGTTCGCGAGCGCGACCAGGCTCATGCCCTGATGATGGGCGAAGAAGGCATGGATGCCATGGACCCGGGGCGGGTCGTGCGTGGCTTCGCCGTCGGGCCCTTCGGTCTTGCGCGGCGTGTAGTCGAGGGCCTCGAAGAATCCGAAGCGGCCGGATGCGCCCTCGCGGGCGAGCCGGCGGAAGTTCGCGGCAGCTGCTGCGGGATCGACCAGTGCGGCCAGGGCAGTGGCATAGGGTGCGATCACCAGGTCCTCGGCGAGCCCGCGCTTCAGCCCCAGGCCGGGGACACCGAAGGCCTTGTACTGGTAGCTGCCGTGCGTGTCCACCACGTGGTAGGCGGACTCCGAAATGCCCCAGGGGACCCGCTGGCGCCGCCCGTACAGGATCTGGGCGCGCACCGCAGCACGGCAGGTGTTCTCGAGCAGGGTCTCGGGATGGCTGCGCAGGATCAACAGCGGCATCACGTACTCGAACATCGAGCCGCTCCACGACACCAGTGTGGTGCAGCCTTCCACACTTACGAGCGCGCGCGACAGCCGGAACCAGTGCTCCTGCGGGACCTGGTCGCGGGCGATGGCGATGAAGCTCGCGAGCCGGGCTTCGGACGCCAGCAGGTCGTAGTACGAGGAATCGAGGCGTCCAGGCCCTTCGGCGTCGGCCAGCCGGAAACCGATCGAGAAGACTCCTCGCGTCCGGTCATAGAGGAACTTCCAATCCATGCTGTCGGCGAGACCGTCGCAACGGCCGGCAAGGTCATGAAGTCGCCCGCGCAGCGCGTCGCATCCGGCCTCACCTCCCGGCCGCCGCAGCAGTGCCTGCTCGAGCCGAGAGCCCCACTCGACCACCGCGTCGGCTTCGGCGTCTGCGGGTGCAGCCGCCGCCACCCGCTCGAGCACGACCTGCAGGACCAAAGCGCGCTCCCCGGCCGCCGCGAGCCGTGCGCCCGCCGGCCCGTCCGATGCGAGTGCCGCGCGCAGGGCATCCAACTCGCGCTGGGCGAGGTTGCAGACCGCACGCAGCGGTGTCGCCGCGCGCGCCCGGCGCGTCAGCGCCGCGAGCGCTTCGCCCAGCACCCCCGCCGTATCGACGGCGCCCGCGCACCATCGCTCCTCGTCTTCGGCGCCCCCGGCGAGCTCACGCAAGCCGGCCGACAACGCCATGAGCGCGCCGGCCAGGTTGCCGCTGTCCACAGTCGAGACGTAGCGCGGCGCCAGGGGGGCAAGGCTTTCCGTGTCGTACCAGTTGAGCAGGTGCCCGGCGTGGCGCTCGAGTGATTCGACAGTCGTGAGCGTGCTCTCGATCCGGTCCGCGAGCGGGCTCAGGCCGAGGTAGCCGAGGTCGTACGCGGCGAGCGTGGAGAGCAGCCCCATGCCGATGTTGGTCGGCGAGGTGCGATGCGCGATGCGCGGCTCCGAAGCCTCCTGCACGTTGTCGGGCGGCAGCCAGTGATCCCCGGCAGTGACGAACCGCTCGAAGTAGTCCCAGGTGCGGCGCGCGATGCGGCGCAGCTGCTCCGCGTCTTCGGCGCCGAGCGCCAAGCGCCTCGCCACGACCGGGCGGCTCAGCCACCACGCCACCAGCGGCGAGGCCAGCCACGCGGCCAGGAACGGCAGCGCCGGCGGCAAGGCTCCGGCCCTGAGCGGCACCCCCCCCAGAAGCACCACCAGGGCGGCTGCCGGTCCGGCCCACATCTCGGCGACGAACACCCGTGGTCCCTGGCGCACGAGCAGCCCGGCGGCGCGCGCCGCCGTGGCCGCGGCGGTCTCCCACTCCAGCAGCCGCCGCTGCGTGATCACCAGCCGCACCAAGGTCAGGACGATGGCGTGCGCCATCTCGTAGGCGTGGTAAGGGAGCAGCATGATCTCGAGCACCACCTGCGCGCCCGCGGTCTCGAGCTCCGCCCCCACGTCGTGCGCGAAAACCCCGACCGGCTGCTGCGGGCGCGGGCCGCCGGCGAAGTGCACCAGCGGCGGCAGCAGCGGGAAGCCGAGCACCGCGAGAGTCGCCAGGGTCCAGCCGAGCGGCGAGCCCGGGAGCCAGGTCCACGCCGAAACCAGCAACGCCACGAGGGCAGGCGCCACCAGGCTGCGGCGCAGGTTATCGAGGATCTTCCAGCGGCTGATGAGCGGCAGCCGGCTGCGTTCGAGGCCGTGCCCCGTCGGGACC
>Ga0075434_100004176_pt1 | contig 12946 bp, 10 predicted proteins | sample RhiMethybrSRZTD3_FD_75298 | JGI IMG/M metagenome (GOLD analysis project Ga0075434, IMG submission 75298) | Populus rhizosphere microbial communities from Tennessee, USA - Rhizosphere MetaG P. TD hybrid SRZTD3 | ecosystem: Host-associated > Plants > Roots > Rhizosphere > Soil | place: USA... | reverse complement strand
GCCAGGCGCATCGATGCGTCGAGCGCGGCCGACAGCCTCCCGGCCGCCTCGACGAGCGTCTGGCCGCCCACGGCGGCCGCCGACTCGAGGTCGGCTCGCACGGCTTCCACGAATCGTGTCGTCTCCATGACGTCACTATGACATCACCCACGCCGTCTGTCAAATGTCGAGCTGACATTGGGACGGTGTCGGCGCGCGGCACCGGTACGCTCCGCCCGTGCCGCGCATCGCCAGCCACCTCGACGCCGGCTCCGACGAGTTCCTGCGCAATCGTGAGCACATGCGCGGCCTGGTTGCGGAGCTCGACCGCCACCTCGAGCGCGTCCGCGCCGGCGGTGGCGAGAAGGCCGTCGAGCGCCACCACGCCCGCGGCAAGCTGCTCGCCCGGGAGCGCGTCGAGCGGCTCGTCGACCCGGGCGCCGCATTCCTCGAGCTCTCCCCCCTCGCCGCCCACGGCATGTACGACGGCGAGGCCCCCAGCGCCGGGATCGTGACGGGGATCGGGCCCGTCGCCGGCCGCCCGTGCGTCATCGTGGCGAACGACGCCACGGTGAAGGGCGGCAGCTACTTCCCGATGACGGTGAAGAAGCACCTCCGGGCCCAGGAGATCGCCGCCCAGAACCGCCTCCCGTGCATCTACCTGGCCGACTCGGGCGGCGCCTTCCTGCCGCTCCAGGCCGAGGTCTTCCCCGACCGCGACCACTTCGGCCGCATCTTCTACAACCAGGCCCGCATGTCGGCGGCCGGCATCCCCCAGATCGCGGTCGTCATGGGCTCGTGCACCGCCGGCGGCGCCTACGTCCCGGCCATGAGCGACGAGGCGGTGATCGTCAAGGGCACCGGCACGATCTTCCTGGGCGGGCCGCCGCTCGTGAAGGCGGCAACCGGCGAGGACGTGACCGCCGAGGAGCTCGGCGGCGCCGACGTCCACGCCCGCCGAAGCGGCGTCGTCGACCACCTGGCGAACGACGACGAGCACGCCCTCCGCCTCACCCGCGAGGTCATCCGCAATCTCGGCGATCCGCCGCCGGAGCCGTGGCAGCGGCGGGCCCCGACCGAGCCCGCGTTCGACCCCGCGGAGCTGCACGGCGCGGCCGGCGCCGACCTGCGCCGGCCGATCGAGGTGCGCGAGATCATCGCCCGGATCGTCGACGGCTCGCAGATGCAGGAATGGAAGCCGCTCTACGGCGACACGCTCGTGTGCGGCTTCGCCCACCTGATGGGCTATCCGGTGGCGATCCTCGCCAACAACGGCATCCTCTTCTCCGAGTCGGCACTCAAGGGCGCCCACTTCATCCAGCTGGCGGCGCGCCGCCGCATCCCGCTCGTGTTCCTGCAGAACATCACCGGCTTCATGGTCGGGCGCGAGTACGAGGCGGGCGGGATCGCGAAGGACGGCGCGAAGCTGGTCACCGCGGTGGCGTGTGCCGAGGTGCCCAAGTTCACGGTCGTCATCGGCGGGTCGTTCGGTGCGGGCAACTACGCGATGTGCGGGCGGGCCTACTCGCCGCGGCAGCTGTGGATGTGGCCGAACGCGCGCATCTCGGTGATGGGCGGCGCCCAGGCCGCGCGCGTGCTCTCCACCGTCCGCGGAGAGATGGACGAGGCCGAACGTGACGCCTTCGAGGCGCCGATTCTGGAAACCTACGACCGTGAAGGCAGCCCGTACTACTCGACCGCGCGCCTCTGGGACGACGGCGTGATCGACCCGGTCGACACGCGCAAGGTGCTCGCCCTGGGCCTCGCGGCGGCCGCGTGCGGGCCGGTGCCGGACACGACCTTCGGGATATTCCGGATGTGAGCGGCGTCAGGCTCGACAGGAACGGCCTCGTGGCCACGATCACGCTCGACCGCCCGGACTCCCGCAACGCGCTCGACCGCGAGCTCATGATCGAGCTCACCCAGATGGTCTCGGCGCTGTCCTACGACGGCACCCGGGTCATCGTGCTCACCGGCGCCGGCAAGGCGTTCTGCGCCGGGGCCGACATCGAGTGGATGCGCAGGGCGCGCGACCTCGACCACGACGACAATGTGGCCGACGCGGCGGTCGCCCGCAACCTGTTCGAGACGCTCGACGGCTGCCCGCGCGCCGTCATCGCCAAGGTGAACGGCCCCGCGCTCGGCGGCGGCGCCGGCCTGGTGGCATGCGCCGATATCGCCGTGGCCAGCACGGACGCGCGGTTCGGGTTCACCGAGACCCGGCTCGGCCTGATCGCCGCCACGATCTCGCCGTTCGTCCTGCGGGCGATCGGCCCCGGCCACGCCCGCGCCCTCTTCACGAGCGGCGAGCGGTTCGACGCCGCCCACGCGCTCGCGATCGGGCTCGTCCACCGCGTCTGCCCGCCCGCGGAGCTCGAGCACGCGGTCGCCGACAGCATCCTGGCCTACCTGGCGTGCGGGCCGGACGCCGTCGCGGCTTCGAAGCAGCTCGTCCGCGACGCGACCCAGTCGTTGGCGCTGCCCGATCTCGCGGAGCGGCTGGCGGTGACGCGCGCCGGCAACGAGGCGCGAGAGGGGCTCGACGCCTTCCTGGGCAAGCGACCACCGGCATGGTCGCCGGAATCGCCAGGCTCCTGATCGCCAACCGCGGCGAGATCGCGGTGCGCGTGATCCGCGCGTGCAGCGAGCTCGGCATCGACGCGCATGTGGTGTACGAACCGCCCGACCGCGGCGCGCTGCACGTCGAGCTGGCCGACGGCTCCACCGCCGTCACGAGCTACCTGAGCATCCCCGAGATCGTGGCGGCGGGGACGACCGCCGGCGCCGACGCCGTCCATCCCGGCTACGGGTATCTCGCCGAGAACGCCGACTTCGCCGACGCGGTCGAGGCGGCGGGCATGCGCTGGGTCGGCCCGCCCGGATCGGCGATGCGCGCGCTGGGCGACAAGATCTCCGCCCGCCGGCTGGCCGAGGAGGCGGGCGTGGCCGTCGCGCCGGGCTACGCCGGCGACGACCTCACCGACGCCGCCCTGGCCCGCGAGGCGCGGGCGCTCGGCGCGCCGCTGCTCGTCAAGGCCGCGGCGGGCGGCGGCGGGCGGGGCATGCGGGCGGTCGACGACGTCGCGGACGTCCGCGCGGCGATCGACTCGGCCCGGCGCGAGGCGGCGGCGGCGTTCGGCGACGACCGCGTCTACCTGGAGCGGCGGCTGACCGGGGCCCGCCACGTCGAGGTGCAGGTGCTGGCCGACGCGCACGGGTCGTGCATCCACCTGGGCGAGCGCGACTGCTCGCTCCAGCGCCGCCACCAGAAGATCGTCGAGGAGTCCCCCTCCCCCGCCGTCGATCCCGACCAGCGCGCGGCCCTGGGTGCCGCCGCGGTGGCGATCGCGTCCGCGGCCGGGTACGTCGGCGCGGGCACGGTCGAGTTCCTGGTCGCCGAAGACGGGACGTGGTGCTTCCTCGAGCTGAACGCGCGCCTCCAGGTCGAGCATCCCGTGACCGAGGCCGTCGCCGGGCTCGACCTGGTCCGGGCGCAGCTCGAGATCGCCGCCGGGGAGCCGCTCGAGCTCGAGCAGGACGACGTCGACCTGCGTGGCCACGCGCTCGAGTGCCGCCTGTATGCCGAGGATCCCGCGGCCGGGTTCGTGCCGGCGACCGGCCGGCTGGCGCGCCTGCGGCTGCCGGTGTGGCCGGGCGTGCGGGTGGACACCGGCGTGCGTGAGGGCGACGAGGTCGGCGTGCGCTACGACCCGCTGCTCGCGAAGGTGATCGCCCACGCCGAGGACCGCGACGCGTGCATCGAGCGGATGGCGGCGGCGCTGGCCGACACGACCGTGCTCGGCGTGCAGACGAACCTCGGCTTCCTGCGCTGGCTGCTCGACCGGCCGGGGTTCCGTGCCGGCGCCGCCGGCATCGACTTCGTCGCACGGGAGTGGCGGCCAGAGCTCGTGCCGCCGCTGCCGGACGACGTGCGCGCCGCCGCGCTCGCGGCCGAACGCGACGACATCTGGCACGCGTTCGGGCCGCCGCGGCCTCACGTCGAGGTGGCCGACGGGCACGTGCTCCACGCCGGCTGGCAGTACCGGGTGTCCGCCGACGAGACCGAGGCTGGGCCGCTCGCGGCGGCCGACGGCTCGCTGCACGCGCCGATGCCCGGGACGGTGCTGCGGGTTGACGTCGCCGAGGGCCAGGACGTGGCCGCGGGCGAGCCGCTGGTCGTTCTCGAGGCGATGAAGATGGAGCTGGCCGTGTCGGCGCCGGCCGACGGGACGGTGACCGCCGTGCTGGTGGCGGCGGGCGACCTGGTGGCGCGCGGGCAGGCGCTCGTGGAGCTCGACGGGCCGTGAGGGATCGAGTCACGATCGTCGAGGTCGGCCCGCGCGACGGCCTCCAGAACGAGGCGGCCGCCGTCCCCGCGGCCGACAAGGTGCGGCTGATCGAGCGGCTGGCGGACGCCGGCCTGCCGGTCGTCGAGGCGACGTCGTTCGTCTCGCCGAGGGCCGTCCCCCAGCTGGCGGACGCCGACGAGGTGCTGCCGGCCGTGCGCCGCCGACCCGGGGTGCGCTACCCGGTGCTCGTCCCGAACGTGCGCGGCCTCGACCGGGCGCTGGCCGCCGGGGCCGACGCGATCGCCGTGTTCACGGCCGCCTCCGACGAGTTCACCCGCGCGAACATCGGCGTGACGATCGCCGAGTCGCTGCTCGCGTTCGCGCCGGTGCTGCAGCGGGCGCACGCCGAGGGGATGTGGACGCGCGGCTACATCTCGACGGCGTTCGGCTGCCCGTACTCGGGCGAGGTGCGGCCGGAGGTCGTCGCCGGGGTCGCCGCGGCGCTGCGCGGCCTGGGCTGCGGGCAGATCTCGATCGGCGACACGATCGGCGTCGGCCGTCCCGAGCAGGTGCCCGCCGTGGTGTCCGCCGTCGCCGGATCCGTGCCGGTCGAGGAGATCGCCCTCCACCTCCACGACACCGGCGGGCTGGCGCTCGAGAACGTCGCGGCAGGGCTCGAGGCCGGGGTGCGCATCTTCGACTCCTCGGCGGGGGGCCTCGGCGGCTGCCCGTTCGCGCCGGGCGCGCCCGGCAACATCTCGACCGAGGCGCTGGTCGGGTTCCTGCACGAGCGCGGCCACGAGACCGGCGTCGACCTCGGGGCGGTGCGCGAGGCGGGCGCGTGGATGCGGGGGCTGGTGGGCCGGTGAAGGCGCTGCTGCTCGACCTCGACGACACGCTCATCCCCGACTACGCCGGATTCCTGGCGGCGGTCGACGACTGCGCGGCCGCGCTGGGCGGGCCGGCCGGGATGGGCGTCGTGCTGCACGCCCGCGCACGGGTGCTGTGGGGCCAGGCCCCGGATGCGGCGGCGCTCGAGATGCGCGACATGAGCTCGTGGGAGGCGCTGTGGGCGCCCTTCCCGGTCGGCACCGAGGAATGGGCGGACGGCTTCCGCCTCGGCGCGTGGCACCAGGCACTGGCCGAGCACGGCGTCGACGACCGCGAGCTGGCGGAGCGGCTGGCGAAGGCATACCGGGAGCACCGCCATGCCCGCTGCCGGCCGTACGAGGATGCCGTGGCCGTGCTCGAGTCGCTGCGGGGACGGATGCATCTTGTCGTGGTCACCAACGGCACTGAGGAGCACCAGCGCACGAAGCTCGACGCGTCCGGCCTGACCGGGCTCTTCGACGCCATCGTGACGTCGGGTGCGGTGGGCGCGTCGAAGCCGGATCCCGCGATCTTCCGTGCCGCTCTCGAGGCTGTGGGTTGCGACCCGGCCGACGCCGCGATGGTCGGCGACAACCCGTTGCGCGACATCGCGGGCGCGCAACAGGCCGGCCTGCGCGGCATCTGGATCGACCGCAACGGCGGCGACGCCCGCGGCGTCGTCCCCGACGCGCGCATCCGCGAGCTCCGGGAGCTGGCGGGGCTCGGGTGGTGGTAGAGCGCTAGTCGGAGCTGACGGTCACCTTCTGCATCGTGACCGGCTCGGTGGGCCGGTCGCGGCCGTCGCGGTCGACGTTCTGGATCGCGTCGACCACGTCCTGGCCGCCCGTCACCTGGCCGAACGCGGTGTGCTTGCCGTCGAGCCAGGGCGTCGCGTCGGCGGTCACGATGAAGAACTGGCTGCCGTTCGTATTCGGGCCGGCGTTCGCCATCGCGAGCGTCCCGCGCACGATCCGGTGGCTGTTGATCTCGTCGTCGAACTTGTAGCCCGGGCCGCCCGTGCCCGTGCCCTCGGGGCAGCCGGCCTGGATCATGAAGTCGGGGATCACGCGGTGGAAGATCAGCCCGTCGTAGAAGCCGTCGCCGGCGAGCCTCTCGAAGTTCGCCACCGTCTCCGGCGCGTCATCCGGATAGAGCTCGAGCTCGATGGTGCCCATGCTCGTCTCGATCGTCGCGGTCTTCGCCATGCTGTCCGTCCCCCCGGTCGTTGATCGCTCGAAGAGCGCACCATAGCGGCGCCCGAGTGACGCGCTGGGCGAAAGGCGAACGCCGCGAAATAGCAAGTATGCTATGGGCGTCATGTGGCGCTACCTCTGCGTTTTTGTCGTCGTGGCTGCGGTCGCGGCCGGCGCAGGATGCGACTGGATCGGCGGCGGGTCGGCGGCACCGAGACAGCGCAGCATCGACGAGCTCGCCGGAAGCTACAGGGGTGTGGGACTGGGTGATCCGAGGAGCGCAGCGATCCACGTGTTCGGGCGTCCGGACAGCACGGGCAATCCCGCCCACCCGAGCAACGCAGACGGCTGGCCGATCTCCCTCCAGAACCCACCCGGGTATCTCGAGAAGCCGGACTTCACGAACTACGACGGCGTCACGTTCCTCTCGACGCCGACGGCCGCCGGCATCCACAGCAGCGTGGTCACGGACCCGCGGGCGGCGACGACCCGGGGCGTAGGGATCGGCGACGCGCTCTCCGACGCGAGGCAGGCGTATCCGACGCTCCACTGCGCGAAGGCGCGGTCGATGAGCGAGAACGAGACGGCCCCGCCGTTCTGCGCCGGCCGGCTGGCGCGGAACCGCTACATCTGGTTCGGCAACGACCCGATCCGGGTCATCGCGCTGTCACCGACGTCGATGGGCTGAACGGCCGTCGTCTACACGCCCGCACGCTCGAGCGCGGGGATCGCTCCCAGCAGCTCGTACTCCTCCCGGGCGGCGACGACGTCGCCGGCGAGCTCGAGGCAGCGGGCCCGCTCGAAGCGGCAGCCCAGATCGGCGAACGCCCGCGTCGCCCGGGCGAGCGCGGCCTCGTCGCCGGCGATGCCGCGGGCGCGGTCGAGCTGGGCCATCACCCGCGGCAGCTGCTCGATGCCCGGCGCCGCGACGGCGTCGGCCAGGGCGGTGTCGAACTCATCCCAGCGGCCGAGCATCGCCAGCGCCTCGGCCCGCACCACGAGCGCGTTCGGGCGCATCGTCGCCAGGTGGCGCAGCTGGTCGAGCGCGAGCTCCGGCTCGCCCCGGCCCACGAACGCCAGCGCGACCACCGGGTGGAACTCCGACACGGGCACGTAGCCGAGTCGCTGCTCGAGCTCCTCGGCCCGCTCCGGCTCGCCCCGCAGCAGATGGATCGCCGCGGCGATCCCGCTCGCCCGGGCCGGCGCCTTGCCGGCGCGGCGGCCGCCGCTGCGCCGGTAGAGCGCCAGGTAGCGCTCGTACGCGCGCAGAGCGGGCTCCCACCGGTCCCAGTAGAAGAGCGCCTCGGCCACGTCGAGCACCGGCCGGGCCTGCCAGTGCGCCTCCTCGTCGGCGCCCGGCTCACCGGCCTGCTCGCCGGCGCGGACGGCGCCCGCGTAGTCGCCCACGAGCATGCGCGTCTGCGCCGCCTGCGAGCACGCGTCCATGCGCTCCTCGCGGCCGCTGCCGTCGGGGAGCGCCAGCTCGAGCCGGCGGCCGGCCAGGTCGCGCGCGTCGACGTAGCGGCCGAGCGCGAGCAGCAGCACCGCGATCGCATCCATCGCAGCCGAGCGCAGCGTCGGGCGGTTCAGCCGCTCGCCGATCGCGAGCGCCTCGCGGCCCGCCGTCAGCCCCTCCTCGAGCGCGACCCGGTCGCTGCTCTCGTAGCGCCAGCGGTAGAGCGCGCTCGCGACCAGGAGGCGGCCCTCGATGATGGGCAGCTGGGCCTCGCGGGCCTCGACCAGCCCCTGCCTGATCGTGTCGGTGATCGTCGTGCGGATCGGCAGGTCCTCGAACCACGAGCCCCACCGGGTCGGCATGTCGACCCACTTCCAGCGCAGCCGGGCCAGGTCGCCCGGGTCGGCCCCGGCCGCCTCCGCGTGCTCGAGCGCCTCGCCGTAGGCCTGCATCGCCTCCTCGGCCTCCTCGGTCATCCAGCGCGCGTCGCCGACCGCCTCGGCGGCCTGCGACCGCTCGCTGTCGCCCTGCGCGAGCGTCTCGGCCAGGGCGGCCTGACGCAGCGCGAGGCCGTGCGCATAGATGGCGCGGGCGTCGGCGGCCGCCGCCAGCAGCAGCCGCACCGCGTCGGCGCGGGCCTCGTCGGCGCCCAGGCCGGCGGCGGTGGCGTAGTGGCTGGCGAGCGTCTGCCGGCTCACGACCGGGTCGGTCTCGAGGCAGCGGGCGAGGGCGAGATGGAGGCGGGCGCGCTCGGCCCGGGGGATGCTCTCGTAGGCGACGTCGCGGATCAGCGCATGCTTGAACACCTGGCCGCCGCCCGGCTCGCCGAAGATCATGCCCCGCTCGGCCAGGCGCCGCAGCGTGCGGCCCAGGTCGGGCTCACCGGAGAGCGCCGCCAGCTGGGCCTGCGTGAACCGGCGGCCGATCACCGCCGCCCGCTGCAGCACCACCTTCGACTCGGGCGGCAGCAGGTCGATCCGGGCGCTGATCACGCCCTGCACGGTCTCGGGCACGCGGTCGGCGCCCTCGTCCGTCATCGCCAGGATCTCCTCCAGGAAGAAGGGGTTGCCGCCGGCCAGCGCCACCTCGCCGTCGTGCTCGCCGCCGAGCGCCGTCGCCAGCCGGCGCATCTGCTCGGGCGGAAGCGCGGAGAGCGTCACCGTCGTCTCGTCGCGCATGCCCGAGCCCCAGCCGGGGTGGCGCACCAGCAGGTCGTCGCGGGCGATGCAGAGGACGACGAGCGGCACCCGAGCGTCGCTCCTGATCACCGACGACATCAGCTCGAGCAGGGCCGGCTCGGCCCAGTGCGCGTCCTCGATCACGACGAGGGTCGGCTGGCGCGCCGCCATCGCGAGCAGCAGCTGGCGCCAGGCGTCGTGGCCGCTGAGCGCATCGCGGTCAAGGTCGTCGTGCTCGCGCACGGCCCGGCGCCGGTTCGAGACGGTGCGCAGCAGCTCGTCGATCCACTCCGGGGTCGCGTCGGGGACGAGCGCGTGCAGGAAGCCGGTGACCCGAGCGATGGCCTCGTCGGGCGCGTCCTCGGGACGGACGGTGGCAGCACGCAGGAGCACGTCGCGCAGCGGCGCGTACGGGCCGGCCTCGCCGTAGGGCAGGCAGCGGCCGACCCACACGGCGGGCGGCTCGTCGGAGCGCTGCAGCTCGACGACCGCCTCCTCGAGCAGGCGGCTCTTGCCGATCCCCGGCTCGCCGATGATCGTGATCAGGTGGGGCCGGGCGTGCTCGACCGCGCGCTCGACCAGCGAACGCATGAGCGTCAGCTCCGAGTCGCGGCCGACGAACGGCCCGAACGCGCGCCGCCGCCGCCGATAGGAGCCCACGGGCGCCATCCGCTCCACACCGAACGCCGTCACCGGGCCCGCGCGGCCCTTCACCCGCAGCGAGCGCGGCGCGACCGTACGCGCCAGCGGCTCGACCGCCCGGAAGGTGCGCTCGCCGACGAGGATCTCGCCCGGCTCGGCCGACTGCTGCAGGCGCGCGGCCAGGTTCACCGCCTCGCCGGTGACGAGGAAGTCGCGCCCGGGGCTCGTCCCGGTGACGACGAGGCCGGTGTTGATCCCGATCCGCAGCCCCAGCTCCATGCCGCGGCGCTCGGCCAGCCCGGCCAGCCGGGAGCGCATCACGATCGCCGCGCGCACCGCCCGCTCCGGGTCGTCCTCGTGGGCGACAGGGACGCCGAACACGGCCATCACGGCGTCGCCGATGAACTTCTCGACCGTGCCGCCGTACGCCTCGGCCGCCCGTGAGAGCTGGTCGTAGACGTCGCCCAGCAGCCCGCGCAGAGTTTCCGCGTCCATCATGGTCGAGAGCTCGGTGGAGCCGGCCAGGTCGGCGAAGAGCACGGTCGCGAGCTTGCGCTCGGCGGCGTCGCCGACGCCGAGCGCGCGGCCGCAGCTCGGGCAGAACCGCGCCCCCTCGGGGGGCAGGGCACCGCAGTTGGGGCAACGGGTGGCAGTCATGGTCGTGATGGGTAGGATGCCCGAGGCCGGCCGACCGGTCATCCGCCCCGGATGCGAATCACCACCGCCAACACGTCGCCTCTTCGAGCCAACGCGGACGTGCTGGTCGTCACGGTGACGAAGCCTCCCACGCTCGAGGGGGTCGCTGCAGAGGTCGACGCGGCGCTCGGCGGGACCGTCGCCGATCTGATCAAGGCCGGCGAGATCCGCGGCGCGCGCGGCCAGGTGACGGTCATCCACGCCGGCGCCGGCGTCCGCGCCCGGAGCGTGGCGGTCGTCGGCCTCGGCGCCACGCCGGAGGGCGACGACATCCGCCACGCAGCGGCGGCCGCCGCCCGCGCGGCCACGACGGCCCGGGCGAAGACCATCGCGTTCGCCGTCGACACCGTGCCGGCCGACCGCGACCTCGCCAGCCGCTGCCTCGTCGAGGGGGCCGTGCTCGGGGACTACCGCTTCGACAGGTTCCGCAGCGGCCCGGCCAAGGAGCGGCCCAGCCGGCTCGACACGGTCACCCTGCTGAACGGCAAGCGCCGCGCCAGCGAGCGGGCCGCGGTCGTCGCGACGGCCGTGAACCGCGCCCGCGACCTCCAGAACGCGCCCTCGAACCATCTGGGTCCGGAGCAGCTCGCAGAGCGCGCCCGCTCCATCGCCGTCGAGTACAAGACCGTCACGACGACCGTGAACGACCGCCGCTTCATGGAGCGGCGCAAGATGGGCGCCTTCCTGGCGGTCGCGGCGGCGGGCGGCCCGGCGCCGGCGCTGATCACGCTGCGCCACAAGCCGGCCAAGCCCGCCAGAGGCGTCGTCCTCGGCCTGGTCGGCAAGGGGCTCACCTACGACACCGGCGGCTACTCGCTCAAGCCCGCCCGCAGCATGAGCGGAATGAAGTTCGACATGTCGGGCGCGGCCGCCGTGCTCGAGGCGACCGCGGCCATCGCCGAGCTGAGCCTCCCGATCGAGGTCGTCTGCGTCGTCGGCGCCGTCGAGAACCTGGTCTCGGCCACCGGCATGCGCCCGGACGACATCGTCACCGCCGCGAACGGCAAGACCATCGAGATCACGAACACCGACGCCGAGGGCCGGCTCGTCCTGGCCGACTGCCTGTACCACGCCCGCCGCCAGGGCGCGACGCACGTCGTCGACCTGGCGACGCTGACCGGCGCGATGGTCGTCGCCCTGGGCGACTGGCATGCCGGCGTCTTCGCGAACGACGAAGCGTTCGTCGAGCGCATCGACGCCGCCGGCGAGCTGGGCGGCGAGCACGTATGGCGGATGCCGCTCCACGACACGTACAAGCGGTTCATGCGCTCGGACGTCGCCGACATGCGCAACGCCTCCACGGCCGGCAAGGGCGGCGCCTGCTTCGCCGCCCGCTTCCTGCAGGAGTTCGCGGGCGACGGGCCGTGGGCCCACCTCGACATCGCCGGCGTCGCCGACATCGACACCGACCGCGGAGACGGGCTCGCCAAGGGCGGCTCCGGCTGGGGCGTGCGGCTCTTGGTGGAGCTGGCCCAGTCGCTGTGCTGAGCTTCGATCTCTCCGACGAGCACCGCCTGTTCCGCGCGACGGTCAGGGACTTCGCGGAGGGGGAGATCGGACCGCACGCCGAGGCGCTCGACCGCGACGGCCGCTTCCCGCTCGACCTGGTCGCGAAGGCGGCCGAGCTCGGCCTCATGGGCATCCCCATCCCCGCGGAGTTCGAGGGCGGCGGAGCCGACACGCTGGCCTACGCGATCGCGATCGAGGAGCTCGCCCGCGTCGACCAGTCGTTCGCGATCACGGTGGCGGCGCACACGTCGCTCGGCACGCAGCCGATCAACCTGTTCGGCAGCGAGGAGCAGAAGCGGGAGTGGCTGCCGCCGCTGGCGTCCGGGCGCCGCCTCGCGGCCTTCGGCCTGACCGAGCCGGGCGCCGGCTCCGACGCCGGCGCGACCCGGACGACGGCGCGCCTGGAGGGCGGCGAGTGGGTGGTCGACGGGGCCAAGATGTTCATCACGAACGCGGGCACGGAGATCTCGGCGCTCGTCACCGTCACCGCCCGCACCGGCGTCGACGAGATCTCGAACATCGTCATCGAGAACGGGACGCCCGGCTACACCCAGTCGGCCCAGCTGAAGAAGATGGGCTGGCGCTCGTCGGACACGCGCGAGCTGGTCTTCGCCGGCTGCCGCGTCCCCGAGGGGAACCTGCTCGGCCCGCGCGGCAACGGCTTCCGCCAGTTCCTCGAGATCCTCGACGGCGGCCGCATCAGCGTCGCCGCGCTCGGCCTCGGCGCCGCCCAGGGGGCCTACGAGATGTCGCTCGCCTACGCGCGCGAGCGCGAGCAGTTCGGCCGCAAGATCGGCAAGTTCCAGGCGATCGCGTTCAAGCTGGCCGACATGGCGACCGAGATCGAGGCCGGCCGCCACCTCGTCTACAAGGCGGCGTGGCTGAAGGATCAGGGCCGCGACTTCGCCCAGGTGGCGGCGATGGCGAAGCTGTACACGGGCGAGCTCTCGCGGCGCGTCTGCAACGAGGCGGTGCAGATCCACGGCGGCTACGGGTTCATGGACGAGTACCCGGTGAGTCGGTTCTACCGCGACCAGAAGGTGCTCGAGATCGGCGAGGGCACGAACGAGGTGCAGCGCCTGGTCATCGCTCGCGGCCTGGGTCTGTGAGCATCTCGGCAGGGGTGACGGCGGC
>Ga0075434_100004175_pt1 | contig 12946 bp, 12 predicted proteins | sample RhiMethybrSRZTD3_FD_75298 | JGI IMG/M metagenome (GOLD analysis project Ga0075434, IMG submission 75298) | Populus rhizosphere microbial communities from Tennessee, USA - Rhizosphere MetaG P. TD hybrid SRZTD3 | ecosystem: Host-associated > Plants > Roots > Rhizosphere > Soil | place: USA... | reverse complement strand
TTCTCGCGGACGGTCAGCGTCTTGAACACCTGTCGTCCCTCGGGGACGTGGGCGATGCCGAGATGCGCGCGGTCCGAGGGCCGGCGGGAGAGCAGGCTCTTCCCCGCGAAGGTGATCGCTCCCGACACGGGAGGGACCACGCCGCTGATGGTCTTGAACAGCGTCGATTTGCCCGCTCCATTGGGACCGACGATGGTGACGAATCGCCCCTCGGCGACGGACAGGGTGACGTCGGTGAGGGCGCGCAGGCCCCCGTAGGCGACGGAGAGATTCCTTACCTCGAGCACGCCTCGCGTCCGGCTCTACACATTCTGGCGCGCCAGCCACTTCTTGCCGAGGTAGGCCTCGATCACCGAGGCGTCCTCGACGATGGCGCGGGGAAGGCCCGTGGCGAGCACCCGGCCGTGATCCAGCACCACGAAGCGATCGGCGAGGCGCATCATCGCGTGCATTGTATGCTCGATGATGCAGATGGTCATGCCCTCGTCGCGCAGCCGCGCGAGCACGGCCAGCACGTCGTCGCACTCCTCTCGACCGAGCCCGGCCAGCGTCTCGTCGAGGAGGAGCAGCCGTGGGTTGCCGGCCAGGGCGCGGGCCAGCTCCATGAGGCGAAGCTGCTTGTTGGTGAGCTGGCCCGCGGCCATTCCCGACTGATCGGCCAGCCCCACCTGACGCAGCGCCCGCACCGCCGAGGCCGTGGCCGCGCGGTCCGCGAGCCCCGCGCCGTAGGCGCCCACGATGACGTTGTCGAGGACGGGCAGGCGAGGGAAGCTGCGCACGACCTGGAAGGTGCGGCCCACGCCCATGCGGCAGACCTCGAAGGTCTTGCGGCCCAGCATCTGCTGGCCGGCGAGCCGAGCGGAGCCCGCGTCCGCGGAGAGCACGCCGTTCAGCACATTGAAGAGCGTGGTCTTGCCCGCGCCGTTCGGCCCGATGATCCCGAGGATTTCTCCCTCGGCGATCGAGAAGCTGACCTCGCTCACCGCCTTGAGGCCGCCGAAGGTGCGCGACACGTTCTCTACCTCGAGGAGCGGCATCCCCGTGCGCACGGGGGTGCGCCGGGGCGGCGGCGACACGGGGCCGACGTCGGGGAGAGGAGCGGGCGTCTTGTGAGCGAACCAGCGATCGCGGATGGTCCAGAACAGCCCGTCGGGGGAGAGGAGCATGATGGCGATGATGGCGACGCCGTACACCACGCCCTGGATCCCGGGGAGATAGGTGCCCAGCTCGGCCTGCAGCGTCTCCGCGAGGGGCACGAGGATGGCCGCGCCGATCACCGGCCCCCACACCGAAGCCACGCCGCCAAACAGCGTCACCACCACCGCTTGGGCGGACACGAGCATGCCGAACACGGAGTCGGGCGTCACCACCAGGAGCACACGCGCGTAGAAGCCACCCGCCACGGCCGCCATCATCCCCGACACCACCAGGGAGCGCATCTTCCACCGACGCGAGTTGATCCCCGCCGCCTCCGCGGCGAGCTCGTTCTGCCGGATGGCGAGCAGGGCGAGACCGAAGCGCGAGCTCTCGATGACGAGGGAAATGACCACGCCCGCCACGAGCAGGCCCACGGCGATCAGCGTGTAGACGCGCGGCTGGCTGAACTCCATGAAGGCGGCGGCGTGCTCCCGGTGCATGGGCATCGAGACTTCCTGGAAGCCCAGGTACTGCAGCACGTAGAGGATGGCCAGGGGGTAGGCGAGCATGGAGAGGGCGAAGTAGTGCCCGCGCAGGCGAAAGGTGGGCGTGCCGATCGCCACCGCAGCCAGGCCGCCGATGACCATCCCCAGGGGAATGCCCAGCCACGGGGAGAGGCTCCAGTAGACCATGCCGAGGGTGACCGTGTAGGCGCCGATGCCGAAGAACGCGGCGTGGCCGAAGGAGAGCTGACCGCCGTAGCCGGAGAGGATGTTCCACGAGACGCCGAAGAGCGCCCACACGGGGACGAGGGTGAGGATGAGCTGGTAGTAGCTGTTGGTCACGAACATCGCGACGACGGAGTAGACGACGGCGAGGACGGCGAGAATGGTCAGGTTCCGGCGGAGCTGCGCGCCGACGCCCAGCCTCATGCCCGCTCCGCCGAGCGTCCGAAGAGACCCTGCGGGCGCAGGAGGACGATCATCAGGAAGACGACGAAGATCGCCGCGTTCTGCAGCTGAGGCGGCAGGATCAGGGCCGAGAACTGCTGGACGAAGCCGACGGTGAGGCCGCCCCAGAAGGCGCCCAGGATGCTGCCCATCCCGCCGAGCACGACGCCCGAGTACATGATGATCACGTAGTCGAAGCCCACGAAGGGGCCGAAGGAGATGTAGGTGGCCATCAATCCGCCCGCGATGGCTGTGATGCCGCTGCCGAGGCCGAAGGCGATCCGATAGGCGCGGTCGACGTCGATCCCCATGTAGGTGGCGGCCGTCGGATTGTCGGCCGCCGCGCGCAGGGCCTTGCCCAGACGCGTGTACTCGAGGGTGAGGTACAGCACGATCGCCACGAGGATGGCCACGAAGAAGGCCACGAGCTTGGCCTTGTTCAGGAAGACCATGGCGCCGCCGTACACGGGGCCGATCAGATACGCCTCCGCGGACAGCGGGGTGCGGACGGCCACCGGCGTGGAGCCGAACACGATCTGCCCGCCGTTCTGGAGGATCAGCGAGATGCCGAGAGTGACGATGAGCTGGCCGAAGTGGCCCTCATCCAGCGAGCCCGCCGTGCGCAGACCGGAGACGCGGGAGATCAGGAACCGGTGCAGGAGGGCGCCTCCCGCGAAGACGATGGGCGCGGCGCAGATCGCGCCGATGAAGGGCCCCCAGTAGGGGCCGAGGAAGGCGAGCACTCGCCCACCGGTGACCAGGTACAGGCTGGCGAACATCCCCAGCATGAGGAGCTCGCCCTGGGCGAAGTTGACGATGCGCATGATGCCGAAGATGAGGCCGAGGCCGATGCACATGAGACCGTAGATGGAGCCGATCGTGATGCCCGCGGTGAGCGCGTTCAGCACGTTCTCGATCAGGATTTCGAGATCCACCGAGCGTCCGCTCGCCTCCCCTTGGCCGGCCCCGGGGAGGGGAGCTCACTCCCGAACCGAGCGTGGCGACTCTAGCACGACCCCCCGAGCGCGGACGGGTTCAATTAGAGTCGGCGCCCTCGGACGAGAGCCGACCTCCGCGACCGACTCCTCCGAGGAGCGCGACGGCGGCCACCCCACTGCTCAGAAGAGCGAGGGACCACGGTTCCGGCACGACCACGCTTCCCACGAGGGCGAGCGTGTAGGCGAGGTTCTGGGTCGAAGGGAACGGCATCGTCAAGTTGCACAACTTGACCATCCCGTGCGGGTGGGCGCAGAATCGCACTTCATGGAACCGGGCCGCCCGAGGCCCGTCACCGCGCTCACGAGACCGGAGGCGACGATGCGCTACGAGCGAATCTCCGCGGACTGTCATATCGACCTCTGCCAGCTGCCGCCCGACCTGTTCACGTCGAACGCGTCGGCGGCGTTGCGGGATCGGATGCCCTACGTCACCGACAGCCCCAAGGGCAAGATGTGGGTGAGCAAGAGCGGGGCCTTCTTCGGCCTGGCGGGCGGCATGGGCTCGGCCGGCCGCGAGTACGTCCCTGGCCAGATCCACCGCTCCGATCGCATGGCCTCCACCGGTCTCTATGAAGACGGCAAGAAGGGCATCTACCGCCTGAGCGACCCCGAGCTTCGTCTGAAGGACCAGGACCGCGACGGTGTGCAGGCCGAGGTGCTCTACGGGATCCTGGGCTCCACCACCCGGATCAACGATCCCGAGGCGGCCGTGGAGATGATCCGCATCTACAACGAGTGGCTCGCCTGGTTCTGCGAGCGCCATCCCGAGCGCTACGCGGGCCTCGCGTGCATTCCGAGCCAGCCCATCGAACGAGCGGTGGAGACGGTGAAGCAAGTGGTGAAACGCGGCGGAGTGCGGGGCCTCGACGTGGCCAACACCTTCGATATGCCGCCCACCTACGATCCCTACTGGGAGCCGCTGTGGGAGGTCATCAACGACAGCGGGTTGCCCATGCACTTCCACACCGTGGGGACGCGCATTCCCGACGCCATCCGCAAGACGCTGTGGAGTCCCCCCAGCGCGGAGAAGGCCGAGCCGCTCATGGACTTCCGCGTCGCCCGCGCCGGCTTCGCCGTCCACATCACCTCATTCCAGATGTTCATGTCCATGGTCCTCATGGGCATGATCTACGGCGGCGTGCTCGAGCGGCACCCGGGCATCACCCTGGTGCTGGGCGAGGGCGGCATCGGCTGGATTCCCTACATCCTCGATCGCATGGACCTCGAGTGGGAGGACCAGTTCAAGGACCTGGGGCTTCGCATGGCGCCCAGCGAGTACTGGAAGCGGCAGTGCAAGGCGACCTTCCAGTCCGACAAGGTGGGCATGAAGCTCCTGGACGAGCTCGGGGTGGACAACGTCATGTGGGCCTCGGACTTCCCGCACCCCGACGGCATCTGGCCGGACTCGACCGAGTACATCGAAAAGGAGCTTGGGCATCTGCCCGCGGACGTCCGCCGCAAGATCGTCTGCGAGAACGCGGGCAAGCTCTACGGCTTCATGAAGTAGCCGCGACCTTCGGAAACGACGAAACCCCCGAGAGTGCTCTCGGGGGTTTCGTGCGTCCGGAGGAGTGTCAATGCAGGCCGCTGGCGATCTTGCGAATCTCCGCCGGGGTGTGCTCGCCACCGAGCGGTGTGCCCGGGACGAGGTGCTTCCCCATGGGCAGACCGCCCACGACCACCGGCTCGAATCCGATCTTCTTGATGAGGCTCTCGGCGAGCGCGAGGGCTTTCGGGTCGTCCCCCGCGATCGGCACTCCCACGGGATCGCCCGCACGATGCGCCGTCTCGGCCAGCCGTCCATAGCCGATGGCATTGAACGCGCGCACGATGGGCGCCCCGGGCAGCCACTTGGCGGTGACCACGCCCGCTCCACCCTGCTCGTTCACCGACTTGACGAAGTCTTCACCGTCCCGCCGGGGGATCGGGTTGCTCACGTCCATGACCAGCGGCTTCTTGGCGAGAGCGCTCCCGTACGACTTGCCGATCCCTTCCATGGCCGTATAGGGAACGGCGATCACGATGACGTCTCCGAAGGCGACGGCCTGCTCGACGGTGCCCGCCTGTGCGAGCGGCCCCGCGCTCGCCACCAGGTCCTTCAGGTTCTCGGGATGACGGGAGGAGAACATCACCGGGTGACCCGCCTTCGCGAAAAGCTTCCCGAGCGCGCCACCCTCGCGCCCAGACCCGATCATGCCGATCTTCAGCTGCGACGCCGGCGTCTGGGCCGTGGCGATACCCGGCCGGGCCGCGACCGCGAGCACGGCCAGGCCACTGCCTGTCATCCGTAGGAAATCCCGGCGTGCGTGGTCAGCGATGCGGTCCCTCGCCATGATCCTCTCCTTCGGTCAAGCGTGCGGGTGAGCGTCCGTGATGCGGTCACTCCGATTCTTGCGCCTGCACTGCGGAGGGTAGCAGAGGGAAGGCTGGACGTCCAAGACTAGGGCGAGGGCCGACGCCATGAGCAGGCGCAGCGAGGGCGCGCGTACGATACGATCCAGTGGCCGGCCACCCGGCGCCGTGGCGACCACAGAGGAGAGATCAGGCATGAGGAAGACTCGCATCCGGGCCATCGTCTTCGACGCCGGCCACACCCTGCTCGAGATGGATTATCCCAGGGTGACGGAGTATCTGCGGGGGCGCGGCCACGAGGTCGAGGAGGCGGCGGTCGTCGACGCGGAGCGACGGGCGCGCATGCGCCTCGATGTGGAGCAGGCGAGCCAGCCGACCCGTGCGCGCACCGGACAGGGCCGCTATGTGCGCTTCCTCCTCGAGGCCCTCGGCATCGGCGACGAGGCGGAGCGCCGCGCCCTCGCCGAATGGCGCCGCGGATTCAATGTCCCCATCGGCCTCTGCCACCACGCCGACCCCGAAGCCGAGCGCGCGCTCCAGCGCGCACGCGACGCGGGGCTGGCCGTGGGCGTCATCTCCAACTCCAACGGCTCGGTGCAGCGCGCCCTCGAGCAAGCCGGGCTCGCGGACCATCTCGACTTCGTCCTCGATTCGACGGTGGTCGGTACCGCCAAGCCCGATCCGCGCATCTTCGCTCTCGGGCTGGACGCCGCGAAGGCCCGGGCCGAGGAGACGGTCTACGTCGGGGATTCCTACTTCGTCGACGTGGTCGGCGCCCGCCGCGCGGGATGGAATGCCGTGCTCTTCGATCCAGGGCGGGTGTGGTCCGAGCGCGACTGCCCGGTGGCGGCCGGTCTGTGCGCGGCCGTCGAGCTCGGCCTGGGCTAGGGGAGAGGGGGCTACACGCCCGCCGCATCCAGCACGGTGCGCGCGGCGGCGACGAGAGCCGGCATCCGGTCCGCGATGCGGGCCATGCGCGGATCGTGGCTCTCGCCGCGTACCCAGCGGCGGTGGAGCTGCTGCACCACCACGACGGTCTTCCACAGCGCGAAGGCCTCCCACCACCAGAGCGCCGTCACCTCCGCGCCCGCGCGATCCGCGTAGCGGGCCGCGATCTCGGTTCGGGTGGGCAGACCCATGCGGGTCAGGCCGGGGTGGCTGGCGCGCTGGGCCCCCGGAGGATCCGCGGGATCGGGCCAGTAGTTCAGGAGCGTTCCCACGTCGATGAGTGGATCGCCGAGGGTCGTCATGTCCCAATCGAAGATCGAGACGACGCGGTCGGGGTCGACGGGATCGAACTGGCAGTTGTCGAGCTTGAGGTCGTTGTGGACGATGGAGACGCGGCTCAGGCAGGGAACGTGTCGGGCCAGGCGCGCGTGCAGCGCCTCGACCTCGGCCGGCGAGTCGTCGAAGCGGGCGAGCTGCCAGCGCTTCGCCCATCCGTCGATCTGGCGCTCGACGAAGCCCGTGGGACGGCCGAGATCGCCGAGCTCGCACGCGACGGGATCGAGGCGATGGAGATCGGCCATGGCGTCGATGAGGGCGAAGGCGATCCGGCGTCCCACCTCCGGGTGGGCCTGCATGCGGGAGGGGATGGCCGTGCGCACCACCTCGCCGCGCCGCCGCTCCATCACGAAGAAATCCGCGCCGAGCACCGCGAGGTCGTCACAGAGGATGTACGCGCGCGGGGCGCGGTCGAACTGGCGCCACAACCGCGAGAGCACCTTGTACTCGCGCCGCATGTCGTGCGCGCCAGGGGCGAGCTGGCCCATGGGAGGTCGGCGCAGCACGAACTCATGGGGACCCAGGCGGATCAGGTACGTCAGGTTGGCCGAGCCGTTGGGAAACTGGAGGATCTCGATGGGCTCGTCCACGCGCTCGAGCACGTCAGCCAGCCTCGGGCGGAGCCAGGCGTCGAGGGCCTGGCGATCCAGCTCTTCTCCCCGGCGGACGGGAGCCGTCTCCGGCGCATCCGGGATCGGATCGACTGACGTCACGCCTCACGATCCTTGCGCGGTGCTTCCGGAGTCGCGGAGCGCCGAAGATTCAGGAGGGTCGAGGGAGTACCACCTGCGGCCCATGGCTGCCGGATGTCGCAAGATGCTGGCAGGACGTCCATCCTCACGAGCACGAGGAGCTTCACACACGTGTGGGCTCTCTCCAGGAGTCATGACCGAGTCGCCCGGTTTCAAGAGTCTGCTCCGGGCAAGGATGGCGCGCCTCGGTCTCAACTTCAAGGGCGGCGGCACGTGTCGCGGCGGCTCCTGCGAGGAGCACTTGATTGGTGACGGCGGAACTGTCAAGGCCTACGCCTGCGAGGGGTGCGGACGGCGTGTAGGGACCTGATCCTGCATCGCGCGTTCTCGTTCGCCCTCCGGCGGGGGATCGATTCTTGCGAGACATCGCCATTTGGCTGCCCCTCACGTACGACGCAGAGCGCCTGTGCTCGGATCTGGAGGCGACCCGGCCGTTCGAGCGCGTGCCGCAGTTCGGCGTGTACCACAACGGCGAATGGACGGGGATCAGCCTCTGCGCCGAGGGAGGGGACCCCTTCACCACGCGGACGGGCATCGTCCCCACCGGACAGCCCTTCGCCTACACCGAGGTCGTCCAGCGGACGCCCTACTTCCGGGAGATGCTCGACGGGCTCCGCTCTCCCAAGCGCTCGGTGAGGCTGTTGCATCTGCCGCCGGGAGGCCGCATCGAGCGCCATTCGGATCCACCCTCAATTTCCAGCACGGCATCCTGCGGCTCCACCTCCCGATCGTCACGCATCCCGACGTCGTCTTCGTCATCGGAGAGGAGCCCTGCGTGTGGAGGGCGGGGGAGCTCTGGTGGGGGAACTTCGCCCGACCGCACTCCGTCTACAACGGAAGCCCGATCGAGCGCGTGCACATGGTCCTCGACGTGGAGATCACCGATTTCGTCCTCGATCTCTTCCCCGAGGCCTTTCGCCGCACGCAGTCCGACGGCGGCATCTCGATGCACCCGGAGCCCATCACGCTGAGCTCCGCGGAGCTTGCCGCGTTCTCCTGCGAGGTGCAGATCCCGGCCGGGACGCTTCCGCTCCGCGGACTCGAGCGAAGCACCCTCGCCCGGATTCACGCGGACGGCCACGACCTCGTCATGTTCCTCCCGGACCGTCCGCTCTTCCACCTGCAGCCGGTGGCCCCGGCGGAGTTTCGCGTGGTGGGATGGAGCTCGGGCGTCACCATCCGCTTCGCGCTCAGCGGTGAGCGGGTGTCGGCGGTGGAGCTGGAGATTCGCGGGCTTCCCCGGACGTTCCTGGGCGAGGAGTCGGCCGACAATCCCCGCCTGCCTGTGCGTACGATCGCGCTCCAGATCCGGTCGGCGTGATGGCCGACCGTTCCACCCCTCCAGCGTCTATACTGGGGTCCGGCGACGAGGGAGCGGCATCAGCCGAAAAGTCGGAGCGCCGCCACGGCGCGGGGAGGCAGGGATGATCCAGGCTCGCAAGCTCGGCCACGTGGTCCTCAAGGTACGCGACGTGCAGAAGTCCAAGGAGTTCTACACGCGGGTGCTCGGCCTCAAGGTCGCCTACGACCAGAAGGACTGGGGGGCGGTATTCCTGAGCGTGGGCGAGCAGCACCACGACCTGGCGCTCTTCCAGCTGGCCACGGGCGAGACGCCCGCGGAGAGCCAGCCCGGGCTCCATCACATGGCCTGGCAGCTTGGGAGCTTCGCGGAGCTGCAGGCGGCCTACCGCGAGCTGCGCGAGCTGGGCATCCCAGTCGACGCCACCATCGCCCACAACGTGACCCGCAGCATCTACTTCCCGGATCCCGACGGCAACCGCGTGGAGCTCTATTGCGACATGGTCGAGCACGGCTTCGAGGCGATGCAGACCATGGGGCCCCGGCGCGATCACCTGGACATCGAGACGGGCGAGGTGGTGAGCCGCTGAGCCCACGGAGGGAGACATCGATGAGCGAGAGCAAGCAGACCTTCAGCGTGAGCCGGGCCCAGGACGCCGTGTACAAGACGGGCCTGCGCAGCTTCATGGAGTATCGTGACCTCGAGATCTCGGAGGCCACGGGAGGACAATTCCGTGCCCACGTGATCCGCATCAAGAAGGACGGACCGGGCGCCCACGATCTGCACACCACGGGCCTCCACCAGCACCTGTGCGACTTCCAGATGTTCTACGTGCTCAAGGGGTGGATCCGGTTCGTCTACGAGGGGCAGGGCGAGCACACCTTCCGCGAGGGCGACTGCGTGCTCCAGCCGGCGGCCATCGTCCACAACGAGCTCGAATGCTCGGACGACCTCGAGGTGCTCGAGATCTACTCGCCCGCCGTGCACGAGACGCGCGTGGTGGACAAGATGCCGGAGGCCGCCGCCGCCCGCTGAGCTCGACGGCGCGGGTCTCCTCGGGCCGCGCCGCGGGGACGTCGGCCGCGGAGCGGACACGATCTCACCCACTGGTCATTCCGGGGCAAGGAGGTTGAGTGATGGCCGTGTACATGGTGGAGCGCAGCCTCAAGGGCATCACGATGGATCAGCTGGGCGCGGCGCAGAAGAGCGCCATCGAGACGGGCAAGAAGATGACGGCCGGGGGCAAGCAGGTTCGCTACATCCGGAGCACGTTCGTGCCCGACGAGGCCCGTTGCATGTGTCTGTTCGAGGCGAGCAGCCCTGAGCTGGTCAAGGAACTGAACGAGCAGGCAAAGATCCCGTACACGCGAATCGTGGAGGCCCTCGACCTCACGCCGTAGCCTCGCCGAGGTCGCGGAGTTTCGTGTCGGCGCCGACGTCGCGCGACGCTCCGGTGTGCGAAGGCGTGCCCGAGGCACGGTGGACACGCGTGCCGGGCTGCGCTCGCCGATGGGAGGCCGTGCGCGGCGGTGGTGGGCGCCCCGGTGAGGAACGGGCGGGCGCCGAGCTTCGGGCGAGGGCGATGATCACCGCGAAGGCCGGCCTCACGATTGATCAGGTCAACTACCTCAACGTCGGCCTGATGATCGCCTCTGCCGCTATCGCCTTTCGCTGGCCGTTCGAGACCTTCCTCTTCGCCTACATCGTCCTGGGTCCGCTTCACTCCCTGACAGAAATCTCGTGACCGTCATGAGCATCGGACGGGAGCTGGGAGCCCTGCTTCGTGTCCAGAAGGTCGGCCCATCCCCGGGCTAGACGGGATATCCTCGTGCCGGTACATTCCTCGCCCGGGAGGGCCCTTCATGACTGAGCCGCTCGTCACCTACGCCGTCGATGGATCGATCAGCATCGTGTGTCTCAACCGCGCCGACAAGCTCAACGCCATCAGCCCCGAGCTCAAGCGCCTGCTCGTGGAGCGCCTCCACGAGGCCGACCGCGACCCCGCCACCCGCGTGGTGGTGCTCCGGGCCAACGGCCGGAGCTTCAGCGCGGGCTACGACATCGGGCCGAGCCCGGCCCGGGCGGCCCGGCGGGGGAACGCGCTGGCCTGGCACCAGTCCCTCACCGACGACGTGGCCCTCGAGATGACGCCGTGGGACATGGTCAAGCCCGTCGTCGCCTCCGTGCAGGGGCATTGCCTCGGCGGCGGCTGCGAGCTGGTGATGATGTGCGATCTCACCATCGCCGCCGATGACGCGCTCTTCGGCGAGCCGGAGATCCGCTTCTCCAACGTGGGGCCCGCGCTCATCATGCCCTTCATCATCGGCCTCAAGCGTGCCCGCGAGCTGCTCTACTTCGGCGACCCCATCGATGCCCAGACCGCGCTGCTGTACGGGATGGTGAACCGCGTGGTGCCCCGGGCCGAGCTGGAGGCGGCGACCATCAAGTTCGCCCGGCGCCTCGCCCTCATCTCGCCGGAGGCGCTGGCCGCCACCAAGCTCGCCATCAGTCGCGGCGCCGACGCGGCGGGCTTCCGCAACGCCATCCGCGCCGGGCTCGACGTGCTCGCGCCGCTCTACGCGGCGCGCACCGAGGTGGGGGTGAAGTTCGACGAGATCCGGGAGAAGGACGGCCTGGTCGCCGCCTTGCGGTGGCGCGCGGCGCAGTTCGCCGAGTAGGGCGCCACGAGCGAGCGTTCCCTCGTGACCTCGGCGCCGAGCGTGACCCCTCCCGCGGGCCGCACCCTGCCCGATCTGCTGGACGAGCTCGCCACGCGCCAGCCGGATCACGAGCTCATCGTGGGCGGAGGGGAGCGACTCAGCTATGCCGAGACGCGCGCCCGCGCACGGCGGCTCGCCCGAGGGTTTCACGGCCTGGGCGTGGGCCGCGGGGACATGGTCGCGCTCTTGATGAACAACCGGCCGGAGTGGCTCCTCGTCGACTTCGCGGTGACCATGCTCGGGGCGACGCTCGTGCCCATCAGCACCTGGTCGCGTCCGCGCGAGCTCGAGTACGTGCTGAACCACTGCCAGGCAGCGACCCTCGTCACCATTCCGGGATTCGGCGGCCAGGACTATCTCCACTCCCTCGCCCAGGCCGCGGGCCGGCTCCCGCACCTGGAGCGGATCGTCGTGGCGGGGGGCACGCCGTCTTCCGCTGCCATCGCCCTCGACTCGCTCATGGCGGGCAGCGAGAGCAGCGGCGAGGCGGACATCGACGCGGCCCGGCGTGCCGTCACGCCGGCGGACGTAGCGTACATCCTCTACACGTCGGGAACCACGTCCACGCCCAAGGGCGTGCAGCTCTGCCACGGGCACCTCATCGAGAACACGTGGAACATCGGCGAGCGCCAGCACCTGACGCCGGCCGACCGCATGTGGATGGGCATCTCGCTCTTCTGGAGCTTCGGCTGCGCCAACGCGCTCCTCGCCGTGATGACTCACGGCGGCGCCATCGTGCTGCAGGAGCACCTGGAGCCGGGGGCCGCCCTGGCCCTCATCGAGCGCGAGCGCTGCACCGTCTACTACGGCACGCCCAACATCGCGCTGGCCCTCAGCGAGCATCCCGACCGGCCCCGGCGCGACCTCTCGTCGCTGCGTACGGGCGCGGCCATCGGGCCTCCCGCCGCCATGCAGATGGTGATGGATCTCGGCGTGAAGGAGATCTGCAACGTCTATGGCCTGACCGAATGCTACGGCAACTGCACGGTGACCGACGCTCATGACGCGGCGGAGGTGCGCCTGATCACGGTGGGCTACCCGCTGCCCGGCATGGAGATCCGCGTGGTGGACCGGGAGACGCGGCGGCCGCTTCCGGAGGGGGAGATCGGCGAGATCCTGGTGCGCGGGCTCCTCACCCCCGGCTACTATCGCGATCCCGAGCGCAACGCCGAGTCCTTCGACGCCGAGGGCTTCCTCCTCACCGGCGATCTCGGCTTCGTAGGCAGCGACGGCCGGCTGCGCTTCCGCGGCCGCATCAAGGAGATGGTCAAGACAGGCGGCATCAACGTGGCGCCCCTCGAGGTGGAGGAAGTGCTCCTGGGCCACCCCACGGTGGAGCAAGCGTATGTGGTCGGCATACCGGACCCACGCAAGGAAGAGATCCTGATTGCGGTGGTGGTGGCGAAGCCAGGGCAGGTGGCCGAACCGGACGCGCTCCGCGCGCACTGCAAGA
>Ga0075434_100004172_pt1 | contig 12949 bp, 12 predicted proteins | sample RhiMethybrSRZTD3_FD_75298 | JGI IMG/M metagenome (GOLD analysis project Ga0075434, IMG submission 75298) | Populus rhizosphere microbial communities from Tennessee, USA - Rhizosphere MetaG P. TD hybrid SRZTD3 | ecosystem: Host-associated > Plants > Roots > Rhizosphere > Soil | place: USA... | reverse complement strand
GCGCTCGTCGCGCTGATCCTTTCCTTTGCGGCAATTTCGGGAGCACATTTCAACCCAGCCGTAACATTATTCAGCGCCGCCCAAAAGGCGCTCGCCTGGCGGGATGTTCCCGTTTACGTTGTTTGCCAGATCGTTGGCGCTTTTGCAGGCGTCCTGGCAGCGCACCTGATGTTTGGCTTGCCTGCGTTTTCCATTTCGCATCACATCCGCAGCGGATTCTCGCAGGTCTTTAGCGAGAGCATCGCCACCGCAGGCCTCTTGCTCGTCATTTTCTTGTGTGGTCGTGTTCAAGCAACAGTCATTCCATTCGCTGTCGCGGCCTACGTCACCGGCGCTTACTGGTTTACTTCTTCCACTTGCTTTGCTAACCCGGCGGTTACTTTTGCGAGAGCCGCGAGCGATACGTTTGCAGGAATCAGACCGGCCGATGTTCCCGGATTTTTGGCCGGCCAGGTATTAGGCACTGGTGCCGCGGTGGCGCTGTATCGGTTTTTGCTAACGCCGCGCGAAAACTCAGTGCAGGAAGTGGCGCATGCCGGTGAAGACCATGGCCAGGCCGAGACGGTCGGCGGCGGCGATAACGTCATTGTCGCGGACTGATCCACCCGGCTGAATCACCGCTACGGCGCCCGCCTTCGCGGCTTCTTCCACGCCATCGGGAAACGGAAAGAACGCGTCAGATGCGAGGACTGATCCCTGCAGCGAAGACTGCGCCTTCATCACCGCAATTTTCACGGAGTCCACTCGGCTCATTTGGCCCGCGCCAACCCCGAGTGTCGCTCCCTCTTTTGCGAAAACGATGGCGTTCGATTTGACGTGCTTCGCCACTTTCCACGCAAATTTCATGGTGGACAATTCGTGGTCGCTCGGTACGCGTTTCGTAACGACTTTCAGCTCGGCCGGATCCAGCTCCCCGAGATCAGCCTGTTGAATCAACATTCCGCCTAGGACTCGTTTCAACTGAAGCTCGCGTTCCGGCTCCAGGCCTCCGGCAGGCAGTTCGAGCAGGCGCAAATTTTTCTTTGCTGCCAGAATTTCCTTGGCCCGTGCTGCGAAACCGGGCGCGGCAATACATTCCACAAACAGTTTCGCCACTTCTTCCGCTGTTGCGGCATCCACTTCGCGATTGAAGGCCAGAACACCACCAAACGCAGAAACCGGATCACACGCCAGCGCTTTCAGGTACGCGTCGCGTAATGTTGCCTGCTCCGCTGTACCGCAAGGATTGTTGTGCTTGATGATGACTGCGGCCGGCTTCTGAAATTCCGCAGCGATGCTACGCGCGGATTCCAAATCCACCAGGTTGTTGTAGGAGAGTTCCTTGCCGTGCAGTTGTTTTGCCGCTGCCAGACCGCTTGGGGCTCTTCCGGCCAACCTATACAGTGCGGCTGCCTGATGAGGATTTTCTCCGTAGCGCAGCGGTTGCAGCCGTTCGAGCGCGATGTTGACACGCTGTGGCAACGTTTCTTTCACTTGCAGCGTGGCGTGACCCGACTGCAGCGAAATTCGCTCGAGCTCCGTCGTGATCATTCCATCGTAGCGAGAGGTCGTGGCAAAAACTTTTCGCGCCAGTTCCAGGCGTGTAAAGGGGGACGTGTCGCGATTGGTTTCCAACTCCTTTGCAACACGGTCGTAATCGGCGGGATCAGTCACGACCGTCACGCTTTCCCAGTTTTTTGCCGCAGAGCGCAACATCGTGGGACCACCAATATCAATGTTTTCGATCAATTCTTCCGCAGTCAGGCCAGCCTTCACCGCGGTTGCTGCAAAAGGGTACAGATTCACCACGACCAGATCGATCGGCGCGATACCGTGTTCTTTGGCTTGTTTTTGATCTTCCGCAAGGTTGCGGCGAAACAACAGCCCGCCATGCACCTTGGGATGCAAGGTCTTCACGCGCCCGCCCAGCATTTCCGGCCAGCCGGTGAACTCGGAAACGTCCTTCACCGCAACACCCGAATCGCGCAGCAGTTTGGCCGTGCCGCCGGTGGATAAAATCTCGATCTGCAGCGCCGCCAGCCTCTTGGCAAAATCCAGCACACCGGTCTTATCGAAGACGCTGATCAGCGCGCGTTCCACCGCCATACCGTTTCCTCCACGATGCGAAGCACTTCAGTGTAAGCGCAACGCAATGAATGGAAAAGGAGCGAGCTGTGGAAACTTTGGCAGGGAACTAGAGGTGATTAGAGAGTCGAGAACGATAAAGGAGGGATCAGGCCTTTACGAGCGCCTTGAGTTTCACCTGGCCATCGATCGTCTCGACGACGTACTCCACATCGGCGCCGGCATTCTGTTTTTGCAGATCCTTCGTCTTTTTGCGAACAAATTCCGCAAAACCAGCGTGCGACAACTTGTCGACTTTCTCGCCGGCGAACTTTTTCGCCTGAAGAAATGCCTGGAACAAGCGGTCCACTTTTTCAGCTTCTTGATCGGGATGCGAGCAAACGATGCGAAACGCAGCGGGGGCCTCCGCAATTGCCGTCGCGGTTTGGGCTTGCGCTGCTTCAGCGGCTTTTGCGCGCTCCGCTTCAATCGCCTTGGCCGCCGCACCAAAATGGCGCTGAACGGTGCCCTCTTCCTTCTGCCGCAGCTTCTTCCGAAAGATGTCCTTATATTTGGCGTAGGTTTGAGTGAGGTTGTTGAAGCGGAAACGCTGGCCGATCTTCATGTCGCCAGACCGTTCGCCATACTTTTTCACAACGAGATCAATACGCCACTCAATTTCGTTCGGGGGACGCTTGCGCCCGCCGCCGAAATACTGGTCGTATTCGATTTTCAGCTGGCGAATGTCGCGTTCCAGCGCGCCGAGTTCTTCGTCGATCGTGGCCATGGGGACTTATCGCTCGTCGCCTATCCTATGGGGCGCGCGCCGATGCGTCAATGAATCCGCAGTCCTGGGAAACGCATCATGAACCGTACCAGCGTTACCTGTCCGAAGGTACAGGGACATGCTCGATGCGATCGAAGCCGCGTTGCGACGGCAGAGCGCCTGTGCTCCAATAACCGCATGGAGTCCAGTACCAAACGTTCGTTGGACGCAGAAAAAGCAGCCCTGCTGCGGCATATTCCCTCGCTAGATGAACTGCTTCACCAGCCCCGCCTGGCCAAACTTGCGGCACGCATCCCGCGCGAACTTTTGGTCGAGGTGGCCCGCGAAGTGCTGGCCGGCGTGCGCCATGAAATTACCGGCAACTCCGGTGTCTCCGTCATTCCCGTAATTCCCGCCGATCTCGAAGACCTAATCGCGCGCGAAGTTGAGCGCATCCTGGCGCGCACGCTGCAGCCGGTGATCAACGCCACCGGCGTGATTCTGCACACGAACCTCGGACGCGCTCCGCTTGCGCCGGGCGTTCTTGAGGAATTTCGTCAGACGGCCATCCACTACTGCAATCTCGAATACGACCTGGAAACCGGCGCGCGCGGCAAACGTGACGTCCACACGTCCGAACTACTTGCTCGTCTCACGGGCGCCGAAGACGCCATCGTCGTCAACAATTGTGCCGCGGCCATTCTTCTTGTTCTGGCAGCGCTCGCCAAAGATGGCGAGGTGTTGGTTTCGCGCGGCGAACTCATCGAAATCGGCGACGGCTTTCGCATTCCGGAAGTGATGGCGCAAAGCGGCGCGATTTTGCGCGAAGTCGGCACTACCAACCGCACCCGGATTGCAGACTACGAGGACGCTATCAGCGAAAAAACGCGGCTTCTGCTGCGCGTGCATCCTTCCAATTTCCAGATGTCAGGCTTCACGGATAAACCCACGGTCGAAGAGCTGGTCGAACTCAGCCAGCGCACCAACCTTCCGCTTGTGGAAGATCTCGGCTCCGGCTGCCTGGTGGACCTTTCGCCCTACGGCATTCATGAACCGACTGTTCGGCAAAGCGTCCAGGCCGGAATTTCGCTGGTCACGTTCAGCGGCGACAAACTTTTGGGTGGGCCACAAGCCGGCATCATCGCCGGCAAAAAAGAATTTGTGCAGCGCGTTCGCCGCCATCCGCTGTTCCGTGCGCTGCGCGTCGACAAACTAATCATTGCCGCACTGGAAATCACTCTCGGGTCATATCAGCGTGGCGCGCTCGACGAAATCCCCGCTATCGCCATGATCCGGGCGACGCCGAAGGAAATCGAAGAGCGCAGCCGAAATTTCCTTCGCGAGCTGACGCGCTCGCTCCCGATGGATGGGCTCGACGTGGAAATTTCTGACGGCGAATCGCTGGCCGGCGGCGGTTCGACTCCGGCCCAAGCCCTTCCGTCGAAAGTCATTCGCATCCGCAGCGAACGCCGCTCGGCTTCTCAAATTGAGCAGCGGCTCCGGCGCGGCGCCACCATCTCTGTGATCGCGTGTATTGAAGATGACTCCATAGTGCTCGACTTGCGCACGGTTTTCGCAGAGCAGGAAACGGCTCTCGCCGAAGCCCTCACGGCCGCCCTCGGGTGAGTTCGCGAATGCTGGCATTCAGCGTACGTTCCGGCAAACTTGTCCGGATTTCCAAAGCGCAGCCGAGTCTGCGGCCCGGCTGGGCGCTTATCAGCGTTCGCCTCGCCGGAATTTGCCACACTGATGTGGAAATCCTTCGCGGCTACCACAACTTTCGTGGCATACCTGGTCATGAATTTGTCGGCGACGTGGTGGAGGTAGCGGGCGTTAGATCAAGCGAAAAGAAGCGCTGGCTAGGCAAGCGCGTCAGTGGCGAGATCAATGTCGGGTGCCGCGCTCTTGGTTTCCATCCGGTTTGCAAATTTTGTCGTCAAGGCCTTACGCGTCATTGCCTCCGCCGTAAGGTCCTCGGCATCGTGAATCACGATGGCGCGTTTGCCGAATATCTCACGCTCCCGCTGGAAAATCTTCACGCGATGCCAGCCAGCATCACCGACGAACAGGCCGTCTTCGTCGAACCGCTGGCTGCGGCCTGCGAAATTCTCGACCAGGTGTATGTAAAGAAATTTCGCGAAACCGCCGTCCTGGGCGACGGGAAGCTCGCGCAACTCATCGCGCGCATCCTGCGCTCACAACTGCCTCATGTTGTTCTTTATGGGAAGCACGAAAAGAAATTGGCACTTGCTCGCGCCGCTAAGGTTGAGACCAGGAAAGTCCGCGGCGATGCGATCGACCTTAAGCGCGTAAAAGAGACATACGGCTTGCTCGTTGAAGCTACCGGCTCGCCCACCGGCTTGGCTCTGGCTCAACAAATGACCGAGCCTCGCGGCACGCTTGTACTCAAATCAACATTTCATGGCGCCGCGCCGGTCGAAACCTGGCCCACGGTAGTCAAGGAACTCACCATAGTTGGCTCGCGCTGCGGCCCATTCGACAAAGCCATCACACTTCTAGGCGCCGGCAAGGTCGATCCGCGTCCTCTGGTCACACGCACCTTCTCACTAAGCGAAGCCCCCACCGCCATTCGCTTTGCGCAGCAGCCCGGCGTGATGAAAGTTCTACTCAAGGCCTAACGTGTTAGTTAGTTCTAGCAAGTTTTGCTAGAGGCGATTGATCGCAGAAGCAACGCGCGCTGCGCCAAATCCGTTATCTATGTTGACGACACAAACGTTTGATGCGCAGGAATTCAGCATGCCCAACAGAGCGGCGACTCCGCCAAAACTGGCGCCGTAGCCTACGCTGGTCGGAACAGCAATGACCGGTGCGGCAACGAGCCCACCGACAACACTCGGCAGCGCGCCCTCCATCCCTGCCACACAAATGACTACCCGCGCTTCGTCGAGGACGCCACGGTTCTCAAGAAGCCGGTGAATCCCGGCCACGCCCACGTCGTACAGGTGTTCCGCGCGATTGCCCATAATCCGTGCAGTCAGCAGAGCCTCTTCCGCAACCGGGATGTCGCTCGTCCCCGCCGATACAACTAAGATTGTTCCTTTGCCAACGATTTCCCGATTCCGCTCAATCGCAATCACGCCCGACTGCGCATGGAATTTCGCTGCGCGAGCAGCTTTTCCCGCGGCGCGCTTCACCGCGGCAAACACTTTCGTATCGGCTCGCGTCACCAGAACATTGTGCTGCGTGACTTTCTTGGCGAGCATCGCGCGCACAATTTCGCCCACCTGTTGCGGCGTCTTTCCCTTCGCAAACACCACTTCCGCAAAGCCCTGTCGCAACGAACGGTGGTGATCCACCTTGGCAAACCCCAAGTCCTCAAACGGCAGGTGTTTGAGCTGCTCGACCGCTTCCGGCGCAGCCACCTTACCCGCTTCCACCGCCTGCAAAATCTTCAAAATTTCCTGTGAGTTCATTGCTTTCGCCGCCGCAAAATTCTATCACCACGCACGTATCGGCCTTGCCTTGACTTGCGGCAAAGCCGCTGCGAGACTGAATTATCCGCGATACATCATGTCGGAAGCGAATTCAATGACCATTACCGTAGGTGTGACTGGCGCAAGCGGGGCTATCCTCGCGCAAAAGACGCTGGCACTGCTGGAGGCCGATTCGCGTGTCTCCAAAATCCATGTGGTCATCACCGAAACCGGCCAGCGGATTTTCTCGGAAGAATTAGCCATTTCGGCTGGCCCTGCCAATCAATTTCTCACACGCTTGCTCGGCCGCCCCTTCTCCAAGATCGAACTGCTTCCGAATAAGGATGTGGGCGCTTCGATCGCTTCCGGCAGCTATCCCGTCGACGCGATGGTGGTGATCCCCTGCTCGGTTGGCACGCTGGCAAAAATCGCGGCGGGCACTTGCGACGACCTCGTCACCCGCTCGGCCGACGTCATGCTCAAGGAAAATCGCAAGCTCGTTCTCTGCGTGCGCGATACGCCGTTCAGCCGCATCCATCTGGAAAACATGCTGCGCGCACAACAAGCCGGAGCCGTCATCATGCCGGCCATTCCAGCGTTCTATCACCAGCCAAAAACCATCGACGACCTCGTCACACAATACGTTTGCCGCGTCCTTGCTCAAATGGATCTTGCGCAAGATTCGATGTTCCGTTGGACCGGCTCGGCGTCCGCCGCGAAAGAAGCCAAAGCATGAGTGCAGCCGCAACAGGTCACGGCCGCCTGCGCACCGTCCTCGAAATGATCAAGTTCGAGCATTCCGTGTTCGCGCTTCCTTTCGCGCTGACCGGCGCGCTCCTCGCGGCGCGCTTCACCAGCAAGGGTTGGCCCACATGGCGACAACTTCTGTGGATTGTCGTCGCCATGGTCGCTGCCCGCAGCGCGGCCATGACCATCAACCGCATCACCGACTTGCGCTACGATAAGGAAAATCCGCGCACCGCCCAGCGCGCGCTGGCCACGGGAGCGCTGACAGTCAGCTTCGCCTGGATATTTACGCTATGCGCGATCGCCGCCTTCCTCGTCGCCGCCTGGCAGCTCAATCCTCTCGCGCTTAAACTCGCGCCCGTCGCGCTTTTCATCCTTTTCTTCTATTCGTTTACCAAGCGTTTCACCAACTGGTCGCATCTCTTTCTCGGATTCGCTCTCGGCATCTCTCCCGCCGCAGCCTGGATCGCCATCACGGGCCATCTCGACCTGCGCATGTTGATTCTCTGCGCCGCCGTCACTCTCTGGGTTGGCGGCTTCGATGTTCTCTACGCTTGTCAGGACGTGGACTTCGATCACCGCGCAGGCCTTTTTTCCATCCCCAAGCGATTCGGTATCGCTAAGGCCCTTCTTATCGCTCGCGCCATGCACTTCGCAGTCGTCACATTGCTCGCTTGGCTCGCAGGCAGTTTTGCGCTCCCCTGGCCGGCCTGGGTCGGCATCGCTGTCGTCGCCGCGCTTCTCGCTTACGAACATTCCCTCGTCAAAGCCAATGATCTCAGCAAGCTCGACGCGGCGTTCTTCGCCATGAATGGCTATATCAGTATGTCGTTCCTGCTCTTTTGGGGAGCCGCTGTCGCCCTTTGGAAAGTTTGAACTTTACGCCAGGTTTGTGCTCGGCGAATGATTTGCAGCATCTGATTTTGTGCGCTTGGCGCGGAATTTGAGATACTAACGTAGCGCCGGATAGTCCGGCTCTTCTGAAGAGTCACTGACTTGAGCGAACTGATCCTCACCGACCCACGTCTTCGGCCGATCGCCGACAAAGTTCTCGCGGGCCAGCGTCTCTCTTTCGACGACGGCATTCAGCTCTACCGTTCGCCGGACCTCCTCGCTGTCGGCTGGCTCGCCAACTACATCCGTGAGAAAAAGCACGGCAACGTCACTTATTACAACGTCAACCGCCACATCAATCCCACCAACATCTGCGTGGCCCACTGCAAGCTATGCGCCTTCGGCCGCGATCCCAACGCGCCCGGCGCCTACAATTTCGCTCTCGAAGAGATTTACCTGCGCGCCGAACAGGGAGTCCGCGAAGGCGCCACCGAATTCCACATCGTCGGCGGCCTGCATCCCGATCTTCCATTCGAATATTTCCTGGAAATGATCAGCGGGCTCAAGCAGCGCTGCCCCGGCGTCCACCTCAAAGCCTTTACGATGGTGGAAGTCCACTACTTCTCGCGCATCGCCAAAATTCCTGTCGAAGAAGTGCTACGCCGTATGAAAAAAGCAGGTGTGGACTCTTGCCCCGGCGGCGGCGCTGAAATTTTCCATCCCCGCGTGCGGCGCATCATCTGCGACCACAAAGTCAGTGGCCAGGTGTGGCTCAACACTGCGAAAAAAGCACACGAAATTGGCTTGCCCTCAAACGCCACTATGCTCTACGGCCACGTGGAAACCGAAGAAGAGCGCGCGGATCACCTCGTCAAACTTCGCGAAGTGCAGGACGAAACTCGCGGCTTTGTCGCATTCATCCCGCTCGCGTTTCATCCAGACAACACGCCGCTTTCCCACATCCCAAAGACCACCGGCTATCTCGATCTGCGCAACATCGCCATCTCGCGCCTCATGCTCGATAACTTCGAGCACATCAAGGCCTACTGGATCATGCTCACGCCGAGCATCGCCCAGATCGCTCTCCGCTTCGGCGCGAATGACCTTGATGGAACGGTCGTCGAAGAAAAGATCTATCACGACGCTGGCGCCAAAACTTCCGAGTTCACGCCGCGCACTGAGCTCGAGCGGCTCATCCGCGCTGCCGGACGCGTTCCTGTCGAACGCGACACCCTCTACCGTCCCGTCGACCGCTCCAAAATGCCGCCCATGGTTCCGGCGACTCCCCCGGGCCTCGTCTCCCTCACCCTCAACGTCTAATCGCATCGGAACTCTTGAGTTCGGGTTCCAGAGCGGCGAATGTTCTAGGCTTGTCATCCTGCTTCGAGCAGCGCTCGCCGAACGATCGCAGCGTCTGATTGTCCCTAACCTTTTGCCCGGAGATTCAAACCGAATGCGCACCATCGCCCTGCTCACTGTTTCCAACATCTTCATGACCTTCGCTTGGTACGGCCACCTCAAATACCGCAGCGAAGCGCTCTGGAAAGTTGTCCTCGCCAGTTGGAGCGTCGCCTTCTTCGAATACGGTTTTTAGGTCCCTGCTAACCGTATCGCTCTTACGAATTCAATGCCGCACAGCTTAAGACCATTCAAGAAGTGATCACGCTCGGTGTGTTTGCCGTTTTTCTGTCACCTACCTTGGCGAGAGGCTGAAGTGGAACTACGCCGCGGGCGCCTTGTGCCTCGTCCTCGCTGCTTTTTTTGTTTTTCACAAGTGGTAGCGCAACTAAGGCCGAATTACTTCTGGAGCCCACACCAGGACTTCTTGTAGTTTGGAAAAATGCAGCAACGGCTCGCCTGCAGGCGGTACCTGTAGCCCCTTCGTCAACGTATTTTTCACAAACTCGGCTCGCGCCGATTGCAACTCCCACGGCGCATGGTGTATCTCCCCTCGCAGCAACGATCCATCTTTTCGCTGCGCGTACAGGCAATAGCGCTCCGTCAAAAAGTATTCCAACGTTCCCGGCTTCGCATGAAAGCGTTCACCCAACGGCTCATACTGCGCTTCCAGCTGTTCGCCACTTCCTCGTTGGTCATTGCGCCGCGATGAATAACTTATTTGCTTGCCGTTTCTGCCCACCTTCATCCACGCGAAAAAATAGGGCAGATGAAACCATGCCCGCGCAATCTCTACCGCAATGCGATTCGCTGCATCCAAACTGAAAAACCAAACGCCCGGCTTCCCGCCCGCCGTAACGTAAGTCCGCGCATTCAATTCCGGAAAGGCCGACAGACCCGGCAACGCGGGCGTCCTGCGCAGCCGCACTCCCGACATGCGAAATGGCACCACACCAATCCAGGCGCGCCCTTCAAACGTGTCTATCACCAATCCGCGCGGCACTAACTCACGCATCCTCTCTACCGGCATACCCCAATGCGCAAACAACAAATCTTCCCAGTTCTGCGCCATGATCCAAGGACCACCCGGCAGTGCCCACGGCCGGTGCTCCACAAATTTCAACGAAGGATGCATCTCTGCTCTAATATACCCGCTGCCCGCTTTCCCGAATCGAATCCACTAGATTCGAAACGATTGAAACTTTCTCGCAAACGGAGAATCACCATGCAACGTAAAGCTTCCGCTGTCTGGCAAGGCGATCTGAAATCCGGCAAAGGCACTCTTTCCACCGATAGCGGCGTTCTGAAACAAACCGCCTACTCCTTCCACTCGCGTTTTGAAAGCGGCATCGGCACCAATCCCGAGGAACTTCTCGCCGCCGCGCACGCTGGCTGCTTCACCATGGCGCTTTCCGCTCAACTCGGCGGCGCAGGGATGACCGCGAAAAAACTCGAAACCACCGCCACCATCACGCTCGAAAAAGTTGGCGAAGGCTTCTCCATCACCAAGAGCCATCTCGACCTCGTCGCAGAAATTCCCGGTGCCGACAAAGCCAAGTTCGACACCGCCGTCAAAGCCGCGGAAACCGGCTGCCCCGTCTCCAAACTCTTCAAAGCCGAAATCACTGTCAACGCCAAACTGACCAGCTGACGTCGGTCAAAGCAACACCGGTCATTCCGAGAGAGCGTTTTGTCTGCCGGGTGCCGCACCCTTCGTTTTTAAGGGTGCGGATTTTCTCCGAGATGGGGTTCATTCAAACAGGTACAATCGCGCCCATGCTTACTTCTCCCGCCGCGTTCCTCGCTGGCGTCGCCGTCGTCATCATCGTCATCTGGGACGCCTTCGAGGTCATCATCCTCCCGCGCCGCGTCACGCGCCGTTTTCGCCTTTCGCGTTTCTTCTACAGAAATCTCTGGCACATCTGGAAATCCCTGGCGCGCCTCATCCCAGCCAAAAAAGCCCGCGAATCTACCTTCGGTATTTTCGGCCCCATTTCGCTACTGATCCTCGTCGCCGTCTGGGCCGTCGGCCTGGTCTACGGTTTCGCGCTCATGCAGTACGGTTCCGGCTCTTCCGTCAATGTCGCGATCCCGGGAACCAACAATTTCTGGACCGACATTTACCTGAGCGGGACTACTTTCTTTACGCTCGGTCTCGGCGATGTCGTCCCGCGTTCCAGTCTCGCTCGTGCCCTTATCGTCACCGAAGCCGGCCTCGGCTTCGGTTTTCTCGCCGGCGTCATCGGCTATCTGCCCTTTATCTATGGCTCCTTCTCGCGCCGCGAAGTCAGCATCACCCTGCTCGACTCCCGCGCCGGCACTCCGCCCACCGCTGGTGAACTTCTCCGCCGCCACAGCTATCCGCACGGCGCCGACGCCCTTCGCGAACTCCTCAAGGAATGGGAACTTTGGTCCGCCGAATTAATGGAAAGCCATCTCAGCTATCCCGTGCTCGCCTACTTCCGCTCGCAGCACGACAACCAATCCTGGATCGCCTCGCTCAGTGCAATTCTCGACACCTGCGCTCTCATCACGGTCGGCGTCGAAGGTGCCTGCGAACGTCAGGCCGAACTCACCTTCGCCATCGCCCGCCACGCCGTCGTTGACCTCTCGCAAGTCTTCGGCACATCGCCGCGCCTGCTGCCGAACGACCGTCTGCCCGCCGCCGAACTTCGCCGCATCCGCGATGTTCTCGCGCAACACGGCCTAAAGCTCAACGACGGCGAAGCCGCCGACGCCCGCCTCATCGAACTCCGCAACATGTACGAGCCGTACATCTTCGCGCTCGCCTCCTATCTCAACCAATCTCTTCCGCCCTGGATCCCGCAGAAAAAAGGCAAGGACAATTGGCAGACCACGGCATGGGGCCAGGCCGCCGGCCTCCTCGAACCCCAACCTTCTACCCAGCACCACGACGATCACTTCTGATTCTTGTTCTGGTCGCGGGCGCCTTGTGGGGCGGGCGTCAGCGCCTTAACTCGTTACCCAGGTCCATGTAGCGCCAGGCTTTCGCTGCGCATCTTGACTGTTGCCACTGAGCCGATCGTTTTGTGTTTGTCGGCTTTCCCCTTATAACTGATTACTGATAACTGAAAACTGGAGCCTCTCCCATGAAAGCCATTCGCGTCCACAAATTCGGCGGTCCTGAAGTCATGCAAATCGAAGAAGTCCCGACGCCCAAGCCCGCCCCAGGCCAGATCCTCGTCAAAATCCACGCTGCCGGAGTCAATCCCGCCGACACCTACGCCCGCACCGGCAACTACGCCATCCTTCCGCAGCTCCCTTACACGCCCGGTACCGACGGCGCCGGCGTCGTCGAATCCATCGCTGAAGGCGTCAGCAAAGTCAAACCCGGCGACCGCGTCTATCTCGCCAAAAATCTCACTGGCTCTTACGCCGAATACGCGCTCGCTCTCGAATCCCAGGTTTATCACCTGCCGGAAAAAATCTCTTTCGGCCAAGGCGCCGGAGTTTTCATTCCCTATGGCACGGCTTACCACGCGCTCCATCACGAAGCCCAAGCCAAAGGCGGCGAGACGGTTCTGATCCACGGAGCCAGCGGCGGCGTCGGCATCGCCGCTATGCAAATCGCCCGGGCCATGGGCTGCACCATCTTCGGCACCGCCGGCACAGGCAAAGGCTTGTCGCTTATCGAACGCGAGGGTGCCCATCTTTCCTTCGACCATTCCAAGCCCGACTACAAAGGCCAAATCATGAAAGCCACCGC
>Ga0075434_100004170_pt1 | contig 12950 bp, 9 predicted proteins | sample RhiMethybrSRZTD3_FD_75298 | JGI IMG/M metagenome (GOLD analysis project Ga0075434, IMG submission 75298) | Populus rhizosphere microbial communities from Tennessee, USA - Rhizosphere MetaG P. TD hybrid SRZTD3 | ecosystem: Host-associated > Plants > Roots > Rhizosphere > Soil | place: USA... | reverse complement strand
CGGCGAGCGCGTGTTGGATCACCGGCAGCATCGGCGTATCGTCGGCGGCCAGCGATGCCGGCCGCATGAACGGCGCTTCCATCCCTGCGCGACGGCCCGTCTCGGCAATTTCAGGCGAATCGGTGCTGAGCACGATTCGGTCGATCACGCCGGAGTCGCGCGCCGCGCGCGCAGCGTACTCCAGCAGCGAATGGCCCGCCAGCGGCTTCACGTTCTTGCCCGGAACACCTTTCGATCCCCCGCGTGCGGGCACGAGTGCCAGTACAGGGCCAGGGCCTCGCGTCATTGCGTGCACGAGCCCGCGGAAGCAGTCTCCGGTCGATACGCGTCAACTGCTTGAATGACATCCGCAGCTCCGATGTCGATGGCGACGCAATGGAGATGACGCCACGCGGGTCCATCGACGGTCGCGCCCTCACGCATCAGCAGGTTGACGATCTCAGGACGACGCGCCGCAACGGCGGCTTCGAGCGGCGTTGCGCGATTGACGGCGAGAATGTCGGGCCGGAGCGCGTACTCGCCGTTCGGGTCGGCTCCCGCCTCGATGAGCCGCGCGACTTCTCCTTGATCCCGTAGGGCGGCAGCTTCCGCGAGTGTCAGCGGGCCACCCTGCCAGAACGTCGGTGTAGATCCGAACACGGCCGCGCCGAACACCGCGGCGCAAAAACCGACGGCGACCAGCGCCGGGATCGCGGCGCAGACCGCCGGCAACGTCGTCAAGCGACCCACGTGACCGCCGTCATTAGAAGTAGTCGATGTCGAACACCCGGTCGGCCCATCGCGGAATGAACCACGGGTTGATCACGGGCTTGGAGAGCGCTTCGGCGCGCAACCCCAAGACGAGCCGCCGCCCCGCCGGATCGTCCGGCAGGTGGTCACGCATCGTTGCCCAATCGTTGTGAAACGCGAATGCCTGCGTCCGCAAGACGTGCTGCACACTGATTACGCGCACCGCCCAGAGTGAACTGGTTATCAGGAGAACAGCCGCCACCGCGACCGCGGCTCCGACACGCCGGACGCGAATCAGCTGATCGCGAACGGCCCAGAACGCCACGAGCGCGTAGCAGGCGCCAGCTGCGCTCATAATGACGTCCTTTGCGTAGGAGAACGAGACCACCGCGCTGGCTGCCAGTATGGCGCCGAAGACGAAGAAATCGGCCCGCATGTCGTCGCGGTGAGGTTCGGCCGCAGCAGTCACCGAGCCTGACAGTCGCCACGCAGTGACTCCGATCAGCACGGTTGTCATCACCGATGACGCGAGGCTGATCCACATGCGCGGAGGAATGTCTCCCGCCTTCCATGCCCGCAACAGCACGACAGTACCGTCACGCGGCTCCGAGAAGAGTACCGACGATATCGATGCCAGCACCGTATAGATGCTGAAGCGGCTGAAACCCTCACCGAAGCGCTCTCGAATCTGTTCGGGTTCGAGCCGCTCCGCCAGGTACCCTGACGTGTTCTGCGTGTCCAGTGGAAGCAATGTGAGACGCACGGTGAGGTAAACCACCACCACCACGGTGATGCAGAGCAAGGCACGGTCTGAAACACCGCGACCTCCGGCGACTCGTCCCGCCACCAGCGCGACCCACACGAGAACGCCAGATTCGAGCGTCAGGCACGCGGCGATCAACGTGAGCGCCGCCGCGGCATCGACCCACCATGCGTGAGGGCTGCGAGAAAGACGCATCGCCAGCAAGACGAGCACGACGATTGGCAGATACACGTTCACCGGGGTTGCTTCTTTCACGAGACCGGTGAACGTGTTGCTGCCGACAAGGACACTCAGCGCGAAGAGTGAAGCGGCGACGTCTGCTCCCGTCTCGATACGCAGCGCGGCAATGAACAAGGCGAACGCCGCCAGCAGAAGTGCAATGTGAAACGCCTTGTAGGCGATGTGCACGTGACCGTGCGACAGATCGAACAGCAGCTTTATCTCCGCAACCCACAGCGGACGGAAATCCGTCGTCCCGATCTCCGAGGTGAACGAGGCCCATACGCCGGGGGAACGTCCGGCTTCCACAATCTTTTGCAGCGAATCGTTCACCTGAAGGGGGACCTGCAGAAGGCCGTATCCCAGCGAGCCTACGATGAGCAATGCGCAGATCGCGACGCAGAAGCGAGGTGACGCCGCGATTGTCACATCCGATGTGGTGCGTTCTGCACGAAGCGCACTTCCCGAAGGAACTCGTCGACGGATGAAGCAGGCGGCAACGCACCCGCGGCCGACGTGCCCGGACGGCAGACGTAGCTCACGTGCAGATGATCGCTGGCGTAGTCGCTCCGGAGCACGTCGAAGCCGGAGCGCCGCAAGTACGACACCATCGTCGGCTCCGCGAGGTAGTACGGATGATCGATCTTGATTGCCTCCTCGACCGACCAGTTCCGTAGATACGCCGCGCGGAAATCGACGATATCGATGAACAGCAGGCCGCGGTCGGAGAGAAGCCTCCTGACGCGCGCGAGCGTGCCCGCGACGTCGAGCAGGTGATCGACCGTCTGACAGATGATGACGACGTCGAAGCGGCGAGCGCCGAAATCGTGCTGTTCGACGAGGCCGGTAATCGTCTCGAGCCCGAGGCGCTGCGCGTGCTCGACTTCGAGCGGCGCGGGATCGATGACCGTCCCGTGCAGCCCGAACTCCCGGGCGAAGTGGGCGGCCACGACTCCGGTTGAACCGCCGATGTCGAGCAACGTCCGTGGAGTGAAGCTCGTGATGAACGGACGGATGAACTCCGCACGCTCAACCGCGTAGTCGCGCTGCTCGGCCTGAATCGTGCGCGCATCGATCAGCCGGCCATGAAACGCGCTCACCAAAGGGCGATAGACGCCGTCGTAGAAGCGGCCGTACGCCTCTACCGTCATCCGCGGATTCAGAAACACGAGCCCGCACCGCCGGCACGCATGCGCCTCTGCGGGATAACCGTAGCGGTCGCGATGCGTCAGGATGACGAACCCGGCTCCGCCGCACAGATTGCACGAGGTCTGCGCCTGCTTTGGCTGCGCCGCGTAATCGTAGTCGAGCGCCGCGATGCGCTCCTTGCGGTCGGCTGAAACCGTCGCCATCAGTATGTCAATCTCTTTTCGATGGTGAGCTCGGCCTGCGAAAGGCAGTCGGCAATGCGCTCGCCCGCTCTGCCGTCGCCATACAGCAAATCGCGCGACGGCCTGCCTCGCGTGACGTGTGCGGCAATCGCGTCTGCAATCTCCCGCCGGTCGTGTCCGACGTCGATGACGTTGTGGCCGCGCTCGCGTCCGAGCTGCCGCGTGCCGATGTTGATCGCGGGAACGCCCAGATAGGAACACTCGCGGATGGCGACGCTCGAGTTGCCGACGATTGCAGTCGCGCCACAGAGGAGACGGAGGAAATCCTCGGGAAACATGTTCCGGAACAGGTGGAAGTTCTTCGGGTTTTCCTTTTCCCGGAACACGCGGATGCCCTTCGACGTGCCGTCAGATCCCGCATCCACGTTCGGCCAGAACCAGAGCACGGGCAAGCCGAAGTCCCTGACGGCATACAGCGTCTCGTCAACCTGCCGCCGGGCTTCCTCGTATTCCGTCGTCACCGGATGCTGCATGACGACGAGATAGCCTTTCGAGAGATCGGTCTTCGGTCCAACGCCGCCGTACTTCACGAACGGATCGAAGTCCATCTTCGGACTGGACGCGACCTCCGCGGCGATATCGATCGAGGGACATCCGGTGACGTGGACGCTGTCCGGACGTTCACCGAGCTTCCGCACGCGTTCGGCGGCGAGCTTCGTCGACACCAGATGCAGGTTCGAGAGCTTCGTGACCGAGTGGCGCACCTTCTCGTCGATCGATCCCGTCACTTCTCCACCCTGTACGTGGACGAGCGGGATGTTCATGTACGACGCGGCAACAGCGGTCGCGAGCGTCTCGTAGCGGTCGGCAACGGTAACGACGGCGTCAGGCTTGATGTTGTCGAAGACCGTCGCGAGCTCCGAGAGTCCGATGCCCGTCGATTTCGCGGATGTGACGAGATTTTCTCCCTCGAGCACCATGTACACGCGCGCCTTGATCGGAAAGCCATCGCGTTCGATCGCCTGGATCGCGTTGCCATAGCGATCGAGCAGCGCCGACGCGGCGACGACGAGCTGCAGCTCGAGATCCGGGTGGTCCTCGATCGCTTTCAGCGCGGTGCGGATTCTGGAATAGCTGGGTCGAGCGGTGACGACGACGCAGATTGTTCGCTTGTTCAAGAGTGCGCGAGCCCTTCGATGTCTTCAGCCGCGAGCACCTGGTCCGCGGCGACGGGCCGCGCGAGGCGGCGTCCGATGATGTCGTCGAGCCGATCCGGCGGCAGGCCGGTTCCAGGCTTCTTGATCGCGACGTGCTCGCGCGCGATCACGGTGCCGGCTGGAAGATTGGCGCTGGCGACCAGGCTTCGCGTGAACAGCTTTCGCAGCGGCGCGGTCTCCTGCGCCGATGCGTTCTTGTCGAGCGGATGCGCGCGCATGCGTTCGATGAACCGGATTCCGTCCACGAGCTGCCGCAGCTCCTCCGTGGTGACCGAGGCCACGACATCGGGCCCGAACATTTCGCGCGAGAGCGCGACGTGCACTTCCAGCATGTCCATTCCGACCGCCGCGCCCGCGAGCCCCGGATAAATAGTCGCCGAGTGATCCGACAACCCCACCCAGCAACCGTAGCGCTCACGATAGAACGGAATCAGGTTGAGGCCGATCTTCTCCGGCGGGCACGGGTAGGCCGTCGTGCACTGGAACACACCAACATCGACGTCGCGTGCGCGAACGCGCGCGACGGCCTGATCGATCTCCTCCAGGGGGCTCATCCCTGTCGAGAGCAACACCGGTGTGCGCGTGTTCAGAACGCGATCCAGCAGCATGGCGTTCGACGTCTCACCTGATGCGATCTTCCAGAGCGGCATCCCGATGCGCTCGAGGAGATCGACAGCCTGGACGGAAAACGGCGACGACAGAAACAGAATGCCGCGCTCGCGTGCGTGCTCGGCGAGTCCGCGCCACCCTTCTTCCGTGAACTCCATCCGCTTCCAGTAGTCGTAGCGCGTCTTGTCCTGGTGGCTGAACTTCACGCGGAACGGTTCGGACGGCGTGCTCTCCGCTGAAGCGATGTGCGTCTGGAATTTCACCGCATCGGCGCCCGCATTGGCGATCGCGTCCACAAATGCGTGTGCGAGACCGAGGCTGCCATCGTGGGTCAGCGCCACCTCGCCGATGACGAGGCAGCGCCCCGCGCCGAGTCCGGTGATGGCGGGATGCGTCATGACCTGACGTGAACGGGAACGCCCAGCGGATCGAGCGCGCGCAGGTCCAATGCGGCGAAACGCCCGGCGCCCGCGCGGTGGCTGGCGCGCAACATGACGCCGAGGTGAGCGTGCAGCCACTTCGGATCGACATAGACCGCCGAGGTGTTCACACCGAGCATCGGCGCGAGCCACGCGACGCTGCCGCACGTCCCGACAAATGCCTGCGCACCCGCGATGATCTGCGTCTGGACCCCGAGGTTATTGGCCGGCGTCATCCATGCCTTCGCGCTGATCACGCGGCCGGATGGACCAAACGAATAGTCCGCGTGCTCGTCGAGCACCAGGCCTGTATCGAGCAGAACGAGAGTCGTGCGCTCGGCAAGGCTGTCCACGAACCACGCCAGCGTGCGCCGGACGTCGGGTGTATCGGGCAGCGACCGCGCGGCGTAGAACTTCACGGCGACGTATTCGCGCGGCAGCCGGCCGGCCTCCAGAATGTTCGGCGGCGCGATCGGCTCGAACCGCGTGTGCGCGTCGAGAAAACTCTGCGCACGCTGGCCCGACCAGAAGAGCGAGAACAGGCGATACATCAACGAGGGGTGCAGCACCGCCACGCGCTCGCCGACGCTGCGCTCGACGACCTGAACGATCTCTCGATCGAACGCGGAGACCTCGAGCTGCTTGGTGACACCCCGTTCGCTGGCGCGGCGAGCGAACTCAGCGGGCTCCACGTAATCCCAGATCTCGACGTAGCGTGCGGCAATCCCCTCGTACCAGGAACCGACGCCGCCCCGCGACACCGCAATCACGCGCGAGGGATCGAGACGAAACGCGGCCTTCACCCATCGGAGGAACGGGACCCAGTACAACGCCTCGAATCCAACCTCCGAGAGCCACGGTCCCACGACGATGGTCCGCGCGCTGTTGACGACAGCGTCAATCTCGCGCTCGACACCCCACGCGGCGCGCGACCACTGGAGCTGGTCGCGCAGCTCCGCACGATGGCGCAGCGCGTCGCGAAGCGGCCGCTTAAGCCTTCGTAACAAACTCATGGTGAGGCGCGCCGAAGCCGAGGCGCAGCATGTCGACCGATCGAAGATCGAGCTCCACGAAGCTTCCCTTCCGCAGGCCGGAGAAGACGCGCTTGGCCAGTTCGAGATGATCGAACCGGAAGCCGGTGATGTGCGAATAGAACGTCAGCGCGTGCGTGCCCGACAACGGCGCCACGTACGAGAACCCGCCGTACGTGCCGACATACGCGTCCGCACCCGCGATGACGCGCGTCTGCACGTCGAGATTGGTGGCCGGCGTCATCAGGTGATCGATCGAGTGGATCCTCCCGAGGTTCCCTTTCGCGATGTCCTCGTGGTCGTCGAAGCGATGCGGCGTGTTCAGGAGCACCACGTCGATGTGGCGCGTCAGCTCTTCGAGGTACGACGCCACGAACGCCTGATTCTCCGGCGTGTCGGGCAGCGCCGTGTTGCCGTAGAACTTCGCCGCGACGTAGCGCGCCGGCAGACGGCCGCGCAGATCGCCGGGTTCAACGGGCGGCAGCGCGCCGAACGAGGTGAACGCTTCGACGAGCGTGATCGGCACCCGCTGGAACCAGAAATGATCGAACAGCCGGTACATCGTCGACGGATGCAGCAGGCGCACACCGCTCAGCCCGCGCTTCTCCGTGACCTTCGCGATGATCTCGCGGTCGAAGCCGCAGATGTCGACATGCTTCAGCCGTCCTCGCTGCTCGAGGATGCGGGCATCGTTCTTCGCACGGAACTCCTCGGGCGAATAGAACGAGAGCACGTCCTCGTAATTCGTCGTCAGGTCGCGGTACCACGACGCCGCGCCGCCGCGCGAGATGACGACGAGCTGCGAGGGATCGAGGTTGCCGTACGCCTTCGCCCACGCCAGAAACGGAATCCAGTACAGCAGCTCGAAGCCGGCTTCCGAGAGCCACGGGCCGATCAGAATCGGCCGGCCGCTTCTCCCGAGCGCCGTAACGAGCTCGCGTGTCTCGGAAGCCTCCGGCAGATCCCACCCCGCCAGCTTCTTCGCGGGATCGCGCTGCCGTCCCGGCTTCGGCGTCAGCGCTGACGGTGGACCGAGCGGCGCGGCGGTGAGCTCTTTTTCGCCCAGTTGGCGCTGCGCGAACTGTTTCAAGGCGACGAACACGCGTCGCCGGCCATCCTGGAACACCTTCTTGATCGCAAGCCGCACGCTCTTGCGATGCGGCTGCGTGACGAGCAGCAGCTGCAGCCCGCCCATCGCCGGGTACAACGCGAGGCGCAACAACCCCTCGAACATCCCCGCGCGCTGCGCGCGCGGCGCCGCCTGGGCTCCGAGCCTTTCGATCGCATCCGCAAACTTCGGCGTAGCAGCGACGGATGCGCCGAACGGCCGGATGAAGCCTTCGACGAAGCGCTGTGCCCTGGGATCGCCGCCGCCTTCCGGCGCAAGAGAATCGGCAAGCAGCCGAACGTGTTCGTCGAGCGTGCGTGCGACTCGCAGCAGCCCGCCATTCACATCCATCAGGTAGTGGAAGTGGATCGTGCCTTCCTGGTTGTGCTTCGAGATCGCATCGTCAAGCACGCTGTGCACGGACTTGCCGACGACGGCCGCCTCGAGAAAAGCGCTTGTATTCAGGCCGACGACGGCGGCGCTGTAGTACATCGAGTCGAAATAGTCGTTCTTCGCTTCGTCATCAACCGGATGCGCGCCCCAGAAGGCGATGTTCCTGAACCCTGACAGATCGATGTCCTTCCACTCGTCGGGACGCGCGGGATGCGGCCGGATGAGGATGCCGATGTCCTTCAGGCGGGGATCCTCGCTCGTGCGAATCGCCTCGACCCAGCGCTCGACAAAGGCGGGCTCGCTTGCCGTGCCGCGGAAGAGCGACGAGCAGAGATATACGACGAACGGGCGATCGGCGCGCAATCCGACGCGCGAGCAGAAGCTGTCGCGGCTGCGGGACGGTAGACGGCCGAACCACTGATCGTACGGATGCGCGCCCGTCACGACGACGCGCTCGGCCGGCACGCCGTGCATCTCAATCGCTTCCTGCTTCTGAATGTCGTTCCAGACCAGCAGGAGCTCCGGCACGTTGCGGATGACGGCCTTGCTCGAGAGGTGGTCCCAGCTCGCAACCGGCAGCGCCGTACGAATGCCAAGCGCCTTGGCCGCCGCGAGGTGATCCATCTGCGGCGAACCGAGCTCGATGAGCGGCGTCACCAGCACGACGTCGGGCTGGTGGCTTGCGATGTAGCGCTCGAGATCGGTGCTTACCGGAATGCCCTGTTCGAGCGTGCGCAGCAGACGTGCAAACGTCGCGCGGCCGGATGCACCGAGCCGCTCGGCGACCGCGACGACGCTTCGCGGCGCGCGGTCACGTGCGCGCGAGCGCAGATGCGGCGTGTCGGTGTACCGCGGATCCAGATACCGCAGGTAGTCGATCCCGAGCCGCAGCCGCCGCGCGAATTCAGTCCAGGCGCCCGGGGCGCGTCCAGGGGTCGTGCCGAGCGTGATGTTCGGGTACTGCTCGGCAAGCCGCTCGACCATGCGGCGGCCGCCCATCGCTTCCTCGCGATCCGCGGACAGATGCAGCTGATGTCCGCGTCGCGCGAGCTCCTCGATAGACGACTCGAAGAGCCGTAGGTATGAGTAATGCCGCGCGAAAAACAGGATCTTCACGAGACCGTACTACGGGACATTTTCACAGCCAGCTGACTTCCCGTCCTTCGGTATCGGCACGGCGAAGTTTTCCTTCGATTTCGCGCTTGTTGAGGAGCAGCTTGCGGCCGCTCGGCACCCGCTCGAGCGCGCGAAGGGTGATCAGGGCAAGCCGCGCCACGGGTGCCGGTGCGCCGGCGGCCGGCTGCGGCCGCAGCGTGCCGAGCTGCTCGACGGCGTTCGCCATGACGCTGGTGGCCGAAACGTCCAGACCGAGAGGCCGGACGAAGGCGCGGACGAACTCGCGCTGCCGCCGAAGGATGTCGTCCGTGCCGCCGGCCAGGATGGACGCCAGCTGCGCGCGATGCTCGTCGAGTGAACGCGACACGGTGAGCAGTCCGCCGTCGATCAGGTAAGGAAAGTGCAGCGTCCCTTCCTGATTCGGTCGAAATTCCTCGGGCAGAATGGCCATCACGGGTGAGCCGACGATGCCCGCTTCGATGAAGGCGCTGGTGTTCAAGCCGACGACCGCGGCGCTGTAGTGCATCGAGTCGAAATAATCGGCGCGCGATGACTCGTCTATCGGATTGTCGCCCCACAGGCCGAGGCCCGGAACGGATCGCCAGTCGACCTCATCCCACTCACGCTTTCTCGACGGATGCGGGCGCACCAGGATGGCGACATCGCGCACGCGCGGATCCGGAGCTGCGCGCAGTGCCGCGGCCCATCGCAAGACGAATTCCGCCTCCGATGGACTTCCGGGGAACAATGCCGAGCAGACCCACAGCACGAACGTGCGGCCTTCCGGCAACCCAACGCGGCGCACGAAATCCTCGCGGCTGCGTGACGGACGCCGGCCGAACCAGCGATCGAACGACGGCGCCCCGGTGATCACGACACGCTCGGCGGGAACGTCATGCATCGCAGTCGCTTCGCGCCGCTGCACGTCATTCCACACGAACAATCGATCCGGCAGGTCACGGATGATCGCCTTGCTGGAGAGATGATCCCAGCTCCACACGCAGACCGCCGTCGGAATGCGCCGCGCCTGCGCGCTGCGCAGCAGATCCAGCTGCGATGACGGGACCAGACCGATGAGCGGCGTAATCAGCACGGCATCCGGCGCCTGCGCGTCGAGAAAGCGTTCGATGTCCGGGCTGGCGGGCACGGATCGATCGACCGCGTGCAACGCGCGGGCGAGCAGCCGCCGCGCGCGCCGCGAGCGCAGCAGGCCGCGGTTGGCGAGCGCCAAGAATCCGCTCGGCGTTCGTATCTCGGCGCGCTGCCGGAGCGCCGGCGTCCCTTCGTACTCCGGCTCGAGGTAGCGAAGGTAATCAAGCGTCAGCCGGACCTTCGTTGCGAGAAAACGAGTCTTCTGCTCGCGCGTCGGCACCTTGCCGTGCCTCACGTTCGGGTACGCGGCCGTGAGCCGCTCGACGATCGACTGCCCCCCGAGAGCGGAGTCGTGACGTTCGGCGCCCAGGTACAGCTCGTGGCCACGGGCGGCCAGCGCGTCGATCACCGATTCGATGTTGCGGTAGTACCCGTTGTGCAGGGCGGCAACGAGAATCTTCACCGGCTCGGTCTTCGCAGTCCCGCGCGGTGCGTGAACGTCAGGATTTCGTACACGGCTTTACGGCTCACCCGCCGGCTCTTCCCCGCCACCTTCCGGGCGCCAACGAGCGTGTAGTACACGGCGTGGTGAAACGCTTTCTTCACGAGCTTCTTCGCGAAATGCACATTGTCGACGCCGCGGCCGATGCTCTTCGACGTTTCCGTCTTGCGCGTCGCGCGCCACGCAGAGGCGACGACGTAGGTGGCGATCATCGAGAGACTGAATCCCTCGCGTCGCAGCAGCACGGTATGCTGCAGCGACGGTGGCCAGTTGAATCGCGGCGGCGGAGTCGCCGCGAACAGCGATCGACGCTGACGCTCGACGCTCCCGCCATTCGATTGGCGGCGCCACCACAGCGGCTCGGCCACCTGCCGGATTTCACCTTGTTGTGTCAACTCCGCGATGAGCAGACGGTCCGGGTTCAGGACGGGCCGGAAGATGCCCGCCGCTTCGAGGGCCCGCGCTCGCATCACGCCGTACACCATGTCTCCGGATCCGAACCCGTGCCAGCAGAACCGGCGCCACCGCTCGCCGGCATCCGTCACGCCTGATGTCTCGAAGACCCGCGGCTCTTTGTCGAGCAACCTGCCCGCTTCGTCCATCCGGAATGTCTGTGGATACGCGAGCACCGCTTCGGGATGGGCGTCGAGCTCTGCAACCATGCGCGACAGCCATTCGGGCGCCCAACGATCGTGATCGCTCACCCACGCGAAATACTCGGCAGATGGATATTCGCGCCTGGCAATCTCGACGACTTCCCGCCACGTCGGCACCATTCCGAGGCGTTCCGCGTGGCGCCAATAGCGGACGCGGCGATCGCGCTCTTCGTACTGACGCGCGATCGCTTCGCTCGCCTCGTCCGAACCATCGTCCAGCATGAGCAGCGCAAAGTCAGAGTCGGTCTGACCCAGCAACGACTCAGCCGCCTCGCGGAGGTGGCCCGCGTTGTTGTAGAGGGTCATGCCGAGAACAGTGCGCGGCATCACGTCAGTGGTGTCCAACCTCGATCAGCCGTTTGACGCTCGCCTTCAGTCGCGCCACCTGCTTGCGCGCGCTGAGGCCGCGACGCCATTTCCGCCACTCCTTGGCAACCCGTTCCTGTCGTGTGGCGCGGATGATCGCGTCGCGTTCGCGCTGCTCGCGCTCGCGGTACGCCGCTCTCGCATCGAGCACCTGCTCCTTGTGCGCGCGGTTCGCCCGCTCGCTTTCCTCGCGCGCGATGTCGATCGCGTCCATCAACAACCATTGGCCGACGGCGGTGTGCGACGCGCGGATGGCGGCTCTCAACATCACCGGCACCGGTGCGGGCTTCGACCGAGCGCGAAGGCCCGTTCGCCCAAGCGCTTCAACCGCTTCGACAAACGTCGGCGTCGACGCCACGTCGAGACCGCCGGGCCGGACAAACGCCGTCAGGAAGCGCCGGTTCCGTTCCTCACGGGATCCATCGCTCCTCATCGCCTGCGCCAGTTGCGCGAGATGTGAAGGCACATCCGACGCGGTGTGCAGCAGGCCACCTTCGACCTCCAGCAGGTAACGGAAATGCGTCATCCCGTCCTGGTGGATGCGATACGCCGGCAGCTGCATCGTCAGCACGGGGCGGCCGATGATGGCGGCCTCGAGAAAGACAGTGGTGCACAGGCCGACGACCGCGCTGCTGTAGGAGATCGAATCGAAGTAGTCGGCTTTCGCCTCGGCGTCGATCGGATTGCGGCCGTGCACCGCGACGTTGTCCAGGCCATCCAGCGTGACGCCGGCCCATTCCTTGATCCGCTCCGGATGCGGGCGAACGAGCACACCAGCTGTGCGGAGAACAGGATCGCTGCTCGCTCGCAGCGCCTCGATCCATTGCTTCACGAACACCGGCTCCACCGGATCCGGGACAGGGCTCATCGCAGAACAGACGTAGAGGACGAACGGACGCTGGGGATCCAACCCGACCTCGCGGCAGAACTGCTCCCGCGATCGCTCCGGCCGTTTGTCGAACCACTGGTCGTAACACTGCGCGCCCGTGACGACGATGCGTGATTCGGGAACGTCGTGCATCTCGATCGCCTCGCGCTTCTGAACGCCGTTCCAGACAATGGTCGCGTCGGGCTGAATGTGCAGCGGCGCCTTGCTGGAGAGATGGTCCCAGCTCATGATGCAGGCCGCGGTCGGAATTCCCAGTGCCCGCGCCGCCTTCATCTGCTCCATCCCGAACGATCGCGAGAATGTCAGCGAGGTGAGAAGGACGACGTCGGGCTGCCGCTCTTCGAGTGCTCTGGTAATCGCACGGCTTCGCGGAAGGTGTCGCTCGATCGCTTTGAGCAGCGCGGCCGTTGCACGGTGGCCGACAAGCCACCCGCCGACGCCAGACGTCATCCATCGAACGATGCGCGGCGTCCGTTCGCGGTTGCGCACGCGAAGCTTTTCGGCCTCGAC
>Ga0075434_100004169_pt1 | contig 12950 bp, 10 predicted proteins | sample RhiMethybrSRZTD3_FD_75298 | JGI IMG/M metagenome (GOLD analysis project Ga0075434, IMG submission 75298) | Populus rhizosphere microbial communities from Tennessee, USA - Rhizosphere MetaG P. TD hybrid SRZTD3 | ecosystem: Host-associated > Plants > Roots > Rhizosphere > Soil | place: USA... | reverse complement strand
GGTCTCCACCACCGTCGGCTCGATGAAGTAGCCCTCGGACTTGTCGCCCTTGCCGCCGGCCAGGATCGTAGCCTCGCTGGAGCCGCGGGCGTGCTCGACGTAGCGCATGATGCGGTCGAAGGAGGCCTCGTCGATCACCGCCGCCATGAAGTTGCGGAAGTCGAGCGGCGAGCCCATGTCGATCGACTCGACCTGATCGAGGAGCCGCTCCTTGACGCGCGGCCAGAGGGACCGCGGCACGTAGGCGCGCGAGCCCGCCGAGCACTTCTGCCCCTGGTACTCGAAGGAGCCGCGCACCAGCGCCGTCGCGTAGGCGTCCACGTCCGCCGAGGGATGCGCGAAGACGAAGTTCTTGCCGCCGGTCTCGCCGACGATGCGCGGGTAGGAGCGGTAGTTGGCGATGTTGTCGCCGATCGTCTTCCACATCGACTGGAAGACCGGCGTCGAGCCCGTGAAGTGGATGCCCGCGAGATCGGCGTGCGCCAGCGCCGGATCGCCGACCTTGCTCGCCTTGCCCGGCAGGAAGTTGATGACGCCGTCCGGCACGCCGGCCGCCTGCAGCAGCTTCATGACGAAGTAGTTCGAGTAGACGGCGGTCGAGGCCGGCTTCCACAGCACGGCGTTGCCCATCAGCGCCGGCGCGGTCGGCAGGTTGCCGCCGATCGAGGTGAAGTTGAAGGGCGAGACGGCGAAGACGAAACCTTCCAGCGGCCGGTACTCGACGCGGTTCCAGACGCCGGGCGAGGACCACGGCTGCTCGCCGTAGAGCACCCGCATGAAGTAGGGATTGAAGCGCCAGAAGTCGATGAGCTCGCAGGCGGAGTCGATCTCGGCCTGGAACACCGTCTTCGACTGGTTGAGCATGGTGGAGGCGTTGACGGTGTCGCGCCACGGGCCGGCGAGGAGGTCGGCCGCCCGCAGCAGGATCGACGCCCGCTCCTCCCAGCTCGTCTCGCTCCACTCCTTCCAGGCCGCCTTCGCCGCCGCGGCCGCGGCCTCGACTTCCGCCGTCCCGGCCTGATGGTACGTGGCGAGCACGTGCCCGTGATCGTGCGGGCAGACGGCCTTGGCGGTGTCGCCGGTGCGCACCTCTTTGCCGCCGATGAGGAGCGGGACCTCGATCTCCTCGGCGAGCATCTCGTCCAGACGCTGCTTCAGCGACTTCTTCTCCGGGGATCCGGGAGGGTACGCGCGGACCGGCTCGTTGGCCGGCACCGCCAGGGGAAAGATCGCGTTCGACATAGCCTTTCTACCCTCTCAAAGCCGCCCAGGCGAAGATCAGGAATCCCAGGATCAGCAGGGTGCCGCCAATCGGGGTGACGGCTCCGAGCCACCGCGGACCGCCCGCCGCGAGGCCGAAGACGGTGCCGCTGAAGATGACGCTGCCGGCGAGCAGGCACCAGCCGGCGCCGGCGATCCCGCGCCGCGCTCCCTGCGCGGCGAAGAGGCCCAAGAGCACCGTCGCCAGGCCGCCGTACATGAGGTAGCGCGCTGCGGTCTCCCAGAGCTGCAGCTCGTGGGGAGCGAGCCGCGCCGCCAGCGCGTGAGCGCCGAAGGCTCCGGCGGCGACCGAGAGGGCGCAGGCGAGGGCGCCGAGAAAGATCCAGCTCATGACACTTCGCCGAGCCGCCGCACGGAGGCGATGCGGTCGCGCGGGACGAGCAGGCGGTCGTACTTCTTCCACACGCCGAGCTGCGCGGCGCGGCGGATGTACTCCTCCTTGGAGCGGCCGCCGTCGCCCTCGCGATGGACGTCGGCGTCGTTGAGGAGGATGCCGCGCTCGTCCTCGTCGTCGCACCGGCCGACGAAGATCTCGGGGCCGGTGGTGTCGACGACGACGGTGATGCCGTGCAGCTCGCTCTTGCCTTGATGGAAGGTGCCCATCTAGGCGGCCGGCACCGCGCAGTGCTCGGCGAAGACCTGCACCAGGTCGCTCGCCACGGTCTGGGCGTCGCGCCCTTCGATGCGGTGGCGGGGCAGGAAATAGACCAGCTCGCCGTCCTTGAAGAAGGCGATCGACGGGCTACTCGGCGGGATGTCCGCGAAGTAGGACCGGGCCTTGGCCGTGGCTTCGAGGTCCTGGCCGGCGAAGACCGTGGCGACGCGGTCCGGACGGCGGTCGCCCGCGAGCGCCAGCCGCACGCCGGGGCGCGCCATGCCGGCGGCGCAGCCGCACACGGAGTTGACGACGAGCATCGCCGTGCCGCTCGTCTCGTTCATGAAGGCGTCCACCTCTTCAGGCGTCCGCAGCTCTTTGACGCCGGCGCTCGTCAGCTCCTCGCGCATCGGCCGGACCAGTAGCTCGCTGTAGGGCACGTTCGCACCTCCTGGTTACGTATTGTACGTCCAAGCCCGCACAACGCAGCAACGGGAGGCGGGATTCCCAACGTCCCGTCTCACCGATAGCGGAGCGTCACGCCGAAGCGGAAGACCCGCGGCGAGAGGCTCTCGAGGATGGCGTACCTGGCGGCCGGACTGACGCGGGCGTTGCGGTCCCGCTGCAGCACGTAGTGCTCGTTGGTGAGGTTGAAACCGTCGAGGCTCAGGTTCACGCTCACGTCGCCGAAGCGCAGGTCCTTGTCGATGCGTCCGTCGAGCACCATCACGTCGTCGTTGCGGAACGCGTCGAGCTCGTCCGTGAGCTGAACGGCGCGCTGGCCGGCGGACGAGGAGACCGTCGCGAAAGGCGGGGCGATATACCCCTCGCGGCCGGTGACGCTGCCTCCCACGTTGAAGCCCCACGGCCGCTCCGGCGCGACCTGATAGAGGCCGTTGACGTTGAACGACCAGCGGCCGCCGGTGAAGACCTCGGCCTTGCTGGCCGACTGCTCCGCCACCACGCCGTTGCTGTCCGAAAAGCCGAGATCGGTGGTGACGACGTCCGTCGGATCGTCGAAGCGCCGGAACTCGGGGCCGATGTGCCACTTCCAGTCGGCATAGGTGAAGTGGCCGCGCAGGCTCCAGCGATCCGCCAGGCGCCGCGAAAAGTAGAGGGTGGCCCCCAGATAGTCCTGCTCCCGATCGCCGTTGGTGTAGAGGCGTCCGCCCGTCGGCCGCAGGCCCTGGCGCAGGTTGTAGACGGGCCGCGGCGAAGCGGTCTGGCCGTTCGGCAGCGCGCAAGGATCGCTCGGGGTGCAGATGAACCCTGTCTGCACCCAGTCGTCACGCGTCGCCAGACGCACCTGGCCGGTGGCGTCGGTCACCAGCAGCCGGGTCTCGGGGATCTCGTGGATGTTGCGGTAGGTCAAGGTCAGTCCGCCGGCGAAGTTGGCGCCGAAGGCGCGCTCGTAGCCCAGAGTCGCCTCGTCGGTGAGCCGCGGCCCGAGGTCGGGATCGTTGACGTTGGGCGACTTGACCGACGACGGATTGAAATAGTTGAAGCCGAACGCGTACAGGAAGCGGAGCGACGGGCGCTCGTCGGGATCGAGCCGCAGGTTGCGGTTGGCGTCGGCGAAGTAGAAGTAGGCATAGTTGAAGCCGAACGGGGAGAGCCGGCTGGCCAGCGGCAGTTGGCCGAGCTGCTCGGCGTAGCGCGAGAAGGTGGCGCGCAGCAGGGACTTGCGGTCCTGGCCGAGCGCGTAGGCGGCGCTGATCCGCGGCTGGATGGTGCTCCAAGTGAAGCCGCCGGCGTCGTTGCCCGGGAAGTTGATCGCCGGGAAGATCCCCGGCGCACCGGGCGCGACACCGGGAGCTTCCGGGTTGCCCGGCTCGAATCTGGGCAGGTTCTTCAGCGACTGCCGGTCATAGCGCAGGCCGGCATTGATCGTCCAGCGGTCGCGGGTGAGGGTGTCCTGCACCCAGGCGGCCTGGTATTTCGACTCGATGTCCGAGACGCGGCTGCGGTGGAAGCCGACGATCGCAAAGCCGGCGGGAAAACCGAAGAGGTTGGGCGCCCAGACGAGCTTGCCGTGCGGCCAGGAGGTGCCGGAATGGTTCTCCTGATCGCGGTAGCTGCCGCCGAACTTGAGCTGGTGGTCGATGGCGGCGGCGTCGAAGAAATAGTCGGCGTCGGCGCGCGCCTGCTCGATCCTGGCGTCCTGACGGAACACGAAGTTGGTGCCGTGGCGCACCCCGGCCGCGTCGGTGAAGATGTCGGCGTCCAGCCCGCCCTCGGGGGTCAGGTTGAAGCCGCCGTCGTCCCGCGACGCCAGAGCGGTCACCACGAGGTCCGGGTTGACGATCCAGGTGTCCTCGGCTTTGTAGATGTCCTGCGGCGTCGTCTGGTCGAGCGTCGACTCCTTCGCCCGCCGCGGGCCGGCGCCGCGGCCGAACTTCAGCTTGTCGTTCGTCCAGTAGTGGAGCACGCCGGAGTCGCTCGGACCGGCCTGGAAGTTGAGCTTGAAATTGGCGTCGCGCAGCGACGTGCGGTCGAGCTGGCCGCCCTGGACGATGTTGCCGATGCCGCTCTCGCCGTAGGAGCCCCAGGCCCAGAGACGGTCTTTCCACAGCGGCCCGCCGGCGTCGACGCCGTTTTCGTCCACCCGGTCGATACGGTTGCCGTTGGGCAGGAAGGGATCGGATTGGTACTGGCCGTCGGTGCGCAGGAAGCGGGCGCTGCCCCGCCACCGGTTGGTGCCGCGCTTGGTCACCTGGTTGATGGTGACGCCCGAGGTGGCCACGGTCACGTCCGCCGAGGAGGTCGTGAACTGCACTTCCTCGAAGGCGCCGAAGTCGTAGTAGGTCATCGAGGCGCCGACCTGGTTCATGTCGGTCACCAGCACGCCGTCCACGGCGTAGGCGTTGTCGCGCGAGCTCGCGCCGGTGCCGAGGAAGGACGATTGCTGGCCGCTCTCGTTGCCGCCGACGTTGATGCGGTCCACCAGCACGCCGGGCGCCTGGCTCAGCAGCGACCAGGGATCGCGCGCCGTGGGGATTTTCTCCAGCTCGACGGTGGAGACGTTGGCGCCCTGGGTGGTCTTGCGCTCGTCGAGCAGGGGGCTCTCTCCCGTGACGGTGATCTCCGCGGTGACCGCGGCGTTGAGGACGATGCGCAGATCGGCCTTGCCGCCGACGCGGACGTCGACGTCGGGGTAGTCGATCGGCGAGAAGCCGGAGAGCTCGGCCTTCACCGAATAGCTCCCGGGGTAGAGGTCGAGGAAACGGAACCGCCCCTGCTCGTCGCTCACCTGCACCTGCGGAGCGCCCACGCCCGCGAGCGTGACGGTCACCCCCGCGAGCGGTCCTCCCCGCTCGTCGGCGACGGTGCCGTAGAGGTCGCCCGTATGCAACTGGGAGAAGGCCGGGATGGCCGTCGCCAGCAGCAGCACGGCGAACGCGAGACGCACGAAGCTGCCTCTGCCCATTGGTTTCCCCTTTCAAATGGTCGAACTGGACAGAATTATGCAACAACTACGATAGCTTTTTCCAGCAGCGACAAAAACGCCGGGGCGTGCCCCGGCGTCTTCTACAACCGTTGGGAGAGGGGCTACCGGTACCGGAGCGTCACTCCGAAGCGGAAGACCCGCGGCGAGAGCACCTCGATGATCTTGTAGCGGTCGGCCGGCTCGGCGAGGGCGTTGCGGTCCCTCTGGAGCACGTAGTGCTCGTTAGTGAGGTTGAAGCCGTCCAGGCTCAAGATCACGTTGACATCGCCGAACCGGATGTCCTTGTCGAGCCGCCCGTCGAGCACGATCACGTCGTCGTTGCGGAACGTGTCGAGCTTGTCCGTGATCTGGACGGAGCGCTGGCCGGCCGCCGAGCCGACCCGCGCGAAGGGCGGCGAGATGAAGCCCTCGCGGCCGGTGACGCTCGCGCCCACGTTGAAGCTCCACGGCCTCTCGGGAGCGATCTGATAGAGGCCGTTGACGTTGAACGACCAGCGGCCGCCGGTGAAGATCTCCGACTTGTTGGCCCCGGACTGCTCGGCGTAGACCTCGTTGCTGTCCGAGAATCCGAGATCGGTCGAGATCACGTTCGTGGGGTCATCGAAGCGGCGGAACTCGTCGCCGATCTTCCACTTCCAGTCGGCGTAGGTGAAGTGGCCGCGCAGGCTCCAACGGTTCACCAGGCGTCGCGAGAAGAAGAGCGTCGCGCCCAGATAGTCCTGCTTCCGGTCGCCGTTGGTGTAGAAGCGCCCTCCCGTCGGTGTCAGGCCGTCGCGCAGATCGTAGACCGGCTGCGGCGAGGCGGTCTGGCCGTTGGGGAGCACGCAGGGGAAATTGGGGGTGCAGACGAATCCCGGCACGTCCGGATCGGGCCCCCCCGTCTGCACCCAGTCGCCGCGCGTGGCCAGCCGCACCTTGCCGGTCTCGTCGGTCACCAAAAGCCGGGTCTCGGGGATGTCGTGGATGTTGCGGTAGGTGAGGGTCACCCCGCCGGCGAAGTTGGCGCCGAAGCCGCGCTCGTAGCCCAGGGAGACTTCGTCGGTGAGGGTCGGCCCGAGGTTCGGGTCGTTGACGTTGGCCGACTCCAGCGACGACGGATGGTCCACGTTGATGCCCACCGCGTAGCCGAAGTAGAGCGAGGGGCGCTCGCCGGGGTCGAGCCGCAGGTTGCCGTTGGCGTCCTCGAAGTAGAAGTAGGCGTAGCTGTAGCCGAGCGGGCTGGCGCGGCTGGCGAGCGGCAACTGGCCGAGCTGCTCGGCGTAGCGCGAGAAGCTGGCGCGCAGCAGGGTCTTGCGGTCCTCGCCGAGCGCGTAGGTGACGCCGACGCGGGGCTGGATGGTGCTCCAGGTGAAGCCGCCCACATCGTTGCCGGGGAAGCTGATCGGCGGGATGAGCGGCGGCGCGCCGGGCTCGACGCCGGGGGCTTCCGGATTGCCGGCGTCGGCGCTGGCCAGGTTCTTCAGGTTCTGCCGGTCGTAGCGCAGACCGGCGTTGATCGTCCAGCGGTCGTGCGTCATGGTGTCCTGGATCCAGGCCGACTTGTACCGCGAGTCGATGCCGACGCTGCGGTTGCGCTGGAAGCCGACGGCCGCGAACCCCGGATCGAGGCCGAAGAGGTTGCCGGACCACACGATCTTGCCGTGCGGCCACACCGTGTTGGAGTGGTTCTCCTGGTCGCGGTAGCTGCCGCCGAACTTGAGCTGGTGGTCGACGGCGCCGGTGTCGAAGAAATAACTGGCGTCCGCCCGCGCCTGGTCGATGGTGGCGTCCTGCTTGAAGTCGAACCAGGTGCCGCGGCGGACGTTGTGGGAGTCGACGAAGATGTCGGCGTCCAGCCCGCCCTCGGGAGTCAGGGTGAACTTGCCGGGGTTGTGTGAATACAAGGCGTCGAACACCAGGTTGGGTGTGGCCACCCAGGTGTCTTCGGCCTTGGAGGTGTCCTGCGGCGTGGTCTGGTCCTCCGTCGTCTCGGGCGCCCGCGTCGGACCGGCGCCGCGGCCGTACTTCAGCTTGTTGTTCGTCCAGTAGTGGACCACGCCGGAGTTGCTCGGCCCGGCCTGGAAGTTGAGCTTGAAGTTGGTGTCACGCAGGATGGTGCGGTCGAGCTGGTCGGGCCGTGCGGGGTCGGTGCTGGGCAGGATGTTGCCGATGTTGCTCTCGCCGTAAGAGCCCCAGGCCCAGAGGTGGTCCTTCCACAAGGGGCCGCCGGCGTCGACGCCCCACTCGTCCACCTTGTCGATGCGGTTGCCGTTGGGCAGGAACGGATCGGCCTGGTACGTGCCGTCGGTGCGCAGGAAGCGGCCGTTGCCCCGCCACTCGTTGGTGCCGCGCTTGGTCACCTGGTTGATGGTGACGCCCGAGGTGGCCACCGTCACGTCGGTCGAGGAGACCGTGAACTGCACCTCCTCGAAGGCGCCGAAGTCGAAGTAGGTGGCCGAGGCGCCGACGGCGTTCATGTCGGTGACGATGACGCCGTCCACCGCGAAGGTGTTGTCGCGGCCGGTGGCGCCGATACCCAGGAAGTTCGACTGCTGGCCGCTCTCGTTGCCGCCGACGTTGATGCGGTCCACCAGCACGCCCGGAGCCTGGCTGAGCAGCGACCAGGGATCGCGCGCCGTGGGGATCTTGGCGAGCTCAACGGTGGAGACGTTGGAGCCTTGAGTGAGCTTGCGCTCGTCGAGCAGGGGGCTCTCGCCGGTGACGGTGATCTCCTCGCGGATGGCGGCGTTGAGGGTCACCCGCAGATTGGCCTTGCGGCCCACCTGGACGGCGATGTCGGGGTAGTCGATCGGCGAGAAGCCTTGGAGCTCTGCCCTCACCGCGTAGGTTCCGGGATAGAGATTCAGGAAGCGGAACTGCCCCTGCTCGTCGGTCACCTGCACCTGCGGGGCGCCGACGCCGGTGAGCGTGACCGTCACGCCCGGGAGCGGCTGGCCCTTGTCGTCGGCGACCGAGCCGTAGAGATCGCCCGTCTGCAACTGCGCGAGAGCCGGAACGGCCGCCGCCAGCAGCAGCAAGGCGAGCGCGAGACGCGCGTAGCTGCCTCTTGCCATGAGTTCCCCCTTTCAAACGTCGAACTGGAAGAATTATGCAACGCCTCGGGACCGGTTGCCAGCGCTTCAAAAAAATGGAGCGGCCTGGGCCTTCTCAAGTCTCAATAGGGATCCGCGTCGATCACGCCGTTGGCAACGCTGCGCAAGTAATAGCCGTTCTGCGGACGGTTTCTCAGGTCGAAGGTGCCGCCGGCGGGGACTCTCCAGATCTTGAAATTGGAATAGGTCAGCGGCACGCCCGGCTGGCAGACCTCGGGCGCGTGGTCGGCGAGCACGAAATAGGCGGGGCCGCCGCCCATCACGGTGGCGTGGCCGTTCTTGTCCACCACCACCGAGGTGGCCTCGTTGACGGCGAATCCCAGGCTGCTCGCGGCTCTGCCATCCTGGATCTGGCGGGCGACGAAGGACATGGTGCGCCCCATGCGGTCGCGGGTCACGAAGTGGGAGTCGGTGATGGTGTTCTGCAGGTTGGCCCAGTGGAAGAAGTCGTAGGTGAAGGTGATGTGCCGGTGGTAGGGATCGCCGAGGGCTTCGGCGGAGGTAGCGCTGCCCCGGCAGGCGTCATAGGTGAAATCGCCCTGGATGGCGAGCCCGGCGCTGGTGCCGCCGACGCCGCCGCCCTTGGCGTAGACGGACTCGACCGCCGTCTCCACCTTGGTGCCCTTGAAGTTCGTGACGTAGTCGCACTGGTCGCCGCCGGCGAAGAAGACCACCTCGGCGTTCCTGACGGTCGTCTCGACGGCCGCCGTGTCGGCGTCGCGGGCGCTGGTGATGACCAGGGTCTCGACGGAGTCGACCCCGTTCATGGCATAGATGAAATCGTTGTAACCGTCGGCGCCGGTCGAGCGCAGCACCACGACGTCGATCTTCGCCGAGCAGCTCGTGCAGCCGCGGACCTGGTCGATCAGCCACTGGATGGCCGCTCCGACGTCGGTGCCGCCGCCCCCGAAGTCGTGGGCCGGTCCGGCGAGCGGCACGACCACGTCGGCGGCGTTGCCGGTCAGATAGCGGGTCACCTTGGCCTGGGCAGGAAACGCGAGCAGGACGGCGAGTGCGAGCAGGGAGAGCGGCTTGGGCATCGGGACTCCTCCTCTCTGTCAGGTCTTCCACCGAACTTAGTGCCCGTGGTAAGGAAATGCGCGCTGCGCGATGATGAAGAGGCTCCTCGCTCTCTGGCTGACCCTGCTCGGCGCCTTCTGGCTTGCCCGCGAGGGAACCTCGGCCCTGCTCTTCCAGCGCGTGGACCAGGGCTATGGCGCTCTGGCGGAGCTGCTGCTCGTGCCGGCGCTCCAGGCGGCGGTCCTCGCCTGGCTGACGCGGGAACGAGAATCGTAACCGTCTGTGCTACCCTCGGAGTCATCCGAGCGAGGTCCGCCATGCGCGAGACGAAGCTGATGCTGATTTTTCTAGGCGTTCTGGTCTTCATTGCGATCGGCTTCGTTCTCAACCTCCTGGAGCCCATCCTGCTGCCCTTCGTCGTCGCGGTCTTCCTGGCGCAGGTTTTCGGACCTCTGAATACCGCGCTGCGGCGGCGGCGCGTGCCCGGGGCGGTGGCCATCCTCATCGTGCTGATCCTGGTATCGGCCGGCATCCTGATCTTTTCGTGGGTGCTCGTCTCGAGCGCCCAGTCGTTCACCGAATCGCTGCCGAAGTACCAGGCGCGGTTCCGGGGCATGCTCGCGGGGATCCAGGCCTGGCTTGCGGCCTCGTATCCCCGGCTTGCCGCGCAGATCCAGCACTACCGCTGGGAGCAGGCGATGCAGATCTCCTCGCTGACCGGATTCCTGGCGGCCATGGTCGGCTCGTTCCTGATCTTCGCCAACGACGCCTTTTTCATCCTGCTCTTCCTCGTCTTCCTGCTCTCGGGCAGCCAGGCCTTTCCCGGCAAGCTCCGGCGCGCCTTCGCCGGCGAGCTCGCCGAGCGGCTCGGCACGGTGACGCGCAACGTGCAGTTGCAGGTGCGGAAGTACCTGCTGACCAAGACGCTGATCAACCTGACGACCGGCACACTCGTCGCCATCCTGCTGGCGGCGTTCGGGGTCGATTTCCCCCTCTTCTGGGGATTGCTCACGTTCCTCGCCCACTACATCCCGAGCATCGGCGCGGTGATCTCGGTGGGATTGCCCACAGCCTTCCTCTTTCTCCAGTTCTCGCCCGGCAAGGCGCTGCTCATCGCCCTCGTCAACGCGGCGCTGCAGTTCATGATCGGCAACGCCGTCGAGCCGCGGATCATGGGGACGAGCCTCAACCTGAGCCCTCTCCTCGTGCTGCTTTCCCTCATCTTCTGGGGTTGGCTGTGGGGTCCCTGGGGCATGGTGCTCGCCGTGCCGATCACCTCGATGATCAAGATCGTCTGCGAGAACGTCGAGCCGCTACGCCCCTTGGCGGTGCTGATGAGCGAGACGGTCGAGCCGCCGGCTCAGACGAACCCGGCCAGGAAGACCGAAGCCGGGGAGACGCGGATGCCTTCCGCGCTGACGTAGCCGTCCCCTGGTTCGCCGCTTGCACCTCTCCCCCGCCGGCAGTCGATGAGGTGACAAGATGGCACGCTGCTCGACAATCTTTCTCCTGCTCTTGGGTCTCCTCCCAGCGGCCGCCGCAGCCGAAACCCAGTCCATTCCCTTCGGCCGGTTCGGCGCAGTGCCGGTCCTCCGCCCCACCGGCGAGGCTTCCAAGATCGTCCTGCTCCTCTCGGGAGAGAACGGCATCGGGGCGCGCGAGGCCGGCCTGGCGGAGGCTCTCGCCGCCGCCGGCGCGCTCGTCTTTGAGCTCGATACCTCCCGCTACCTCCCGGCCGGCAAGGAGCGGCGCCTTTCCCCTGCCGTCGACTTCGAGGCGTTGAGCCAAATTGGCCAGAAGGAGATGGGACTGGCGGCCTACCGGCAACCCGTCCTGGTGGGGGTTGGCGCCGGCGCCGTCCTGGCCTACGCGGCGCTCGCGGAAGCGCCGCCGGGGACCTTCGCCGGCGCGATGAGCGTCGGCTTCTGTCCGGTCCTCCCGCTCAGCAAACCGCTCCAGCGGGGCCGCGGACTGTCGCGAGACAGGAAGTGGAAGGGGCCGGGAATCCGGCTGCTCCCCGATGCCAGCATCGAGGACCCGTGGCTCGTCCTCGACGCTCCGGCCGAGGAGTGCGCCGCCGGGCCGGCGGCCCAGTTCACGAAATCGGTGCCCGCGGCGCGGCTGATCCAGGTTCCCAAAGCATCCTCCCCGGAAGAGGCGGCGAAGCAGCAGCTCGCGCAGGCGCTCGCCGTCCTCTCCGCAGAGATCCAACGCCAGGAGAGCGCGCAGGAGGCGCGCGGCGAGCTCCGCGACCTGCCCCTCACCGAGGTGCATGCCAAGGGCGCGGCGAAGGATGCCCTGGCCGTGATCGTCACCGGCTCGGGTGGCTACGTCGGGCTCGACCGCAGAATGGGAAACAACTTCGCGGAGCGGGGCGTGCCCGTGGTCGGCCTCTCGTCACTCGCCTATTTCTGGAAGCCAAGGGATCCCGACGTTTCCGCGCACGACCTCGCCCGCATCCTCGACCATTACCTCACCGCCTGGCGCAAGAGCCGCGCCATCGTCGTCGGCTACTCCCAGGGCGCCGACGTGGTGCCCTTCATGGTCGATCGCCTGCCCGACGAGCTGCGCTCCCACGTCAGCGTGGTGGCGCTGATCGGTCCGGACGGTGGCGCGCGGTTCGATCTCCACCCCGACGGTTGGATCAGCAGACGTCCGGAGCCGGAGGAGCTCCCCGAAGCGCCGGAGATCCCGAAGCTCAAGGGCATCCGCGTGCTGTGCATCTACGGCGCGCGGGAGACGAAGAGCCTCTGCCGCCAGCTCGACCCCGGCCTCGCCAAGGAGCTGCAGGTGCCGGGCGGCCACGGCTTCGAGGGCGACGCGTCCGTCATCGCCGACCATGCGTTGGCCGCGGCGGGGTTGGGCTTCTCGAAGCCCGCCGATCGGCATGCTTCCCCCTAGCGCGTAAACCTCCGCTGCAACGGCCCTCCGGCTTCGTTGACCGCCACCGGCGAAAGCGGTAGGCTGTGCTGCGAAATCTGGAGAGTTCCAGCATGGATGCCAGGGTGGATGCTCCCGGTGGGCCGTCTCCCATCCTGGCCGAAGCGCAGCGCGGGATGACGACGTCTCCCTTCGCCTCCTTGCTCCGCAGCCGGCCGACCGCGGCCCTGCTGGCGGGCATCGCGGCGCTGCAGCTCGGCCTCGCGGCCTTCGGCTTGCCCGGCTGGCCCTGCCCTCTCCTCCATGGGCTCGGCATCCCGTGTCCCGGTTGCGGCCTGTCGCGCGCGGCCGTCGAGTTGCTGCGCGGCCAGTGGCGCGCCTCGCTTTCCGACCACGCCTTCGCACCGGTCCTGCTCGCGGCTTTGCAGGTGATCGCCGCAGCGAGCCTGCTTCCCGAGAGCCTCCGGCTGCCGCTGATCGACGGCGTCGAGCGGCTGGAGCGGCGCTCCGGCCTCTCGGCTCTCATGCTGGCCGGCCTGGTGCTCTATTGGATTGCACGCTGGACTTTCGCGCGGGAGACGCTCCTGCTGCTCGCCGGACGTCAACCGTAATCACTCACCTTTCGACAGGAGAT
>Ga0075434_100004168_pt1 | contig 12953 bp, 7 predicted proteins | sample RhiMethybrSRZTD3_FD_75298 | JGI IMG/M metagenome (GOLD analysis project Ga0075434, IMG submission 75298) | Populus rhizosphere microbial communities from Tennessee, USA - Rhizosphere MetaG P. TD hybrid SRZTD3 | ecosystem: Host-associated > Plants > Roots > Rhizosphere > Soil | place: USA... | reverse complement strand
CCCGGCAGGACTCGAACCTGCGACCCTCGGCTTAGAAGGCCGATGCTCTATCCGACTGAGCTACGGGCGCGTCGCTCAATCGTACCCGAACTCGCTGATATGCAGCAGTTCGTGTGCGGGGCGAACACCCACAGCCACTGCGGCGATTCGATCCGCGGGTCGCGCACCACGGTGACCGCTGTATCGACCGGCGCGCGGTCCTTCGGACGGAACCGGGCATGGGGGAGCTGGTGGCTCTCGACGAGCGGCAGTTCCCGGATCACCGACGTGAACTGTTCCCGATCCTCGGCGAAGTGCAGCAGCAGATCGTTGGTCAGCTTCGCGCGGCTGCGCGCCAGCAGCAGACAGGCGGCGCGATTCGCATCGAGAATCGTCCCGCAGGCGTCGGTCGTCACAATCGGTCCCGGCAGAGCGTCGAGGAGCTTTTGCATCCCTTCGTCGCTGCGGCGCCGGTCGGCTTCTAGCTCGCTGCACCGCTGCTGCAAGCCCGCGCATTCGATGCGCAGCGCGTCGACCAGCAGCAGGACGTCTTCGAGCAGCTCGACCGCTTCGTCGGCCGCCGGGCGGCGGCGCAGCTTTGCCGCCTGAGCGCGAACCCTCGCGAGTTCGCGCATCCACTCGCGGCCACTTTGATGGGAATGCATCCAGGCAGCGTAGCGCGTGCGCCGCGGCGAGTCGGTACGCGATCGTACCCTCAGGGAACCAGCCGGTCGAAGTAGCCGCGCACGATCGCGTAGCACTCGCAGGCGGATCGTTCCAGGCCACGTCGGCGCAGAATCGTGACCTCGCCGCGGCGGTAGCGAATCAGCCCTCTCTTCTGCAGGTCGCGCGCGATGAGCGTGACGGTCGACCGGCGGACACCGAGCATGGCCGCGAGGTAGTCCTGTGTCAGGCCGAAGGTATCTCCCCCTACACGATCGTGGGTCAGCAGCAGCCAGCGCGCGCAGCGAGCATGCACGTCATGCAAGGCGTTGCACGCGATGGACCGCGTCATGAATGACAGCAGAGCCTGCGAATACCGTTGGGTCAACAGGTACAGCGGGCCGCGCCGCTCCATCTCCGCCACGAACGCGCCAGTCCGCATGACGCTGGCGCCGCAACCCGCGACTTGCACGACGGTCTCGAGATCCGTGAGCTGCCCGCCAAAGAACGCGGTCATCCCGACGATGCCTTCGTTGCCAATCGTACCGACTTCGACGACGCGGCCATCCAGCGTGACCGTGGTCAACGAGCAGACGCCGCTCCACGGGAAATAGATGAAGGTCGTGGGCTCCTGCCGCGGCTCGAGCACCAACCCGCGCGGCAGCGTCTCCTGATGGCTGAGGAATGGCGCGAGGCGCGCGTACTCTTCGGGCGCCAGTGCCGCCAGGATGCGATTGGGGTTGTGCAGCTGCGGGTCGGCCTGCGGCATCTTGTTAGTATGACCGAACGATCGTCGCCGCGCCTTGCGGTGCGTCGCGCGGTTCCCTATGGGCAATCGGCGTGCGAATTGCTACCCAGTCGGAGTCGGAGGCTGGAATGACAACGAAATGGAGTTGTTGGATTCCCCCTGCGCTGTTTTGGTGCTTGTTGCCCGCATCCGCCGCCGCGGATCCGATCAGCCTTGGGTCTTATCGCGAGGTCACAGCGTTCGCTGGCGTCTTGCGTGTCCCAACGCCCTATTCGACATATGAACATGTGATCTCTGACTTCACATTCACGTTGGCGCCTACCGGCGAGGCGGCCGTGCCTGAACCTGCATCGTTAGTGCTGGCGAGCACCGCGCTGAGCGGGCTCTTCGCCGCGCGTGGGCGAATACGTTTGTCGTAACAACTTTATCGACGATTCGCACGCATCGCCGTCTTCACAGCGGATATGTTGCCCGACGCCCTGAGCGAGCGAGTCGAAGGGCTTACAGCGGCTCACTAACCGCCTGCGTCGACCGACATCAGGTGGCGCCACTGCGGCACTCGAGACAGCTATGTCGCGATCGGCTGCGGTTGCATTCCTCAGAACAGAAACTTGACCGCGAGCTGTATGACCCGCGGGTCGCCGGCGGCCGTGATCGTTCCGAAGGCGGCGGATCCGACCGTTGTATTCGGGGCGAGGAGTGCCGGCGTGTTGCTCGCGTTGAACACCTCGGCGCGCAGCTCCAGCATCCTGGAGCCCGAGATCGGCAGACGCCGCACCAGTGCGAGGTCAAGATTTCGATAGCCGGGTCCGCGTATCGGATTGCGCGAGCTCGAGCCGAGCGTAAAGGCTGGCGCCGCAGCAAACGCCGCGGTATTGAACCAGCGATCCACGGATCGCTCGCGCGCAGGCAGCGCCGGGTCGCCGATCAGGTTCGGGCGCTGCGTGCCGAAACCGGCGAACGCGTTGTAGTTCGTCGCCTGTGTCACCGCGAGCGGCGATCCCGATTGGAGCGTGAGGACGCCCGTCAGCGTCCAGTCGTTCACCAGTCCCCCGAGAACCCCTCCCGCGTGCCGCCATCGACGACTTCCGAACGGGATGTCCCACACAGCGGATGTCACAAACACGTGAGGAATGTCGCCAGTCGAGTAGTCGCGTTCGAGCTTCCGGTTGAAGCTGTCGGCGACGGGGAAATTCGCCACCGGTCCCGTCAGGATCGATGCATCGAATACGGACGACGCATCGTCGATCAGTTTGGAGCGCGTGTAACCGATCGTGTACGAAAGGCCGTGGGAAAGACGCTGCTCGAGCTTCGCGTACAGCCCATGATAAATGGTCGTCCCGACATTGTTCCGATACAGGCTGACGGTCGTGTACTGCGGGTAGGGCTTGAGGAGTTGAGCCAGAGGAATCGTCGGATCGCCCAAAGAGGACGATCGCGGGATGACGCCGAAGTACGGGTTGGCGACGCGCTGGAGCAACGCGGATCCGAGCGCCAGCTGCTCGACCGTCAGCTGGTTCACGTTCGTGTCCGGCAGTCCGACGCGTGTGATTCTCGAGCCCACGTACGCCACTTCCACCGCAACGTTCGCGGCGAGCTGGCGCTGCATGGAGGCGTTCCACTGCTGGACGTATCCAGATCCGAGATCGCGATCGACTGAGAACACGCCCTGTCCAATCCCGGCATCCGGCGTCAATGGCATGGGCTCGACACGCGGTCCCTGCGCCAGCACGAACGCAGGGCTGATGTTGTCCAGCGTCCGCTGAGACACTGTCTGCAGGAACGGGAAGACGGGCGTGGTGAATGGCGTCGTGATTCCTGCCATCTCGATCCACACGAGTCCGTAGCCGGCGCGCGCCACCGTCCTCTCGGTCACGCGTCCGACGATTCCCAACCGCGGGCCGAAGTTCAGCTTGTGAAGTTGGCGAGCGGTTCGTGAGTGGCCATCGCGTCCGAGGTATTCGAGCTGCTGCGCCTGCAGATTGAAAACGGCAGCCTGGTCGTTCTCTTCCGTTGACGGGAAGTTGAGCGTGTACCGAACGCCGGCAGTCACGGTCAGACGATTCGAAGGCCTCCAATCGCTCTGGATGAAGTATTCCTGGAAGTGCGCCCGGTTCCGGATCTCTTCCCGTTGCAGGTCGATTGAGAACTGCTGCACCTGACCCAGGAGAAAGCTCGCCAATGGCGTGCCGGTGTTTGCGGTGCCAGGCAGATCCGTAAACAGGTTGCTGAACGTAAAGACACCGGTTGGCGACGGCGGCTGCAGGACGTTGAGACGCTCCCAGCGAAGATCGGCGCCTATCTTGATCGTGTGGTTCCCCTTGATCCACGTCAGGGTATCGGCGATCTGGGTGACGCTGGTCCCAAAGTCCGCAGCGGTGTTCGGCGGCGACCCCAGCTGCTGATACCCCGCGATGAGAAACGTCGGCAGCGTGTCGGGGAACCTCGCCGTGGACGGGATGCCTGGAAGATTCAACGCCGCCGACGCTGTCGTGCTCAGTCGCGTGGCGGTTCGGCCGACCGCGCGGCGGGTATCGCCGACGCGGAAGTCGTTCAGCACCGCGTTCGAAAACGTGCGCTGGTACGTTGAGGCGAAGGACCATGAGGTCGTGGTCTGGGGACCCAATGTGCCGGATGTCACGCCGCTGCCATCCGGGAGCGGCGTGACGGGAACGAACGTCTCTGCAAACCGCGTCAGGCGACCGAATACCTGATCGGCGGCTGTGAAGCGGTGATCGATGCGAACGCTGACTTGATCCTGATCGACGCTCTCGTTATCAGTGCGGCGGTAATTGTTTGCAGTGCCTGGGCTCGTCGGCATCGGATAACGCGCAAGCAGCGCGCGAGCGACCGGGTCGGTGCGGTCCGCGGGGATCGCGTTCCCAGGGATCTGAGCGCGTGTCAGGGCGCCGGCTGTTGTAAGCATTGTCGTGAGCGGGTCATAGATGACCGGCACTCGACCGCCGATCGGCTCGACGAAGATCCCCTGGCGCTGCAACGCTGTAGGTACCGTCGAAATCACGGTGCGGCCGATCGTCTGCCGCTGGCCCTGGTAGTCAGCGAAAAAGAACGTCCGGTCGCGTCGAATGGGCCCACCCGCCACGCCGCCAAACTGATTCCGTCTGAATCCAGGCTTCGTTGGATTGGTAGACGCGAAGAAGTTCCTCGCGTTCAGCGCCTCGTTCCGGGCAAACTCGAACACCGTTCCTCGGAAGGCATTTCCGCCCGATTTCGTCGTCAGGTTGACGACGCCGCCGTTGAAGCGACCGAATTCGGCGGGCGGGCTGTTGCTCTCGATTTTGAATTCCTGTATCGCGTCGACATTGGGAAAGAACGCGACCTGCCCCGGCTCTGGCTGGAGCACCGAAATCCCGTCGAACAGGTACTCGTTCGTGCGAGGTCTTCCTCCGTTGATCCGAGGCAGTGGCGCGGCTGGAGGCGGCGGCACCGCGACGCCGGGCGCCAGTGTCGCCAGCGCGATGAAGCTGCGGCCGTTGAGCGGCAGGTCGACGATTCGGCGATTGTCGACGACGTGGCCCACACCGGCCGACTCACTGCGAAGGAGCGGCGCGTCAGCGTGAACGACGACGGCTTCTGACACGTTGCCGAGTTTGAGCTGGATGTCGATACGCGCGGTTTCGCCGGTGGCGATCCGGACGCCCTCACGAACCAGCAGCCGAAATCCCGTCAGCTCCGCCTGGACGCGATACGTCCCGGGCAGAAGCGACGGAATCGAATAGCTGCCGTCGCTGCCGGTGACCACCGTGCGCGATCGCCCGGAGTCCACATGAATCGCCGTGACGAGCGCTCCAGGGATGTGTCCTCCCGCTTCGTCGGTCACCTGTCCCGTCACCGCGCCGCCGCCCACTTGCGCGTGCACCGTCGATGCCCAGGCCAGCACCACGAAGATGAAAACCCACCGCCAGCGCAGAATCACCCGGTTCCTCCCAAAAGAGGAATGTAATCCGCGCTAAGTCGTTAATCAAATCGACTTGAATCGACGTGATCCGATTCGTATATCAGGATCCGGCTTTTGTGGCGCGCTGCGCCTCCGAGTTGACGAGGACGAACGCTACAATCGACCGGTGCCCTGTAGCTCACCTGGATAGAACAGCGGCCTTCTAAGCCGGGGTAGCAGGTGCCAGGCGCGCCATTCGCAACACGCCGACGTAACCCGAACAGACGCTTATGGCTGCGCGATCTGGTTGCGGATCGCGTAACGCACCAAGTCGCTCAGCGATCGCAGATGCAGCTTCCGCATGATGTTCGCGCGGTGCGCCTCGATGGTCCTCACGCTGATCTCCAGGCGTGCTGCAGCTTCCTTGTTCGACAGCCCTTCTGCAAGCAGTTGGATGATTTCACGCTCGCGCGGCGTGACGGGGTCTCTCGACGGCTGATCGGGCACGCTCGTCCCCCGCCGGAATCCGTCCAGCATGAACGCGGTCACGCCCGACGTGAGGAACGGCTTGTGCTGCCGCAGCGCTTCGACCGCCCTGATCAGATTCTCGTCGGCGTCTGATTTCAGAACGTATCCGCGCGCACCGGCCTTCAGCACCTCTCGTGCGAGCTCTTCCGAGTGGTGCATCGTGAGCACCAGAACCTCCGTTTGTGGCGACTCGCGGGCGATTTGCCGCGTTGCCTCGAGGCCGTTCAGATCACGGAGACTGAGATCCATGACGACGATCTCCGGCCGGTACTGTCTGACCGCGTCCAGCGCCTCACGTCCCGTTGTCGCTTCGGCGACGACTTTCCATCCGGCGCGCGATTCGAGCAGCGCCCGCACACCGCGCCGCACGACTGCGTGGTCGTCGACGACGACGAGTCTGAGCGGCGTCGCGTTCATGCAGGTTGTGCGACGAGCGGCACGTGCGCGCGCACGATCGTCCCACGCTCTCCAGACTGGATGACGAGCGTTCCGCCTAGCTGCTGAAGCCGCTCGTGCATACCCGCGACGCCCACGCCCAGCGCGCCGCCGCCGGCGGGCAGTTCCTCGAGTAGCGCCGCAGGCATTCCGCGACCGCCATCTTCGATCTCGAGCGTCACACCATCGCTGGTACGGCGAAGTCGGATTGCCGCGCGCGAGCTGCCCGCGTGACGGTGCACATTGATCAGCGCCTCCTGTACGACGCGGAAAAGCGCCGTCTCGACGTCGAGATCGGGCCGCTCGAATGACGACGGAAGGTCGAGATCGACTGCGATGCCGCTGCGCCGGGCGAATCCTTCGGCGTACCACCGGAGCGCCGACACCAGTCCGGTCTCGTCGAGGAATGGCGGGTGCAGGACGTACGAGAGCGTACGGACGCCGTTCATCGACCGCTCGGCGAGTTCGATACTTTCGGTCAGTGTCGATCGGTCTGCGTCGGGCATCGTCGCGCCGACGGTGCGCGAGAGGCGCGCCAGCAGCATTTTCAGCGCGGCAAGATCCTGCGCGGTCGTCTCGTGCAGCATCCGCGCGATGCGCCGCCGTTCGTCGTCCTGCGCGCGCATCAGGCGGCCGCTCAACGCGCGCATCTGCGCGAGCGACTCGTGCAGCTCGCGGTCGGCCTTTTTCTGGGCCGACACGTCGTCGAGGGTGAAGATGGCGCCCGTGATCCGGTCGTCCAAGTCTCGGAGCGGAGCGGCCGACGTCTCGACGGTCCTTCGCGTGCCGTCGAACGCCTCGATGTCAATGACTTCGTTGACGGTCGTTTCGCCCTTGAGGCGTGCCCGCGCCGACGGCCAATCGTCCGGACCGATCACCTGGCCCGTTTCGTGCCTCCATCCCTTGCTTCGCGCGTAGCGCTCGGGCCCTGACCGAATCATCTCCGCCCACACTCGTTGCGCGGCGGGATTGGTCAGTACGATGTTTCCCTCACTGTCCGTGACCGTGACGCCGACCGGCAGCGTATCGAGGACCACACGCGCGCGCCGTTCGCTTTCCGCGAGCGCGCGCTCCGCCCGCTTTCGATCGGTGATGTCGCACATGATGCTCAGCACGCATTCCTCGCCGAGAATCTGAATGCGCCCGAGCCACAGAAGCACGACGATTGCGGCGCCTGCCTTCGTCACCGCCCGTACTTCGACGTCGTGCACACCGCGGCGGGCTGCGACCGCGCGCCACATCGTCTCGCGTTCGGCCGGATCGGCCCACAACCCGAGCTCCAACGACGTCTTGCCGATCGCTTCCGAACGCGCGTACCCGAAGTGGGCGACGAACTGGTCGTTCACGTACATGAACCGGTCGTCAGTGAAGCGGCTGATCGCCATGCTCGCCGGACTCGAGTAGAAGGCGGTCGAGAAGCGCCGCTCGCTCTCGCGCAGGCCTACTTCCGCCTCGTGCCACTCGACGATGACGCTGGCGAGACGCGTGGCGCGGTCGACGAGATGCAGCCGCTCGCTGGAGGGACTTTTCGACGCACGGTCGAGGACGACGAATGTGCCGAGAACGCGGCCGCTTTTCGAAAAGAACGGCGTCGACCAGGCGCTTCCTATACCAATGGCGGCCGCTGCCGCGCGCCACTCCGGTGAAAACAGCGGGCTCGATGCGACGTTCTCCACTACGACCGGACGGCGCAAATTAACGGCTGAGCCGCAGGCGCCGTTGGTCGGCACCGCCGCAAAGCTCGCGGTGACCTGGCGCCATATATCGGAGACTTTGGGGCCTGCGGCGAATCGGAGCTCCCGTCCAATCCCGTCGAGGAGATACACGGACGAGGTGAGCCCTGACTGCTCGTCGATGAGGCGACACAAGGCGTCGAGCACGGCCGGCAGCTCTGCGCCAGTCGCGATCAGCTCCAGAACGTTCCGTTCACCGAGGAGGAGGCCGCCGTCGCCCAGGCAATCCGAAGCCATTCGGCGCCCACTCTACACCCGATTTCCCCTTAGGGATCGATAGGGAATCTTCTGGATCGAAATACGCAGTCGCGCGAATGGCCGCGCGCAGCGGGGCCTGCTTCAATGGATCGGAATGAGCGGCGATGACCGGCGCGAATTGGAGCAGCGCGAACGTCTGTACCGCGGGATGGTGGTCAACAGTACCGACCCGATCGCGCTGCTCGATCGCGACGGCACGATTCGGTTCGTGGCCGATTCGATCGAACGGCTCACCGGATTCACGCCTGTGGATCTCGTCGGGCGTCCCGCCTTCGAGCAGGTGCATCCCGACGATCAGCCGCGCGTTCGCGAGGCGTTGCGCGAGGCACTCGCACGTCCTGGCGTCCCCGTTCCGCTCGAGTACCGCGCGCGCCACCGGGACGGATCGTGGCGCGATCGCGAAGTCGTCGGCGTCAATCGGCTGGACGATCCGGACATCGGTGCCATCATCGTCAACTACCGCGACACGACAGCGCGACGCCGCGCGGAAGCCGCTCTCGAGGAAAGCGACCGGCTCCATCGCTCGACCTTCAACGAAGCACCGATCGGGGTCGCGCACACGAGCCTGACCGGCAGGTTCTTGCGCGTCAATCGGTGGCTTTGCCAGCTGCTGGGGTACGCCCCGGAGGAGCTCACGGGCAAAGAGTTCGTTGCGATCACGCATCCGGACGAAGTTGAGCAGGATATCCAGGCGATGGGGCGGCTCATCGCCGGCGAGCTGGATCGCTATACCCGCGAGAAGCGATACCGCCGGAAGGACGGCAGTTTCGTGCTCGTGAATCTCGCGGTCAGCGTTCACCGCAGCGTGCAGGGTGAGCCCGTGTTCTTCATCGCGGTCATCGAGGATCTCACCGCGCGGAAGCGGCTCGAACAGGAACTTCGGCAGGCGCACAAGATGGAAGCGGTCGGGCGGCTCGCGGGAGGAATCGCGCACGACTTCAACAATCTGTTGACCGCAATCGCTGGATATGCGGACCTGGCGCTCGACCAGCTGACCGGCGACGTCCTGGCAGCGGTACGCAAAGATGTGGAAGAGATTCGCTCGGCCTGCCGCAGCGCGGCGTCCCTGACGCGCCAACTGCTGGCCTTCAGCCGCCGGCAGATCCTCCAGCCTCAGATTATCGATCTCAATGTCGTCGTCACGCGCATGAATGGGTTGTTGCGACGTCTCATCGGGGAGCACATCGAGATCGTGTGGCGGCTTGCGGCGCCGATTCATCGTATCAACGTCGACGCCGGCCAGATCGAGCAGGTCGTCTTGAATCTCGCGCTCAACGCACGCGATGCGATGTCCGACGGCGGGACGCTGACGATCGAAACGGCGAACGTCCCTCTCGACTCCGGGCCGCACGTGATGCTCGCGATCAGCGATACCGGCGCCGGCATCGACGAGGCGATCCGCGAGCACCTGTTTGAACCGTTCTACACGACGAAGGAGCCCGGACACGGCACCGGACTCGGGCTCGCCACCGTCTACGGGATTGTGAAGCAAAGCGGCGGCTCGATTTCGGTGTATAGCGAGCCCCGACGCGGAACCACGTTCAAAGTGCTGCTGCCGAGCGCGGTTCGCGTGCACGACAGTCCGGACGCCTGCGCATCCTCATCCGAACTGCTGCGCGGGAACGAGACGATTCTACTCGTCGAAGATCAATCCGAGGTGCGCTCCGTTGCGCGCGAGACATTGACGCGCCATGGCTACACCGTGATTGCGACTGCGAGCGCCGACGAAGCATTGGCGGCGGCGCCAAGCCACCCGACGATCGATCTGCTGCTGACCGACGTGGTGATGCCGGGGATGGGCGGTTCCGAGCTGGCGCGACGGTTTCGCCGGGATCGAGCGGAATTGCCCGTGCTGTTCATGTCTGGCTACCCGGCCGGCAACATCGACCAGCCAGGGGCGCCCGATCGACAATCGCCGCTGATACAGAAGCCCTTTGCCGGGCAGGCGCTGCTTCGCAAAGTGCGACAGGTCCTCGACTGCGCGCCCTCAGACCTGACGGGTGACTGTCGGGACAAGTAATCCGCTTGCGGCCGTTCTTGCGCGTCCGGCTCCGGACGACGCCTCGAGCTGGTCGCAATCATGTCAGCGTTGCGCTGGGTGCGCCTGCCAGTTCACGAGGACGCGCAGCGGGAGAAGCTGCGGATCGCCGATCGGCGTATGCACGAGAAACCGGTGCCCCGCCGGCTCGACGTCGTACTTGCTCGCGTACGGCGGCGCGACCCGCATGCCCGGGATGCGGAAGAGCGGTTTCGGTGTCGCCGGATTCAGATCGCCGCTCGACTGGACCCGGACCGACATGAGCATGCCATCGCGCGCGACGTAAAAGAGCTCGCTGCCGTCCGCGCTCCAGTGCGGATCCGATCCGCCGTTGACGGAGATCTCCTCCTGCCGCGTGCCGTCCAGCGCCTTCGCGTAGACCTCCGACTGATCCGGCGATGTGAACCACGTATACGCCAGCCATCGCCCATTCGGGGAGATGTGCCCCTGCACTTCGGCGTCGCGGGTTTTGACGAGAGGGTGAGGCTGCGCGCCGGCGCTGACGGGCGCCGCCCAGATGTCCCAGCCGGTCGACTCGCTGTCCGAGTGGTACACGACAAAGCCCTCGCGGCTCCACTGAGTCGGGTATTTCGCCGTGTCCGTTTTCAGGAACAGCTCGCTGCTGCCCGGCGACGCCGGCCTCGTCAGGTAGAGATCGTGGACGCGCGTCGGGTTCGATCGGAAGACGAGGCGCGTGCCATCGGGCGACCAGACAGGCGACGCATCCGTCTCACGCGTCCACGTCAAACGGCTGTCGGCGCCATTGCGCAGCACGTCGATCACGTGAATGTCCGGATGGTCCGAACGCGATTCGATTTCCGCGACCGCGAGATACCGGGCGTCGGCGGAAAGCTGGAAGTCGACGTAGGCGCCGGCAGGGACGGCCGTCGCGAGCTTGCTTCCGTCGCGCGCGACCCAGTCGATCTCGGCGGCGAGGCCGCTGGTCGCATACGCGAGCACGCCCGTCGCGGACACGGAGAACGCCCCGTAGAAATTGCTCGAACCGCCCACATCCTGCACGATCGCCACGGGATCGCCTGTGAGACGGCGCTGGTCCAGATCGAAGTTGCGCGCGACCAGCGCGCCGTCGATCACGTACAGCAGGCGGCCCGGCGGCGCGAAGATGCCCGCGAAGTTCGTCTCGGCAATCGGAACGCTGGCGCCGCCATCGAGGCTCGCGAGGTACACGCCCTCCTTCTCCTGCTGGGCGTTGCGTGAAAAGAACACGAAGCGTCGTCCGTCGGGCAGGAATTGCGGCCAGCGGTGCGATAGCTCGCCATGCTCCGGTGCGAGCGTGGTTGCCGGCGCCAGTCCCGTTCCATCCGCAGCGACCCGCATCAGCGCGCTGGAGGAGCTCGGCGCAAACAGGATGATGTTGTCGGCGTTCCACGTGCCGCCGCGCCCGTTCGGCGCGTCGGCGACGAGCCGCGACGGTCCACCTCCGATCTCGACCCGTCGCAACTGACGATCGGCGAAGAAGCCGATCGAGCGGCTGTCCGACGACCAGAACGGATAGATGCCATTCGTCGTGCCCTCCACGCGGCGCGCGACAATCGAGTCGAGCGGGCGGACCCAGATCTGCGACATGCCGTCGGCCCCGGTTGCGACGAAGGCGAGCAGGCGGCCATCGGGTGAGACGGCCAGCTGCGCGCTGTTCGCCGAGCCTTCGGTGAGGGTGAAGCGTCCACCGTCGGGCGGCGGAACGGCGATGGCGATGGAGGGCGGCGTGGCGTCCGCCCGCGGCGCGGGCCGCCAGCCGTAGAGCGCGATCGCCGCGATCCCGAGCAGCAGGACGGCAGTCGCGATACCGTAGCGCGCGGCACTCGACGCAACTGCAGCGGGGGCGCGCGCAGTGGCGCCCGCCTGCGCGGCGCCACCTGACGCCATCCACTTCAGCACGGCCTCCACGTCGCTCATCGATTGCCATCGGCTGTCAGCGTCCGGCCTCAGACACCGGCGAACGAGCCATTCGAGCGCAGGGGTGGCCGTGCCGTGCCCCACCATGGGCGGCGGGTCCGACCGCATTACCGCCGCCACGAGCGCGCCCGGCGTGGAACCTTCGAAGGGACGCCGGCGCGTCGCAAGCTCGTACACGACCGCGCCAAAGGCGAAGATATCCCCGCGGTGATCCATGTCGCGCCCCTGCAGGCGCTCCGGTGGCGTGTACTCCGGCGTGCACTGGATGACCGGATCCACCGCCGGTTCCATGCGCCGCGTTTCCATCAGCGCAACGTCCTGACTGGGTGCGCGATCGAAGTGCCGCAGTTTGGCGAGCCCGAAGTCGACGACCTTCACGCCCGCACGCGTGAGGAAGATGTTGCCGGGCTTGATGTCGCCATGCACAAGGTGATGCGCATGCGCGTAGGCCAGCGCTGACGCGATCTCGATGGCGTAGCCCAGCACTTCGGGGAGCGGAATCGGCCCGCGCGCCATTCGCGCCGCGAGGGATTCTCCCTCGAGGAATTCCATGACGAGATAGTCGATGGAGCCTTCGTGCCCGACGTCGTACACCGCGCAGATGCGGGGATGGTCCATGCGGGCCGCGAGGCGGGCTTCTTCGTCGAACCGCTGGCGCACGTCGGGGTCGTCGCCGAGTCCCGACCGGAGGACCTTGATGGCGACGTCGCGCTCGAGGCGGGGATCCCGCGCGCGGTACACCTCGCCCATACCGCC
>Ga0075434_100004162_pt1 | contig 12965 bp, 11 predicted proteins | sample RhiMethybrSRZTD3_FD_75298 | JGI IMG/M metagenome (GOLD analysis project Ga0075434, IMG submission 75298) | Populus rhizosphere microbial communities from Tennessee, USA - Rhizosphere MetaG P. TD hybrid SRZTD3 | ecosystem: Host-associated > Plants > Roots > Rhizosphere > Soil | place: USA... | reverse complement strand
ACCTCGGCGGCGGTCGCGTGCTGGAGCTCATCGGCACCCCCGGCCACCAGCGTGCCGCAGTCACGACCTACGACCCCTGGAGCGGTTTCCTGATCACCGCCGACAACGCATTGCCCGGCCGGATCTACGCATTCGACTTCCCCGTCTACCTCGACAGCATGGAGCGGACTGTGGAATTCGCCCGCACGCGCGAGATCACACACGTGATGGGCTGCCACATCGAGATGAGCCGCCGGCCCGGCCGCGACTACCCGGTCGGCTGCCGCTACCAGCCCGACGAACGCCCCTTGCAGATGACCGTCCAGCAATTGATCGATCTGCGCGATGCAGCACGATCGATCAAGGACAGCCCCGGCGCGCACACCTTCGACGACTTTCTGATCATGAACGGCCCCTCCCGCAAGTACATCGTCAAGCTCCTCGCCCGAGCGCTCTGGGCCAAGGTTCGGCCAGCGGAATAGAGCGGCATGGCCGGAGATACCCTGTCTCCGATGGCCGAGCTGCGCACGACCTCCACCTACAGCCCGACCGGCGACCAGCCGCAGGCGATCGAGAAGCTCGCCGACGGGATCCTCGCGGGCGAGCAGTTCCAGACGCTGGTGGGCGCGACCGGCACCGGGAAGACGGCGACGATGGCGTGGACGATCGAGAAGGTCGGCCGGCCGGCGCTCGTGATCGCCCACAACAAGACGCTCGCGGCGCAGCTCTGCAACGAGTTCCGGGAGTTCTTCCCGCACAACGCCGTCGAGTACTTCGTCTCCTACTACGACTATTACCAGCCCGAGGCGTACGTGCCCCAGGCCGACCTCTACATCGAGAAGGACTCGTCCCGGAATGACGACATCGCGCGGCTCCGGCTCGCCGCGACGTCGTCGCTCTTCACGCGCCGCGACGTCGTCGTGGTCGCGTCCGTCTCCTGCATTTACGGCCTCGGCTCGCCGGAGGAGTGGCGCGAGCGGATGATCTACGTCGAGGTCGGTGCCGAGCACGACCGCGATCTCCTGCTGCGCAAGCTCATCGACTCGCAGTACGTCCGCAACGACACGATGCTCGGCCGCGGCCGCTTCCGCGTGAAGGGCGACGTGGTCGAAGTGCAGCCGGCGAACCAGGAGACCGCGTACCGCATCTCGTTCTTCGGCGACCAGGTGGAGGGGATGACGCACTTCGACCCGCTCACGGGCGAGGTGCTCGCGAAGCTCGACAACCTCTCGATCTGGCCGGCGACGGAGTACGTCACCTCGCAGCCGACGGTCGAGCGCGCCGTCGACGAGATCCGCCACGAGCTCGAGCAGCAGGTCGCGCACTTCGAGGCCGAGGAGAAGCTGCTCGAGGCGCACCGGATCCGGCAGCGCACCGAGTACGACCTCGAGATGCTGAAGGAGCTCGGCTTTTGCAACGGGATCGAGAACTACTCGCGGATCCTCGAGGGACGGGCGCCGGGGACGCACCCGTTCACGCTCCTCGACTACTTCCCGAGCGATTTCGTCGTCTTCGTCGACGAGTCGCACCAGACGGTGCCGCAGCTCGGCGGGATGTACGAGGGCGACCGTTCGCGTAAGCAGACGCTCGTCGACTTCGGCTTCCGGCTGCCCTCGGCGCTCGACAACCGGCCGCTGCGCTTCGACGAGTTCCTGCGCAAGGTGCCGCAGCTCGTCTTCGTCTCGGCGACGCCGGGGCCGTTCGAGGGCCGGAACTCGACGGTCATGGCCGAGCAGCTGATCCGGCCGACCGGCATCGTCGACCCTGACGTCGAGCTGCGCGCGACGAAGAACCAGATCGACGACCTGCTCGGCGAGATCCGCGCTCGCGAGGCCGCGGGTGAGCGCGTCCTCGTCACGACGCTGACGAAGAAGATGGCCGAGGACCTCACCGACTACCTGCTCGAGTCGGGCGTCAAGGCGCGCTACCTCCACTCCGAGATCGACACGCTCGAGCGGATCCAGATCGTGCGCGAGCTGCGGCTCGGCGAGTACGACGTCCTCGTCGGCGTCAACCTCCTGCGCGAGGGGCTCGACTTGCCGGAGGTGTCGCTGGTCGCGATCCTCGATGCCGACAAGGAGGGCTTCCTGCGCGGGCGGACGAGCCTCATCCAGACGATCGGCCGCGCGGCGCGGAACGTCAACGGGAAGGTGCTGATGTACGCCGACAAGCAGACGGAGGCGATCAAGGAGGCCCTCGACGAGACGAACCGCCGCCGCGCCGTCCAGCTTGCGTACAACGAGGAGCACGGGATCGTGCCCGAGACGATTGCGAAGGGCGTCTCCGACATCGCCGAGCTGCTCCAGCTGGAGTCGCCGACCGTGCCTTCGTCACGTCGCCGGCGCGGCGCGACGAAGGTCGAGGGCATGTCGCGCGACGAGCTCGAGAAGCTCGTGATCACGCTCGAGGAGGAGATGTACCTCGCCGCCGAGGAGCTGCGGTTCGAGTACGCGGCGAAGCTCCGCGACGAGATCAAGGACCTGCGGCGCGACCTCCAGGCGCTCCAGCAGACAGCCGCGTAACAGGGCGCACATACTGCGCCTTCAGGTCGCCGCGCTACGCTCCGCAAGTGCTGCTCGGCAATCTGATCGCGGCGCTGTTCCTTGCCTTCGTCACCGGAGCGCTGGCGCGCTTTGCGCTACCCGGGCCCGATCCGATGCCCCCCTGGCTCACGATTGCGATCGGCTTCCTGGGCACCTTGGCCGGTAGCTCGATCGTGCTTGGGATCTGGGGGCGCCATGCCGCCTCCTGGGCGGGGCTCGCAAGCTTCTTCGTCGCGGTGGGGTTGGTCGTGCTCTACCGGCGCTTCGTCCAGAAGCGGCCACTTTGGGGGAAGGGGGCCTACCGGTTCCCCGAGCGCGGCTTCGGTGTCGAGCAATATCGCGAGCGATTGAAGCGGGCCGGCATCGACCCGGACACGATCGGGACGCAGCAGCAATTCGGGGTTCTTCAGCCGAGGCCTCCGCTGCAGCCGCCGTCGGCCAACGCCCATGCCCGCTCGGGTGACGACCCGACCGAAAACCCGGCGCACTATCTTGGTCTGCTCGAGGAGCTCCACGACACCGGAGTCCTCGACGACGAGGAGTACACGGCGGCGCGAACACGCCTGCTCGAGAGCCTGCGGGCCTAGCGCCCGAAGCGACGCTCGGCGCTCAGCGCCCAGTCGCCGCGCCACCAGCGGAACGTGCGGACGACGATCGCCTCGGCGTCCGCCTCGTGGAGATGGAGCCCGCGTGCCTCGCCCAGCCGCCGCGGCCGTGGCTGGCCGAGCCCGGGCGCGACGGCGACAACGGCCGTGTGCGCCTCGTCGCCGACGACCTCGAAGTCGTGCCGCTCGCTCACCGCCGCCTGGTGGATGTGCCCCGCAAGGATGAGATCGGCGCCTGCATCCAACAGCGCACGCAGCACGCGGTTGCGGCGCGACACCGGACGCTTGCGCGCCGCGCGCCACGGCGCGCCGATCAGATGGTGGTGGAGGACGGCCACGCGCAGCGCCCCCGCTTCGGCCGCGGCGAGCCGCTCCGCCGCGCGCTCGAGCTGCGCCCGGCTCAACGCGCCGCCCTGATGGCGGAACGGCCTGGCCGAGTTGAGTCCGACGACGTGAAGGCCGGGCGCCGACGCCGTCGGCTCGGTCGTCTCCCAGACCCGCTCGAACGCCGTCCACGGGCGCACGAAGCGAGCCGGCGTGTACGGGAGGTCGTGGTTGCCGGGCACGGCGAGCACGGGCGGTCCGAGGGAGCGCAGCAGGTCCGCCGCACGTTCGAGCTGCTCGAGGCGCCCCCGGTGCGCAAGATCGCCGGAAGCCACGACGAGCTGCGGGGCGAGCCGCTCAACCAGCCGCGCCAGTGCCTGCTCGACTTCGCGCTCTTCGTGTGTACCGACGTGGAGGTCGGAAACATGGAGGAGCCTCGCGTTCACAACCGAACGAGGCTATAGATTGGAGGTTGTGACAGAAGACTCCGGCGAGATCTTCGACGACCTCTACCTCGGCGTACGTGCCGGCGGCGCTCTGCGCAAGCAGCGGCGCGGCGAGGAGTTGACCCACGAGGAGCGGGAGGCCCTTACCCGCTGGCAGCGTCTCTCGACCGCTCGGAAGGCCGCGGCTATCGGGGCCTTCGCAGCAGGCACGTTCGGCCTCGGCTTCACGTTGGGCGGCCTGGTGTTCGGCCGCTGGCGCAGGGCCTGAGCTAGCGCTTCCCTTCTCCGGTGCCGGCGAAGAGAACCGTCGGCGCCTCCTCTTCCGACGGGTCGCGGCCGCGCACCACGACGTCGACGAGCGTCGCGACGACCGCGGCAATCGGTGTCGCGATCAGCACCCAGATCGGGCCGAGTAGGTAACCCACGGCGACCACCGAGACGAGTACGACGAGCGGCGAAAGTCCCACCGCGTGGCCCATGACGCGCGGGGCGATGACGTAGTCCTGCAACTGGCGCAGGACGAGCACCGCGATTCCGGCGCCGAGCGCGACCACCCAGCTCACGGTCAGCCCCGCCCCGATCGCAACCGCACCCGCGGCGAGCGGCCCGACGATCGGAATGAGCTCGACGAGGCCGGCGAAGACGCCGATCAGCAGCCAGTACGGCTCGCCGTCGAGCCAGAAGGCGAATGACAGCACCGTCGCGACGATGACGACGAGCACGAACTGCCCGCGCACGAAGGCGCCGAGCTTCATGTCGATCAGGACCCAGGTGTCGCGCGTCACGCGACGGTGCTTGCGGGGCACGAGGGACTGAATCAGCCCGATCGTCGCGTCGCGCTCGAAGATCCAGTAGGCGCCGACCGCGAACATGAACAGGATCCCGACGACGATCTCGAGCACCGTCCTCGTCACCGTGATCGCGGGGTGGAGGAGGCTGGTGCCCGACGGGAGTTGCCGCAACCGCTTGTCGACCGCGCTCAGGATCTCGTGCCGGATCCCGTGCGAGTGGACAGCGGCGTGGTGGAGCTGCGACTGCGAGGTCGGCACTGTGCCGATCGCATGGTCGATCTGCGTGATCGCGACCGGCACGATGAGGTAGAGGAACAGCCCGATCGCGGCCAGGAAGCCGAGGTAGTGGAGGACGACGCCCACGCTGCGCGGCACGTGTGCCCGGCGATGGAGCCCCTCCACGGTCGGTCGCATCGCCGACGCGATCACGAAGCCGAGGAAGAGCAGCGCGATGACGATCCGGATCTTCCAGAGGGCGAGTGCGAGGACGATGATGGCGACGGCGACGATGGTCGCCGTCGCCGCTTTGCGTGCGGTTCCAGTCATTTGTCGAGGGATTCCCTGTCACAACCCGAACGAAGCGAACGTGGATACGCCGCAGATCGAGACTCACCGGCACGGGATCGCGCTCGCACGGCCGTTCTTCCGCGCGCTCGTTCTCGCATTCGCCGGCGCGGCCTGCTTCTTCGCCCCATGGACGCCCGTTGCCGCCGTCGGCGCCGCGCTTCTCGCGCTCGCCGCGCTGACTGCCGTGGTCGGGGTCGCGCGCTGGGATCGCACGCACCTCGCCGTCACCGGCAGCGCGCTCGTGGTCGAGCACGGCCTCCTGAGCCGCCGCACCGCGTCGATCTCGCTCAACGGGACGGTGTTCGAGGTCGAGCGAACTCTGCTCGGCCGCATCCTCGGCTACGGCACCGTCGTGGCCGGGGAGCTCGAGATGGACTACGTCCCGCGCCGGCTCACGCGCCTGCTCCAGCAGCGGCGATAGCTACCCAGAACGTCTGTTCGGCCGGGTAGAATGCCCTTCGATATGGCTGCCGACGAACTGATCGTCCACGGCGCCCGCGAGCACAACCTGAAGGACATCACCGTCCGCCTGCCGCGGAACCGCCTGATCTGCATCACCGGGCTCTCCGGCTCCGGCAAGTCTTCCCTTGCCTTCGACACGATCTACGCGGAAGGGCAGCGCCGCTACGTCGAGTCGCTCTCCGCGTACGCGCGCCAGTTCCTGCAGATGATGGAGAAGCCGGACGTCGACCACATCGACGGCCTCAGCCCGGCGATCTCGATCGACCAGAAGACGACCTCCAGAAACCCGCGCTCGACAGTCGGCACCGTGACCGAGATCTACGACTACCTGCGCCTCCTGTACGCGCGGGTGGGGCGGCCGCACTGCCCGATCTGCGGCAAGCCGATCGCGGGACAGAGCCTCGACGCGATCGTCGACCAGGTGCTGAAGCTCGAGGACGGGACGCGCTTCACCGTCAACGCGCCCGTCGTCCGCGACCGCAAGGGTGAGTACAAGGATGTGTTCGAGGACCTGACGCGGGAGGGCTTCACGCGCGTCAAGGTCGACGGCGAGCAGTACGTCCTCGAGGAGGGCGTGCCCGAGCTCGACAAGAAGTTCAAGCACACCATCGAGGTCGTCGTCGACCGGCTCGTGATGCGCGCCGACCTGCGGTTGCGACTCACGCAGTCGATCGAGACGGCGGCCGGCCTCGCCGACGGTCTGGTGGCGATCGATCTCGTCGACACTGGGGAGCAGCTCCTCTTCTCCGAGAACTTCGCCTGCCCGGATCACGGCGTCTCGCTGCCCGAGCTGCAGCCCCGGATCTTCTCCTTCAACGCGCCGCACGGTGCCTGCCCGCGCTGCACCGGCCTCGGCTCGCAGCAGGAGATCGACCCGGACCTGCTCGTGCCCGATCCGTCGCTCTCGATCGACGACGGCGCGCTCGTGCCGTGGTCGGTCGGCGGCTCGTCGGGCTTCTACGAGGCCGTGATCCAGGCAATCGCCGACCGCTACGAGATCGACACGTCGAAGCCGTGGTCCGGGCTGACCGATGCGGAGCAGGACCGCTTCCTCAACGGCACCGACGGCGAGAAGATCTACGTCCAGTACCGCAACCGCATGGGGCGGCGGCGCCAGTACATGCTCGCGTTCGACGGCATCGTCGCGAGCCTCCAGCGCCGCTACAAGGAGACGGACTCGTCCACGCAGCGAGAGCGGATCGAGGAGTACATGTCGTTGCGGCCGTGCCCTGTCTGCAAGGGCGCGCGCCTGAAGCCGGAGGTGCTTGCGGTCACCATCGGCGACCGCTCGATCCACGAGTTCACCCAGATGTCCGTCACCCGGGCGCTCGCGATTCTCGATCAGCTCGAGTTGACGACCACTGAAGAGTTGATCGGTCACCGGATCGTGAAGGAGATCCGCGAGCGGCTGACCTTCCTCGACGACGTCGGCGTCGGCTACCTCACGCTCGACCGCGCGGCGGCGACGCTATCGGGCGGCGAGGCGCAGCGGCTGCGGCTCGCGACGCAGATCGGCTCGCAGCTCGTGGGCGTCCTCTACATCCTCGACGAGCCTTCGATTGGGCTCCACCAGCGCGACAACGCGCGCCTCATCGACACCCTCGGGCGGCTGCGCGACATCGGCAACACCGTCGTCGTCGTCGAGCACGACGAGGAGATGATGCGCCGCTCCGACTGGCTCGTGGACATGGGGCCGGGCGCCGGCCTGCACGGCGGCGAGGTCGTGGCCGAAGGCCCGGCGTCGAAGGTCGAGCGGGTCGGGAAGTCGGTCACGGGGCAGTTCCTTGCGGGCAAGCGCTCGATCGCGGTGCCCGACCGGCGCGAGGAGGACCGCGGCTCGTTCCTCGTCCGCGGCGCCGCGCAGCACAACCTCAAGGAGCTCGACGTCGAGTTCCCGGTCGGCAAGTTCATCTGCGTGACCGGCGTCTCCGGCTCCGGCAAGTCGACCCTCGTGAACGAGATCGTCTTCAAGGCGCTCGCGAACCGGCTCAACCGCGCGCGGGTCAAGCCCGGCGCGCACGCGGGAGTGGAGGGGATCGAGGTCTTCGACAAGGTGATCGAGATCGACCAGAAGCCGATCGGCCGCACGCCGCGCTCTAACCCTGCCACGTACACCGACCTGTTCACCCACATCCGCGAGCTCTACTCGCTGACACCCGAGGCGAAGGTGCGCGGGTACAAGCCGGGCCGCTTCTCGTTCAACGTCCGCGGCGGCCGCTGCGAGACCTGCAAGGGCGACGGGCAGATCAAGATCGAGATGCATTTCCTCCCGGACGTCTACGTCCCGTGCGAGACCTGCAAGGGCGCGCGCTACAACCGCGAGACGCTCGAGGTGCGCTTCAAGGGGCGCTCGATCGCCGACGTGCTCGAGATGTCGGTCGAGGAGGCGCTGAAGTTCTTCGCCAAGATCCCGAAGATCCGGCGCCGGCTGCAGACGCTCCACGACGTCGGACTCGACTACATCAAGCTCGGTCAGCCGGCGACGACGCTCTCCGGCGGCGAGGCGCAGCGCGTCAAGCTCGCGTCGGAGCTGTCGAAGGTCGCGACCGGGAAGACCCTCTACATCCTCGACGAGCCGACGACGGGGCTCCACTTCGCGGACATCGAGAAGCTGCTCGAGACCCTGCAGCGGCTCGTCGACGGCGGCAACACGATGATCGTCATCGAGCACAACCTCGACGTGATCAAGCAGGCCGACTGGGTGATCGACCTCGGGCCGGAGGGCGGCGAGGCGGGCGGCGAGCTCATCGCCGTCGGCACGCCCGAGGACGTCGCGCAGGTGGAGGAGAGCTCCACGGGCCGCTTCCTCCAGAACGTGCTGCCTGCGCGCGCCGTCGCCGCCGCCTAGGCCGTCCCACCCTGTAGCGGCGCTACGCTCCTGCAGGTGGCGGTCGAGACTGCACGCGCGTCGACGCTCGAGCGGAGCTGGTGGCTGCGCGCGCCGGCAGTGCTCGTTGCGCCACGCGCCGTCTTCGTCTCGTTGCGAGACGAGTCGGACGAGGCGGTCGACGCGCGGCAGGAACCGCTGCTGGCGATCGCCGGGCTGGCGGGAATCGCCGGGGTGCTCGGCACTCCGGTCGCGCGCCAGCTCCTGAACCAGGCCGGCGTCTCGCCCACGGAGGTCGCTGTCTGGGCCTTCCTCGGCGGCCTGGTCTACGCGGTCGCCGTGTACTGGCTCGGCGGCGGGCTCCTGTACGGCGCGGCGCGCCGGTTTGGCAGCCTCGGCAGCTATCGGCGGGCCCGGAGCGTGCTCGCCCTGTCCGCGGCGCCGCTCGCGCTCGCGCTCTTCACACTGTGGCCGGTCCGGATCCTCATCTACGGCCAGGACCTGTTCCGCACTGGTGGCACCGACTGGGGCCCGGGCGACCGGACCTTCGGTGGACTCCTCTACTTCGCGTTCGCGTGGAGCGCGATCCTGCTCGTCGTCGGCGTGCGCAGCGTGCACGGCTGGAGCTGGGGGCGGAGCCTCGCCACGGTCGCTCTCGCGGCCGCGCTACCGGCGCTGATCGTGTTCGCCACGATCACCTGAGACGGATTCGAACGCGGCGAGCTCCTCCTCGGGCATCGCGTACGTGTGCTGTTGCTCTGGGAAGGCGCCGCTCCGCACCTCCGTCGCATAGGCGGTCAGCGCGTCGCGGATCTCCGCGGATAGGTTCGCGTACCGCTTGACGAAGCGCGGCAGGTGGCCCTCCGAGAGCCCCAGCAGGTCGTGGTAGACGAGCACCTGGCCGTCGCAGTCCGCTCCCGCGCCGATGCCGATCGTCGGGATCGACAGCTCCCCGGTGATCCGGGCCGCGACCGGCGAGGGCACCGCCTCGAGGACGACCGAGCAGCAACCGGCGTCCTCCAGCTCCTTCGCGCCCTCCACGATCCGGTTCGCCGCCTCGGCGGTCCTGCCCTGCGTCTTGAAGCCGCCGAGCATCGTCGCCGACTGCGGCGTCAGGCCGACGTGGCCCATGACGGGGATCCCGGCCTCGACGATCGCGCGGGCGCGGGGGACCATCGGCCCGGCGCCTTCGAGCTTGACGATGTCCGCGCCGCCTTCCTTGACGAAGCGCACGGCAGTGCGGACGGCGTCCTCGTCTGAGGTCTCGTACGAGCCGAACGGGAGGTCGCCGACCACGATGGGGCGGTGAACCTGGCGGGAGACCGTCCGCGTCAGGAACAGCATCTCGTCGACGGTCACGGGAGTCGTGCCCGCGTGGCCGAGCACGACCATCGCAGCCGTGTCGCCCACGAGGATCAGGTCGATGCCGGCGTCCTCGGCGAAGCGCGCACCCGGCGCGTCGTAGGCCGTGACCATCACGATCTTGTCGCCGCGCCGCTTCATCGCGAGCAGCTCGGGCAGCGGCAGCTTGCCTGCGGGAATGCTCATCGGAGTTCTCCTTCCACGAGGACATTGTCGATCAATCGGGTGGAGCCGACGCGGATCGCGGCGGCGAGGACACGGGCATGGCCGAGGTCGAGCAGCTCGACGTACTCGGGCTCGAGACCGTTCAGCGAGGCGCGAGCGGCGGCGACGGGATCGGGCTCTCCCGCGGCGAATGTGAGGGCGCGCGGCAGGCCGAGGGCGCGCTCCCGCTCGTCCGCCGAGAGGCGGCCGTTGCGTGACGAGAGGGCGAGCCCGTCGGGATCGCGCACCGTCGGGACGGCGCGAATATCCACCGGGACGTTCAGGTCGCGTACCAGCTGACGGATCACGGCGAGCTGCTGCGCGTCCTTCTGGCCGAAGTAGGCGCGCTCCGGGCGAACGAGATTGAACAGCTTCAGGCAGACCGTGGCGACGCCGCGGAAGTGGCCGGGGCGGGCCGCGCCTTCGGCTCCCGTCTCACCGGGATCGATCCAGGTGGCGAAGCCGGGCGGGTAGATCTCGTCGGCTGCCGGCGCGAACACGACGTCGACTCCTTCGGCCTCTGCGATCTCGAGGTCGCGCGCCTCGTCGCGCGGGTACGCGTCGAGGTCCGTCTGTTCGTCGAACTGCGCCGGATTGACGAAGAGGGACATCACGACGGTGCGGTTCTCCTGTCGGGCTGCTCGGAGGAGCGCGACGTGGCCGTCGTGGAGCGCTCCCATGGTCGGCACGAGGCCCGTACCGGGCGAGGTGTCGAGCTCGGCGATCGTGCCGACGACCTTCATGCGAGCTGCACCGTCGCTTCGGCGAGCGTGTCGTAGAGGTGCTCGAGCTCCGGCCGCCTTGCGCGGATCGCCTGCTTGTGCGCCTCGACCGTCGCCCAGTCGCTGCGGGCGATCGGCCCCGTCAGCTCGAAGCCGTGCTCGATCGTCCCGCTCATCAAGGGCACGAGCCCTTCGGGCGGAACGCCGAGCCGTACTGCGGCCCGCTGCAGCGTCACGAGGTAGTTCGAAGCGAAGACGGCACCGGCGTGGTAGAGCGTCCGGTCGCCCTCGGCGAGCTCGAAGGGCCGCAGCCCGAGCAGCCCCGCAAGCTCTCGAGCGACGGCCAGCGCCTCGGCGGTGTCGCCGGTGATCGCCGCCCAGGCACCGTCGAGCTGGACTGGATCGCCGCTCCGGTCGAACGTCTGGAGCGGATGGAGCGAGAAGCGGCGCTCGTGCGGCTCGAGCGCGGCCAACGGCGTCGCGCCCGAGACGTGTCCCACCCAGGCACGCCCGGGTGCCAGGCCCCGGGACACGTCGGAAATGGCCGTGTCCGGGACGCAGAGGAGGACGATCTCGGCGTCGTCCTCGCCCACGGCGACGCCGCGCTCGCGCAGGCGGGCGGTGAGGGCCGAACCGACGCGGCCCGAGCCGATGACGTTGACTCTTTCGATCACGTTCTAGCTCCAGCTCCGAACCGGATGCCGGGCACGGCGGATTGTACTCGTGCGGCGCGTCGTGAATGCTCCACTCATGCCGGATGTGAAGAGGTCGAGCGTCACCTTGTTGGGAGGCTTCGCGGCCGAGGCCTCCGGTGAGCCCGTCCCCGACTCCGCGTGGCGCCTGCGCAAGGCGCGGGAGCTCGTGAAGCTGCTCGCGCTGGCTGACGGGCACCGACTGCACCGCGAGCAGGCGATGGACGCGCTCTGGCCGGATCGCGACCCGGGCTCGGCGGCGAACAATCTCAACCAGGCCGTCCACGCGGCACGGCGCGCGCTCGGCTCGGAGGCGATCACCCTTCTCGACGGCATGCTGCGGCTCGAGGCGGAGGTCGACGCGGAGCTGTTCGAGCGCGCGGCGTCGGAGGCGCAACGCGAGCGCACGGCCCGGGCTTGCGTCCGCGCGCTCGCCCTCTACAGGGGCGAGCTGCTGCCCGAGAATCGGTACGACGACTGGGCTTCGCTCGAGCGCGAACGGCTCGCAGACCTGCACGCGGAGCTCGAGCAGCTGCTGTCGGATCTGGGCGGCGCCCGGCAAGGCGTGCGGGCGCTCCCGGCCGAGACCTCTACCTTCGTCGGCCGTGACCACGAGCTCGGGGAGCTCGCCGCGCTGCTCGCGCATACGCGGCTGCTGACGCTAACCGGCGTCGGCGGCGTCGGCAAGACGCGGCTCGCACTCGAGCTGGGCCGGCGTCATGAGGACGTGTACGCCAACGGTGGGCTGCTCGTCGAGCTCGACTCGCTCGACGACGGCTCCCTCGTCCCGAGTGCCGTCGCGGAGGCGCTCGACCTGCAGGCCCTACGCGGCGGAGCGATGATCGAGGCCCTGCGCGCCGAGCTCGAGCCGCTCGAGCTGCTACTCGTGCTCGACAACTGCGAGCATCTGATCGGGGCTGCGGCGGCCCTCGTGGATTCCCTGCTCCGCGGTGCGCCGCGTCTCACGGTCCTCGCGACTAGCCGCGAGCCGCTGCGCGTTCCGGGCGAGGTCGTCTTTCGCGTCCCCTCGCTCGGGATCCCGGATCCCGACCGGGAGGAGGAGCCGCGGTCGCTGCTCCGGTACGAGGCCGTGCGCCTGTTCGTCGAGCGCGCCGGAGCCGTCGCGCCGGGCTTCACGCTCGACGGGGAGGCGGCGCCCGCAGTCGCCAGGATCTGCCACCGGCTGGACGGGCTCCCGTTGGCGCTCGAGCTCGCAGCCGCCCGAGTGGACGCCCTCACTCCGGCCGCGCTGGCGGGCCGCCTCGACGACCGCTTCAGACTCCTCCGAGCGAGCAGCCGCACCGCGCCGACGCGCCAGCAGACGCTCCAGGCGACACTCGACTGGAGCCACGAGCTGCTCTCTCCCGAGGAGCAGATCCTGCTGCGGCGGCTCGCGGCCTTCTCGGGGAGCTTCTCGCTGGAGGCGGCCGAGGAGGTCTGC
>Ga0075434_100004156_pt1 | contig 12971 bp, 7 predicted proteins | sample RhiMethybrSRZTD3_FD_75298 | JGI IMG/M metagenome (GOLD analysis project Ga0075434, IMG submission 75298) | Populus rhizosphere microbial communities from Tennessee, USA - Rhizosphere MetaG P. TD hybrid SRZTD3 | ecosystem: Host-associated > Plants > Roots > Rhizosphere > Soil | place: USA... | reverse complement strand
CGATATCGCGCCGCGACCGAAGCCGTCGGGGCAGAACCGCTCGCGGACGTCGATGAGGCCGTCGAGCGCCTGAAGAAGGCGACCACCGCCAAGTTCGACGAGACCGTCGAGGTCTCGATGCGGCTGGGTGTCGATCCGCGCCACGCGGAGCAGCAGGTGCGCGGCACGGTCGTGCTGCCGCACGGCACCGGCAAGAAGGTGCGCGTCCTGGTCCTGACGAAGGGCGACAAGGAGCGCGAGGCGCGCGAAGCGGGCGCCGACTTCGCCGGAGCGGACGAATTCATCAAGAAGCTGAACGAGGGTTGGCTGGACATGGACGTGATCATCGCCACGCCCGACATGATGGGCGAGGTCGGAAAGCTGGGGCGCGTGCTCGGCCCCCGCGGCCTCATGCCCAATCCCCGCAGCGGAACCGTCACGATGGACGTGGCGAAGGCCGTGCGCGAGGTGAAGGCGGGCAAGATCGAATACCGAGTCGACAAGGCGGGCAATCTCCACGCGCCGATCGGCAAGGCGTCCTTCGGCAAGGAGCAGCTGGTCGCAAACGTCCAGGCGTTCCTCCGGGAGGTGATCCGGATGAAGCCCGCGACGGCCAAGGGCCAGTACCTGCGCAGCGTGACGCTCAGTTCCACGATGGGACCGCCGGTCAAGCTCGATCCCGTCGCGATTCAATCGAGCCTGAAGGCGTAGCGCCCAGGCTCAGTCTAGACCCGAGAAACGAGGAACGGAGAGTCCACGTCCATGGCAACCGCGGAAAAAGAACAGACCGTCAGCGAGATCTCGGATCTCATTGCCAAATCGAAGTCGATCTATCTGACCGACTTCCAGGGCATGAACGTCGATCTCGCGACGAAAATGCGACGCAAGCTGCGCGACGCGAAGGTCGAGTATCGCGTCGCCAAGAATACGCTGACCAAACGCGCCCTGAAGGCGCACGGGGTCGAGGGCCTGGACAAGTATCTGCAGGGCCCCACGGGGATCGCGTTCGGCGCGGACGAAGTCGGCGCCGCGAAGATCCTCGCCGATTTTTCCAAAGAGTTCGAAAAGCCGGCTCTCAAGGCGGCGTACGTGTCCGGCCAGTTCTACGGTCCGGACGGAATCAAGGCCTTGGCCCAACTGCCCTCGCGAGAGGTGCTCTTGGGTCAGCTCATCGGTGGTCTTCGCTCCCCCATGCAAGGCTTCGTCGGCGTCCTACAGGGCCCGATGCGCCAGCTGGTCGGAGTGCTCGATGCCATCGGTAAGAAAAAGCAGGGCTAGGCCCGCGCGGGCACCTGGTCGACCGAGGAGGAATCAAAAGTGAGCGCAGCGAAGGAAACACAGGTTCTGGAAATCGTTGAAGGCATGACGATGCTCGAGGTCTCGAGCCTCGTGAAGATGATGGAAGAGAAATTCGGCGTCACGGCAGCGATGCCGATGATGGCCGCGATGCCCGGAGCGGGCGGCGGCGCGGCGGCGGCGGTTGAGGAGAAGACGGAATTCGACGTCATCCTGACCAGCTCCGGCGACAAGAAGATCAACGTGATCAAGGTCGTGCGCGAATTGACGGGCCTGGGCCTCAAGGAGGCGAAGGACCTGGTCGACGGCGCGCCGAAGGCCGTGAAGGAGAAGGTCTCGAAGGAAGAGGCTTCATCGGTCAAGACGAAGTTGGAAGAAGCCGGAGCGGCCGTCGAGATCAAGTAGTCCGCTGAAGTTCATCCGTTCCGACGACGTGCCGGAACCGGGCGTTACCGAAAGGGTGAGATCGACGTGAAAGCGATTCGCGGCAAGGAGCGGCGAAGTTTCAGCAAGATCGACCGGGCGTGGGATCTCCAGATCCCGAACCTGCTCGACGTCCAGCTGGACTCGTTCCGTGGATTCCTGCAGGCCGACGTCGACCCGATGAAGCGCAAGAACGAGGGGCTTCAGGAGGTCTTCAATAGCGTTTTTCCGATCAGCGATCCCCGCGAGTTCTTCTCGCTGGAGTTCGTGCGCTACGACCTCGGCGATCCGAAGTATTCCGTGGAGGAGTGCCAGGAGCGCGACCTGACGTTCAGCGTCCCGCTCAAGGCGACCCTGCGGCTTCGGGTTCGCGAGGAAACGGAAGAGGGACGGAAAGACAAAAGCATCATCGAGCAGGAGGTCTATCTCGGCGAGCTGCCCATCATCACCGACAAGGGCACGTTCATCATCAACGGGGCCGAGCGCGTCATCGTGAGCCAGCTGCACCGCTCGCCGGGCGTCTTCTTCGACGAGACGATCCACCCGAGCGGCAAGAAGCTGTTCACGGCGCGCATCATTCCGTACCGCGGCTCGTGGGTGGAGTTCAGCCTGGACGTGAACGACATCATGTACGTTCACATCGACCGCAAGCGGAAGCTGCCGGTTACGGTGCTCTTGAAGGCGCTGGGCTACGTGTCGGACCGTGAGATCCTCGACCTCTTCTACGAAGTGGAAGAGGAGGAGATCGGCGGCACCCGCTCCAAGAAGGAGCCGGACGCGCTGGGCAAGATCGCGGCCGAGGACGTCGTCGACGAGAAGACCGGCGAGGTGCTCCTCGAATCGAACGAGATCATCACCATGGAGCGCGTGGAGGGGCTCCGCCAGGCGGGCTTCTCGACGGTCAAGGTCTTCGTCATTCCGCACCGCGACGAGGCCGACATCGTTCGGAACACGCTGAAGAAGGACTCCACCAAGACCGAGGAAGAGGCGCTCACGCGCATCTATAACCTCCTTCGGCCGGGCGAGCCCCCGCGGGCGGACACGGCGCGCGACATCTTGAAGAAGCTGTTCTTCAATCCGAAGCGCTACGACCTGGCCAAGGTGGGCCGGTACAAGCTGAACCGCAAGCTGCCGCACGAGGCGCTCTTGGGCGCCAAGGACAAGAAGAAGAAGCTCGGGCTGACCGCGCCGGACGACAACACGACGACGCTCTGTCCCGAGGACTTCCTCGTCATCATCAACTACCTGAAGGCGCTTCGCCTGGGCTCGGAGATCGAGGGCGTGGTCGTCACGACCGACGACATCGATCATCTGGGGAACCGCCGCGTGCGCGCGGTGGGCGAGCTGCTCGCGAACCAGTTCAACGTGGGACTGGCGCGCATGGCGCGCATCATCCGGGAGCGCATGACGCTGCAGGACGCGGACCAGGTCACGCCGTACGACCTGATCAACGCGCGGACGATCTCGGCCGTCATCCAGTCGTTCTTCGGCTCGAGCCAGCTGTCGCAGTTCATGGACCAGACGAACCCGCTCGCCGAGCTGACGCACAAGCGCCGTCTGTCGGCGCTCGGACCGGGAGGGCTGACGCGCGACCGCGCCGGATTCGAGGTGCGGGACGTGCACTACACGCACTACGGCCGCATGTGCCCGATCGAAACGCCGGAAGGGCCGAACATCGGCTTGATCTCGTCTCTCGCGACCTACGCACGCGTGAACGAGCTGGGATTCCTCGAGACGCCGTACCGGCCCGTGAAAAGCGGATCGGTGGACAGCAAGACCGTCCACTTCCTCTCGGCGGACATGGAAGACCGCTACAAGATCGCGCAGGCCAACGCGGAGATGGACGACTCGGGGCGCCTCACCAGCTCGCAGCCGGTTCGCGAGCGGGGCGAGTTCCCGGTGTCCGAGCCGCAGAGCGTTCACTACATGGACATCTCGCCGATCCAGCTGGTGTCTCCGGCGGCGGCGTTGATCCCGTTCCTGGAACACGACGACGCGAACCGCGCGCTCATGGGCTCCAACATGCAGCGCCAGGCCGTGCCGCTCCTCTTCACCGAGGCGCCCCTCGTGGGCACCGGCCTCGAGGGGAAGGTGGCGGAGGACTCGGGTGCCCTGATCCTGGCCCGGCGTCCGGGCGTGGTCGAGTCGGTCAGCGGCGAGACGATCATGGTCCGTTACGACCAGGCGGAAGGAAAGGCGCGCGCGGTCGACTACTCGGAGATGGCGGGCGTCGACGTCTACCGTCTCACCAAGTTCCGCCGCTCCAATCAGGACACGTGCATCAATCAGCGGCCGCTGGTGAACGAGGGCGACCGCGTGAAGAAGGGACAGCTCCTGGCGGACGGCGCGGCCACGCGAAACGGCGAGCTCGCGCTCGGCGCCAACGTGCTGGTCGCCTTCATGCCGTGGGGCGGCTACAACTACGAGGACGCCATCCTGGTCTCCGAGCATCTCATCAAGGACGACCGGTTCACCTCGATCCACATCGAGGAGTTCGAGCTCCAGGTCCGCGACACCAAGCGCGGAGCGGAGGAGATCACCCGGGAGATCCCGAACGTCAGCGAGGAGGCGGTCAAGAACCTCGATGAGGAAGGGATCGTGCGGATCGGCGCCCGCGTCAAGGCGGGCGACATCCTGGTCGGGAAGGTGACGCCCAAGGGCGAAACCGACCTGACGCCCGAAGAGAGGCTCTTACGCGCGATCTTCGGCGAGAAGGCCGGAGACGTGCGGGACGCTTCGCTCAAGGCCCCGCCGGGGATGGAAGGCGTGGTCATCGACACCAAGGTGTTCAGCCGCCGCGAGAAGGACGAGTCGACCAAGAAGCAGGAGAAGAAGAAGATCGACCGTCTCCGCCGGCAGTCCAAGAAGGAGAAGGACCGGATCCTGGAAACCCGCGCGGCGGAAGTCGCCAAGCTCCTGATCGGCGAGTACGTCAACCGCTGGGTCGAAGGGGACGACGAGAAGATGGTCGCCCGCTCCGGGAAGAAGATCGACGAGGAGTTCCTGTCGAAGGCCTCGCTCGACACGATTCCGTACCGGACCTCGATCACCCGCGACGACGGCGTGAACGAGCGCTTCTGGAGCATCATCGAAGGCGCGATGCGGGCCATGGATCGCGGAGAGAAGAACCTCGAGAAGGAAATCGAGAAGGTCACGCGCGGCGACGAGTTGCCGCCGGGCGTGGTCAAGCTCGTGAAGGTCTACGTCGCGAAGAAGCGGAAGCTGTCGGTCGGCGACAAGATGGCGGGGCGTCACGGCAACAAGGGCGTCGTCGCCAAGGTCATGGCCGAAGAGGACCTTCCGTACCTGCCCGACGGAACCCCGGTGGACATGGTGTTGAACCCGCTGGGCGTGCCGTCGCGAATGAACATCGGACAGGTTCTCGAGACGCATTTGGGCTGGGCCGCCCACGAGAACAGCACCACGGTGGCCACGCCGGTTTTCGCCGGCGCGACCGTGGACGAGATCAAGGCGTGCCTTCGGGAGGCGAACCTGCCCGACGACGGCAAGACGGTTCTGTACGACGGGCGCACGGGCGAGCCGTTCGACCAGCGCGTGACGGTGGGCTTCCTCTACATGATGAAGCTCTCGCACTTGGTCGACGACAAGATCCACGCGCGTTCGATCGGGCCCTATTCGCTCGTCACCCAGCAGCCGCTGGGAGGCAAGGCGCAATTCGGCGGTCAGAGGTTTGGAGAAATGGAAGTGTGGGCGCTCGAGGCGTACGGAGCGGCCTATACCCTTCAGGAGCTCCTGACGGTGAAGTCGGACGACGTGATGGGCCGGTCGCGCATCTACGAGGCGATCGTCAAGGGCGAGAATCCGCCCGCGCCTTCCACGCCCGAGTCCTTCAACGTGTTGGTCAAGGAACTTCAAAGCCTCTGCCTGGACGTGCAGCTCCGGGACGAGCCTTAAGCCGAGGAGGCAAGAGACCATGCAGGAACTGTTCGGAATCAAGTCCCCTCTCGCGACCGAGCGCCAGCGCTTCTCGCTGACGCGCCCGGACGATCGGGAGCTGATGCGGCGTCGGGTGTCGTTCAATTCGATTCGCATCATGCTCGCCTCCCCGGAGACGATCCGGGGCTGGTCGCACGGCGAAGTGACCAAGCCGGAGACGATCAACTACCGGTCGTTCAAGCCGGAGCGGGACGGGCTCTTCTGCGAAAAGATCTTCGGTCCGGTCAAGGACTGGGAATGTAATTGCGGCAAGTACAAGCGCATCCGCTATCGCGGCGTCATCTGCGATCGCTGCGGCGTCGAGGTGACGCAGGCCAAGGTGAGGCGCGAGCGTCTGGCGCACATCAACCTGGCGGTCCCGGTGTCGCACATCTGGTTCTTCAAGGCGGTGCCGAGCCGCATCGGCCACCTGCTCGACATGTCGATCCGCGACCTGGAGCGCGTGCTCTATTACGAATCGTTCGTCGTCATCGATCCCGGCACGAGCGGCCTGAAGAAGAAGCAGCTCATCTCCGAGGACGAGTACTACGAGCTGACGCAAGACGAGACGGTCACGCTGACCGCGAAGATGGGCGCCGAGGCGATCCGGGACCTTCTCCAAGAGATGGACCTGGACGAGCTGTCGGCGGAGCTCCGCGCGCTCGCGAAGATCGAGAATTCGGTGCAGCGGAAGAAGGAGACGCTGAAGCGCCTCCGTATCGTCGAGGCGTTCCGCCAGAGCGGGAACCGCCCCGAGTGGATGATCCTGAGCGTGGTGCCGGTTCTACCGCCGGACCTTCGGCCTCTGGTTCCGCTCGAAGGCGGCCGGTTCGCGACGTCGGACCTGAACGATCTCTACCGCCGCGTCATCAACCGGAACAACCGGCTCAAGAAGCTGATCGACATCCGGGCGCCGGAGGTCATCCTCCGGAACGAGAAGCGCATGCTGCAGGAGGCGGTCGACGCCCTGTTCGACAACGGCCGCCGGAGCCGCGCGGTCCGCGGCCAGGGGAACCGTCCGCTCAAGTCGTTGAGCGACATGCTCAAGGGCAAGCAGGGACGCTTCCGTCAGAACCTGCTCGGCAAGCGCGTCGACTATTCGGGCCGCTCGGTCATCGTGGTCGGCCCCGAGCTGAAGCTACACCAGTGCGGGCTGCCGAAGAACATGGCCCTCGAGCTCTTCAAGCCGTTCATCATCCGGAAGCTCGAGGACAAGGGCTTCGTCCAGACGGTGAAGAGCGCCAAGCGGCTGGTCGAGCGGGAGCGTCCCGAGGTGTGGGACATCCTGGGCGACATCATCAAGGGACACCCCGTGCTCCTGAACCGCGCGCCGACGCTGCACCGGCTCGGCATCCAGGCCTTCGAGCCCGTCCTGGTCGAGGGGAAGGCGATCCGCATCCATCCGATGGTGTGCGGTGCCTTCAACGCCGACTTCGACGGCGATCAGATGGCGGTGCACGTGCCGCTGTCCTTCGAGGCGCAGATCGAGACGCGGATGCTGATGCTCTCGACCAACAACATCCTCCTGCCGTCGAACGGACGGCCGGTCGCCACGCCCAGCCAGGACATCGTGCTCGGCTGTAACTACCTGACGAAGGCGCGGCCCCTGGGCAAGGGCATGAAGCCGAAGTACTACTCCAGCATGGACGAGGTGCGCGCGGCGTGGGATCACCGCCAGGCGAAGCTCCACGATCCGATCATGGTGCGGATCGACGGCGAGATGGTCCAGACGACCATCGGACGCGTCCTCTTCAACGAGGTCCTCGTCCCGTGGGGCATCAAGTACAACAACGACGAAATGGACAAGAAGGCGCTCGAGTTGCTGGTCGGCGATTGTCACCGGACGCTCGGCGACAAGACGACGGCCATCATCCTCGACTCGCTGAAGACGCTGGGCTTCCAGTACGCGACCCAGGCGGGCATCACGGTCGGCATCGACGACATCATGATTCCGCCGCGGAAGCAGGAGATCATCGACCGGGCGCAGGTGGACGTCGCGCACGTCAACAAGCAGTACCAGCAGCGCGTGATCACGGACGGCGAGCGCTACAACCAGGTCATCAACACCTGGACGCTCGTGACGACCGAGGTCGAGGAGGAGACGTTCCGCGGGTTGGCGAAGGACCGCGACGGCTTCAACCCCATCTTCATGATGGCGCACTCGGGCTCCCGAGGCACGAAGGAGCAGATCCGCCAGCTCGCCGGTATGCGCGGGCTCATGGCCAAGCCCCAGAAGAAGATCACGGGCGGTCTGGGCGAGATCATCGAGTCGCCGGTCATTCATAACTTCAAGGAAGGCCTCACCGTTCTCGAGTACTTCGTCTCGACGCACGGCGCGCGCAAGGGCCTCGCGGACACGGCGCTCAAGACCGCCGACGCGGGCTACCTGACGCGGCGGCTCGTGGACGTGGCCCAGGACGTCATCATCAACATCGAGGATTGCGGCACCGTCAGCGGCATCGAGGTCGGCGCCCTGAAGGAAGGCGAAGAAATCATCCAGCCCCTGGGCGACCGGGTGCTGGGACGCGTAGTCGTGGAGGACGTCGTCGATCCGAACACCGGCGACGTTCTGGTGCGCGGCGGCGAGGAGATCACCGAGTCGGTCGCGGAAGCCATCGAGGAGAGCGGCCGGATCGAGAAGGTCTTCATCCGCTCGGTGCTCAAGTGCGAGGCGCCGCGCGGCATCTGCGGCAAGTGCTACGGACGGAATCTCGCGAACGGCCGCATGGTCGAGATCGGCGAGGCCTGCGGCGTCATCGCGGCGCAGTCGATCGGCGAGCCCGGCACGCAGCTCACGCTCCGGACCTTCCACATCGGCGGCGTGGCCGGCCGCATCGTCGAGCAGTCGAAGATCAAGGCCAAGGTCAACGCCAAGATCGTCTTCCGCGATCTGGAGACGGTCGAGCGGTCGAACGGGTCGCTGGTCGTGGTCGGCCACAAGGGCCAGATCGAGCTTCACGGCCCGGACGGCAAGGCCAAGCACCGCTACTCACCGCCCTACGGCGCCACGATCCACGTGCGCGACGGGCAGGCGGCCAACGCGGGCGAGGACCTCTTCGAGTGGGACACGTTCAACACGCCGATCTTGACGGAGAAGGCGGGAACGGTCCGGTTCGTGGACATCAAGGAAAAGGTCACCGTGCGGGACGAGGTCGACGAGAACACCGGCCTTCGCCTCATGGTCATCATCGACGACCGCGAGAAGGTGCTCCATCCGCACGTCGACATCGTGGGTTCGGGCGGGCGCCGCGTGGCGTCCTATCCGCTGCCGACGGGCGCGCGCCTCTTGGTGCGCGACGGGCAGGAGGTCACGGCGGGCGAGGCCATGGTCAAGATTCGCCGCGAGATCTCGAAGACCCGCGACATCACGGGCGGTCTGCCGCGCGTCTCGGAACTCTTCGAGGCGCGGAAGCCCAAGGACGCCTCGACGGTCGCGGAGATCGACGGCCGCGTGGAGTTCGGCGGCGTCAGCCGAGGCATGAAGAAGCTCCAGGTCGTCGGCGACAACGGCGAGACCCGCGAGTACCTGATTCCGCAGGGCAAGCACCTGCACGTGCAGGAGGGGGACACCGTCCGGGCGGGCGACCGTCTGACCGAGGGTCCCGTGAACCCGCACGACACGCTCAAGATCAAGGGAATCCAGGCGGTACAGGAATACCTGGTCAACGAGATCCAGGAGGTCTACCGACTCCAGGGCGTGCGGATCGACGACAAGCACATCGAGGTCATCGTCCGGCAGATGCTACTCAAGGTCAGGATTGAGGATCCGGGCGATACGACCTTCTTGGAAGGCGAGCAGGTGGACAAGAACCAGCTCAAGTCCGAGCAGGCGCGGGTGGAGGCCGAGGGCGGCCAGCCGGCCACGTATCAGCCGCTATTGCTGGGGATTACGAAGGCGTCGCTCTCCACGCCGAGCTTCATCTCGTCGGCGTCGTTCCAGGAGACGACCCGGGTCCTGACCGAGGCGTCGGTGCTCGGTATGACCGATCACCTGCGTGGGTTGAAGGAAAACGTGATCATCGGGCACCTGATCCCCGCGGGGACCGGAATGGCCCGTTACAAGAACATCGAAGTCGTTGCAGTTGATGACGATGAGGTCGAGAAGCCGGCCTCCGTCGAGGACGAGGCAAAAAGTGCTTGACCGGGCTCGACCATCCTACATAGAATGTGCGTTCTTTGCGCCCGGAACCAATTGTAACGGAGAAATTTAGGTGCCAACGCTGAACCAACTTGTGCGGCGCGGTCGCAAGCGCCAATTGTCGAAGACGGCGTCGCCCGCTTTGAAGGGGGCGCCGCAGAAACGGGGCGTCTGTACGCGCGTCTACACCTCGACGCCGAAGAAGCCGAACTCGGCGCTTCGGAAGGTCGCGCGCGTTCGTCTGACGAACGGGATGGAAGTGACCTGTTACATCCCGGGCGAGGGGCACAACCTGCAGGAACACTCGATCGTGCTCATTCGCGGCGGCCGCGTGAAGGATCTGCCGGGCGTTCGCTATCACGTCGTTCGCGGCACGCTGGACGCCTCGGGCGTCGACGGCCGGACGCAGAGCCGGTCCAAGTACGGCACCAAGCGGAAGAAGGGGGCGGCCTAACCGATGCGTCGCGCCGCGAAGATTCACAAGTTCGAGGTCAAGCCGGACGCCAAGTACAACAACGTCCTCGTCACGCGCTTCATCAACAGCCTCATGAGCGCGGGCAAGAAGAGCACGGCCGAGCGGATCTTCTACGGCGCGATGGACGCGATCGAGAAGAAGACCGGCCAGGACGGACTGACGATTCTCAAGTCGGCGCTCACCAACGTGAAGCCGATTCTGGAAGTGAAGTCCCGCCGCGTCGGCGGGGCGACGTACCAGGTGCCCGTGGAGGTTCGGCAGGATCGCCGCACCGCCCTGGCCCTGCGCTGGATCATTTCATATGCCCGGAGCCGCCCTGACCACACGATGGCCGAGCGGCTCGCCGCGGAAGTCGTCGCCGCCTCGAAGAACGAGGGCGGGGCGGTCAAGAAGCGGGAAGACACGCACAAGATGGCGGAGGCCAACAAGGCGTTCGCTCATTACCGCTGGTAATACTGGCGTAAGGGAAGGCAAGGCAGTGCCCAGGCTGTACGATCTTTCTCATATGCGAAACATCGGCATCATGGCCCACATCGATGCCGGTAAGACGACGCTCACCGAGCGCATCCTCTATTACACGGGGAAGGTGCATCGGATGGGCGAGGTCCATGACGGCGCCGCCACCATGGACTGGATGGAGCAGGAGCGGGAGCGGGGGATCACCATCACCTCCGCCGCCACCACCTGTCTCTGGCACGACCACCAGATCAACATCATCGACACGCCCGGCCACGTCGACTTCACCGTCGAGGTGGAACGTTCGCTTCGCGTGCTGGACGGCGCGGTGGCGGTCTTTTGCGGCGTCGGTGGCGTCGAACCCCAGTCGGAAACCGTCTGGCGTCAGGCGGACAAGTACAACGTGCCGCGCATCGCGTTCGTCAACAAGCTCGACCGCGTCGGCGCGGACTTCCATTTCGTGGTGAACATGATGCGGGAGCGCCTCGGCGCCACCGCGGTGCCCCTCCAGTTCCCGATTCACGTCGGCGAGGTCTACACGGGGATGATCGACCTGATCGAGATGAAGGCGATCACCTACGACTCGGAGGAGCTGGGCGCCACCTATACCGAGGGTGAGATCCCGCGCGACCTGGCCAAGAAGGCGGCCGAGGCGCGGCATCACATGCTCGAGGCCGTCGCCGAGTGCGACGACGAGCTGTTGCACGACTACCTGGAAGGGAAGGACCCCACGGCGGAGCAGATCCGCCGCGCCGTGCGCAAGGGCGTCCTCGCCGGAAAGGTCGTGCCCGTGCTGGGCGGCACCGCGTTCAAGAACAAGGGTGTGCAGAAGCTTCTCGACGCCGTGGTCGCGTACCTGCCGGCCCCGAGCGACATGCCGCCGGTCCAGGGGACGAACCCCCGGACGCTGGAGCACGAGGAGCGGAAGGTCTCGGACGACGAGCCCTTCGCCGCGATCGCGTTCAAGATCATGACGGACCCGTACGTGGGCAAGCTGACCTTCTTCCGCGTCTACTCCGGAAAGATCAAGGCCGGCTCCCACATCTACAACGCCAACAAGGAGTCGGGCGAACGGTTGGGACGCGTGGTCGAGATGCACGCGAACAAGCGCGAGGAGCGGGAAGAGATCTATTGCGGCGAGATCGCCGCGGCCGTCGGGCTGAAGCACGTACACACCGGCGACACGCTGTGCGACAAGGAAAAGCCGATCGTGCTCGAGTCGATGCACTTCCCCGAGCCGGTCATCCAGGTCGCCATCGAGCCGAAGACCAAGTCCGACGAGGAGCGCATGGCCACTGCGCTGGCGAAGTTGTCGGACGAGGATCCCACGTTCCGCGTCAAGACCGACGAGGACTCGGGACAGACGCTGATCTCGGGCATGGGCGAGCTGCACCTGGAAATTCTCGTCGACCGCATGGTCCGCGAGTTCAACGTCCAGGCGAACATCGGCAAGCCGCAGGTCGCGTACAAGGAGACGGTGTCGCGGAAGATCGAGCAGCGGACGCGGTTCGCGCGCCAGACCGGCGGGCGCGGCCAGTTCGCCGACGTGACGATCATCCTCGAGCCGGTTCCTCCGGGCACCGGGTTCGTGTGGGAAAACGAGATCAAGGGCGGCGCCATTCCGCGGGAGTACATCCCGTCGGTGGAGCGCGGCATCATCGAAGCGATGGAAAACGGAATCATGGCGGGATACCCCGTCGTGGACGTCAAGGTGACGCTCGAGGACGGGCAGTACCACGACGTCGACTCGTCGGAAATGGCGTTCAAGATCTGCGGCTCGATGGCGTTCAAGGAGGCGGCCCAGCGGGCCCATCCCAAGCTGCTCGAGCCGATCATGGACGTGGAAGTGGTGGTGCCCGAGGAGTACATGGGCGACGTGATCGGGGACCTGAGCAGCCGGCGCGGCCGCATCGGCGGCATGTTCCAGCGCTCGGACGCGCGCGTCGTCGCGGCATCGGTGCCGCTCTCGGAGATGTTCGGCTATTCGACGCGCCTTCGGTCGATCACGCAGGGCCGGGCCGTTTATTCCATGCAGTTCTCACGTTACGAAGAGATGCCTACGTCGATGGCCGATCTGGTCATCGCGAAGGTGAAGGGCAGCTGAACCCCGCCTAGGACGCTCGTCCGGGCAATCGGAGGATAGGCAGGATGGCGAAGCAGAAGTACGAGCGGACGAAGCCACACGTGAACGTGGGAACGATCGGTCACGTGGATCACGGGAAGACGACGTTGACGGCGGCGATCACGATGGTGTTGGCGCAGAAGAAT
>Ga0075434_100004153_pt1 | contig 12972 bp, 7 predicted proteins | sample RhiMethybrSRZTD3_FD_75298 | JGI IMG/M metagenome (GOLD analysis project Ga0075434, IMG submission 75298) | Populus rhizosphere microbial communities from Tennessee, USA - Rhizosphere MetaG P. TD hybrid SRZTD3 | ecosystem: Host-associated > Plants > Roots > Rhizosphere > Soil | place: USA... | reverse complement strand
TGTCGGGTCCTACGTAGTTCTTGTTCGGCTTGTAAGTCAGGATCGTCCCTGCCCCATTCAACGTCAACGTGCCGTTCGCCGGCTGCCGCGTCACGGTCAGCCGTCGCGCCAGAAACGCCGTCGGGCTGTCGTCGTCCGTGTCGTTGCCAAGCAAGCTCGCGATCGCGATCGGCAGCGTCGACTTGTTGTCGACCGTGAATGGTCCGTCTGGGCCCGCTTGTGGTTTGTCGTTGATGGTGGTGAGCGGTGCGGATGGACGAGACCACTCACTGTTGCCGTCGGAGGCGATCCCGCGCACGCGATACACGTACTGCAAACCGTTGAATGCGCCGTCGGCGAGCTCGGTGGTATCGATGAAGATGTTCGTCGTCGCGTTCGGTCCAGCCGAGACATAACTGCTGTCCGACGCTCCCGCCCTCTTGCGCTGCACCTCGTAGGAACTGAAGCTCCCGAACGGCGGTGACTGGAAGGACACCAGAACGCGGTGATAGAGCGGCGTGGATGGTGCCGCCGTCGAGCAGCTGTTGTTCGCCTGGATCACGCATGCCGTCACCTGATACGGGCGGCTCTTGCCCATTTCATTCGCGTGCGCGAAGCTCAATTCCGGCGAGCCTCCCATTTCCGCACTCAAGCCGCCCATCTCGGCAGAGAGGCCACCCATCTCGGCGGAGAGGCCACCCATCTCGGCGCTGAGGCCGCCCATTTCCGCGCTGAGGCCGCCGAGTTGCGGGAACATCGCGGCCAGACCGCCCATCTCCGCACTGAGGCCGCCCATTTCAGCCGACAGTCCGTTCAGCGCGGCAGTCACATTCCACAGTTGATAGAGGCCACCCATTTCAGCAGTGAGGCCCCCCATTTCCGCGCTCAAGCCTTGCAACGTCGGGGAGATTCCCCCCATCTCGGCGGCGATCCCGCCCATCTCGGCGGAGAGGCCACCCAGTTCGAGGCCGATGCGCTCGGATGATCCGGGAATAATCCCCGCCACCGCCGCATTCACCTGATTCAGGCGAAGGCTGCCCCAGTCGTCAAACCCGCCGAGGACATGAGGCGCACCGGTCACGGTGTTGTCGAAGTTCGCATCCTGTCCCGACAACGAGTTGTTCTGTACCTTGTCGCCATTCCAATCGATGAATGCCGTTGGTCCAGTGGTGCTCGTGGTGTGTACACGAGCCATCAACGTGGCGGGCGCCGGATTGAAGGTCGTGCCGTTGCAGAAGCGGGTCGCGGCGGTGACGCCAAGTTCACCCGCGAGCGTGCTCGTCGCCGGAGCAAACCATGCTGGTTGATACAACGGAGTCGGAGAGAGGAAGCCATCCGCGACGAAGCCGGTCTCGGCTCCACCGGCGTACGCGTTCGACGAGTAATCGATGTGTATCTCGTCCAGGTCGTTGAACAAGCCATGCACCTGGAACAAATAGCTCATCGACGTGAGGTAGTAGGGTTTGCAGTTCGGCTCGATGTACGTCGCGATGCCCAATCCCTTGTTGCCGAAAGTCGGGGAGCCTCCTCCGTGCCACAGCTCGAGGTTGTGTCCGAGCTCGTGGAACGTGGTGCCGGCTCTCGTGAATGGTCTGCCAACGAATTCTTCCCACAGCCCCAGCGTCACCAGCAGCGTGCCCCCAGGCAAATCGGCGATGCCGGACGCACTGGTCGGCACGTGGTACTGCAGCGGCTGGAATTGGGGGTTGGGCGTCGAGCACGCCGTTCCGTTGTTCAAATCGTACGCAGCGGGATCGCCGTGAACCAGACACGGGAGCGACCTCGGCGTCCCACGCGCATGTGCGTACATCAGGTAATGGAACAGACCCGTCCGGCCGGGATCGAACCGGCGGCGATGTGTCCCCGCTTCCCAATTGAAGTACGCGGGATTGGTGGGATCCAGCGAGATCTCCTGGCCGGCGTCACCGACTGGCCAGTCTCTGAGGAGCTGCACACCAATCTTCCAGCTCACCGTTCCTGGATACGCAGGGAACTGACATCCGGGCGTCGTCTCCGCGCACGCCGTTTCCTTGACGGTCTCGCCGCCTCTCGCCAGTGAAGACACGTTGTTTCCGACGCCGTTTCCGACGAGGTACTGGTTGGCATCAGGAGAGGCATAGTCGTCGGTCCAGTCCGTGTGATGGACGACGCCGAGATTGTGATACGCCGTGACGTTCCCGACGTCGAAGTGGACCCGGATGCCGTGATCGCTGTACGCCTTGCCGATCATCTTGAGCGCATCGGGCGTCGGCATATGCGTGTGATCGCTCGTGGTCGTCTTCGTGTTCTCGAAGGTACTGTACGGGGCCGTTGCAGATCCGTACGACGTCCCCGATGGAGCCCACATCGCATTCACTTCGATGAACACGTCCTTCTGATCGGAGCCTGCACCCATGGCCTTGAGGTTGGGCAGCTGGGTGTTGTCCGGATCCTTTAGCCCGCCGCTGACGTCTTCGAGGCCATCGGGCAGGCCGTCGTGATCGAAGTCTTCGACCGCAGTGCTGAACACCACCGCCCCCCACGTGAGGCAGTCGTAGCCGCCACCGCCCGAGTGGTCGACTGTGGTCGTCGCCGTTTCACCGTAGCCCCCGGCAGAATTGTTGCCGGGAGTCATCGACAGGTTCGAGTAGGTCAATGTCGACCACGCCCGTTCCGATGAACTGACCCCAAGAATCGGATTGGCCGGCGAGATTTGAGAAGACGTCCCATCGTTGAAGAAGATGCGTTCGTTGTTGTTCGGCTGCCCGCTCGCGATCACATGCGTGATCTTCGCGGATGGCGTCGTCGCCGATCGGTAGAAGCCTCGCAGCGTCTGCGTCATCGCATCCGTCAACGCGGGCGCGACGTGCGTGCCTTCGTAGAGAACCACCTTCCGCAGCACGGTCTCGGCCGGATCTCGATACACGAGAACGAGCGTGGCCCCCGCGCTCTCCGGAAGCTGATTGCCGTTTCGAGTCGGCAAGCTGACCGTGTGCAGGGGCTGCGCATTGGTCGTCAAATCGTCGTCGTTGACCAGAAGCTTGCCCGTCGGCTTGTCGTTACTGTCCAACCGCATCGGCAGGAAGCGGAGCACGTCCGCCCGATAGTGCCACATGGTGACCGGCTGTCCGGAGGTCCAGCAGGTCGCGACGTTGCCGGTAAGATCCTGATGACTCTTCTTGACGGCGACGATGCTGTCGAGATCGAGCTCTTCGCCGCGAAACTTGGCGCGGGCCTGCGTCGGCGTCGCGGTGAAGGTGATCGTCTCCCAATACAAGTACGCTGCGACGATATCGGCATCCTGCGGGACACCGCTGATGTGAATCGTGCCGGTCGACAACCCTTCCGCGTCGATCGGATTGGTGTCTTCATGCAGATCGACTCCACTGGCCACGTAGTCACCTGTCACTAGGAACCCGCCGGCGTACGAAAGCGGGTCCAGCGTGTCGGCACGACCTCCCATCTGCGCGAACAGCAGTGCGAACGCGATTGAAAGACCAAGCGTTGCCGTCGCTCGACTCGAGCGAGGAGCCAGCGTCGCGGCGTTTCGAACATGCGTGGAAACGAGTGACATCGAGGGAAACATGGAGTCAACCTATCTGCGTCGCGGTTCGAGGAGCTCCGCGGAAAAATGGTTCGTTTTCAAATGAGGCAACGTCCGCGCGCGCTGAATCGAACAGCTCAGGTGGATCTTTTCATTTCGTTTAGCAAAGGAGCAAGGAAAGAACGCGAGGGTGTCGAGAGTGTAGCAGCTGACAAATCCCACGGCTGGAAGATAAGTGACCCGACAGACCTGCTCGCGGTCAGCGTCCAACATCAACGCACGTCCTGTTGCCGCTCGATTACGGCCTGAATGGTGAAATGTTTCGTGATGACGGGTGAGGATCCGATGAGGAAGATCGGCCCGGCAACAGGCCTGTTTTCTCGACAGAAGCGAGCAGCAGCTCGAGAGGCACACCTCATTAGGGGATGCGGTCTCACCCCCCGAGATCGGCGACAATCTGACAGAGTGGTTCGGATTCCCATGACCGGACGGGTGCTGGCGCTGACGGGGTGTGCCTGGCTCGCGTGCGCGACGATAGTCCCATCCGCGGCCGTAGACCAAGCCGGCGCAGCGGGGCCGTCGACTGACAGCGCGCCGTATCGCGCCATCGTCGATCAGTACTGTGTCACCTGCCACAATGCGCGGCTCAAGACCGGCGACCTCGTGCTCGAAAAGCTCGACATGTCGCATGTCGACGGCGACGCCGCGATCTGGGAAAAGGTGGTCCGAAAGCTGCGGGCCGGCGTCATGCCGCCGCAAGGGGCTCGGCATCCAGACGAGGCGACGACGCATGGCCTCATCGCCTGGCTCGAAACCCAGCTTGATCGCGCCGCCGAGGCACATCCGAATCCAGGGCGTCCGCTGCTCCATCGACTCAATCGCGCCGAATACAAGAACGCCGTTCGCGATCTCCTCGCCCTCGACGTCGATGTGACCACACTGCTGCCGCCGGATGATTCCGCGTACGGGTTCGACAACATCTCCGACGTGCTGGGTGTGTCACCGTCGCTGCAGGAGCGCTACCTCGCCGCGGCGGGTCGCATCAGCCGTCTGGCCGTGGGCGATCCGACGATGCGGCCAGGTAGTGATACCTACCGCGTGCCGCAGGATCTCTCGCAGAACCAGCACATCGAGGGCCTTCCGCTCGGTACGGTCGGTGGTCTTCGCGTGCGCCACACCTTCCCGCTCGACGCGCAGTACGAATTCCAGACCAAGCTGTATCGAACGAACCTGAACATCGTCCGCGGCCTGCAATATCCCACTGACTTCGAGATCACGATCGATGGACGCGAGATTCATCGCGTGACGATCGGCGGGAACGCCGACCTCGCGTCGATGTACGACAAGCCGACCGACACCGGCGACGCGGTGGAATTGCGCATGCGCGTGCGCGTGCCGGTGACCGCGGGTCCGCACGATGTGACCGCCGCGTTCATTGGCAACGCTCCGCTCAAGGACACGGTGCGCCTGCAGCCGTTCATCCGCAGCTCCGCCGACAACTTCGATTGGGCCGGCTGGCCGCACATCCAGACGTTCACGGTCACCGGACCCTACGATGCGAAAGGTCCGGGCGATACGCCAAGCCGGCGCGCAATCTTCGAGTGCATGCCGACCAAAGCCAGCGCGGAGAAACCGTGTGCGACGAAGATCCTCACCCGTCTCGCGCGCCGCGCCTATCGCCAGCCAGTGACGAAAGCGCAGCTCGAGCCGATCCTTCAGATGTACGACGAGGGTCGGAAACAAGGCTCCTTCGATCGGGGCATCCAACGCGGGCTGGAGCGCATCCTCGCCAGTCCGCTCTTCGCGTTCCGCGTCGAGCGCGATCCCGAGGGTGCCGCCGCTGGATCTGCATCTCGCGTCTCCGATCTCGAGCTCGCGTCGCGGCTCTCCTTCTTCTTGTGGAGCAGCATTCCCGACGAGGAACTGCTGGATCTCGCGACGCGCAAGAAGCTGAGCGACCCGGCGACATTCGACCCGCAGGTGCGCCGTATGTTGGCCGACGAGCGATCGAGCGCGCTGACGACGAACTTCGCCGGCCAGTGGCTGCATCTGCGCAATGTTCGTTCGGTGCAGCCCAACTCCGATGAGTTCCCGGACTTCGACGACAACTTGCGCCAGGCCTTCCGGCGCGAAACCGAGCTCCTGTTCGACAGCCTGATCCGCGAAGACCGCAGCGTCCTCGATCTGTTGCGCGCCGACTACACGTTCGTGAACGAACGGCTGGCGCGGCACTACGGGATTTCCGGTGTGTACGGCAGCCGCTTCCGCCGCGTCGCGGTGACGGAGGATGCCCGCAAAGGCCTGCTCGGACATGGCAGCGTGCTGTCGGTGACCTCGCACGCCGAGCGCACCTCGCCCGTGTTGCGCGGCAAGTGGGTGCTCGAGAACCTGCTCGGCCTGCCGGTTCCGCCGCCGCCGCCCGATGTGAATCAGAACCTGCCGGCCGCCGACGCCGAGAAGCCGCAGACGCTGCGCGAGCAGATGGCGATCCATCGCGCGAACCCGACCTGCGCCACGTGCCACAAAGTCATGGATCCCGTCGGCTTTGCCATGGAGAATTTCGACGTCGTCGGCGCGTGGCGCACGCGCGAACCGGGTGGGCCGATCGACGCGTCGGGCCAGCTGGCCGACGGACGCCAGATCGACGGCGTCGTGACGCTGCGCAATGCGATCCTCGAGCGCCCCGACATCTTCGTGACGACGATGACGGAGAAGATGATGACCTATGCGCTCGGCCGCGGCGTCGACGCGTCGGACATGCCGGCAGTGCGGCGCGTGGTTCGCGACGGCGCAAAACAGAATTATCGGTTCTCGTCGATCGTGATGGGGATCGTGAAGAGCGCGCCGTTCCAAATGCGCGCGGCGATCGGGAGCCAGGATTCGGGAACGCGGTAGTGGAGTCGACCAGATGGCCTTTCTGACCAAGAAACATCTCACGCGAAGAACGCTGCTGCGAGGCATGGGTGTTGCCGTATCGCTGCCGCTGCTCGACGCGATGTTTCCGGCATTCACGGCGCTCGCCAAGGCACAAGCCAAGCCGCGCACCCGCTTCGGCTCCATCTACATCGCCAATGGCGCGATCATGGAACAGTGGATCCCGACCGCGGTGGGCAAGGGATTCGACTTCAAGCCGATCCTCGCGCCCATCGAGCCGTTCAAGGATCAGATCGTCGTCGTCACCAACCTCACGCGCTCACATCCGGGCAGTCAGGTGGGCGATCACGCGGTGAGCGCCGCGGGCTACCTCACCGGTGTGTGGCCAAAGCGTACTGAAGCCGAAGACGTCCTCGCGAACACGTCGGTCGATCAAGTGGTGGCGCAGCAGATCGGCCAGGAGACGCCGTTCCCGTCGCTCGAGGTCGCGACCGAAGACTTCACCGGTTACGTCGGCGCCTGCTCGCCGGGGTTCAATTGCGTCTATCTCAACACAGTGTGCTGGAGTTCTCCGTCCACGCCGCTGCCGATGGACATCAATCCTCGGGTCGTCTTCGAGCGCATGTTCGGTCAGGGCGGCAGTCCCGCGCAGCGCGCCGCGCGCATTCGCGAGGAGCGCAGCATGCTCGATTCGGTGACCACCGAGGCGAAGCAGTTGCAGCGGACGCTGGGCACCAAGGATCGGCAGCGGGTCACCGAGTACCTCGACAACCTGCGCGAAATCGAGCGCCGGATCCAGCAGACGGAAGCGCACAACCGCACCGATGTGACGCTGGACGTTCCGATCGGCGTGCCAGACTCGTTCGAAGAGCACGTCGGTCTGATGTACGACCTGCTCGCGGTCGCCTATCAGGCAGACATCACGCGCGTGTTCACGTTCATGCTCACGCGCGAGCTCAGTCAGCGGACGTACCAGAACATCGGCGTCACCGAGCAGCATCACTCGGTCTCGCACCACGGCAACGATCCGCAGAAGATCGCGCAGAACGTCAAGGTGAACACGTATCACATGCGGCTGTTCGCGAAGTTCCTCGAGAAGCTGCGCGCGACGCCCGACGGCGACGGATCGGTGCTCGACCACTCGCTGATCTTCTATGGCGGCGGGATGGGCAACCCCAACGGGCATGCGAGCGATCCGCTTCCAGTGGTCGCGGTCGGCGGCGGTGTGGGCAAGGGCCATCGTCACATCGAGCTCAAGAAGCAGACGCCGGTCGGCAATCTGTGGCTCGCGGTATCGAATCACTTCGGCAGCAAGATTGAGACGTTCGGCGACAGCAACGGTCGCGTCGAGGATTTCTTCGGGTGAGAACGCTGCTCGCCGCCTCGGCGTCTCTGTGCATCGCCGTGTTGGCGTTGTCGATCGAGGCCGCCTCATCGTCGCGTCTCTCTGACGCGATTCAGAGCGGTAACAAGGAAGCCGTCCGCGCCCTGTTGAAGGATCCTGCGGCGGTGAAGGCGGTCGACGGCGACGGCACGACGCCGCTGCATTGGGCGGTTCGCGGCGACGACTTCGAAATCTCGCAACTGCTCCTCAAAGCTGGCGCGTCGGCAACGGCAGCCAATCGCTATGGCGTGACGCCGCTGTCGTTGGCGGCCATGAACGGCAACGCGAGGATCATCGCGCTGCTGCTCGCGTCGGGCGCCGATCCCAACACGATCGTCTCGAGCGGCCAGACGGTGCTGATGTTTGCTTCGCGAACCGCGAGCGTCGACGGCGTGCGTGCGCTCATCGACAAGGGCGCCAATGTGAACGCACGCGAGTCGCAGCTGGGCGAGACGGCGCTGATGTGGGCCGCATCCGAGAACCAGGCCGCCGTGGTCAGGCTGCTGATCGAGAAAGGCGCCGACGTCCACGCGCGTTCATCGACGATCGCGTTCCCCAAGGATCGCTTCGGGCTCGAAGGCGTGCTCACGATTCTGCCGCACGGAAACTGGACGCCGCTGATGTACGCCGGCCGCGATGGCGGCGTCGATGCCGTTCCGCTGCTCGTGAAAGCCGGCGCCGATGTCAACGCCGCGGATCCGGATGGGACCACGCCGTTGATGCTCGCGATCATGAACTCGCACTACGACGCTGCGAACGCGCTGCTCGACAACGGCGCCGACCCCAACACGTCTGACAAAGCGGGCATGGCGGCGCTCTACGCGGCCGTCGACATGAGCTCGCTCGGCGAGGTCTACGGGCTGCCGCCGCGCAAGGTGAAAGACAAGCTCTCGCCGACCGATCTCATGTCGCGTCTGATCGCGAAAGGCGCCGTCGTCGATGCGAAGCTCAAGATGCCGACGCTTCAACGCAATCACACGCCAGGCGAACCGCTGCTCGGCACGGGGACGACGCCGCTGATGCGGGCGGCGAGGAACGGCGACTATGAGGCGGTGAAGATTCTGCTCGATGCCGGCGCCGATGCGACCATCAAGCAGCCACGAGGGACCAACGCGTTGATGATGGCGTGCGGTGTCGGACGCGGGCTCGGCGTATTCGCCAAAGACGTCGGCACCGAGTCCGATCTGCGCAAGGTCGCCGAGCTCCTCATCGCGAAAGGCGTCGACGTGAACCTGGCCAACGACGATGGCCTGACCGCCGTGCACATTGCGGCACAGGCGGGGCTCGACTCGGTGGTCAGCCTGCTCGCGCAGCACGGCGCGAAGCTCGACGTGAAGGACAAGCGCGGACGCACCCCGATCGACATGGCGATGGGCGTCGGCGGTCGAGGCCGCGCGGGTGGACCGCCGCCGGTGTACGAGAAGACGGCCGCGTTGATCAAGAAGCTCGCCGGCGAGTCGAACTCAGCGCCTACTCGCTAGGAAGATCACGCCGGCCTTCAGAACAGACCCGGCCTACACTGTCACTGAAGGTCGACTTCGACGCCGCCCACCGCACTGGCGAGCACGTTGTAGATCGCGGCAACGATCAGCGATCCGATAAACCCCATGCAGCCATAGATGATCGGGAACATGATGATCGACCCGGTTCCGATCATCGCCGCGAAGAACGGCGCGCCCTCTCTGTCGGCGGCGGCGAAGCCGCCGGCCATGGCGACAAGCGAGAAGATCCCGCCCACAATCAGACCGATGACGGCGTACAGGGTTCCAGCGATCTTGGCGCACGAAAGCGGCCCGACTCGTCTGATGACCATCGATGCTCCTCCATCGGCGTCGTGGGCAACATGCCACTCAGCCGTGCGGGAGCTTAACAGGAATCAGGATTCAGGAATCAGGAATCAGGGCTGGGCCAGGTTTCAGGAATCAGGCGGTTCTTTTGCTGTGAGGCTCGATGTTTGGCAGGAACCAGGTCAGCAAACCGATCGCGGGTAAGAACGAGCACACCTTGAAGACGACGTCGATGCTCGTCGCATCGGCGAGGCGTCCAAGCATTGCGGCGCCGACACCGCCGGCGCCGAACGCGAAGCCGAAGAACATACCTGAGATCGCGCCGACGCGGCCGGGCACCAGCTCCTGCGCGAAGACCACGATCGCCGAGAACGCCGAGGCGAGGACGAGACCGATCAACACCGTGAGGATCTCCGTCCACAGCAGGTTGGCGTACGGCAGCGCCAGCGTGAACGGCAGCACGCCGAGGATCGACGCCCAGATCACGTACTTGCGGCCGATGCGATCGCCGACGGGACCGCCGATGAACGTGCCCGCGGCGGCGGCGCCGAGCAGCACGAAGAGATGCAGCTGCGCGCTCTGCACCGAGACTCCGAACTTGTGAATCAGATAGAACGTGTAGAAGCTGGTCAGGCTGGCAAGATAGACGTTTTTCGAGAACACCAGCAGCATCAGGATCGTGAGCGCGATCTTGGTGCGCGTCGGCACGGCCGCGTGCACCGTGGCGCCGGCGGCGCGGACCGTTGACACGATGTGGCCGCCATACCAGGTGCCGACCTTGAACAGGATGGTCATCGCGACGAGCGCGACCAGACCGAACCACGCGATGCTGCCCTGTCCGTACGGCTGCACGATGAACGCCGCCATCAGCGGCCCGAGGGACTGGCCGAAGTTGCCGCCGACCTGGAACAGCGACTGCGCGAAGCCGTGGCGTCCGCCAGACGCGAGCCGAGCGACGCGCGATGATTCGGGATGGAAGATAGACGACCCGATGCCGACCATCGCCACTGCAGCGAGAATAGCGACGAACGTCGGCGCCACCGACAACAGCAGCAGTCCGACCAGCGTGAATGCCATGCCGGTCGACAGCGAATAAGGCTTCGGCCGTCTGTCCGTGAACGTGCCGACCACGGGCTGCAGCAGCGACGCCGTCACCTGGTTGGCGAATGTGATCAGCCCGACTTGACCGAATGACAGGTGATACGCGTCCTTGAGCAGCGGATAGGTCGCCGGCAGCACCGACTGCATCAGATCGTTGAGGCCGTGGCATACGCTGATCGCGCCGAGGATGCCGAGGGCGGTGCCCTGGGCGGCGAGGCCTGGCCGGACGCTGCTATCGGGGGTCTGCGTGCGATCGGTGAGGGGTTGCTGGGTGGCGGCTGGGCTACTCAATCGGACGGCTACCTGGGGCCACCTTCAGTATAGTCCGGCGGGTCTTTGGACCCGCCGTATAGTACGCGTCGAATGGCCTACGACCTTCCTGCGATAGGCAAGCCACCCGCTCCTCCGCCGCTCGAGAAGATCGCCGTCGAGGAGCACTTCAACTTTCTGACCGCCGCGGCGCCAGTGTCGAGCGCCAATCTCGACACGCTCGTGCGCGCGATGGACTACAGCACGGCGTGGATGGATCTCGTCGGCGAGCGCCTGGTCGACTTCACTGGCGAGCGCCTCGCGGGCATGGATGCCAGCGGCGTCCGCATGGCGATCCTCTCGCACACCGTTCCGGCGATACAGGGGATCGCCGACGCCGCCACCGCAATCGCCTCGGCGCGCACGCTCAACGACTTCCTTGCGAGCGAAGTTGCCAAGCGTCCCGATCGCTATGCGGGATTTGCGAGCGTCGCACTGCAGGATCCCGCGGCGGCTGCCAAAGAGCTCGAACGCGCCGTCACCCGTCTCGGGCTCAAGGGCGCAATGATCAACGGCTACACGAACACGACAGATCCACAGCGCGTCGAGTACCTCGACGATCCGAAGTTCCTTCCGTTTTGGGAAGCCGCGGCCTCGCTCGACGTGCCGATCTATCTGCATCCGCGTCCGGCGCTCGATCAGCGCATCTACGAAGGTCACCGCGAACTGATCGGCGCGACGTGGGGATTCGCGCCTGAGACCGCGACCCATGTGCTGCGCCTGATCTACAGCGGCCTGTTCGATCGCTTTCCAAAGCTCACGATGATCCTCGGCCATCTCGGCGAGACGCTCACCTACTTCTCGTGGCGCATTCAGCATTGCTTCGAGTACAACCCGTCCGACAAGCGCGTCGAGCGCCGGCTGCAGGACTATCTCTGCGACAACTTCTACGTGTCGACGAGCGGCATCTTCAACGATCAAGCGCTCATCAACGCGATCCTGACCATCGGCGCCGATCGCATTCTGTTTGCGGTGGACTATCCGTACGAAGCGATGGAACCAGGCGCACAGTGGATCGAGCGCGCGCCAATCAGCGAGACCGATCGCAAAAAGATCGCCTGTGGCAATGCGAAGCGATTGTTCAAACTCTGAGGCCCCAGTCCTGATTCCTCGCCCAGCCCTGAGGCCTGAGGCCTGAGCCCTGAGGCCTTTACTCGTGCCTCAGTGCGGCGAGCGGATCGAGCCGCGTGGCGTACCGGGCCGGCCAGAAACACGCGAGCAGCGCGACGACGATCACCAGCGCCGTAATGGCGATGAGCGTCACCGGATCGCGGCCGGTCATCTGCACGAGGAAGCTTTGCAGCAGCTTGCCGACGCCAAACGCGCCGGCCAGGCCGATCGCCAGTCCGATGCCGAGCTGCACGAATGCACGACGCAGGAACAGCCAGATCACTTGCCCGGACTGTGCACCCAGCACCATGCGCACGCCGATGTCGCGCGTGTACTGCGTCACCGAATACGCGGTGACGGCGTAGAGGCCCACAGCTGCGAGCACGAGCCCGATGATCGCGAACGTGCCGAACATCACGCTGAACAGCTGCAGAAAGAAACGCTGCCGCACCAGGATCTCGTCGACGGTTCTCGGGTTGAAGAGCGCCAGATCGGGATCGATGAGCCGCATCGCCTCGCGCAGCGACTGCGTGGCCTGCGCGACGTTGGCGGTGTTCGCCCGCGCGATGACCATCGCCGCTCGCGCCATGCCCGCGTTCTGCACGTGCGGGATGTAGGCCACCGCGTCGGGCTCGCGCTCTTGGTTGTTGTTGCGCTGACGCACGTTGGGCACGACACCGACCACCGTCAGCCATGGCGACTGAGCGGCCGACGGTGAATCGTCCACCAGCCTGATCTGTCTGCCAACCGCGTTCTCGCCCTTGAAGTACATCGCCACCAGCCGCTGGTTGACGACCACGCTGGGATGGCCAGGCTCTTGATCCGCGTCGTTGAGCACGCGGCCCTGCGACGCCTTGAGTCCGATCGCGTCGAAATAGCGCGCGCCGATGCTCAACATCGTCACG
>Ga0075434_100004148_pt1 | contig 12980 bp, 12 predicted proteins | sample RhiMethybrSRZTD3_FD_75298 | JGI IMG/M metagenome (GOLD analysis project Ga0075434, IMG submission 75298) | Populus rhizosphere microbial communities from Tennessee, USA - Rhizosphere MetaG P. TD hybrid SRZTD3 | ecosystem: Host-associated > Plants > Roots > Rhizosphere > Soil | place: USA... | reverse complement strand
CAGGACCGCCGCCAGCGACTGGCCGGTCTCGTCGTGCAGCTCGATCGCAAGGCGGCGGCGTTCCCGCTCCTGCGCCTCGACCACCCGCCGCAGCGTCTCGCGGCGGGACGCATCGCGGATCTCCGAGGCGACGAGCCGCTCGACCGCGTCGGCCCGGTCGCGCTCCGTGGAGAGCGCCTGCGCGAGCTCGAGCGCGAGCACGGTGCGCGCCGCGTACGCCTGCAGCAGCCGCTCGTCCTCGCTGCTCAGCGTGGTCGCGCCCTCCCGGTCGCCGGCGACGATGACGCCGACCGCCTCGAAGCGGCGCACGATCGGCACGATCAAGAGCGAGCGCACGCCGGCGATGCGGCCGGTCGGCGCGTACGCGTCCGGGTCCGACTCGAGGTCGTCGACCGTGACGACGCGGCGTGCGAGCAGCGCCGCGCCCACCTTCGACCCGCCCACCGGAACGGTGTGCTGGCGCAGCCGAGCGCCCCGCTCGCCGGCCGCGGCCGCGTAACGCAGCATGGTGCGGTTGTCCTCGGGGAGGGCGATGCCGATGACGGCCGCCGGGACGGCGCGCACCGCCTGCTCCGCGAGGAGCTGGAGCACGTCGTCACGCGCGCCGCCGCTCAGGATGGCACCGAGCAGCTCGTCGACCGACGACACCTCCGTCCAGGCCCGTTCGAGCGCCTCCGCGTGGTCGCGCGCCGCGGCGAACAGGCGCGCGTTCTGGATCGCGGCGCCGGCCTGCGCTGCCAGCATGATCGCCACGGCCTCGTCGTCCTCCGTGAAGTCGCCGTCGCGCTTCTCGGTCAGGTACAGGTTCCCGAAGACGCTTCCCCCTGCGATGACCGGAACGCCGAGGAAGTTCCGCATCGGCGGATGGTTGGGCGGAAAGCCGACGGACCGCGGGTCGGTGCCGAGATCGGATAGCCTGAGCGGCCTGGCATCCGTGATCAAGACGCCGAGAATTCCGCGCCCGGTCGGGAGATCGCCGATCGCCTCGCGCTCGGCGTCGCCGAGGCCGGCGGTGATGAACTGGGCCAGCCGGTTCCCCGACTCGTCGAGCACGCCGATGGCACCGTATCGCGCGCGGGTCAGATCGCAGGCCGACTGCGCGAGCCTGGGCAGGATCTGGTCCAGCTCGAGCCCGCTTGCGATCGCAACGCCGGCGTCGAGCAACGCTTGCAGGCGGTCGTCTGGCGCCGTCGCGCTCACGGTGGGAGAATACGGCAATCCCGCACACGCAATCCGGGGGCGCCCGGATGCGGACGTTCTCTCGGGCGCCAACACTGTTGCACCAACCCCCAAGAGCACAGGAGGTGCGCGATGTTTGGGACAATTGTTCTGGCGGTCGACGGCTCGCGGCCATCCGACAAGGCGGTCGACTATGCAGGACGCCTGGCGAAGGAATCCGGCAGCCGGATCGTCGCCGTTCACGTGAAGGAGATCATGGCCGGCCGCGCCGCGGGGCCCGTCCACGTCGACGAGGACGAGATCCTCTCGAAGGTCCGCGGTCAGATCAAGCAGATGAACGACGACGGCGTCAAGGCCGAGCTCCAGGTCACGAGCACCATGACCGGCGGCCCGGCGCACGTCATCGCCGAGGCTGCGGCCAAGGAGTCGGCCGACGTCATCGTCACCGGCACCCGCGGCCACACGGCGCTGGCGGGCGTGTTCCTCGGGAGCGTCGCCCAGCGGCTCCTGCACCTGGCGGGATGCCCGGTGCTGGTGGTTCCCGACGCCGCTTCCGCCGGGACCGGCGCCGCGGCGAGCCACGAGGCCGCCGCCGTCAGCTGAACCGAGACCGAACGGCTGGGTCTGCCCCCGGGCGGGCCCAGCCTGAGGCATGACCGGACCAACGTCACGTGATCCTGATCGCCACCGACGGGTCGGCCCCCGCACGCGCTGCGGAGGCCATCGGGCTGGAGCTCGCGCGCGCACGCGGCGGGACGGCCGTCTTCGTCTGCGTCTGGGCGCCGCTTCGGGCCAGCTTCGGGGTGCCGGTGCCTGAGCTGCTCGACTCGGAGTTCGTCGACGCCGAGCGGACGTGGGCGGAGGAGACGCTCGCCGAGGCGGCGGGGCGCGCGGCCGCGGCCGGCATGGAGGCCGAGACGGTCGTCGCGAAGGGCCATGCGGTGGAGAGCATCTGCGACACCGCGGCCCGGCGGAGCGCCGGGATGGTCGTGATCGGATCCCACGGATGGGGAGCAATGATGTCGCTGATCTTCGGAAGCACCACCCTCGGCGTGCTCCAGCACGCGCCCTGTCCCGTCGTGGTCGTGCGCGACCGCACTGACGACGCCGGCGAGGAGACGGGGTGAGCGCGGCGCCGACCACAACCGACGTCTTCGCCCGGGTCGCGTGCGGCATCGACGGGTCGGAGGCGAGCATCCAGTCCGTCCAGCAGGTGGCGCGGCTCGCGCCCGAGGGCGCCGAGGTGACGCTGTTCGGCGTCGCCAACGAGAGCGCCGCCGTGTCGATCGGCTGGCCGGCGTTCCCCATCTCGCACGCGGCGAAGGTGAGCCGCGAGACCATCGAGGCCGGCATCGAGCAGGCCCGCACGGCGCTGCCCGCGCACGTCACCGTCCGGTCGGGGATCGTCACCGGCCCGCCGGCTCCGCTCTCGGTCATCGAGACGAAGGTGCGAAACGCAACCGTGGTCGCCATCGGCAGCCACGGCCACCGGCGGCTGTCGGGCATCGTGATCGGCAGCGTCGCCACGGCGCTCCTGCACTCGGCGCCGTGCTCGGTCCTGCTGACACGCCCGAGCTCGCGCGAGGACTTCCCGCGGTCGATCGTCGTCGGGCTCGACGGCTCGGCCCAGGCCCGGCTCGCGGCCGGCCATGCCGCCGCGATCGCCGCCCGCACCGGTGCCGAGCTCAAGGGCCTCGTCGCGATGGGCGGTGCCCCCGTGGACTACGGCGAGGTGCGCTCGATCGTCATCGACAACGGGGGCTTCCTCCTGACCGACGACGCGCGCGACCCCGTCGATGCCTTCTCCGACGTCGCGGCCGACCTGCTCGTGCTCGGGAGCCGCGGCCTGCGCGGTGTGCACGCCCTGGGGAGCGTCAGCGAGCGTGCGGCCCACCGCGCCGGATGCTCGGTCCTGGTGATCCGGCCAGCTCAGACGTAAGGTACGGACGTCTATGAGCGCCACCGGGCAACGCGTTCACGACGTCATCCTGCGGGGCGGCCGTACGCTTCGCCTGCGCCCGCCGTCGGAGGCCGACGCCGAGGCGATGCGGCGCTTCCTCACCGACCTCTCGCCGGCGAGCATGCGGATGCGCTTCCACGGCACCCGGCGCGTCGACGACGCGATGGTCGCGGCGTTCCTCGACCCGGACTGGATCGACGAGGGGATCCTGCTCGCGACGGCCGTCGGAGAGGACGAGAGCGACCGCGTCATCGGCACCGCCGGCTTCACGCGGCTGCGCGACCCGCGCGCCGCCGAGGTCTCGTTCGTCGTCGCCGAGGATCGGCAGTCCGACTGGATCGCGACGCGGCTCCTGGAACGCCTGGCCGACGAGGCGGGACGGGCCGGGATCGAGCGGTTCATCGCCGAGGTCCTGCCCGAGAACCGGCCGATGCTGCGCGTGTTCGAGGACTCGGGGTTCGAGGTCAGCCGCACCGACGAGGGCGGCGAGATCCGGGTCGAGTTCCCGATCCGGTCGGACGAGCGCTACCGGGAGGCGGTCGACCTGCGCGACCACCGCGCGGTGGGCCCGTCCCTGCGGCCGGTGCTCGACCCGGCCGCCGTCGCGGTGGTCGGGGCGTCGGCCCGCGACGGGTCGATCGGCGGGGCGATCTTCCGCAACATCGTGGAGGCCGGCTACACGGGCTCCGTCTTCCCGGTGAACCGCTCGGGCGAGCCCGTGGCCGGGCACCCCGCGCACGCGTCGGTCGCGGACCTACCGGCCCCGGTCGATCTGGCCGTCGTTGCCGTGCCGTCTGCCGCAGTCCAGGGCGCGGTGGCCGAGGCGCTCTCGGCCGGCGCCAAGGCGGTGTGCGTCATCTCGGCCGGGTTCGCCGAGACCGGCCCCGGGGGCGCGCAGGCCGAGGCCGAGCTCCTGGCCCTCGTGCGCTCGCACGGCGCCCGGATGGTGGGCCCCAACTGCCTCGGGATCTTCGCCGCCGCGCGGGCGATGAACGCGACATTCTCGCGCCGCCAGTTCGAGCCCGGGAACGTCGCGATCTCCTCCCAGAGTGGAGCGGTCGGCCTGGCCGTGATCGACGAGGCCTCGCAGCGCGGGCTGGGGCTGTCGGCCTTCGTCTCGATTGGCAACAAGGCCGACGTCTCGTCGAACGACCTGCTCGAGTACTGGGAGGACGACGCGGGCACCGACGCGATCGCGCTCTACCTGGAGTCGTTCGGAAACCCCCGCCGGTTCGCACGCATCGCCAACCGCGTCGCCCGCCGAAAGCCCATCCTGGCGCTCAAGAGCGGCTCGACGACGATGGGCGAGCGGGCGGCGATGTCGCACACGGCCGCCCTGGCCGGCTCGGACCAGGCCGCCGAGGCGCTGTTCCGCCAGGCCGGCGTGCTCCGGGCGCACACGCTGCAGGAACTGTGCGACGTCCTGCATCTGGTGGCGACCCAGCCGCTGCCGAACGGGCGCCGGGTCGCGATCCTCTCGAACGCCGGCGGCCTCGCCATCCTGTGCGCCGACGCCTGCGCGGAGCTCGGGTTCGAGCTGGCGCCGCTCAGCGAGCACACGCGCCAGCACCTCGCGGGGATCCTCCCCGACGAGGCGACCGTCGCAAACCCGGTCGACATGATCGCCTCGGCCACGTCCGAGACGTTCGCCTCGGTCGTCCCGCTGCTCGTGGCCGACACCGACGTGGACGCGCTCGTCGTCCTCGCCGCCCCCACGTCGCTCGCCATGCCGGAGGACGTCGTCCGCGCGATCGGCGAGGCGTGCGAGCGCGAGGGGACGACGAAGCCGGTCCTCGCCGTCACGCCCGGCACCACGCCCCAGGCGAGCTCGGTGCCGTGCTACCGGTATCCGGAGGCCGCCGCCGGCGCGCTCGCGCGGGCGGTCGAGCGGGCCGAGTGGCTGCGCCGCCCGCACGGCCGCGTCCACGAGCCGGTCGTCGACCGGGAAGCGGCCCAGGCAGTCGTCGACGCGGCCCTCGAGGCGTCCCCGGACGCCTGGCTCGCCGCCGACCCGGCCCGGCGGCTCCTCACCGCCTACGGCGTGCCGTGCGTCACCCAGCGCACGGTGACCAACCGGCCCGAGGCGCTGGAGGCGGCGCACGCGCTCCGCTATCCGCTCGCGGTGAAGATGGGCGAGGCCGGGGTGCACAAGATCGACCGTGGCGGCGTCATCCTCGGCGTGGGTGACGTGCCCGCGCTCGACGCGGCCCTCGACCGGATCGGCTACCCGGCCGTGCTCCAGCCGATGGTGTCCGGCGGGATCGAGCTCCTGGCCGGCGTCGTGCAGGACCCGGTGTTCGGTCCGGTCGTGGCGTTCGGCCCGGGCGGGACCATGGCGGAGCTGATCGGCGGCACCGCGTTCGCGACGCTGCCGCTGACCGACTTCGACGCGACCGAGCTCGTCACGTCGGGCAAGGCGGGCGAGCTCGTGACCGGGTTCCGCGGCCGTCCGGCGGCCGACGTCGGCGCGCTCGTCGACCTCGTCGTGCGGCTGGCCGCGCTCGCCGAGGACTTCCCGCAGGTGGCCGAGCTCGACCTGAACCCGGTGATCGCGCTCGCCGACGACTGCGTCGCCGTCGACGCCCGCGTCCGGATCGCGCACGCCGCCCCGCAGGGCCGGCTCAAGTCGTGGTAGTGATCCAAGGTCCGTGATTCCCAATTGCCGCGCGCCTGGACGCACGGCCGTGGACTATCGGCGACGCTGACGGGCTGCGGCCGCGCACCGTCGCATCGCGGCGTCCTCGGTCTGCCCAATATCACCCGATATTGGGCCTCCCTGCGTCCTTGCGCTGGCTCGGTTCTCGCCGCCCAGGCCATCACGTCAATTGAGAATCACCGACCTCGAGCGCGGCGAGATACGGCGCCAGGTAGCGCCCCGACACCTTGGTGGGCGGCCACCACAGGGCCCGGGCGTCTGCCGCCCCCGTGCTGCCGCGGCCTCCGGCGAGGTCGGCGCGCAGGAAGCGGTCCTCCTCGCCCGTCATCAGCACGCCGCGCAGCACCGGCTCGAACGGCCGCGGCGTGACGTCGGCGCCCGCCTCTGACGCCAGCATCTCGGCCACTGCGTCGGCCTGCTCGGCCGCGATCCCGCCCTGCTTCACCGGGAACGCCGTGATGTCGCCGGCGGCGTAGACGTCGGACAGGTTGTCGACGCGGCCGAAGCCGTCCGTGCGAAGCAGGCCGTCGTGCGTTGCCGGAAGGCCCGCGATCGGGACGCCTGTCAGGCGGGGCAGCGCCACCACCCGGTCGACCGGGAGCTCGTCGCCCGGCTGCGTCCGTAGCAGCCCGTCCGAGAACTCGGCCGGCGTCTGGCGCAGGTGCACCTCGATCCCACGCTCGGCGAGCAGCCGGCGCACCTCGGCGCTGGCCTCGCCGCCGAAGGCCGCGAGCGGCTCCTCCTCGGGGGTGACGATCGAGATCGCGACGCGCGGGTCGGCCCGGCCGGCCGTGAGGAGCGCGAGCTCGTAGGCCGGGAGCGTCCAGCCGACGCTGGCCGGGATGGCGAACGCCACCGAGCGGATGTCGCCGGCCTCGATGGCGCCGACCAGCGCGCGCAACGCCTCGACATCCTGCGGCCCGCCGAAGACGAGCGCCCCCGGCACCACGGGCCGGGCCTCGGCACCGCACGCCACGACGAGGGCGTCGTAGGCGATCGTCATGTCGGCACCGATCGTGGCGCTGCGATCCTCGGGATCGACGGCCGTGAGCACGCCGCGGTGGAGGCCGACGCCGATGTCGGCGCAGATGGCCGCGAGGTCGAACCGGTGCACCTCCGCGCGGTCGAATGGCTCTCCGACCGACGCGGCCCGGAACCCGAACCGGTCGGTCGGAGCAACGAGGGTGATGTCGACGAGCTCCGGCGCCAGCGTCCGCAGGGCGAGCGCCGTCTCGAGCGCTGCCACCCCTCCTCCGGCGATCACGATGCCTAGCCGTCGCAGGACGCTCACAATGCACCTCCACTCGTCTGTGCCGGTTCAAGGCTACCCGGCGTCCGTGCGCCGGCCATCGGTGGCACCACGAAAACCGCGTACGGAAAGGCCGCACAGGGGTTCAGTACGCCCCCCGATGCCGGCCGGACGCGAACGCGCGACGATGATGGAAACACCGACGACCGGAGGGCTGTCATGTACACCATCGTCCTCGCACTCGACGGCTCCGAAGGATCGAGCCGGGCGGTCCCGGTCGCAGAAGGGCTCGCCCGCCGTGACGGAGCCCGTATCGTCGTCGCCCACGCCCGCACCCGCGCGCTCGAGACTGCGGTGGAAGCCGTGCTCTTGAATCGCGTCGACGCGTTCGCAGAGGTGGGCGTCGAGAGCTCGCTCGTGATCCGCGACGGCCTCGACGGCGAGGAGGCCAAGGTCATCGCCGGCGTCGCCCACGAGCTGGACGCCGACCTGATCGTGATCGCAAGCCGCGGCCGCGGCCCGTTCAAGGGCGCGCTGCTCGGCTCGACCACCCAGCGCCTCCTGCCGCTCGCCGACTGCCCGGTGCTCGTCGTCCCCGGTGCATACGCAGGGCCCGGCCTCGGAGTCTCCGAGACCGCAGAGGTCGAGGCGTAGCGAGCCGCCCATGCTCCACCTGTCGCGCACGGTCGTAGGGAAGGACGTCCTGCTTCCGGGCGCGGCGGCTGCGAGCCTGGCCCTCGGCGGCGCGCTGACGTTGGCCGACGCCCACACGCCGGCGCACGCGATCTGGGCCGCCGTCACGATCGCGCTGCTCGTTCCGCTCTCGGTGTCGGTCGTGCGCTCGCTCGTCCACGGCGACGTGGGCGTCGACGCGATCGCGCTCCTGGCCATGGCCGGCGCGCTCGCGCTCGGCGAGTACCTGGCCGGCGCCGTCATCGCGCTCATGCTGGCCGGCGGAAACGCGCTCGAGCGGGTCGCGCAGGGCCGCGCCCGCCGGGAGCTCACGCTGCTGGTCGACCGCGCCCCGAAGGCCGCGCACCGGCTCACCGAGGACGCGGTGGAGCGGATCGACGTCGAGCAGGTGCGCGTCGGCGACCGTCTGCTCGTCCGGGCCGGCGAGGTGATCCCCACGGACGGTGTCGTCAGAAGCTCCGAGGCGATCGTCGACGAGTCCGCGCTGACGGGCGAGCCGCTGCCGAGCACTCTCCATGCCGGAGGCACCGCCCGCGGCGGCTGCACCAATGCCGGCGAGGCGTTCGAGCTCGAGGCGACGACGCCCGCATCCGGGAGCGCCTACGCCGCCCTCGTACGGCTGGTGCGCGAGGCCGAGCGGAGCCAGGCGCCCTTCGTGCGCATGGCCGACCGCTACGCCGTCGCGTTCCTCCCGCTGACGCTCCTCGTGGCCGGAGCGGCCTGGGCGGCGAGCGGTGACGCCCGCCGGGCGGTGGCGGTGCTCGTCGTCGCCACACCATGCCCGCTCATCCTCGCGGCCCCCATCGCGTTCGTCTCGGGGGTGTCGCGCGCGGCCCGCGAGGGCGTCATCGTGAAGGGCGGCGCGGTGATCGAGGCGCTCGGCCGGGCCCGCACGGTGCTGTTCGACAAGACCGGCACCCTCACCCTCGGGACAGCCGAGGTCGACCGCATCGTCGCGCTCGACGGCCTGCCGCCGGACGAGGTGCTTCGCATCGCGGCGTCGCTCGACCAATTCTCGACCCACGCGATGGCGACGGCGCTCGTGCGCGCAGCCGAACGACGGGGGCTTCGCCTGACCATGCCGACCGCCGTACGCGAGGACGCCGGACAGGGCATCGCCGGCGACGTGGACGGCCACAGCGTCGCGGTGGGCAGCACGGCGTTCGTGACCGCGGAGGGCGCCGCGGCCGGGCCGGGCGACGGAGGCGTGGTTCCCGGCGAGGCACGGGTGACGGTTGCGGCGGACGGCCGGGTCGTCGCGGTGATCGTCATGGCCGACCGGCTCCGCGACGACGCCGCAGGGCTCGTGGCGGACCTTCGCCGGTCGGGCGTGCGCCACGTGGCGCTCGCGACCGGCGACGTCGAGACGACGGCCGAGGAGATCGGCCGGGCTGCCGGCGTCGACCGGATCTACGCCCGCCAATCGCCCGCGGACAAGCTCGAGCTCGTGCGCGCCCTGGCCGCCCGCGAGGAGCTCGCGCCGGTCGTCATGGTCGGCGACGGCATCAACGACGCGCCCGCCCTGGCGCTCGCGGACGTCGGCATCGCGCTGGGGGCCGCCGGCGCCACCGTCGCGTCCGAGGCGGCCGACGCAGTGATCGCCGTCGACCGGGTCGACCGCGTGGCCCGGGCGATCGCGATCGGCAGGCGCTCCATCCGGATCGCCCGCCAGAGCGTGATCGCCGGGCTCGGCCTGAGCGTCGTCGGCATGGGCCTCGCGGCCGTCGGCTACCTCCCGCCGGTGATGGGTGCCCTCTTCCAGGAGGTCATCGACGTGGCGGTGATCCTGAACGCCCTGCGGGCCTTGACCGAAGGCCGCATCACGCCGCGCTCCGGAGGCTGATCGCGCCCACCGGGCAGGCCGCGCACAGCCGCTCGGCCCGGTCACGCGCCACGAGCGGCAGCAGCGCGCGGGCGCAGCCGTTCTCGTCGAACTCGACGGCCTCCTCGTCCTCCGCGATGCACTCGCCGTAGCCGACGCAGAGGTCGGGATCGATCACGATCTGGGTGTCCATGGAAGTGGCTCCGTTCTTGATGGTCATGCCGCCAGCAGGCGGCGAGCGTCGTTGAGGCGCGTCGGGGAGTTCAGAAGCAGGACGCATGCGGGACGGCCGTCCTCCGCGCGCCCGACGTGCAGCCCATCGCGCACCGACCATTCGCACACGGCGGGCTCGAAGCCCACCTGCTGCACCCGCAGCGGGCCGATGTCGGAGAACCAGTACGGGTCGCGGGCGAACGGCTCGCGCGAGCCGAGGATGGCGCGGGCGACGTGGTCGCCGCCGGCGCGGGCGTTGTCCCAGTGCGGGACGGCGATCCGCCCGAAGCGGGGGTGCGGGAAGGCCGCCGTGTCGCCGGCGGCCCACACGCCGTCCAGGCCGATGACCGCCAGCCGCTCGTCGGTGTCGAGGGTCGGCCCCTCGCCGAGCTCGGCCGGCAGCGTCGAGGCGACGCCCGCCGCCGAGATCACGACGTCGGCGGCGATCCGGCCGTGGGTCGAGGTCTCGAGGAGCGACGAACCGCCCGGGATCGGCACGATCCGCTCGAGCCCGCACCCGCCGGCGAACCGCACACCGAGCGCGGACAGCACCCGCCGCGCCGACTCGCCGACAGCGCCGTGGAACCGGGCGAGCGGCAGCTCGGCGCGCTCGACCAGCGTGACCCGGTGGCGGGCGGCGAGCGTTGCCGCGGTCTCGGTGCCGATGAGCCCAGCGCCGATCACGGCGATCCGCCGACCCGGCCGCTCGAGGCGGGGAAGAAGCTCCTCGAGCCCTGCCGGGTCGGCGTTCTGGAGGGCCGCGCCGATGCCGGCTATGGGCGGCCTGCGAAGGCGGAGCCCGGTCGCCCAGACCAGCTCCTCGAACGTGTGCTCCTGCAGCTCGGTGCGGGCCGCGGCCCGCACCTCGACCCGGCGGCGGGCGAGGTCGAGGCCGACCGCCCAGCCGTCCACGTGGTGGATCCCGACCTCGGCCAGCCCCTCCGCCGTCGCCAGGTAGGGGGCGGTGCCGCGGACGAGCGCGCGCTTGGAAAGGGGCGGGCGGTCGCATGGAAGGCCGGGGCCGATCAGGGTGACCGGGACCCCGCCCTCTGCCAGGCGACGCGCGCACGCGAACCCGGCCACGCCGTTTCCCACAACCGTCACCCGGCCCGGCGCGCTCACGGCTCGCCTCCCTCGAGCTCGAGCGCAGCGCGGGCCGCGACCTGCTCCCGCCGGGCCGCCGGCCGCACGGCCGCCAGCGGCCGCTCCAGCCAGCGATACCAGGCCGCCCCGCCGACGATCGCCGCCGACGCTCCGTACACGACGAGGGCGAGGAACGAGCGCGAGTCGGTTCCGGCCATGACGCCGTGCGCCAGCGACAGCGCCCAGACCGCGTAGCCGAAGTAGTGCAGCGAGCGCCACGCCCGCTGGCTCATGAAGCGCGCCTGCTTCAGCCGGAAGGAGAGCGGCAGGGCGATGACGAGCCACAGCGCGGCGGCGCCCAGAACGACGCCCGGCCGCGAGTCGAGGCCGACGAGCGACGCGACCTTCACCCGCGCGTAGCGGTCGAGCATGAGCACGCCCACGTGGATCGCGACCGCGACCAGCCCCAGCGACGCCAGGAACCGGTGGTATGCCATCTGCGGAGCCGGCGGGCGCCACACGCGCGAGCTCAGCGCGATGCCCCAGGCCACGACGAGCGTGTAGCAGGCGAACGCGACGAAGGCGCTCGCGCGGGCCACGTCCCAGAGGATCATGCCGCCGCCTCGTCCCAGGCGCGCGTCGTCAGGATCTCGCCGCCGGACAGCACCATGGCCGCCTCCTCGAGGGCCGCAATGCGCCCGGGCCGCAGCGTCAGCACCTTCGCGAGGACGTCCGCGGCGACCGGGTCGGCCGAGAGCACGGTGGCGTGCGTCCGCGGGCCGGGCTCCCCGGTGTCGGGGTCGATCAGATGGTGGGCGCTCCTGCCGTCGCCGTTCTGCCAGCGGCGCCGGCCGAAGCCCGAGGTCGCGATCCCATGACCCTCGGCGACCGTCACATGGGCGAGCGGCGCCGCGGCGGCGTCCCGCGGGTCCTCGACCGCGACAAGGTGGCGGCCGCGGGCGGCGACCAGGTCGCCACCGGCGTCGACGAGGATCGCGGGGTCGTCGCAACGGGCCTCGACGAGCGCCGCGGTCCGGCACCCCATCCAGCTCTTGGCGATTCCGCCGAGATCGAGCCGCGTCCCGGCCGGGATCCGCGCGGTGCCGTGCTCCCGGTCGACCTGCGGGCGGCCCTCGAGCCGGCGCGGGTCCGGGCTGGCAGCCGCGTACGCCTTGCGGTCGGAGAGGCTGCGCCGGTACCCCCAGGCGACGAGCGCCCCGCCGACCAGCGGCTGGAACACGCCGCCGGTCAGCCGGATCCAGTAGTCGCATGCCTCGAGCAGGTCGAGCGTCGCCGGCGAGACCGCGACGGGGCGCCCCGCAGCGGCGTTCACACGAGCGACGTCGCTGCCGGAGCGAAACCGCGACCAGCGGGCCTCGTCGCGCTCGACCGCCTGGGCGACCGTGGCCGCCAGCCCGGCGTCGACGCCGCCCGTGTGGTGGATGCGCCAGGTCGTGCCGGTCGCACGCCACTCCCAGGCGGTCGTCGTGCGAGATGTCGTCGCGGTCGCCATCAGCTCGTGTGCGTGGTCGGAGGCGCGGGGGCCGGGGCGGCCACCGGAGCCGGGGCCGAGATCGGGGCCGAGATGCCGGTGAAGGACGCGGACGGGAGCTGCGCACTCGTCGCCTGCCCGTTCCGGATGCTCGCGAGCAGCTTGTGCTCCGACCGCCGCGTCTTGACGACGAGCCGGTTGTAGCGCCCGACGAGATGGCGCATGTGAATGGACGTCTGCCGGTCGTGCAGCACGGTCCGCTGCGCGACGGCGTGCCACGAGCGGGCGTCGGCCTGCCAGGACGAGGCGAGGGACGACTGGTGGATCGACCAGGCGACGGCCGCACCGCAGATCAGGGCGATGATGGTGGTGTAGATCCGAAGTCCGGTGCTAGTCATCGTTGCCTCCTCCGTCGTCGCCGCCGGTCGGGCTCGTGCGCGTGACCGGCGGGGCCGGGCTCGTGCTCGTCACGGGCGTCGTGGCGGGCGCCGTCGACACCGACGGGGCCGCCACCTGGACGAGCGGAACGCTCGGCCGCGGCGGCTTCATGTGCGGCACCCGCGGGGGATGCCAGTCCAGGAGATGCCCGTGCCGGCCGGGGCGGCCGGCGGGGATCTGCTCGCTCACTCGCGC
>Ga0075434_100004144_pt1 | contig 12990 bp, 11 predicted proteins | sample RhiMethybrSRZTD3_FD_75298 | JGI IMG/M metagenome (GOLD analysis project Ga0075434, IMG submission 75298) | Populus rhizosphere microbial communities from Tennessee, USA - Rhizosphere MetaG P. TD hybrid SRZTD3 | ecosystem: Host-associated > Plants > Roots > Rhizosphere > Soil | place: USA... | reverse complement strand
GCGCAGGAAATCAGGCCAATAGCGGATGCGAAGGCCGTCGTTTCCTGCTAGAATGTGCGGTTTCATAGAGACCCGCACCGTTTCAGGAGAAAAGACACACCATGACCTACGTGATTGCAGAGCCTTGTATCGGGACGAAGGACACCGCTTGCGTGGACGCGTGCCCGGTGGATTGCATCCACCCGAAGAAAGATGAACCGGCCCACGCGACCGAGGAGATGCTCTATATCGACCCGGTAGAGTGCATCGATTGCGGCGCGTGCGTACCGGTCTGCCCGGTGTCGGCCATCTTCGCCCTGGACGATCTGCCGGAGAAGTGGAAGGATTTCACCGAGCGGAACGCGAAGTACTATGGGAGATAGCCGCTGGCTGCTCAGTTGCTGACCAGATAGAGGCGCGATCCGATTGTCGGGTGTCGCGCCTGTGTACTTGTAGAGGCTCTAAAATCCCCCTTCCCGCCCCTGACTTCACCCGGGAGAACTGAGAACCGGGAACTGAGAAGTGGCCTGACGTTCCCCGCCTCCATCCGTTACAATCAGAGATTAACCGTTGGGCTCCTATGGCGCTGAAGGAGTCGGAAGCCATCGTTCTGCGTACGTACCCGCTGCGCGAGGCCGATCTGCTGGTCACCTTGTTTACGCGAATCGAAGGCAAAGTGCGCGGAGTGGCGCGCTCGGCCAAGCGATCGAGGAAGCGGTTTGGCGGAGCACTTGAGCCGCTGACATTTGTCCGGGCATTCTACGAAGACCGGGAGCGGCAAGAATTAGCTCGGTTGGATGCGTTCGAGGTGCTGGAATCGCCTCTGGCTGACGAGATCAGTTATGCAAGGGCCGCGGCTCTGGCCCACGTGGCGGAGTTGCTTGACGAGTTACTGCCGGATCGTGAAGCCAACGACGCGGTCTTTCGCCTGACGCTTTCGGTGTTGAGCCGATTGCACGGACCCGATATCTGGCTGCCGGTTACGTATTTTGAATTGTGGATGACTCGGCTGGTGGGATTTCTGCCGGACTTCTCAGAGTGCATGGCTTGCGGGCGAGAGCTGAACGGAAGCCGGGCGTTCTTTCATGCATTGGCTGATGGCCTGATGTGTCCTGACGATAAGCGCCTTGCCTCGTCGGAAATGTCGAGCGAATCCCGAATGCTGGCGGCGCAGATGTTTCGAGCTCCGGTAGAAAGCTTTGCCGGGTCCAGTTGGCCCAAAACCAGAGCATCGGATTTGCGAAAGTTCTTAATGCAAACGCTCGAGCGGCATATTGAGAAGAAGCTGGTGACCGCAGCGATGCTCGAGAGAATCAGCAGTTAGCTCGAGCTCCGAGCTGTGAGCTGCGAGCGGACGCGAAGGTTTGGCGAGTTTGCTCGCGGCTCGAAGCTCGTAGCCTCGTCAGAAAATGAAATTGTGCCATCACTGACTCCCAACTCGCCAACCTTCCAGGAACTCATCCTAACGCTTCAGACATTCTGGGCTGACCGCGGATGTGTGCTCCAGCAACCCTACGACGTCGAAGTTGGTGCGGGAACGATGGCGCCCGAGACTTTCTTACGTGTGCTTGGACCTCAGCCATACAAGGTGGCCTACCTACAGCCCTCGCGGCGTCCCGCGGACGGGCGCTACGGCGAAAATCCGAATCGGTTGTTCAAGCATACCCAGTTGCAGGTGATCCTGAAACCGCCGCCCGTGAACGTGCAGGAGTTATATCTCGAGTCGTTGGGTGCAATTGGGATTGATCTTCGCCAGCACGATATCAAGTTCGAAGAGGACAACTGGGAGTCGCCGACTCTCGGGGCCTGGGGGATTGGCTGGCAGGTCATGCTCGACGGGCTCGAGATTACGCAGTTCACATATTTTCAGCAGTGCGGCGGTGTGGACTTGCTGCCGATCTCTGCCGAGTTGACGTACGGACTGGAGCGCATCGCCGCGTTCCTGCAAGACGTCGATTCCATTTATGACATTGAGTGGGCCCGTGATCCCGACACTGGCACGGTGACAACTTACGGCGACGTACGGCTCGCGGATGAGTTGCAGTTTTCCGTATACAACTTCGAAGCGGCCGATGTCGAGAAGACCTGGAAGCACTTCGAAATGTACGAAGCGGAGTGCCGGGCTTTGCTCGATCGCTATGCAGATCTTGGTAAGGGCGATCGTGCAAAGTCAGATGACGCTAAAGTTGAGAAGAACCGTTTCCCGCTGTTGGGCGCTTACGACCTCTGCCTGAAATGCTCGCACCTTTTCAACATTCTGGATGCGCGAGGCGCCATCTCGGTAACCGAGCGAGTGGGAGTTATCGCGCGCGTGCGAGCGCTGGCCGTCGGGATTGCCAAGGCATATCTCGCGCAGCAGTGGAGTGAGGGGCAGTCATCCGCGGAGGAGGAACCTGAGGCTGCCGGGACCCAAGACAAGAAACCGCGGAAGGCTCGACTAAAGGAAACTGCGCCGGTGACTTAAGTGGTCGCCGACGCGTAGGAGCGCAGGGCCCGCTTCGAGAAGGATGTTTTGCCTGTGATCCCGGTCACATTCAGTGACTTGCAATTAAACGAAGATGTTTAAATTGACTGCCTGATGCCAGACCTTTTGCTCGAAATCGGTTGCGAAGAAATCCCGTCGCGGATGATTGACGCCGGCGCTCAAGAATTGCGCGAGCGGGTTACAAGGTTGCTCGAGCGGGAACGATTGATGCCCCAGGGTGTGGTCACACAATTTGACACACCACGCCGTCTCGCTGTGCTGGCTGCCGGGATCCCGTCCGCGCAGCCGAATGTTACGGAGCAAATCACAGGACCCTCGCTTCACATTGCCTACAAGGATGGCCAGCCGACGTCGGCAGCCCAGGCGTTCGCCAAAAAGCATGGGATCGACGTTTCCAAACTCGAAAAAACTACCACACCGAAAGGCGAGTACCTGTCGGCCAAGGTTACGAACCGGGGGCGGCCCGCGAATGACATCCTGGCGGAGCTTCTTCCGAAGGAAATCAATTCCATATACTGGCCGAAAAACATGTATTGGCGGAAGGCCGGCGAGCGCTTTGTGCGCCCGGTGCGATGGATTGTGGCTATGCTGGACGGACAGATCATCCCGCTGGAGTTCGACGGGATTCGCGCAGGGAGCCATTCCCGTGGACATCGGATTCTTGCCCATCGAGCCGTCCCTATCCCCGGTGCAGGGTCGGCTTACATCGAAGCGCTGTCGGCTGCGAAGGTCCTGAATCGCGACCAGCGTGAGAAGCAGATCCGCAAGGCGTTGGATGCCGCTACGCGCTCAATTCCGGGTGCGCGGTGGAGAGAAGACAAAGATCTGCTCGATACCGTCGTGAACCTCACCGAATTTCCTTCGGCAATTCTGGGGAATTTTGACCCGCAATTTCTGGAACTTCCGGAAGAAGTGCTGGTCACGGTCATGCGAGACCACCAAAAGTATTTCGCCGTACAAGACGCTACCGGCAAACTGGCGCCACACTTTCTAGCTGTGCTGAACACCGACGGCGATCGCGACCGAGTCATTCAGCACGGAAATGAACGAGTACTCCGTGCACGTTTCAACGACGCTCGGTTCTTCTGGCGTACTGACCAGAAGCAATCTCTGCGCGATCGACTGGAACTGCTGAAGCACGTCACCTTTCAGAAAGATCTTGGCAGCTACTACGACAAAACGATCCGGATGCAGCGTCTGGCTAGTTGGCTGTCAGAGATCGTCAAGCAGAGTGGAATGGCCATTCGGCCGGGAATCGTGCACAAGGCTGCTTGCCTTGCGAAGACCGACCTCACCACGGAACTGGTGAAGGAATTCACGGAACTTCAAGGTATCGTCGGAGGCCTCTACGCACGAGTACAGGTTCTCGACGAACACCTCAATGATGATGTGCGGCAGGGCATTTCCACCGCAATCTACGATCATTACAAGCCGGAGTCCATGGACGATTCGGCGCCGCGCACGATTGAGGGAGCGGTGCTGTCGATTGCCGACAAGGCCGACAGTATCGCTGGTATGTTTGCCCTGGGGTTGATCCCGAGTGGCTCCAAGGATCCCTTCGGGCTGAGGCGGCAAGCCAATGGGATCGTTAAGACAATCGCCGAACACAGGCTTCCACTCAAGCTGGACGAGTTGATGACAGATGCGCGGGCCCGTTATCAGGGCTCCGACGCGGAGAAAAAGTTTTCAGCAGGGTCAGGTTTCCAAGATGCAATAAGGCTATTTTTCCGCGAGCGCCTCGAATTCTATCTGCGGGATGTTCATGGCTTCGCCTATGACGTTGTGAATGCGGTGCTTGCAGCCGACGCTCAAGATGTGGTTGATGCACTGGCGCGAGCGCAGGCGGTCGCGAAAGTTCGTCCATCGTCCGACTTCGAGTCAATTTCCATCGCCTTCAAGCGGATGAAGAACATTCTGCGGCAGGCGAGCGAAGCGGGCAGGGAAGTGGCTCCGAAGGTTGAAGCCTCGGTTTTGCAGGATGATGCCGAGAAGGACTTGGCAGCTCAAGCGCCCCGCACAGCGGAACAGGTTGAGACTCTGCGTACTGCCAGGAAGTACGACGAGGCGTTACTGGAAATTGCCAAGTTGCGTCCAGCGGTGGATAAATTCTTCGACAAGGTGATGGTTATGGTCGAAGACGCGCGTGTGCGTGGGAATCGTCTTGCGCTCCTGCAGACACTCGTCAACGAATTCTCAACGATCGCGGATTTCTCCGAGATCGTGTCGGATGGCAAAGAATCCAAAGAATCTCCAAAACAGTAGAGGACTTATTATGGCGACAACAACTCTCCCCGAAAGCCAAGTCGACGTTACCACCCCCAGCAAATCTGACGTGAAGTACGTGTACTTCTTCGGCGGCGGCAAGGCCGACGGCAACGGCAAGATGAAGGATGTGTTGGGCGGCAAAGGTGCAGGCCTGGCTGAGATGACCAATGCTGGATTGCCCGTTCCTCCTGGTTTCACTATTCAGACCGAAGCCTGCCGCGAATACATGCGGCACAACGCCGTCTCCAAAGAAGTCGACCGGCAGATGAACGCTGCCCTCGAGCAACTGGAAAAACTGCAAGGGCAAGAACTCGGCCAGGGCGACAATCCCTTGCTGGTCAGCGTTCGTTCTGGCGCGAAGTTCTCTATGCCAGGCATGATGGATACGATTCTCAATCTCGGCCTGAACGATAAGAGTGTCGAGGCCCTGGCGAAGCGCGCGAGCCAGCGGTTTGCCTACGACTCGTATCGGCGCCTGATTCAGATGTTCGGCAACGTAGTGCTGGAGATTGAGAAGTCGGCGTTCGACGAAGTATTCGAAGCAAAGAAGAAACAGAAAAAGGCCAAGCTCGACACCGACCTCGACGCCAAGGCGCTGAAGGAGGTCATCGAGGAGTACAAGAAAGTCGTCAAAAAGCACGCTAAGCACGACTTCCCGCAGGATCCGCGCGAGCAGCTGGTGATGGCGCGCGACGCGGTTTTCCGCTCCTGGAATAACGATCGCGCCAAGCACTATCGCCGCATCAACAACATCTCGGACGATCTCGGCACTGCGGTTAACGTGCAGGCGATGGTCTTCGGCAACCTCGGCGACACCAGCGGCACAGGCGTCGGCTTCACGCGCAATCCCGCCATCGGCACGAAGGAGTTTTACGGCGAGTTCCTGCTGAATGCGCAAGGTGAGGACGTGGTCTCGGGCGTGCGGACTCCAGTGCACATCCTAGAACTCGAGAAGATCATGCCCGAGGTTTACAACCAACTGCGCCAGATCACGACGCGACTCGAAACCCACTACAAGGACATGCAGGATTTCGAGTTCACAATCCAGGATGGCAAACTCTACATGCTGCAGACTCGCAACGGTAAGCGAACCGGGCTGGCGGCCGTGCGAGTGGCACTCCAGATGGTAGAAGAGGGACTCATCACGAAGGAGGAGGCAATCTTCCGCGTTGAGCCGAACCAGCTCTATGACTTTCTCGTGCCGCGTCTCGACGAGAAGGGTGTGAAAGTCGAAGTCCTCGCAAAAGGCCTTCCGGCCTCGCCGGGTGCTGCTGTCGGACAGATTGTTTTTACCGCAGACGAAGCCGTCGCGAAAGCTGGCCATGGGAAGAAGGCTTCCGTCATTCTTGTGCGCGCCGAAACCACTCCTGAAGATATTCACGGCATGGAAGTGGCGGCGGGCATTCTGACCTCGCGCGGTGGCATGACCAGTCACGCTGCCGTGGTTACGCGCGGTATGGGCAAATGCTGCGTGGCCGGTGCCGGCGATATTGAGGTCAACGAGAAGGCCGGAGAAATGCGCGTCAAGGGTCAGGTGTTCAAGGCGGGCGACTGGATCTCGCTCGATGGAACTACTGGGCGGGTGATTAAAGGCCGGCTGAACACGCTTCCTCCTTCCCCCGACGACAAGGAACTGCAGACGTTCATGAGTTGGGCGGATCCCTTCCGGAAACTCAAAGTGCGGGCAAATGCTGATATTCCTCGCGATGCGATACAGGCCCGCACATTCGGTGCGGAAGGCATCGGCCTGTGCCGCACCGAGCACATGTTCTTCGCAGAGGATCGTATTCTACATATGCAGGCGATGATTCTCGCGAACAACGAAAAGGACCGTCGCGCCGCTTTGAAGAAGTTGTTGCCGATGCAGCGTGCAGACTTCGCCGGAGTCTTCCGGGCTATGGATGGTTACGCGGTTACGATTCGGACACTCGATCCTCCTTTGCATGAGTTCTTGCCACGGCGCGAGGACCTTATGGTTGATCTTGCGGTCCTGCCACACGCCACCGGGAAGGAAAAGAAAGACTTGGTGGAGAAATACAAGAGGTTTGGGGCGAACAGTGCTTCCAATGTGAAGAAAGCGTTGGAAACTCTGCTGCGACGGGTAGAAGAGCTTCACGAATTCAATCCCATGCTTGGACACCGAGGATGCCGTCTCGGCATCACCTACCCGGAAATTACCGAGATGCAAGCTCGGGCCATCTTCGAAGCAGCGGTAACAGTCGCGAAAGATGGTGTGAAGGTCTTCCCAGAAGTGATGATCCCACTGACCGCAACGTTGAAAGAAATGGCCAACCAGGCTGCCATCGTTCACCGTGTTGCTCGAGAGGTCTTCCAGGAGAAGGAGCGTAAAGTCGACTATCTTGTGGGGACGATGATCGAGTTGCCTCGCGCAGCGCTGGTCGCCGACGAAATCGCCAAGGAAGCGCAGTTCTTCTCGTTTGGCACGAACGACCTTACCCAAACCACTTTCGGTTTTTCGCGTGACGACGTGAACAAGATCCTTCCAACCTATCTGGAGGAAGGTATTCTGAAGCAGGATCCGTTCGCGGCGCTCGATCGCGACGGCGTGGGACAACTGGTCAAGATCGCCACCGAGCGCGGGCGCAAGACGCGGCCCGAACTCAAGGTTGGCATCTGCGGCGAGCACGGAGGCGAACCCTCATCCGTAGAGTTCTGCCACCAGGTAGGCCTCAACTATGTTTCGTGCTCACCGTTCCGCGTGCTCACCGCACGCCTGGCAGCAGCGCAGGCGGCAGCGGCCGATCAATTGAAAGTGGAAGGTGGTCGGACGAAGTGAGTAGCCCTCGTAGCATTTGGCAGATATTTTGATTCAACGCCGGATGCGAGAACCTTAAAGCACAGACAGGGCCCGAAAGCGTCCGCTTCGGGCCTTTTCTATTGGACCTTCTGTAACCGTGCGATGAGTTTCTGGGCGAGATTATCTTCCGAGTCGGACCACAACAAGCGCCCATTCGCGTGCGCGTTTTTTTCAAGCTTATACGTGAAGTCCACGAGCTTGTGAATATTGGCGCGCACGCGTGCCTCAGCGTCAGCATCGAGCTCTGTCTGTTCCTGAAGAAAGGCGGTATCGAGGCCAAAGTCGATCTCGATCTGTCCAGTGGCCTCGGCAGCACGTTCGTCGAACTCCTCTCCCTGCGCAATGATCTTCACCCGGCTTGGGGTGAGCGTCCATTGCTTGTTAGCCGGTTCGAGGGTCCACAAATCCCAATCGGCTTCAAATACGTATCCGTAGTCATCGTGGAGCAGGTCGGACGCGATATCTATGGCGTCTTCTGGTGCAATACTTGGGCTAAACCGCCGCTCCAGGATCGTCGGTTCATTCCATGAAACAGGATGCACCGCCAGGTAGTGAACCCCCGGACGTACCGCTGAAAAAGGGAACTGGCGCAGTACCGTTAGTGTGTGCGCCATCATGTCATGTTCTGTAAAGCTGGGGAACCACAAACTCAAATAAAGCGGATCTGCCACGAAGTCCTCGTAAAGTCATTCTACCTGCGCCCTCAAGTCGGAAGCCTGCTCCGAATGACTCGGCTGAACATCGTAAATCATTCAGTTCCATAGCACTCGGACGAGCAGTCGATCGCCGAATCAGAAGGCGCTTTTCTTAACGACTTTTGTCTACAGCTCCAATCTGCGCGGCGGCACGATATCCGCTCGCAAGAGCGCCGTGGACAGTCCCGGTATGCGCGCCATCGGTCGCTTCTCCAGCAAAGAACAGCGTATTCTCCACAGGAGCGGCAAGCACGTCGGGTGCATCTGCCGCTTCTGCTGTGGCGTAGCTGTAGACTCCGCGCGAGAATGGATCGGTCTGCCAATCATGCAAATGCGCTGCCTGCAGCAATTGCTGCAGCTTGGTCCCTGGGACGTTCAGCAAAGCGCCTAGGGTGTGCAGTGCCTGGGAAACAATGAATTCGCGACTCTGCCCTGACAAGCGTTCCGCGGAACGAAAGGGAGCCCAGCCAGTGAGTATCGGGCGGCGCTCAGGCATGGTTGTCCACCAGGTAGGGAACCATGCGTCCTGGGAAAAGAGGAAGCCCATCGAGTCCAGGGTTTCATGTGGGGATCTCTGTGGCGAGATTTCCCTCCAGAAGCGACTGCGAAAGCGAAGCACGACACGAATAACCTTTCCCATGGCAATCCCGTGGATTGCGTTAATCTTAGCCTTGGGCAGCGCGGGCTGAAACGAGATAGCTCCCGTTTCCGCTTTCTTCGCTTGCAGCACGCCGATGGGAACAGTGATCAGAACACGCTGAGCGTGGAGCGTCATGGGTTTCCCGGCGAGGGATGCTTTGACTTGCACATTCTCAGGATTCCACGAAATGTTGTAAATGACCGCGCTGGTCTCCACTTTGACCTGTCCATGTCGGAGACGAGCGAGCAGTATCTCAAGAAGCCCGGCATAGCCCGTGTTGGCTCGAAAACTGTGCTTGCCATCGATCTTTTCTTCGGCCTCCATGCCCCTCACAAGCCAGTGCACACTGACCCGTTCTGGATCTGCCGCGTTGAAGCCTGTGATGTAGTTCAGCGCGTGCTGCTTCGTCCTTTCCGATGCCCCCTGACAACACCGCTGCAGGTAGTTCTGAAAGGATTGGTCTGGTTTTCGCGCATCCATGTTGTCGAGAATGTCGTCAACTTCGGAGAAGAAATCGCAGGGCGACAAATGGCCATCTTGAAAGCACCAGCTATCGCCATCAACTTCGGTCACTGGGATCTGGCCCTCACGAAGAAGGTTCCAGATTTCAGGAGGACGTCCGTGGATAAACTCCGCGCCGAGTTCTATGGGTGCATCCAGATCGGGATCTTGCAGAGTGAAGATACGCCCCCCGATACGGTCGCGGGCTTCAAAAATGCGAAGCGAAATTCCCTTGGCGGAGAGTGCGCAAGCTGCTGCTAGACCGGCAACTCCCGCTCCAATCACAATGACATCAACTTTATCTTCCATTTGTGCCATAAAGGATGAAGGACGCGACCGCATGGGCGGCCGCACCCTTTGACGTGGTGAGAGTTCTAGGCAGCTTTTTGTCCAAAGCGAATCAGAACCTTTGTATATCCCTCGATCCGCTTATCGAACCTGTCGTATGCTTCGGGGGCCTGATCGATCTGAATGTGATGGCTCACAATCTTACTGGGTTTTGCGCGGCCATTGACAATCAAATCCCGTAAATACTCGTTGTGTCTCTTGACGGGCGCCTGGCCACTTCCCATTGAGATGCCTTTATCAAAGAAATCTGCAATCGGAAATGGAACAATGCCATTCTTGGCATGTTCGTTCTTCGCGCCCGGATCGGGGGCGATGTAAACGCCAATCACGCCGATACTGCCGGTGGCATTGACCACTCGCAGGCAATTTTCGAGGACCTGGGTTGGTTTCTCCTTAGTCGGTTCTTCAACGCCGCGCGCCTGGTACCCAACAGCGTCGATGGCGCAATCTACCCCCTTCATCTTTCCTTCCCCTGGCCTCAAGCCTGCTGGATTCCATCGTTCTTCTTGCGGGCCGCAAGAATCTGCTCGACCGGGTCGCTTTCGCTGAAGTCGATGGGAATCGCGCGCAGTTCTTTCGCCTTTGCCAGTTGTTCCGGGATGTTATCCACCACAAATACCTCCGATGCTCCCTTGAGGACGGAGCAGTAGGCGGAGAGTAACCCCACCGGTCCAGCGCCGAACACGGCCACCGTCTGCGATGTGATTCTTGCTCGTGCAGCGGTCCCGGCACCTTTGTGGATTAGAGCTTGACGATACGAGGGAGTGTTGTGTTCAACATCGACCACACGCGTGAAGCTGAGAGATCAGGGGCTGCATGGAAGGAGGACTCGCAGGAAAGGGACTGGCCGTCGTTTATGCTACCAAAGGGGGCCGACTGAGAAGGATATCTGTGCCATGTGAAGACTTCGGCCCGAAGGGAATCTCCGTGTTACGGAGGCCTTGTTCCCATTCGTCCAAGGCCCTTCTGACCTGTGACAGAAGCAGAGCCTTCCTTTCTGGATTCGACTCGGCGTAGGCCGCGCGGTAAAGGTCGCCAAAGCTTCGAAACTGTGCGTCTTTCATCTTTCTATCCTCAGAGCTTCGTATCGAGGCCGTCGAGAACAGGGATGACCCTCATTCCCCGGCTTTTATCGCTTGCGATTCTGGCAGGACGGTTCAAGTGTGCGGATTATCTTTAGTTGATCTACCCATAGGAAGCTATACAGTGTTTCCTGCATGTCTAAGGTAAAGTGGATTCCGATCTACAGGATGGTCGTGGGCCTAAGCTTCTGCAAGATCTGTAGCGAAGGGTCTTCCGGGCCAAGGGATGACCTGACCCCGATGGCGGGTGCCGCCGCGATGAAGTTCCCGACAGCGGTGCGAAGGGGAATGTAGCCGTTGTAGATGAATAACGCTGCTTTAGTCTGATTGACTCCAATGCCGCGCGCCAAAAGGAAACACGTGCAACACGAGCACCGCGATGACAAGACCCGTCAAGCCGGGTGTGAGTATCATGCGCCATGGGGATAGCGATCCCCCAGAACCTAATAAGTGGATTCGACACAAGTCGATCGCGAAACGAAAGCAAACGACGGCCAACCCTGAGATGATTCCAATGAGGACCGAGAAAACGAGAAAAACACGTTCTTCACGGAAAACAGATCGAAGATCAGATCCGTGCCATCAGGAATTCCCCGAAGAAGGCCTGATCGACCCTGTCGCCGGCATGGCGTTGTTCGGCGTCGCGCCGCCGTTCACCTAACATCCCTTCGCGTTATCTGGTGCTTAGGGATGGTCATCCTCTTTCCTTTGGGGGCAGGCATGGTTCCTCCATCATACGATGTAGAGGACAGAGACTTCCTGGTTCGCTTCCATGCGTATCGCTTGTCCATCCGAAAGCTGTGCAGTTTTCCCTGATCTGCTGTCCCTGTAGAATCACCAACTCATGATTTTCTCAACCCGAGAGCGTCAGATCGTGCAGGGTGCTCAGGACGAAGAGCGCGATGGCCAATCCGCGCCTGCTGACCCCCAAGAGCGACGTCATGCCACACTCGCGCTCGCAGCTTGTTTCTTCGCGATGTTTTCCGTCGTAGGTATCGCTCTTTGGGGATTGCCTTTCTTCTACGACTTCATGGTCCAGCAGTTTGGATGGACGCGTGGGCAAGTGACGTCTGGAAATATGCTGGGCAAATTGCTGATCGGCCCCACCTTTGGGTTCATCGCTGGTTGGATTGTGGACCGCTTCGGTCCCAAGCGATTGATGATTGCAGGAATTCTGGTTGCTGGCGCAGCCGTCGCGGGACTGGGCACCATTTCGACCCTTCCCTGGTTCTACTTCTTCTATTCATTGAATGCTCTCGGCTTTGTGTGTGGAGGGCCCATTCCGGCCCAGGTTCTGATCTCGCGTTGGTTTGTCAGAGCACGTGGAAAGGCGATGGGGCTGGCTTATCTGGGTATCGGCTTTGGAGGAGCAGCAGTCCCGTGGATTTCGCACGCTCTCGTAGAAAGGTTCGGATGGCAGATAGCTTTGCGCTCGTTGGGAGTGCTGATTGTTCTCATCTCACTGCCTTTGACTTTGATCGTTCGTGAGGCGCCAGAGAGCGCAACCACGCAAACTCGAGACACATCGGGGGACGTGAAACGAGCATTCAGGACTCTCCCCTTTGTTCTTATATTATTTGGAAGCGTGTGCTCCATTGCCGCCGTGAGCGGTACTCAACAGAACCTAAAGCTCTTTCTCAGTCTCGACCAGCACTATACTCAGAGCGCTGCGACACAGATTATCTCTCTTGTACTTGGCTTCAGCATCGTTGGGCGAGTTCTTATGGGCTGGCTTGCCGATCGCTATTCCAAGAAGTACGTAATGCTGTTGATCTTTCTGCTGGTAGCGGCCGGCATCCCTTTCATATTTCTCGGAAGGACGCCCCTGCTGATTGCATCGGGTGCGATCCTGTTCGGTGTCGGGTTGGGGGGCGACTACCTCATCATCCCGCTGATAACGGCCGAGATTTTCGGATTGCAGATTCTGGGAAGGTTGATGGGAGTAATCCTGACTGCCGGAGGCGTCGCCGAGGCCGTCTCCCCGTGGGTCATTGGTCGCCTGCGCGATGCAACCGGTAGCTACGTCAATGGGTGCTTGGTCTTGATCTTTTGTGCTCTTCTCGGTGCATTGGCAGTACTGGGATTACCGAAACATGGAGTGCGGACGTGACCGCACCCATCGTGCGCGTGGCGAGCCTTAAGGACGTCGATCATTTCCAGCAGCATGTTCGATCCCT
>Ga0075434_100004143_pt1 | contig 12992 bp, 10 predicted proteins | sample RhiMethybrSRZTD3_FD_75298 | JGI IMG/M metagenome (GOLD analysis project Ga0075434, IMG submission 75298) | Populus rhizosphere microbial communities from Tennessee, USA - Rhizosphere MetaG P. TD hybrid SRZTD3 | ecosystem: Host-associated > Plants > Roots > Rhizosphere > Soil | place: USA... | reverse complement strand
AGACGGGGCGCCGCCAGGACCAGTGGGTAACTGGCCTCGTGTACGCCGAGCCCGGAGCGGCGGAGCGGCTGTGGCAGGAGATGCGAGCCGACGAGCCGCACTCGGACATTCCGGAACGCTGGCGCACGTTCCAACCGGTCGGGTTCATTCCCGACCTCCAGATGGTCGTGCAGGTCTTTCCGTACGACCGGAGACTCCCGCATCTGTCTCCCGTGTTGGGTGAGGCCTCGCGGCGCCTCGAGCCATTGCTCCTCGCCCGTCTCGGGCCCGGCCAGTGGCGGATGGAAGAGGAGAGCATCGAGCCCACGCGCTATCGCACGGAGCTCGGCGCCGCGCTCAGGTACACGCTCCGGGCTCGCGAGGCGCTGACGGCGAGACGCGAAACGGTACGCTGCTACCTGAAGGTGTATCGCGACGACCGAGGGGAGCGGACCCTGCACTTGCTCCGGGTCCTGTCCGAGCGGGCCGGGGCGCGCTCGTATGACACGGTACGACCCTTGGCCTATTGGCCCGATGTGCGCACCCTCGTGCTGGAGGAGGCCCCGGGCGCCGCGCTGCAGCAGCTGCTGCTCGAGGACCGTGACTCCTTCGCCGCCATGGGCGCCGTTGCTCGAGCCGTTGCCACCTTCAATCAGGATCACTCGGGAATCACGCGGCGTCAGTCCCTCGCCGATCAGCTCGAGGACGTACGCCTCGCGGCGGGCCTGGTGCGGTGGGCGTGCCCGGACCTGAGCGCCGCCGTGGAGGAGATCACCGCGGCGGTAGTGGGCGGCCTGGACGAAGCTTCCCCCGCGCCGATCCACGGGGATCTGAAGACCGACCACGTCTTCCTGTCGGACGACCGCGCGACCTTCATCGACCTCGACTCGGCCGCGCTGGCCGATCCCGTCCGGGACCCCGCCCACCTGTTTGCCTATGTCGCGAGTCGCGTCGGCCTGGAGACGTTGCCGCCGGAACAGGCGCGCGCGCTGGCGGCGACGTTCGTCGAGGAGTACTTCCGCCACGTGCCGACGTCGTGGCGCCGGCGATTTCCCCTGCATTGCGCCGGCGCGCTCCTCGAAGTGGCGAGCGGTATCTTCCGGCGGCAGGACACGCGGTGGCAGGAGAAGGTCGCCGCCGCAGTCGCGGAGGCGCGGACATGTTTGTCCCGGCGGTCCCGATGAGGGTAATCAGCGAGCTCCTGGTCGATCCCGCCCTGCCGGGGCTGGCGGCGATCCGCGCACAGGGCCTCGGCGCGGCGATCCCGGAGCTGGGTCTGGGCGACCGGCCCGTCGAGCTGCGGTTGTGCAGTCACGCCCCCGGCTCGCGGGCCACGTTCGAGGTGCGGGCGGGGGATCGTCGGTTCGCCATCAAGCTGTACGCCGACGACGCCGCGCCCGAGGCCGAGCTGTACGGGGCCCTCACCCGCGCCGGGCTTGCCGGGGATCGAGGTGCCCGCGTGCCACGGCTCCTCGCTTGGAGGCCCGAGCTCGGCGTGCTCGCGCTCGGTTGGCTGGAGGGGCGGCCGGCGAATGAGCTGATCAAGGACGGGCAGGGCGCACGGGCGGGCGAGCTGGCCGCAACCTGGCTGCGGCGCGCGGCCGCGCTGACCGTACGGCTCGGGCCGCCCTGCGGGGCGGGGCGGATGCTCTATCAGGCGGGCGTGTCGGTCGCCGCGCTGAGCAGCGTCGACCCCGCCCTCGGGGCCGCGGCCAGGATCGTGGCGAAGCACCTGGGGCGAGGGCAGCCCAGAGAGGGCGCGCCGCGCCTGGTGCATGGCACGCTCTACGCGCGTCACATCCTCGACCTGGGCGACGGTCCCGGCGTGATCGACTGGCAGCAATTCGGGCAAGGCCCGCTCGAGGTCGACGGCGGGATGTTCCTCGCGACAATCTCGCGCCTCGCGTTGCGGCACCCTTCGTGCGCGGGCGAGGTCGCGCGGGCAGAGGAGGAGTTCCTGGGGGGGACGCGCGGCTTGCTGGATCAGCGCACGCTGGAGTGGTACCGAGCGGCGGGGCTCTTGCACCTGGCGGCACGCGGACTGAAGACCGGGCAGAAACGGCATCCGCCACCGGAGGCGCGCGCGCTCGTGGACGAGGCGGCGAGGCGCAACGCCGACCGCACTGCGTCGCTGACGGTGGTCGTGGGGTCGGAGGTGCCGCGCAACGGCCCGGCACTCGAGCTCGTTCTCCAGGCCCTCGCCACCAGGCCGGCCACCCCGGAAGAGCTGGACCAGATCCGCAGACTCCTCGAGGGATCGGCGCAACGATGAAGCTGACCGCTGACCTCCCCAACGATCCCACGCTGCCGGGCCTCGTGGCCATCCGTACGGCCGGATTGGCGCGTGCGATGCCGGCACTCGATCTGAGCGATGGGCCCATCGAGCTGCTGCTGTGCGGGTACACAGCGGGCTCGCGGGCGACACTCGACGTGCGCGTGGGGGACCGGCACTTCGCCGTCAAAGCGTACGCCGACGATCCGGCTCCGGAGGCGGTGTTGTACCAGGCGTTCGCCGCAGCACTGGCGGGTGCGACGGGGATCGCCGTGCCGCGGCTCCTCGCCTGGGAGCGGGACCTGCGGCTGCTGGCGATCAGCTGGCTGGACGGGATGCCGGCCAATGAGCTCGTCAAGGTGGGTCACGGTCGGCGCGCCGGCGAGCTGGCCGCGACCTGGCTGTGGCGCGTCGCGTCGCTCCCGGTGAAGCTCGGGCCGTCGGTCGGCCCGGGAGACCTGCTGTACGAAGTGGGGAGGTCGGTGACCCTGCTGGCCGCCGCCGAGCACACCCTGGGCCGGGCGGCCAAGGCCGTGGGCGTCGCGCTGAAGGGTTCACAGCCGAAGAACGGCTATCCCCGGCTCGTGCACGGAACCCTGTACGCGCGTCACATCCTCGACTTGGGCGACGGTCCAGGGGTGATCGATTGGCAGCGCTTCGGCCAAGGGCCGATTGAGATCGACGCCGGCATGTTCCTGGCTACGCTGTCGCGCCTCGGGCTGCGCCACGACGGCCACGCCAGCGAGGCGGCCCACGCGGAGGAGGCGTTCCTCGCGGGGACGCGCGGCCTGGTGGATGACCGCACCCTCGCCTGGTACCGGGCTGCGGCGCTCGTGCACCTTGCCGCACGCATGCTGAAACGCCAGCCACCCGCCGAGGCGCAGGCGGTGCTGGAGGAGGCGGCGCGGTGGGCCGAGGTAGCAGGTGTCGGAGCGGTGGCTGCTCCTGTCCCACCCCCTCCCCTGGTCCGACGCTCGGCGCTCGAGCTCGTGCTCGCAGCTTTATCCTCCGCGCCGGCCACGCCGGATGAGCTGGATCAGATTCGCAAGCTGCTCGACGAACGCAGGGGACGCACCGCGAGCTAAGCCGGCACTGGCACGACGCGGGTGATCGGCCGCACATTTGGAGCCAGACCTTCCCCGTGAGCTCCTCATGTCGGTCGCATCCCGGTTGACCACGTCCGCTGCGTTGTCCCTCATGCTGGCCGCTCGCGCGGACGCGCAGGAGCACGCGCATGACGGCGCGCATGGCGAGCAGATCGGGCGCGTGACCTTCGCGACGTCGTGCCGGCCCGACGCGCAGGCGCGCTTGGAGCGCGGGGTCGCGCTGTTGCACTCGTTCTGGTACGAGAAGGCAGCGGACAGTTTCCGCGGGGCGGTGGCAGCCGACTCTTCGTGCGCCATGGGCTACTGGGGGCAGGCGATGAGCCTGCTCCACCCACTCTGGACGCCGCCCCTGGGTCCGGACCTCGCAGCCGGTCTCGCGGCGAGCGAGCGGGGGCTCGCGCTCGCGAGGACGCCGCGCGAACGGGACTACCTGACCGCCATCCGGGCCTATTACGCGGACTACGACGGTACGGATGCCAAGACGCGCCTCGTCTCATACTCACAGACCATGGACGGCGTGCGGCGTCGCCATCCGCGCGATCGTGAAGCGGCGATCTTCTACGCGCTGTCGCTCATCGCCCTCGGCCAGGCGAATCCCACGGACACGACGTTCAGCTACCAGAAGCGGGCCGATGCGATCCTCGAGCCGCTGTTCAAGGCCGAGCCGCGGCATCCTGGCCTGGCGCACTACCTCATCCACACGAACGACGTTCCTCAGCTCGCTCGGCTGGGACTTTACGCGGCGCGTCGCTACGCCGAGATCGCCCCCGACGTCCCGCACGCGCAGCATATGCCGTCGCACATATTCACCCGGCTGGGTCTGTGGGACGATGCGATCACGTCCAATACGCGATCGGCGGCCGCCGCCCGGACCTACGAAGCGGAGCGGCACCTGAACGCGCTGTGGGACCAGCGCGGCCATGCGTCGGACTATCTGGTCTACGCGTACCTGCAACAGGGTCGGGACGCCGAGGCCAAGCGCGTGGTGGACGAGGCGGCCGCCGTCACGGCGGTCTACCCTGTGGGGTCACTCACCAACGCGTATGCGTTGGCGGCCATCCCGGCGCGCTACGCGCTCGAGCGCGGACGGTGGCGGGATGCGACGGTGCTCGCCGTCCGCCCCGCCCCCGAGTGGCGCGCCGCGGAAGCCCTCACCCACTTCGCGCGCGCGCTCGGCGCGGCGCGGACAAGCGACACGGCGGGCGCGCGGTCCGCCATCTCGGCACTCGACGAGATCGAGCGCGCGGAAGCTGCGGCGGGCGGCCCGCACGCCTACTGGGCGGGACAGGTGCGCATCCAGCGCCTCGCGGCAGCGGCGTGGCTCGCCCGCACGACCGGCGACACCGCGGAGGCGGTGCGCCTGGCGACGAGCGCCGCTGACCTGGAAGACGTCACCCAGAAACACCCGGTGACCCCCGGCAGCGTCCTGCCCGCGCGCGAGCTGCTCGGCGACTTGCTGCTCGAGCTGGGCCGCCCCGCCGACGCCGTCAAGGCCTACGCCGCCGCACTGGTGCAGCAGCCGAATCGCGCGCGTAGCCTGTTCGGCGCGGCGCACGCGGCGGAGCTGGCGGGCGATGTCGCGGCCGCCCGGACGCGCTATCGCGAGTACCTCACGCTGATGGAGCGGGGCGACGGCACCCGCGCCGAGCTCGCGATCGCGCGCGGCGCGCTTTCGGGCCGCTAGTGCCCGATCCGGATCACGGTAGTCGGGGCAGGGTATGCTGCCCGATGCCCAGCCCCGGCCGATCCCTGGTCGCACTCGCGCTGTGCCTTTGGCCCGCGGTCCTGACAGGGCAGGGCGCCGCCCCGGCGCCGCCAATGAGCTGGTGGCCCCGCTCGCCCCTTCAGGGATCGTTGGTGCGGGTGGTCGTCCGACCGCCGGCGGGCGACAGCGTGACGGCGGTGTCCGGCGATCTGGCGGGTGAGCCGCTGCACTTCGAGCGGTTGGCGGACGGTTTCGGAGCGCTCGGCGCCGTGCCGTTCGGAGTGCGCGACAGTGCGGCGGCGCGCGTCCTCATCGAGCGCGCCGACAGCACGAGCGACACGGTCATCGGGGCCCTGCCCGTACGCCGCCGCCGCGTCCCGCGCGAGCGGCTCCGCGTCGCTCCCCAGTTCGCCCAACCGCCCGAGTCGCTGACGGAGCGCATTCGGCTCGAGCAGGAGCTGGTGCAGGAGGTGAGACAGCGGGCGCACGAGACCCCGCGGCTCTGGCAGGCGCCGTTCGTCCGCCCGAGCGCCGGCGCGGTGACGAGTGTGTTCGGGATCGCCCGCGTGTTCAACGAGGTGCTGCGCAGTCGACACTGGGGCGTCGACTTTGCCGGGCGGCAGGGCGCCCCGGTGCGCGTGGCGAACCGGGGCGTCGTCGCGCTGGTCGCCGATCTCTACTACAGCGGGACCACCGTGCTCGTCGACCACGGTGCCGGTCTCGTGACCGGCTACTTTCATCTGAGTCGCGTGCTCGTCGTCCCTGGTGACACGGTCGACGCCGGTCAGCTCATCGGCCTCGTGGGGGCCTCCGGTCGCGTGACCCGGTCGCACCTCCATTGGTTCGCCGCCTACGGGGGGATCACCGTCGACCCGCTCGACCTGATCCGGACCAACGGCCCGGCGCGCCTCACGCAGACCCTCCCCCCGTGACCGCTTAGCGAGCCTCGTCCAGGCGGCGCAGCGCTTCCGCCCGCACCTGGCGGCTCGGGTGCACCCGGGCCGCTTCGCGCACCGCCGGGATTCCCAGTCCATCCGGCAGCTCCGCCAGGCGCTCGACGGCCTCCACTTGGACGGCTGGCGAGGTGTCGTTGGCGAGTCTGTCCAGCAACAGGACGAGCGCGGATTCGGGTGCGGCGCTCCTCGCGTACTGCTCCACCGCCTCCTCCCGCACCTGCGCGCTCGGTTGGGCGCGCGCCATGCGCGCCAGCGGCGCCAGGGCCTGCGGGTGACCCAAGTGCCCGAGTGCCTCGACGGCCTCCTGCCGCACGTCGTCGTCGGGGTCGCGGCGCGCGAGCCCCTCGAGGACCCCGAGCGCCACATCGGGGGATGCGACCTTCCCGACCGTCTTGACGGCCTCGCGGCGCACGTCGGGGTTGGGGTGTGTGTGGGCGATCTCGATGAGGGGGCCCACACTGGCGCCGCCCCTCACCTTGCCCAGGGCCTCGACCGCCTCGCGCTGGACATCCTTGTCACCGTCCTCCTGAGCGATCGCGACCAGCGGCGTCACATTCCGTGGATCGCGCCGCCTGCCCAGCGCCTTGACCCGCTCCTGTCGCGCGTCCGGGTCGCGCAGCGCCTCGATACGGCCCACGAGGGAATCGAGCGTCGCCGGTCGCATGCCACCGCGGTCGCTCGGGGCCTGGGCCGCCGCACCCGTCGTCAGGTGGGCGCCGCCGCCGAGGGCGAGGGTCACGGCAACGACTCCCGCCATCCAGCGGGGGAAGATCTCCGTTTGCACCGGTGCCACGAGCCGCCGAATCCGGTCCCTGAGGGAGCCACCGCGCCCGGCCGCCGCCAGGGCGAACGCCGGCGGTGTGGTGCGGAGCCGCTCCATGCCGAGCAGCGCCGTCGCGTAGAAGTGCGCGTCACCGCACGCCGCGACGGCCAGATCGTCACAGCAGTGCTCGCGCTCTTCGCGCACCTGCTGCGACACCCACCACACCGCGGGGTGATAAAACAGCAGGGTCTCGATCACCGACTGGACGAGGTTGACCAGATAGTCGTAGCGCCGCACGTGGGCCAGCTCGTGCGCCAGCAGCGCGTCGAGCTGCAACGGGGTGAGCCCCGTCAGCGCGCTCGCCGGGAGGAGGATCACCGGGCGCAGCCACCCGATGACGGCGGGCACCTGCACGACGGCTGACTCCAGCACCCGCACGGGCCGGCTGATACGGAGCCGTGCCGCCAGGCGCGCCACCGCCTCGCGGCACGCGTCGGGAACGGACGAGGTCCCCACGCTGCCGAGCTGCCGCGTCAGCAGCCATCCCGACGCGAGCCGCAGCGACAGCGCCACCACGCCGCAGAACCACACCAGGACCACCCACGGCAGGGCGGGCTCGAGGGCCGCCCGGATCCGCTCGGCGACCGGTCCGGTGGCGGTCAAGGGCGCCGGAACGGCTTGCAGGCCGGGACCCGACGTCGGCCCCGGGGCGATCGGGGATGTGGCGGTCACCAGGTCGCTCATCAGGGGCGACGTCCCGCGCAGCCGCACGGCGGTGGCGAGGGGGAGAGCGAGCATCAATGCCAGCGTGAGCGTGGCGAGCGCGTAGCGGATGCGGGCCGCCCGCACTGGAATAATGGCGAGGAGGGCGGCCAGCCCCGCGGCGGCAAGAGCGTCCTGCCACAGCGAGTCCACGAGGGCCCACCCCAGCGCTTGCGTCATGATCATGTACGTCCTCCCTTTTTCACGTCGAGCATCTTGCGTATCTGATCGAGCTCCGGCCCCGTTGCGGGTGTCGATTCCAGGGCGTGGAGCACGAGCCCCAGCGTCGAACCTCCGAACACGCGTCGCACCAGGTCACGGACCAGGCGCCGCTGAGTGGCCCCTTGGGACGCCACGGCGGCGTAGACGTGCGAGCGCGCCGCTACATTGCGCCTCACCAGGCCCTTCTCGACCATGATCTGCAGCAGCTTGAGCACGGTCGTGTAGCCGACCGGCTTGGCGTGGTCGAAGGACTCGTGGACATCGCGCACGGTGCTCGGACCGCGGTGCCAGAGCACGCGCAGGATGTCGAGCTCCGCATTCGTCGGAGCACGCTGCGGCATCGGGTCTCCCTTTGTACGAAGCTGTTCGTACCTACACCTGGCGGGTCCCGGAGGTTTCCGGTCGGAGAGGAGGATGGGTGTCGCGGGCGTGCGACAGTTCGCAGGAGCTACTGTGCGTCCGCGCGTCAGTGCGTCTAGGTCGTGAGGTACTCTTCCCTATACATCTTCACCAGCTCGAAGAAGTAGGACAGCGCGAGCGGCCCGATCAGCAGTCCCAGGATCCCGAAGTACGGCACGCCGGCGAGGGCACCGATCAGCGTGATGAGCGGGTGAATGTTCGCCCAGCGTCGGAACACCATCGGTCGGATGACATAGTCCACGTTCCCGACGATCACGGCGCCACCGACGGCCAGCAGCACACCGGCCAGCGCGTGGTGGCCCAGGATCAGCGCCAGCGCCCCGGGCCCCCACACCAGGGCGCTGCCCACGACGGGCAGGATGGCGAATACCATCGTGACCACACCCCAGAACACCGCGTTCGGGAGGCCGGTGAGCCAAAAGCCGAGGCCCACGAGGATTCCTTGAATCGCCGCGGTAACACCGGTGCCGATGATGGTCGACGTGGTGACGTCCTTAAACCGCTGGCGCAGCTTCTCGGTGTTCTTGGCCGAGAAGGGGATGTACGGCCGCACGGCCTCCCACGTCTCACCCGGCCGCAGCAGCAGGTAGAACAGCCCAAACAGCGAGATGGTGAGGTTGAGCGCGAGGCGGGTGGCGGTGCCGACCAACCCGAAGGCGGACGATCCGATCCACGCCACGACCTGGGCCCCCAGGTCGGCGAGCCGAGGTCCCAGGTCCATGCCGCCGAGCTTCAGCTCCCTCAGGCGACCGAGCAGCGGGTTCCGGATGACGCCACCGGCGATCTCTTGCGCTTGGCCGACGATCAGGCCGGCGAACGAGACCCCGGGTACGACGATCAAGAACAGCGCCAACGCGACCACCAGGGTCGCGGCGAGCTTGGGTCGCGCCCGCAGCGACAGCCACTCGTGCACCGGGGCGAAGACGGCGTACAGGACCGGGATGCCGATGAGCCCGGTGACATAGGGGGTGAGGGCGATGGCCAGCCCGAGGCCCAGCAGCAGGACGAGCAGCGCCGCGCGCTGGTGATTCGTGTCGATCAGCGGCATGCGCTAGTGTAGGGCGGCCGGGGCGCTGGCGCCAGCCTGGGCTGGGTCAGAGCCGGGCCGGAGGGGTGAGTGGGGGAGCGGCCAGCGGCGCTTCCGGCTCGGGAGTGAAGTCCTCCCCGGGGTTCACGAACAGGTCCTGCTCGAACCGGTACTGCTTGTCGTACAGCTGACGGTACCGGCCGTGCTTCGCGAGCAGCTCGGCGTGGGTGCCGCGCTCCACGATCTCGCCGTGCTCCATCACGAGGATCTGGTCCGCGCTGCGGATGGTCGAGAGGCGATGGGCGATGACGAACGTCGTCCGCCCGCGCCGCAGCGTGCGCAGGCCGTCCTGGATGGCCGCCTCGCTCTCCGAGTCGAGGCTGGACGTGGCCTCGTCGAGGATGAGGATCCGCGGATCCGCGAGGATCGCCCGCGCGATGGAGACGCGCTGGCGCTCGCCCCCGGAGAGCTTCACGCCCCGCTCGCCTACCACCGTGTCGTAGCCCTTCTCGAAGCGACGCACGAACTCGTCGCAGTGGGCGATGCGTGCCGCTTCCTCGATGTCCTCGCGCGTCGCGTGCGGCCGGGCGAACGCGATGTTCTCCGCGATCGTACCGTCGAACAGGAAGTTGTCCTGGAGCACGACGCCCAGCTGGCGGCGGTAATCCGCGAGTCGCAGGGTGGCGAGGTCGCGGCCATCCACGCTGATCCGCCCGGATTTCGGGCGGTTGAAGGTGAGCACGAGGTTGATCAACGTGCTCTTGCCCGCCCCCGACGAGCCGACCAGGGCCGTGGTGGAGCCCGCCGGCGCCCGGAACGAGATGCGCTTCAGCACCTCGGCCCCGGGCACGTACTCGAAGCTCACGTTCTCGAAGGCGATGTCCCCCGTCACTTCGGCGAGCGGCGCCCGCGCCCCGTCCTCGGCGTCCTCGGTGACGAGCCGGCGGATCTCGCGGATCCGGTCCAGGCCGGCGAACGCCTCGGTGATCTGGGTGCCGATCGAGGCGATGTTGATGAGCGGCAGCGCGACGAGGCCGATGAACACCCCGTACATGAAGAAGTCACCCAGCGTCATCTGGCCCGAGAGGATCGCGCGCCCGCCCTCGAGGATCATCAGGATCCCGATCGCCCCGATGATGATGGTGGCGAAGGCACCCACGCCGGAGATCCCCGTCATGGTGGTGGCGATGTTGCGAAACAGGGTGTTCGCGCCGCGGGTGAACACCAGCCGCTCGCTGCGCTCCGCGCGGTACGCCTTGACGATCCGGATGCCGCCCAGCGTCTCCCCCAGCCGCCCCGTCACGTCCGCGTTGAGCTTCCCGCGATCGCGGAACAGCGGCCGCAGCTTCGCGAACGCGTACGCCATCCCCCCTCCGAAGCAGCCGAGGATCAGGATCGCAATCAGGGTGAGCCGCCAGTTCAAGTAGAACAGCACGCCCAGCGCGATCGTGGCCGTAATGAGCCCGCCCGCCAGCTGCACCAGGCCCGTGCCCACCAGGTTTCGGATCCCCTCGGCGTCGGTCATGATCCGAGAGATGAGGATCCCGCTCTTGGTCGAGTCGAAATAGCTGATCGGCAGCCGGAGCACGTAGGCCTGCACGGTGCGCCGCATGTCGGTGATGGCCCGTTGGGCGGCGACGCCGAGGATCTGCGACAGGCCGAAGCCGGTGATGGCCTGCACCAGCGTGGCGCCGCCGGCCGCGAGCGCCAGCGGCACCAGCAGCTCGGGGTGATGCCCGTTGATCACCCGGTCGATCACCCACTTCGAGGAAGACGGCAGGACCAGGCCGGCCAGCCGGTTGACGAGCATCAGCGCGAGCCCCACCGCCAGGCGGCCGCGGTGCGCGTAGACGAGGGCCCGCGCCTCCTGCCAGGCGCCGGGGGTGATGGTCTTCTTGGGAGGTCGGGTGGGGGTCGGGGCGTCGGCCATGGGGTCAGCGCAATCTAAACGGGGCGGGGCAGAATAGAAGTACTTGACAGAGTCAAGTATCTACGGGACATTGGCTGTATGGCTGTGCGCGAGCTGGAGCAGCGGGTGGAGGCGGCGCGCCGCTTCAACCGGTTTTACACCCGGCAGATCGGCGTGCTGCGGGAGGGGGCGTACAAGAGCCCGTTCTCCCTGACCGAGGTGCGCGTGCTGTACGAGCTGGCTCACCGCGACCAGCCGACGGCGACGGTGTTGGGCCGCGAACTGGGACTCGATGCGGGATACCTGAGCCGCATCCTGCGCGGCTTCGAGCGGCGCGGGCTCGTCCTCAAAACCCGCTCCGCCGCCGATGGCCGGCAGAGCCATTTGTCCCTCACGGCGCAGGGACGCAAGATCTTCGCGCCGCTCAATGCGCGCTCGCACGACGAAGTGGCCGCGCTGCTCGAGCGTCTGTCGCCCGTCGTGCAGGCGCGCGTGGTGGGGGCGATGCAGACCATCGAGCGGCTGCTCGGGAACCGCGCCGAGGTCGCACCTCCGGCCGGCTATCTGCTCCGGTCGCCGCAGCCGGGCGACCTGGGCTGGGTGGTGCACCGGCACGGCGCCGTATATGCCCAGGAATACGGCTACGACGAGCGGTTCGAGGCGCTCGTCGCCGAGATCGTGGCGCAGTTCGTCCAGCGGTACAACGCGAAACGCGAGCGGTGCTGGATCGCGGAGCAGGGTGGAGAGGTGGTGGGCTCGGTGTTCCTGGTCGAGCGATCGAAGACCGTGGCCCAACTGCGCCTGCTGCTGGTGGAGCCGCAGGCCCGGGGGTCGGGCCTCGGCACCCGTCTGGTGAGCGAGTGCGTGCGGTTCGCGCGCCAGACGGGTTACCGCAAGATCACCCTGTGGACGCAGAGCGAGCTGGGCGCCGCGCGACGTCTGTACCAGGCGGCGGGCTTCCGGCTCGTGGGCAAAGAGAAGAACCACAGCTTCGGCAAGAATCTGGTCTCGGAGACGTGGGAGCTGGATTTGTGACGTCGTCCGGGCGTTTCAAGGATCATTTTTCCGAGGTGGCGGCCGCCTATTCGGCGCATCGCCCCTCTTATCCCGCCGCCCTGGTCGACTTCCTGGCCCGGCTCGCGCCTGAACGGCGACTCGCCTGGGACGCGGGCTGCGGCTCAGGCCAGCTGTCCGTACTGCTCGCCGGCTCGTTTGACCGCGTGGTGGCGAGCGACGCGAGCGCCGAGCAGCTCGCGCGCGCCGCGCTGCACCCCAAGGTCGAGTACCGCTGCGCTCCGGCCGGTGTCAGCGGCCTGCCGGCGCGGGTGGTCGATCTCGCGACCGCGGCGCAAGCCGCGCACTGGTTCGACCTGCCGGCCTACTACACCGAGGTGCGGCGCGTGACCAGGCCCGGCGGGATTGTCGCCCTGATCAGCTACGGCGTCGTCGCGGCGGGCGCCGATCTCGACGCGGTCATCGGGCCGTTCTACCGTGATGTCCTCGGCTCCCACTGGCCGCTCGAGCGCCGGCACGTGGACGATGGCTACCGCTCGTTGCCGTTTCCGTTCGAGGAGCTCGACGCTCCCGCGCTCGAAATCCGGCTCGATTGGCGGCTCGAGGATCTCGTCGGCTACGTGGGGACGTGGTCCGCAGTGTGGGCGCTCCAGCAGTCGGAAGGGCCCGGTCCGTTCGCGACGTTCCGGCGGCAACTGACGGACGCGTGGGGCACGGGCGCGGTCCGTACGGTGCGCTGGCCCCTGGCGCTGCGCGTCGGTCGGGTGTGAGCAGATCCTTCGCGGCTGGGGCGCTCAACCAGCGGATCCTTCGCGCCTGCGGCGCTCAGGATGACAAAGTCGCTCGCTCCGCGAAAA
>Ga0075434_100004138_pt1 | contig 13012 bp, 11 predicted proteins | sample RhiMethybrSRZTD3_FD_75298 | JGI IMG/M metagenome (GOLD analysis project Ga0075434, IMG submission 75298) | Populus rhizosphere microbial communities from Tennessee, USA - Rhizosphere MetaG P. TD hybrid SRZTD3 | ecosystem: Host-associated > Plants > Roots > Rhizosphere > Soil | place: USA... | reverse complement strand
CTTTCGGGGCTTCGGACGAGCGTTCCATTTCTTATAGATGTAAATGACCGTGGCAATGGCAACCCCGACCTGTCCGAACCGGACCAACCAATCAAGAACCGGAATTGTGGTTTTGAAAAAATTGATGACGAGGTCCGGACTTGCAAGCCCGAGCGTCGCGGCAACCGTAACCCCTGAATGAAAATTCAATTTCATGGAAGCCCCCATTTATCACGGAAGTAGGTGTAATAGAGCTTCGCAATAGAGGCAGGTGAAAGAGCCGTATTCCACACACAAACTTCACCCACATCCCCACCAAAAATCAATCCCGCTGTCACAGGAGTCCCAACGTAGGCATTATTAAAAGTTCCGGTTCCCGTGGAAGACCCTTTGATTTCCGGACCCTGATACCACCGAACATTATTGGAACCGTCCCGAGTGCAAGCGAATAAATTCAAAGCTCCGAGACCGTAGCGCCATCCCGTCCCTGAAGTCAGCTCCGAACCCCCTGTAAAGAAGTTCATGTCGTTGACCCCGGCTCTTCGAACTCGAATTTGGCTCCCTGAAGTTGCATTCCCAAACAAGGCACCATTATCCACCGTCGCTTGCCCGATGAACAGACAGGTCAAGGCACCCGTTAAGGCTTGATTCGACCCGAGAATCAAGGAATCATTGGAACCATCAAATCGAACAGCCGGAAGGCCATTAAAAATGTTGGTCTTGTAAAGAGGACGAAGAGTCAACGAAGCTGTTGCATTATTTGCATTTCCACTTTGGTCTGACCAAGTCGAAACGGGGTCTCCATCATTCAAGCTCGGAATCTGGTCCGCCTTAAACCAAGTCTGAAGACCTGAAAAATCCGAAGGGCTATAGGTCGTCGTAACGTCGGTGACTGAAATCGAATAGCGGGCCGCGAGGTAATCATAGACCCGCTTCAGATTTGCCGAACTCAGAACGGACTTGTAAAGAAAAATCTCCGCCAAATCCCCCTCCCAAGAGGTTGTTGCACCCGCATTTTCCGCGAACTTCGGCGCTGAGTTAAAACCGGGAGTAATCTTGTTGAGGCCCCAAAAAATTTCCCCATTCCACCGCAAGAGCATTTTGTTCGACGCCGTGTTGACTGAATAAACGTGAAACACGTTGGCCGCGGAGGGCTTCGCGATGGCATCACTACAGAGGTCCGAACCAAAATGGTCCTTAACCGTTCCATCAGTGAATGGATGAGACGGCTCCGCAACTCCGGAGGTCTTCGCCATATACCAAAGATTGTGCTTCCCCGCTCCTGCCGGCTCATTGGCCGCTTTCAACACTACGATTGCGGTTCCCGCAGACGCAGCGGCGAAAATGTCCCCCCAAAGAAGATGGTCTCCGGCCCCATCAAAACGAAGAACGTTGTGTCCATTCACAATTGCTGTTTTGAGTGTTGGGCGTGCAGTAGTGGCCGAGGTCGCATGATTCCCGAGCCCGGATTTGTCCGTGAAGGACGAAATCAAATCATTATCAGAACCCCCCAAATCATCTACCCGCCCCCAAAACACCAAATTGGAAGCATCCGGGGGGCTGAAATCCGCACTGGCGCGAATTAGACCTAACCACCCAACATTTGCGAGTCGAAGCCCTGGATTCATCTTATGGTTCCGCGGCGTAAGCGGCGACGATGTCGGTATCATTCGCACCAAAGGCCGTCAAAGTGAGAATGGCAATTTTATTTGCCGCCAGGGTAGCCGGCGCCGCTGACCCCACAAATTTCCAAGCCGGGAAGGTCAGAGTCCGCTGTGAACCGTCCCCCACAATTCGAATCGTTCGAGACCTCGCGGCGGCCCGATTTGAAGTTGTGAACGTAATATTCCCCGTCAGGGTCACGGTTCGGAAATTGTCCGTGCTGGTGAAATCAATGTCGGTCGTCGCCGCGTATGTTAACGTGGAGTGCGAATCAACCGTAGCAATTGCCACCCCGCCAACGGTGCAGCCGGCCGCGACGCTGGTGAGACTGGAAGCCGTGACGCCAGCCGCCAGGGTGCTCCCGGACAGTGTGCCCGCTGCCGCGGTCACCGTAATGTTGGCAGACCCGTCAAACGAAACTCCATTGATAGTGCGCGCAGTGGCAAACTTAGACGCTGTGCTGGCATTTCCAGACAGAGTCCCGATGATGGTCCCTGAAAAATTCCATTCCGAGGTCGCAAACTTGTAAGAAGCGAGGATGTTCGAACCCGCGTCTGAGATAAGAAAAAATCCCGGGAGTTCAACTCCATTTTGAAGAACAAAACCCGCAGCATTCAACGCCCCGGTCATTGCCAAAGAACCATTCCGAAGGACTACCGAAGTGGCAAAATTCGGATTATCATTCAAGGCCGCGGCAATCTCATTCAGAGTGTCAAGCACTCCGGGGGCAGAATCAATCAAATTGGCGATGGCGGTATCAACATAAGCCGTCGTGGCAAACCCACTACCGCTCGGCCCGGAGGAAAGGGCCTGGGCAATCTTTCCCAGAAGAACATTGTCACTGTCTGCGTGTTTGGGTGCAGTTGTAAGATACATGGGTCAGAAAATTATTGCGAAAGATTCTTGGCGAGTTTAAAAAGGAGCTGATTGTTGGAATCGAGAAATCGGGGCTGCGGCCCGCCCTTCATCGCCGCAACACTCTTGACAATTTTGAACAACAGCCGGTTGTCCGAATCGCCGTATTTTGGTGCTGTCGTCATTCCCAGTTAAGAAAAAGAGCCGAGCGGGTTTCCCCACCCGGCTCTGTGTCCACGAACCAATCGCTTAGTCCTCGCAGACGCCCACGGTCGCGAACGAATCCGCACCGCTGAAGCTGGACGTATCCGCATCGTCACAATCGACGAGGCCGAGGTCAGCCGGGCACCGCTTGAACAAAATCGGAATTACGAACTGCGGGCGTTCGGGCTGGTAAGCACGCGTAATCTGATACTTGTGCCAACCGAAATCACCGAAGGTATTGCAGTCGTTGTCGATTTGGTAATGCCAATCGAGTTCACCCATCGCCAACTGTGGCGCGAATTTGAAACTGCCTTCGCCCGTGTATTTCTCCGGGACAAGACGGCGGAAACTGTTGGTGAAGAACAAAAATGCGACTTCCAGGTCGGCCTGAGCCCACGCCGGATTGACCTTGGCATAAGCGGTGTTCTTTTCCGCGTTGGTAACGATGGTCAATGGGTCGATAAGATTCAACAAACCACTGCCCGTGAAACCGCTCGCACGAAGGGGACGTTGGTCCACACCGAATGCGACGCCGCGATAGGCGCCCGCAGTCTCGAACGAATAACCCCGAAGGGCCTGCTCGCCGAACCGATAGCTCCCGCTCACGAAAGAAAGGAGGACATCCTTGACGCCAGTTTCCTCGCGGAACGCATTGATGATGTCAGTCGAACCGATGAACCGGGCGTGCATCTGCCCTTCACCACCAGCTTCGAACATCTCAGCAAACAAGTTCTCCTTCACGTAGCGAACCAGGTATTGGAGCGCCTTGAAGGAAATTGGGCCGGTTGGCAAAATCGGCGCAAACTTGACTCCCACGTCGGTTTCATTTCCGCCCGTGAACAGCGAATCGAAATCGTAGCCCGCAGTAGCATTGAACTTCGAGGCGGAACGCAAATAAAGCTGCGCACGCACGTCGGCGTTGATGTATTGAGTGACAAGCTTCTTCAAGCTGTCTTCCGCGGCGGTGTAACTGGTCTTGAACGCAGCATAACCTTTCTTCACACACACACGAGGACCTTTGCCACGCTTGCTTTCCAGCCGGGCGGTAAAGTCGATGGCGTCCGTGAGGTCTTGAAGACCCTGAGTTCCGCAAAGCTCAGTATCGCAAACGAAGGTCGGCAGGGCGAGAGAGTCGCCGGGCGCGGCTTGCATCTGAACAGAGGTGCGAATCTCATCGCTCACGCCAGAGGGGAATACCCCACCTTCGAGAACGTTGATGAAAGGGGAATTTGCGGCAAGGGACTTCGCAATGCTGCCAACGAGGCGGCTGGTGTCCTTGCGGGAAATGTCGGAGAGTGTCTCCGGGGCAATACAATCGGCCATAGTAATTCTGAGGGAGCGAATTACGCTCCGGGTTTGAGTTCAGTTTCGACTTCGCGCACCATGCGCAAGGTCAAGGTTCCACTGCGAGCCAGCCAGCAGAATTAGGCTCAATCCCCGGAGGACCGACGGAGGAGGGCTTTAGGTCCTACAGATAAGAAGTGGACCGATTTGTCCCCGCGTCAACGAAAATTCAAAGCCGATTCTTTCCGTGATTGAGCCGGTTGAATTTCATCCGCGCATTGAGAACCCGAGTTAATGCCCTGGCCGTCTTGATAGAGTGACACATGATTTTTCCTTGCCGCTCAACGTGATGCACCATCACTCCAAGACAATGCTCGTCGGAAGTTGGACATGAAATTCCGTTTGGAAAATTCTTGTGGGGGATATTGCCGGCGATGGCCCACGACATCATGCACCAATCAATAAAGGGGGTCTGACTATCGACTGCCACAGTGGGCGCGATGTCAACGAGTGCCTGGACGACCTCCCGAGGCATTAAATATGGGGGCTGAAAAGCGAGACGAGGCCACGTGTAATCCGGCTTTCGAACGTGCATCTCGTCTGAAACTTCATTGGACCACAAAACCCGCTCTTGAAAAAGCTTCGTCGGAATTTTTGAAGCAACACAAACAGAATCCGAATCGTTGCAAAGGAACCAGTCGAATTCCTTGTATTCCAACATCATCTGAAGATGAATTCTTTGACGCTCCAAAGAGAGCGGACCAATGTAAGCCCGTTTTCCCCCGACTCGGCAGATATGCGGCCCCATCGCGTGAATTGGAGAATCTTCCGGAGAAAAAATTACGACCGGACATCCGTGATGCTCGTAATATCGAAGCATGTTCTTAATCTGATGACGGTCTCCGGCGTATCCGTGAACTGTCACCAACGTTTTTGGATTCAGCTTGTCAGGCATAAATTTATTTTGCAAAGGCGGTGTCAGTCCACGCCTCATGATACGTGCGACTCAATCCATCTTTCAATGAAGTCTCAGGTTGCCAATTCAGAGCATCCCTCATGGCGGTGCAATCGGCCGTTTTGTGAACCCGACCGATGGGGGCATCTCGATTGTAAAATGGAACTAACGGAAACGCGGCGATAAATTCCAGGGTAGAAATAATGTCCTTGATTGAAGCCGGCGTCGGGTGGGCCAAATTAAACGGGCCGTCAACGCCGCGGTCCATTGCTCGAACAGTTCCCTCAACACAATCGTCAATATAGAGAAAACTCCGGGTCTGAGTCCCATCCCCCCAGATTGGAATTTCCGAGGTCTGAGAGAGCTTCGCTTGAGCGACCTTTTTCACCAAAGAACTGATAACATGGTCTCGTCCTTGAGGGCGATGGTCCCCCGGCCCGTAGATTCCGTGATACCGGAGCACGGTCGTCGGAAGATTTCTCTCGGCCGAATACGCCGCACAGACCCGCTCCGAAAAAAGCTTGGCCCAACCATATCCTCCAACCGGGTTTGCCGGATAGGCGTCTGACTCTTTGAGTGGAGTCGCAATGTCCGGATAAACGCACGAGGAGGACGCAAAAAAGTATCGAGCGATTCCAACCCGAGCACACGCCTCAATCAGGTTCGAATTTATCCGCACGTCATTAAGCCCGGTAGATTGGTTCGCACTCACGAACTGAATCCCGCCAACTTGAGCGGCCAGATTGAAGACCCAGCGCGGGGCCGTTTTTTGAATCAGCCGGTCGCAGTCCTCCGTGATAGAGAAGTCCGCAAACTCCCATTCAACTCCCGGCGGTAAAGACTTCGGAGGTGTCCGAGTAACGGCCACGACTTGATTCCCGCGAGCCGCCAGAAATCGAACGAGGTTCCGACCGACGTAGCCGCCGGCCCCACAAACAAGAATTCGGTCACTCATACTTTGAATCTTTCTCGAACAAGCCCGCTCAAGGAGTCGTTCTTAATGCCATGAAGAAAATAGACGCCCTCCTTGAGGAGTTGGTCATAAGTCTCCTGTGTCACCTCGGGGACTCGCCACCAAGAACGCATCCCGGGAGCATTGGCGAGACCCCTTCGAACGAAGTCACGATAGAGCAAATAATCCCATCCACCTTGGGGGCTGCATCCACCTTTTTCTCGGGTCAGCCATTTCAGAAACTCCAAGTCGCATGAGATAAGACAATTCCCATTGACGTGTGGCGGTTTTTCAATCAACGGTCCGTAAACTTTAACCTTGGCGGCGTCCCAATTTTCCGAGAGCCGGCGGAGCCAATCAGGACAAAGCGGGCACGAATCGCCTTCCAACAACATCGCCGCTTTATATTCGGGAATCTTTTTCGCGATTGCTTGAGAATAGACCCAATCCATGGCACCGAAGAACAAATCATTGCACCCGCCGGGCCAACCAATTCCGCGACGTTTACTGACCGCGGTGTGGACGTTAAATTTCTTCGCAACGTATTGAACCGTTTCCAGATGATGAAGCGCATCGAAGCGAGCCACAAACAGAAAGTCCGCCATCTCGCTATGCTTAGATTCCAAGTCGGCGATGAATCGAGCAACCCGCATCGCGGACTCTTTGTCGCCATCCCAAAATTGCATTACGAGAAGGAGTTTTTTCACGGCCCGTAAATATGATTTCCCATGTGGCCACAGATGAGCCCACAATCCACGTAAGGCTGATGGCCGGCCTGAAGTGCTCGACGACAAAAAATTACGTCTTCTCCGACGCCCAAAGATGGCGCCCGCTTTTGCGCGCCCTGAATCAAGGTTTGGGCCGAACGGATTCGAACCTCTTCAGATACCGCGGCATCACCGAGGATTGCCAACGCTTCCATCGTAGCTTCTCTCAAATCGTGCTCCGAAGAAGTGAACCATTGTCCTTTATTCCCCTGCGGATTTCTGGCGAGATTCGGGAACTCTTTTTCGATGTCGAGGAACACCGAACGATGAATCAACATGCAGCCCGTTCCGACCCATTTTGTCGGTTTGCAAATATCCTGTGGTTCCCGACGAGCCCAAGCCTCTTCCGATTTATCGCTCATTCCCTCCGCATAAACCGGCTTCCCATGAGCCCATCGACCAAAATAAAGGGCGCCGACGAGTGTTTTTCCGTGAGAAAGCAAACGAGTAACCGCATTCCGCCCCGAGAATTTTTCCGGGAGGTTGAATCGGGTAAACGAGTTGAACCATTCTGCCTTTCCGCACGGCAAAACCATGTCGTCATCAATCGTCACCGCCCACTCAGCCGGAGACTTCAGAAAGCATTCCGCAAGCGTGTTCCGAGTATGCGCAATGAACGCGTCTCCGAAATTCAGCATGACCGACATCTTCGTCCGGTCCAGCAAAGACATCACCGAAAAAGCTGTCACCGGATTCGTGGATTTATACCATGGGAGGAGAATGGCGACTTTTCGACCCTCCTGAAGTTTGCTATCAAGGACCAAGGACCCAACATCAAAAACCTTCTCAGCAGCCGAAATGGGAATTGGAGCGCCGTTTTCCCAGCCCTCAATTTCCTCCATCGGCTCGTTGAAAAAATCCGCGGCTTCCTGGTGAGTAGAGAAGCCGCGAATCTTATCGAGAACCAGTTTTTGAAGAAAACTCATGCCGCGGATTTCGCGAGGACTTCATCCTTGAGCCGGTCCAAAGCATCGCCGGCCCGTTCATTGATGTCCAATTTGGATTTGGCACCGGGGTCATTCTTGTCTGGCGCCGAAGACTCCCGCAACCGTGTCGTGGAGGCGCCCTTAATTCGAGCAATCATGTTGTTCGCGTCGTCACGTTCCTTCACAAGGGCCGCCTTCTCGGCTTCGAACTCCGCTTTCTGAGCTTCCAAATCGGCGCGTGTCTTCTTCAACTGTGCATACCCGAGAACCAGAATTGCGTGCGTCGTCGGGGAGTTGTCTTTCAATGCCTCCTCCATGTCCGCCACGAGTGAGTTAATCATTTCGTTATGGACAGAGATGGATTTCTTTGTCTCTTCATCCGCGTCGGCTGGAACCTCTTTCGGCTTCAGCCAGTCACCCATATCCGGCGCCAATTGGTCGAACTGAGCCTTCGCTTCGGCGATGAATTTCTCTCCGGTCTGCGTCAAGGCTGCCTCGCGGGTCTTCAAATATTCCCCAGCATTGACCTTGGCCTTTTCAATGGCCTGTTTCTTCGATTCGACAAGGCTGTCGTTCTCGAAAAGCTTTCCGTCGATGAACCGCTTGACCTGCTGCGGGAGCTTATCGGCGAGGGATTCCCAATCGACATTTTCCGGGCCACCAAATTCCTTGATTTTAGCGATTGAATCTTCGGTGATGCCGGCCTGCTTGAGCTTGCTGTAAATCGCCTCCACATTGGCCGCAACCTTGGAATCGAACTCTTTGAACTGCGGGTCCGCCTCCACGTCGAGCTTCTGACGGAACTCTCGAAGTTCGCGCAACTCCTTCTCGACCTCTTTCGGAAGCCCGGCTTTCTGAGCTTCTTTGAGGGCCGCCTCCGCGGTCTTCAGTTTTTCGCGAACCTCGTCACGTTCTTTCGCAATGGAATCAACTTCCTGGCGAGCCAAAAGTTTTACCTTCGCAAAAGATTCGGTCGTGGCCGGCTTGGCGTGCGGTGGAAGTGCGATGTCCTCGAACTTCTCCGTCTTTTTATCGCCCTTGTCGGCCTCGCCTTTCTTGGCCTCGTCGGCTTTCTTGGCCTCGTCGGCTTTCTTCGCGTCCTCCGCGGCCTTTTTATCGGCGGCGGTTTTCTTTTCCGCCTCCGCCCTTTCGGCCGCCGCCTTATCGCCCGATTCTGAGGCCGACGCTCCGGTCTTTTCAGCAAGCAACGCATCAAGCGCGTCAGATACTTCAAGATTCGGTTCGACGTTTTGTTCGGCTTCCAGATGAGCCTTGTCATCCCCGCCTTGCGGGAGTGCATTGATTGGTTCGGGCATAATCGTTATGATGGACTGGTTTTATCCCATTTTGATTCATCTTCCAAGTCGGGATAAGTCTCGGAGACGGGGCCGGGGTCCGGCTGTTCGTAAGTCAACTGAAAAAGATTCTGAATACAAGTGGAATATCCCTTAACTTCACCACTTGCCACGAGCGTTTTGTTTATGTCGGCGCCGTCGAGGAGTGAAGGCCCCTGTTCCGCGATATGGACCAATGCTTTTTGAAAAATCTCAGACGCGAGTAAGGCTTTGAGTAAGCGAGCGTCTTCAGAATTCCATTCTGGGGATTTGTTCGTGGTCTGGACAAACATAGGTCAAGCAACCGGAGGAGGCGCCGCCGGAGTGGGTCCGGGCGGAGGGGCCGGGGGTTCAGAAGTCGTCAGAGGGGCGCCGGGAGCCGGAGCCGGAGCGCCTGGGCCTCCGGGGACGATGCCTTTCTGAGCGTCTTCTTCCAATTGATTCAACTTCTCGATGGCTCCATGAAGCTTATTCAAAAACTGTCCAATGGGTGCGAGCTTATTTTTGTCGATTCCGGTTTGCTGAGCCGCCTGGAAATGAGCGTCCGCGTGAGCCGCGAGTGCCTGCAATACCGCAAGCCCCTCTCCGCCTTTCGTCGCCTCAGCGGCAGCCGATTGCAAAGCCGGGGACATCACTTCGAGATGCACGAGATGGTTATCCCGTGGAGAAATTGGAACCTGAGCGGCCTGACCAACCAAAATGAGCATTTCGAGTTGCTGCATCCGGGCCGCTTCAGCCGTGATAGTCGGGTCCTCTTCAGCAAGTAAGACCGCATCAGCAAATTCTTCGTCCACCAGGGCGGAAAGTTTCCGACGCTCCATTTCGCGAGCATTGTAGAGCGGGTTCCCGCGCGCCTCGGTCGCAATGATGACAATCTTTTGTCGGTCGAGCTCCGTAAAATCTTCAACTTGCTCCGCCACTGGTTGCTTCGCCAGTGTGTCGAGCTCTTCGCGGGTCATGTGCAAAAGCATTCGCTCTTGCATCTCCTTGGCGTCCTTGTCCGAAGTATTTTTGTCGCAGAGACGGCGTTGCATCGTCGTCATCATGTCCGCAAATTGACCGAGGAATCTGCCGATGATATTATCTCGGGATTCCTCTTCGCGGCTGGCGAAAAGGTCCACCGCAGCCTTGGTGACTCGCTCGCCTTCAAACGCCTTGGGCGTGGTGGCGCCAGCCATTTCGTCGAGTAGCCCCGTCAAAAATTGGTCAAGTTCGAGGAAGGGCTCAACTGCGGCGTCAAACTTCCGTTCCAAAACATTGTATCCCTGGCCGATGAGAAGAGCATTTCCGACCACCGACATCTTGAATCGGCGAAGCGCTTTGTCATCTCCTTGAATGATAATCTTTCCGGCAAGATTCAACCGGTCCACAACCTCATTCCGGGCGCGGTCCAACATCGCCGCCATCGCGTAAATCTCACGCCCAATTCCCTTACTCCCGTGAAGTTTTCCATTTCCGATTTGGAACGAGAAAAAGGCGGCTGCATCAGCCATTGACTCGAATTGGTCCTGGCGTTCAAAGAGCGCCTCTCCAAATTGGTCGCTCGACATCGCTTTTTCGCCCGCAGATTCCTTCTCCGTAAGGATGTAGTGAGAAACTTTTCCGTTATGCTCGGCCGCAAGCAAATGATACACCGAAACTACGAGCGCGCCGGCCTCATGAGACAATCCGACGTTGGATTCACGAGCGAGGTCCTCATAAACCCGTTCCCAACTCGATTCTTTCGACCGACGACTCTCCGGCATGGCCGAGTTGATAGCCGAAACGGTGTTTTTGATGTCCCAGCCGGCGGTTTCCGCCGCTTCCTGGTCCGCGATGAGGTCAAACAGCTCGTGAACGAGAAAAGTCTCCTTCAGGACGATGACTTGAGCGAATTTCGAGAGAGTTTTTGTGCCCGTGGGAACGAAAAAAGAATCTTGTCGGAAATGTTTTGGGAACCACGAGAATTCATCAAGCCATGCGACCGAGGTGAAGCCGAAAAGCGCGTTTTCTTGCGAAACTTCACTGATAAAAGTGCTCCAACCTGGACGAGCGCGAACGGTCTTCGTGATTTCTCTTCGAAAGATGTCTGTCTTAACACCCGCGGCCTCGAAAGTTTCCGGGAGCGCGCTGTTGGTCAGATATTTGACGCCGTCGATGGCCTTAACGAAACGAGGAGCAACCTTGTCGATGAGTCGGGGAAGTGGCTTGGTCGTGAAATTCGATTTCCAGCCAAGGCCCTCCGTCTCTAACTGAGTTTGGGTGTAGGGCTTCTCGCTGTTATACTTCGCCATGATGCGCGCGTTCTTGGTATTGCGCTCACGGGCGGCCTCCTCCTGCGTCTTGATGATGGCGCGGGCCTGCTTTACATCCTTGATGGCACGGCATCTCGGCTCCAAAGCCGAATTCAGATTGGGCGGGTTGACCGTGCCAAGCGAAGTGCCTTGGTCACAACCCGGATTGCTCTCTGCCATAGTCTTCTAATACATCTCGACATGCGAACCTTTGTCAACGCTTGGAAATCCCACTTTCCTAGCGGGCAACGTTCGGTCGCAAGCTGGATTTTCAGGTCCACAAAACAAGTGCAGACCCCGCATTGTCGAAGCTCGGGCTCGAAGCGAGAACATCTCTCGCATTGAGTGTTTCGAAGTTCGACAGTTTGGTCGGACGCGAGGGGATTCCGTCCTCTCACCATTGCTCCGGCCACTCGCGACATTGCCGCGACGAATTTTTTCAGGTTCGGAATTTTCATCCGCGACGCCAACAGTGAGCCGGCAAGTCGGGATTACTGGACGGCGACAGGTTCGCATGAACCGTGGACACGCAATCCTCACCGAGGACCGCGCACGGAAACAAATTCTGGTGCTCAGACTCTCGCTCGTTCCTCAAAATCCTCCTGGCGCGCGTCAGCGTGGCGACGCAGGCGGTGCAAGCGAGGTTCAAAGACTTTTGCTTGGGGCACGTCGCGCAAATCGCGGCCCGTCGATTCGCCTCTTCGCTCGAAACCTCGGACCAGTCGTTTACACGCTTCCTTCCGAGCGCCCAAGCTGCCCATGCAAGGACCCGCTGATTAAAGGTCAGCCCTGTTCCGGTCCTAGTCTTCTTCGGCGGCTCCGAGTTCCGACAATGACCGGGCACCCGCGCACACACCTGGGCCATGATTTCTTGCCAAGGGTCTCCAACTTCAAACCGATTGCGCTCCCGATATTCCCGGACCTTCCGCTCCAATTGCTTCCAGCCGGAAGCACGAATGATGGAGCCGTCCCTTTCGTGAAACTCATAGCCGAAGGGTGGATAAAGATTCGGATTGAATTCTTGCGCCATGCCGTCAAACAATAGTTGAACTATCACATCGGAGTGTCAAGGTCTTCAAACCGGTTCGTCACATCAATCCTCGGCTTGTCCCAATCCTCTCCATCGTCGGCACCTCGGGCGTCCTGAGAATTCTCAGCCATCATCCCAGGAACAAAGCCCGAAGCACGGCGCACACACATAATCAGTAGCGTGAACGCGTCGGCGTCGTCCGGGGATTTGTTGTTCATCCGCAATTTGTATTCGGTCTTCTCCTCGACGCGTGCCTTCTTTCCCGTCATCTTGTAGCGTCGATTCGTGAGCTGCGGAAAAAGCTCTTCGGTTGGAACTGACGGAGCAATCTTAACGTAATTAAACTCGATGAACTTTCGACCGGCGAACCAGAGCTCGGTATAAATTCGTTGATAAAGTTCTTCCGCCGTGGCGTGGTCCTCAACGAGAATTCTTGTCTTGCTGGCAGACTCCGAATAATTGATACCGATGACCTCACCAAATTCGTAACGGAGCAAATCATAAACTCCTTGTCCGTTTCCTGTTCGGTCCACACAAAGCCAGTGCGGTTGAATCGAAAAGCTACGAGCGACCCGTATGATTTCGTTCTTCATCGCCACCGTTTCACTTCGGGGGAGTTTCAACAGAACTTCGAGCCACAAAATGTTCCGCACCTGATTCCGGCCCTTCGGGTCTTTGAACATCACGATTCGGCCCTGGGGAAACTCCAAAGTCGCAGCGAATTTCAATCCGGTTGCGAGACCAAAACTCCCCTTCGCGAACGTCGCGGCATCGCCACCTTCGAGCGCTAG
>Ga0075434_100004137_pt1 | contig 13012 bp, 6 predicted proteins | sample RhiMethybrSRZTD3_FD_75298 | JGI IMG/M metagenome (GOLD analysis project Ga0075434, IMG submission 75298) | Populus rhizosphere microbial communities from Tennessee, USA - Rhizosphere MetaG P. TD hybrid SRZTD3 | ecosystem: Host-associated > Plants > Roots > Rhizosphere > Soil | place: USA... | reverse complement strand
AGGCCATTGATGAAGTGATTGCAAAACTGGCGGCGGAAGGCCCGACCAGCGCTGAAGTCGAGCGCGCGCGCAATCTCACCGAAACCGCCCTGGTGCGAGGCTTGCAAAGAACCAACGGCATCGCGAATCGCCTGAACTACTACAACCAGTTTTTGGGAACGCCAGATTACTTTGCCAAGGACATCGCGCGCTACGACGCTGTGAAACCGGCCGATGTGCAGCGCGTCGCGCAAACTATTTTCAAAAGGGACGCGCGGGGCGTGGTCTATGCCGTTCCGGGCAAGAAGGTTATTGAAGACGTTGCGAAAACTTCCGAAGAAGAAAATAAGAAGCAAGCCGCCGACGCAGGTGCCAGCAAAATTACCATGCCGGACGAAGCTTGGCGGGCTAACGCTCCGAAGCCGGGGCCGGCGCCAAAGTTCACGCTCCCGGTTCCCGAGCAAGCGAAACTGGCTAACGGCTTGACCATTCTGTTGGTCGAGCGGCACAACTTGCCCCTGGTTTCCGCTTCGCTCTACACGATGAGTGGTAGCGAGCTCAATCCGCTGGACAAACCGGGCCTATCGAGCTTCGTTGCCGACATGCTTACCGAAGGCACTACGAATCGCTCGGCTTTGAAATTCGCCGAGGATGTGGATCAAATTGGCGCGATCATCGCCGCGGGAGCGGGCTACAGCAGCGGAACTGTCAGCCTGTCGGCTCTCAGCTGGAACGCCGGCGCCGCGATGGACCTGGCCTCCGACGCAGCTCTTCATCCGGCTTTCGCCGAAAAAGAAGTGGAACGCGTCCGCAACCAGCGCGTAACCGCCGTGCTGCAGGAAAACGACGATCCTTTTGCGCTGGCACAACGCACGGCTTCTCACCTCGTTTTTCCGAACAGCCCTTATGGCTTTTCGGCGATCGGCACGGAAGCCGCCAACAAGGCAATTTCGCGCGCCGATCTGACCACTTTCTGGCAAAAGGGCTATGTACCTGCTAATTCCGTATTGGCGATCGCCGGCGACCTGACGATGGCGCAAGCGAAAGAGCTGGCCAGCAAGTATTTGGGGGCTTGGTCTGGCTCCGCACCTGCTGCCGTGTCTCTTGCAACACCGGCGCCACCGGCACGCTCGATTGCAATCGTGGACAAGCCCGGCGCTCCACAAACATTCCTGTTGGCCGCGGGTCTGGGTGCCAAGCGCAGCACGCCGGACTATGTTCCGCTCGAAGTGATGAACACGGCTCTAGGCGGACTCTTCTCGAGCCGCATCAACATGAACCTGCGTGAAGAGCACGGCTACACGTACGGAGCACAGTCCTTCTTCAACTACCGCCGCTTCGTGGGCCCGTTCCTTGCTGGTGGCGCTATTCGAACCGACGTGACCGCGCCCGCCACACACGAACTCTTCAAGGAACTCACGCGAATTCGCGAAGGCGAACTGAGTGCGGACGAACTGCAAAAGGCCAAGGACTCGTTCTCCAAGTCGCTAGTCGGTCTGTTCGAAACGACAGGTGACACAGCTTCCACCATCGGCGGCCAATTTGTATTTGGATTGCCGGTCGACTACTACCGCGACTTGCCCGCGCAGATTGACAAGGTCACCGCAGCCGACGCATTGCGCGTCGCCAAGCAGTACATCAATCCCAACGCGATCGTGGTTGTCGAGGTCGGCGATCGCGCGAAGATCGAGCCGGAGTTGAAGAAACTGGATTTAGGTTCGGTGAACGTCGTTCAGTAACGGCAGGGAATCGCGGCGTTACGGCGCAATGATATCTTTGCGCGACGATTTCACTTTGATCGCGGCCAAGCTGGACGCATCCCAGCCTCCGCCCAGCGCTTTTACCAGCAGCACGCTGGTTACAAGCTTTTGCCCCTGCAAGATTGCCAGCTGTTGCTCGTTGGTCAGCAAGTTTTGCTGCGCGCTGACGACGTCCAGATAACTGACTAACCCGCCCGTGTAGCGGCTTGTCGCAATATCCTGTGTTCGCCGCGAAGCATTCACCGCCAGCTGCTGCGACTGATACGCCTGATCGAGCACGGTTAGCCCGGTCAGGCTGTCCTGCACTTCCTGAAAAGCCAATAAAACCGTCTGACGGTATCCGGCCACGGTGGCATCGTAGTTAGCCTGCGCAAACTGCACCTGCGCACGCCGCGCGCCTCCGGTAAAGATGCTTTCCGCCACGTTCGCGCCCACTGCCCAGAACGTACTCTGCACGTTGGCGAGCTTTGCGATGTCGGCTGCCTGCCAGCCGCCCGTCCCAAACAAATTCAGCGAAGGATAGTACGCCGCTTTGGCGATTCCGATTTGCGCATTGGCAATCGCCATCTGGCGCTCTGCTTCGGCGATGTCCGGGCGCCGCTCCAGCAAATCCGAAGGTAGCCCGGCATTCAGCGACGGCGGCTCCGCATTGAGTTCGCGCACCGGCAAATGGAAATCCGGTGCCGGCTTCCCAACCAGTACCGCGATCGCGTCCTCGAACTGCTTCCGCTGCTGCTGCAATAACGTGAGCTGCGTCCGCGTCGTGTTCAGCAGCGTTTCTTCTTGCGCGACATCGAGGCCAGACGCTACCCCGCCCTTGTACCGCGAATTGACTAGGTCCAGCCCTTTGTTCAGCGTCTCGACCGTCCGCGTCAGCAAGCCGATCTGCTTATCCAGCTGCCGCAGCGAAAAATAATCTCCGGCCAATTCCGCTGTCGTGAGCAAGCGAACATTTTCCAAGTCGGCCGCGCTTGATTGATAACTCGCCTGCGCCGCTTCGATGCTTCGCCGCCGCCGGCCAAACAGATCCGCCTCATAGCTCACGGTGAACGGCAGCGAGAACGAGTTCTGCGTGACCGGCCCGCTGGGGATGACGCTGCTGTTTGCCGGACGATTGCCCGAGAGCCGTTGCCGCTCAATCGCCGGCGCCACTCCCAGCTGCGGAAATTGCGTGGAGAGCTGTACCGACGCAACTGCACGCGCCTGCTCCAGCCGTGCCATGGAAATTTTCAGCGTTTGGTTCGACGCCAGCGCTTCCGTCTCCAACGCATTCAGCTCGTCATCGTTAAAAACCGTCCACCACTCGCCTTTGCCTAACGCATCTTTGGGAGCGCTCTCGCGCCATGGCTCGGCAACGTCCCAATGCGCAGCTTCGGGTGCACTGGCGCGCCGATAGTTAGGCCCAACCGTACACCCGGCCAGCACCGCCGCTGCAATCAGCAAGAGAAAAGAAAACTTTCGAGAAAGTGTCACTTACTCGATCCCTTGGAGTTGTTCGCAGGGCCGCTGGTTGGATTCGCGGGCGCGCTGCCCTGCGCAGGAGCACTCGGCGGGCCGATGGGAGCCACGGGAATCTTCACGTTGGCCTCTTTGACGTTCACCTGCTGGTTGTCTTCCAACGAATCCGGCGGATTCAACACAATCCAATCGCCGGGCGTCAGGCCTTGCAGCACTTCCAGGCTCGTGCCGAAGTCCCGCCCAATCGTCAAAGCCTGCAAGCGCGTTTTGTGGTTCTGGTCGATCACCACCGCGCGAAGCCCTTCCGAGCGGAAAAGCAGCGCGTTCACGGGAACCTGCACGCGCGTGCCGCCAATCTGCACGTTCAGGTGCACTTGCGCGTAGCCCCCCGGCAGCAGCTCGCCACTCTTGTTCGGCACATCTACTTCGGTGAGCAGCGTTCGCGTCGCGGGATCAATCGCTTCCGCGGTGCGCACCACTTTTCCCTGAAATTTCCGCCCGGGAAACTGCGTGAGCTCCAGATACGTCGCTAGCCCCGGACGAATCGAAGGCGCCGCGCTTTCCGGCACATTCACATACACGCGAATCGGGTCGGTCTGCGCCAAAAAGAAAAGCTGTTGCGTCGCGCCGCCGTTTCCGGCATTGATCAGCGTTCCGATGTCCACGTTGCGCCGCGTAATTACCCCGCTGAACGGGGCATAAATGTGCTTAAACGATTCCAGCTCTTCGAGCCGCTTCACGTTGGCCGCCGCCGAAGCCTGCCCCGCCTGCTTCGCCGCGTAATCTCCCGCCGCATTGTCCACTTCCTGCTTTGAAACGCCATCCGTCTTGATCAGCTCCTCGTACCGTGTCGCCGTAATCCGCGAAAGGTTCGAATTGGCCTTGGCCGTTTCCAAATCCGCCTTGGCTTGCAACAGTTGCTGATCCACTTCCGGTGTATCAATCTCCGCCAGCAATTCGCCCTGCCGCACACGCGAACCGATGTCGCGATACCACTTTTTCAAATAGCCGTTGGTCCGCGCGTAAATCGGCGACTCCACATAAGCCTGCAAGGTGCCGGGCAGCACCAATCCTTCTTCGGCCGGTTCAACCGCCGGGTGGATAACGGCCACAGTCGGAATTGCCAGCGCTTCTGTCTCTTTCGCCAGCGCCGCATATTGCGAACGCCGCTGAAGTAGCGTGAACGCACCGATCACCACCAGCACCAGCGCTGCAAAAATCAACGACGCGAAAAGCTTGCTTTTCCGGGCTGGGGTCTGACTCTCTGGTTCAGATGCCATAGCTTCTTTGCCTTTCGCTACCGATAAACCTTTTCACGCGACCCGAATGACTACGCCAATGCTCGCTGCCGCCGACGTTCCAGCCTGCCGTGGATGATCGAAAAGACGCACGGCACAAAAAACAGCGTAGCGAACGTCGCAAAAATCAATCCACCAATTACCGCGCGACCCAGCGGAGCGTTCTGCTCGCCGCCTTCGCCCAATCCAATCGCCATCGGTACCATACCGATAATCATCGCCATCGCCGTCATGATGACCGGCCGGATGCGCACGAATCCCGCTTCGACTGCCGCCTCGCGTGCGTTCTTACCTTCCGCCATCTGCTCGCGCGCAAAAGACACCATCAAAATACTGTTGGCCGTGGCCACGCCCATGCACATGATAGCGCCGGTCAGCGACGGAACGCTCAAGGTTGTATGGCTGATCAGGAGCATCCAGCAGATCCCGGCCAGCGCTCCAGGCAATGCCGTAATGATAATGAAAGGATCGAGCCACGACTGAAAGTTCACCACGATCAGCAGGTACGCCAGCAAAATCGCGCCAGCGAGTCCGATGCCCAAACCGATGAACGAAGTCCGCATCGTTTGCACTTGCCCACGCACCACAATGTGGCTCCCGCGCGGCAAATCCTTTTCGACTGCTTTCACTTGCTTGAAAACCTCATCCGATACGGCCCCTAAATCCCGCCCATCAACCGACGCATACACGTTGATCATCGGCTGCGCGTTGTAATGCGAAACCGCAGCCGGACGCGATGTGGTGCTCGTAGTGACCAGGTTCGCCAGAATTTGGGGAGGCGCTCCCACAGCGGGCGCTGTGACCGGCGTGTTCTGCAGCGCCTGGTAGCTGTCTACTCGATACTGCGGCGTCTGCACCGCAATGTTGTAATTGATCCCGTTTCGTGGATCGAGCCAGAACGCCGGCGCCGTCTGAAAACTCGAGCTCAACGACACGAGTACGTTCTGCGCGACGTCCCGCGCCTGCAATCCCACCGACTGCACGCGCGTTCGGTCAATATTCATGAACAGCGTCGGCGCGTCATACGCCTGCTGTACGTGCACATCCACCGCGCCGGGAATGTGCTTCATCCGCGCCGCCAGCTTTTGCGCCACCGCGAAGTTACCTTGCTGGTTGGCACCCGTAATCGCCACATCAATCGGCGCGGGCGTCCCGAAGTTCAAAATCTGCGTGACAATATCCGCCGGCTGGAAGAAGAACTGCACGCCCGGGAACTTGCGCGGCAACTGCTCACGCAACTCCTTAATGTACGCGCTGGTCGGCTTGCCGCGCTCCTGCTTCAGCTGCACGAGGATCTCCGCGTCCGATGTGCCGAATGTCCCGGAGTTGCTGTAGCTCAGGTTGATGCCGCTGTACGGAACGCCGATGTTGTCGAGAACCGTGACCAAGTCCTTCTGAGGAATAGTCTGCGCGATGGTTTGGTTGACCTGGTCCGCCAGCCGTGCTGTCTCTTCAATTCGCAATCCGGTGCGCGCCCGCATGTGCAGCCGGATCTGCCCGGCATCGACAGAGGGGAAGAAGTCGCGGCCCAGCACGAATGCCAGGCAGGTGGACAGCACGCAAAACGCAAGAAAGCAGACGGCGAATAGCTTCGGCGCATCTAACGAATAGCTCAGCGCATTCCTGTAGAGCTCGCGCAATCTCTCAAAACCGCGTTCGAAAGCCTGCTGATAGCGTCGGAAGAAGCCCTGCTTCTCTCCCTCATGTTCCTCGGCCTGATATTCGTCCTCCGCGCTCAATAGATACATCGCCAGCGTCGGCACAATCGTTCGCGACCACATGTACGACGCCAGCATCGCGAAAATCACCGCTTCCGCCAGCGGCACGAAGAGATATTTCGCGACGCCCGACAGGAAAAACATCGGAATGAACACGATGCAGATGCAAAGCGTTGAAACGAACGCCGGCACGGCGATCTGCTGCGCGCCGTCCAGAATCGCCTGCACCGTCTCTTTTCCCATAGCCAGGTTGCGATTGATGTTTTCAATCTCAACCGTCGCGTCGTCCACCAGGATTCCAACGGCGAGCGCCAGCCCACCCAGCGTCATGATATTGATCGTCTCACCCAGCGCGCTCAACAGCAGGATACTGACCAGGATCGAAAGAGGAATCGAAATCGCGATAATCAGCGTGCTCTTCCAGTTGCCCAAGAACAGCAGGATCATCACCGCGGTCAGAACTGCCGCAATCAACGCTTCGCGCAGCACGCCCTCGATGGCAGAGCGCACGAACAGCGATTGGTCAAACAGCTGGCTGAGCTTGAGTCCTTCCGGATAGGACGACTCGTTGTACTTCAGCATCGCTTTCAGGTTGTCCACGATTTGCAGCGTGGACGCGTTGCCCGTTTTGTAGATACTCATCAGCACGCCGCGCTGGCCGTTTGCCAGCACCGCGTTCGTTTGCGGCGAAAATCCGTCGCGAACGTGCGCAACGTCCTTCATGTAAATCGTCGCGCCGTTCACTGTCTTTACCGGCAGATCGTTCAGCTCGTTCACGCTCTTCGGGCTGCCGTTCATTTCCACGGTGTATTCCAGCGAGCCCAACTTCGCCGTGCCCGTCGGCAAGATCAGGTTCTGCGCTGCCACGGCGTTGACAATGTCCACCGCGGAAAGCCCCTTGGACTGCAGCGCGGTCGGGTCGGTGTCCACGGAAACCAGTCGCTGCTTGCCGCCGTAGGGAAACGGCGTCGCCGCGCCCGGAATTGTCGCCAGTTGCGTGCGGATAAAGTTGTTGCCGAAGTCGAAGAGGCTCTGTTCGCTGAGCGTATCGCTGGTCAGGCCCAGCTGAATTACGGGCACCGTCGAAGCCGAATAAATAATGATCAGCGGCGGCGTCGTGCCTGGAGGCAGGAACCTCAAAAAGGTCTGCGAGATTGCCGTCGTTTGCGCGAGCGACGTCTGTATGTTGGCGTTCGGCTGGAAATAAACCTTAATTACCGCAATACCGTTCAGAGACTGTGATTCTGTGTGCTCCACGTCGCTGACCAGCGTGGCGATGCCGCGCTCCACGTTGCCCGTGATGCGCTGCTCCATTTCCTGCGGCTGCAGGCCGGTGTAGGTCCAAACGAGACTGATGACTGGGATGTTGATCTCAGGGAAAATGTCGGTTGGCGTCGTCCGCAACACGAGCGGCGTCAGCAGAACAATCACCAGCGCCATCACGATAAACGTATAGGGACGCTGCAGCGCTAAGCGGACAATCCACATACTGGTATTCGTTTTCCTTCAGTCGGGAGAGAACGCGGGTCCCGGACCTGCCGATGGCGGCGCGAATGAAATCTCTTAATTAGACCGTCTGAATCCAATTTTGGTTACGCGGCCGCGTTCTTGTGGCCCGATACCTGCTCCGGCCGTCTCGATACGATACATCTCCAGCGCGTTTGTTGGAACAAGGCGGCATCGCTTGTACTTGGGTAAGGCGAATTTGCCCCATTCTGACGGACTGTTTGGATGCTGCGTGCTTTACGCCGGTCACAATCAAATCGTTGCGCCAAATTGGACTGAAGTTAATTGGGAAATTGCTGAAGGTAGCGCTAACTCTTGTTTGGGCTACTTATGCGTCATCGTGAAGACGCCGTCCCAATTCGCAGGCGGCTCATCGAACAAATATTCCTGGCAGCGCTTCCAGTACGCGCGCGCCGGCCCATCCTCCGGCCAGCGGTCAATGATGGACTGAAATGCGGTCTGTGCTTCCGTCCAGCGCCGCTCTTCATACAGCTTTCGCGCGTCTGCAAAACCATCGAGCAGCATCGCGATCTCCGGCGTCAGGCTCGCCGCTTCGCAAAGCAGCTCGTAAATCACCACCGGCTCGTTTTTCCCCTTCACCCGGATCAAATCCAGTTCGCGAAACACAAATCCCGACTCTTTGGCCGCTGTGTACGTCGTCTCATTCACCAGAATGTGCGTCCCGTAATCCTTGTTGAGCCCTTCCAGCCGTGAAGACAAATTCACCGAATCTCCCAGCGCGGTGTAGCCTTTGTGTTGCGACGACCCCATGTTGCCGACACTTGCTACTCCTGAGTTCAGGCCGATACCGATGTCGAGCAGCGGCTTGCCCGCAGCTCTCCACTCCTTCTGCAATTCCTGTACGCGAGCCATCATGGCCAGAGCCGTGTGGCAGGCCAAGACAGCGTGTTCCTTGTCTTCGACCGGGGCCCCCCAGAAAGCCATCACCGCATCGCCGATATATTTATCGAGGGTACCGCGGCGCTCGAAAACCAGGCTGGTCATGTCCGACAAATATTGATTCAGGAAAACCGCCAGATCCTGCGCATCTAGTTTCTCGGAGATGGTAGTGAAGCCACGAATGTCACTGAACATTACGGTGATTTCGGTTTTGCGCGGTTCAACGAGCTTGGGATTTACAAGAAGGCGCCGCACAACTTCCGGACTTACGAATTGACTAAACATCGCACGGACGCGGCGTTTTTCTTTTTCTTCAATCAGGGCGCGGTACAACGAAATCAGAATCACGTTTGACGTCAGTGTCAGCGCCGGAATCGTGAAGTTCAGCCACCATCCTTTTAGGAAAGCGAAATGATCGATCCCGATCAGGATTCCCAGCATTCCGAAGCCAAACCACATCCAGCGCGGCGAAACCAATGCCAGCCAAATTCCGAAAGGGATGCCAAAAAACAAAATCAGCAGAAAATCCCACAGCGACTGCTTGGCCCCGCGCTTCAGAAAACTGTGATTCAGAATGTCATCAATCACATTCGCGTGAATTTCCACTCCGGGATAGTCAAGATTTCCGAATGGCGTGGTCCGCAAATCGCCGATTCCAGTCGCGGTCGCCCCTATGAGCACAATCTTTCCGGCGAACGTTTCTGGCTTAACTTTTCCTTCGATGACGTCGGCCATCGAATAGTGCGGATAGGTATAGCTTGGGCCGTGATAGTTGACGTAGACGCGCCCAAGCTGGTCCGTATGGACATTGGCCGCTTCGCCAAAAAGGATCCGCACCGCCCCCACTTGCCCAAACTCCAGGATTACCTGCTCATTCGGCAAGTCCAGAAACGCCCTGATGGCTTGCACTTCCAGCGAGGCGTAAATGTCCCACTCCGCCAGATCCTTCGACCGTCCGTACGGGATGATCAGATTCGAGCGCCGGATCACTCCGTCGTCGTCCGGATACACGTTGAAAAAGCCCGTTGACGACGTTTCCGCGGAAAGCGCGCTCGTCAGCTCGCCCAGATTCGCTTCCGTTCCCCGCGGCAGCAGCCGATCCGGTCGGAAACTCTCCATCAGCGTAATCCGATCGGCCTTTCCGGTGGCGGGGTTCAGCGGCCGCACGCTCGGAAACGAGTAGAACGCTATTTGATTTGCATAATCATCCAGCGTTTTGTCGTCCATGCCGCGCATGTCCGCTTCGGTGTGGAGAAAGAAGTTCCCCAGGACGACCGCGCCGAACTTTTGAATGGACTGCGCCAGCTGTTTGTCCGCGTCGTATTCCGCGATCCTTTGCTGTAACTCCTTCATCAGCTTCGGATCAATCTGCTCACCCCGTTTCTGTCGGCCCTGCATTGCGGCCCACAGCGCGCGAAGCGGTGCGCCGGTCTCATCGGGTTTGCTGAAGGTAATGTCGAACGCCGCGACCTTGGCCTTGCCTTCGCACAAGGCGTCCAGCAGGTGCGCGAAATGGACTCGCGAGAATGGCCACTTGCCCAGCACTTCTTGTGTGTGCTGATCAATGTCTACGATCACGATGCGAGGATCAACCGGGGTAGCGCTAGGCGGCCGATAGAGAAACCGCATGTCCAGCGAAGAATTCTCGAGGCGCTGCAGGAACCCCAACAGCCGTGTCGGGCTCTCCCCAAAAAACGCAAAGAAATACACCACCAGCGCTAAAAAGGTAATTCCCAGGCTGATCAGAAACGATACGCGGTGCTGCCACCAGGAAAGGAGTAATTCGTAGATGCCAAAACCGCGACGGCCTGCGGACCATTTCGGTGTTGGTTCAGCCATGTAAGATTAGGAGCCGCCGGCAAAGGCCGCTACCTCTTTAGCTAGCACCCGTTTATTCCCGAACGATGAAGTTCAAGCGGATCCCCGCCACTTCGATCAAATCGCCATCATTCAATTTCGTCGGCCCGCTGATCCCCACTCCGTTCACCGCAGGAATCTTCGCGCCCGACCCCACATAGTACCCGTCGTCGCGCTGATTGATCTGCGCAGCCATCGCCGGCTTGAACCACCCCCTCAACTTGATGGTCGCCATCGCCGACTTGCCGATGGTCGTCAGTCGGTTGGTCAAAATATATTCCTTGGCATCGGTCTTTCCAGACAGCACTACGATCGTCGGTACTTTGATCCGGTCCGACGCAAACTGGGTCCGCTCGCCCATCGCCGCGGCCTGCTGCAGCATCTCGCGCCGTACCTTGGTGTCCAGCACCATGGTCTCGTTGATCATCGGCGTTGCAGCTTTCTTGGGCGATTGATATTGCAGTGGCGCATCCGCAATTGCATCCACTTTGATGTGGTGCTTGCCAATCCAGATCGAGTCGCCATCGTGCAGCGTCGCCCGCTCCACGCGCAGATCGTTCACGAACGTCCCGTTCAGGCTGCCGCGATCTTCCACCACCAGGCGGCCCGACTCGAAGTACACCCGCGCGTGATCGTTCGACACCGCGAGGTTGTCCACCACAAGATCGTTGTCCGGCGAGCGGCCGATGCGCACCGGCTTGGACCCGATCGGCACCTCTTTCACCAGCTTGTCCTCAAACATCAACGACAGTTTGGCCATTTCAGTGCCCTCCGGCGGTGCCATTGCCGCCCACGGATTTGTTCGCGCCACGGCGCAACCAAGAAAACCAGCCCTTCGCTTCCGGCTTCAGGGAAACCACGATGGCGGTCACGTTATCCACGCCACCGCCTTCATTCGCCAGTTTGATCAGCTTTTCCGCCGCTTTTTGCGGATCGGGCTCCGACTGCAGCGCCCCGGCGATTTCCGGCTCGGTCACCATGCGCGTCAGCCCATCCGAACACAACAACAGCACATCATTCGGAAAGAGGCCCACCTGCTCGATATCCACTTCCACTTCCGGCTGCGTACCCAGCGCGCGCAACAAAACGTTCTGCATGGTGCTCGACTCGGCTTCGGTCGCCGTCAGAATCCCGCGCCGCACTTGTTCAGCTACCAGCGAATGGTCGCTCGTCAATTGCTGCAGAACTCCCGTCCGCAACAGGTAGACGCGGCTGTCTCCCACGTGCGCGATGCTCAAATTCATCTCGTCAATCCACGCTGCGGTCATCGTTGCGCCCATGCCGCGCTGCTCCGCGTTTTGCGCTGCTGAGGCGAACACCTTCTCGTTTGCCAAATGAACAGCGCTTCCCAGCCGCCTGCTCTTTTCCGTAAGCCCCGGCTTCGCCTCTCCTCTTAGTGGCGCGCTGGGGTTTTCCTGGCCCTCCAGGCAATGTTTTACGACCGTCTCCACGGCCAGCGAACTCGCCACCTCGCCGTGTGCCTCGCCTCCCATGCCGTCTGCCAGCACAAAAAGGTTCAGCGCCCGTACGATCTGGTAGCTGTCTTCGTTGTTGGTGCGCACCATCCCCACGTCGCTGGCGCCGCCGCTGACAGTCTGCAAGGCCTCTCCCCCGGGACGCGAGCGCACAACTCGACTCGCACCCTTACGGGCTATCAATTGTTCAAGCTAACAGTTCCCCCATCCCTGCGAAAGCCGCTGCGACCAACTGATTACTCACTATTTCGCCACACCAGCGGTACACGGCTGCCGCCTCAAGGCAGACTGGAGGAGTTGGGTTCGCTGCGCTTCAGCCAAAACCGGGCCCGCGCGCTTGAGCCATGTGGAGAATTATCCTGGGAGTCCTTCTCTCGGCACTGCCGCGCCGCTGGCGCGCGCCATCTCTTTTGGAACAACCCATTCCTTGGGAACGCTGCGCCATCCTCAGCGGCCTGCTGGAAAGCTTGCTGGCATTGCTCGCGCTCGTTTCTTGGTATTCGCATTCCGTTACGACCTGGGCGGCTAATGCACTGGATTCGGCGCTGCGGGGCGGCCCGGAGGCCTCGGTGCCTGGCCAGGCCATCGGCTTTTCCGCCTTGGTTCTCTGGTGTCTGCACCCGCTGACCTGGTTCATCGCGTATTTCGTGATCGAAGGAGTGGTCCGCTTTCTGGCCGCAGTTTCGGCCGAGCAGATACTCCCGTCCTGGCCGCTGGCGATTTCGGATTGGACCTACGGCAAACTCATGCATCGTCAGCCCGAGGGAGATGCTCTCCACACTCCTACGGCCAGGCAGCAACTGCGGTCCCTCGCGTCTACAGTCAAGCTGTCTGCAAAAACCGCCGGTCTGCAGGACCTTCCTGACGAACTCATCGAGTGGTCTGAAGACGCGGATTTGCTTCTCGAAATCCGTTCATCGCGAGCAAAACCGGAATGGGTCCCGCCGAAGGTGGTGCGCATCGGAGTCTCTTACTACCGGCTTGAGTCCAACGCGGAAGGCCCACGACCGCGACCCTTTGTTTACCGCCTCCGGCGGCTTGCGGCGGGAGTTCCCGGCCGC
>Ga0075434_100004131_pt1 | contig 13021 bp, 9 predicted proteins | sample RhiMethybrSRZTD3_FD_75298 | JGI IMG/M metagenome (GOLD analysis project Ga0075434, IMG submission 75298) | Populus rhizosphere microbial communities from Tennessee, USA - Rhizosphere MetaG P. TD hybrid SRZTD3 | ecosystem: Host-associated > Plants > Roots > Rhizosphere > Soil | place: USA... | reverse complement strand
CTCGATCAGTACCTGTCCCTTCTCTACGGCCTGCCCCGCCTGTACCCGCACGGCCCTGACCGTGCCGCCGGCCGCTGCGCGAAGCTCGTTTTCCATCTTCATGGCCTCGAGCACAAGCACGCCGGCTCCGGTCGCTACGGCCTGTCCGGTATCGACCTCCACTCGCACCACCAAGCCAGGCATGGGCGCTTTGATGACGTGCGCTCCCAACGGCTTGGCCTCCGCTGCCGCAAGCGAACGGATATAGCGAGTGCGCTCGTCGACTACCTCGACGTCACGCCACTCTCCGTTGGCTGCAATCGCCCACCGACCGCGGCTGTTCGGGCGGACGGCGAGGGTGCGTGGGCGACCGTTCACGATCAACAGACGGAGCGGCGTTCCCGGTAGAGCTTCGAACGTCGCCTGGTAGGCGGAGCCGTCGATCGTCACGCGATCGCCATCTACATCGACCGCGACCTGACGGCTGCCCAGTTCGACGAAGTATTTCATACTCGATCGAGCACCGCGACCGTTTCCACGTGAGCGGTTTGAGGAAACATGTCGAAGCTCCGTAGTTCCGCTAGGGTGAATCGAGAGCCGAGCATGCCGATGTCACGGGCCAGCGTACCCGGATCGCACGAGACATATACCATCCTCCGAGCAGAACCTGCGGCGATGGCATTGGTTACGGCCGGGGCCATTCCGGTCCGCGGAGGATTGGTGACAACCAGATCGGCATCCTTGAGGCGCGACATGACGATCTCAGCCGAGCCGGCGTGGCGGATCGCTCGAGGGCCGGTCAAATCGGCGTGCGCCACTGCTCGCGGGTCTCGCTCGACGCTCTCGACCTCGGCACGCTCCTCGACCAGTAACGCCGTCGTTTCGCCGATTCCGGCGTACAGATCCCACACCCGCTGGTTTGCGAGCGGCCCCAGCCGCGATATCGCGAATCGGCGCACCCGATCTCCCATTGCCGGATGCACCTGCTCGAAAGCCGTCGTCGGCGGGCCGTTGCTTCCGCCGGGACCCGCTACGATGCGAGCCACGCCCCCTTCGGGATGCCACCATAGCGTGGCGGGCGCCTTGCGCTGCTCCAGCTCGCTTGCCAAATGCTTCGCACGGGTCCACACAGTGCTTCCCCCGACATTCGCGACCAGGTGCCGCCCGCCGCTTCGATCGAGCCTGAGCACGAGCCGATCGAGACCTGCCGGGAGTAGCGACTTCACTGTCCGAATGGCGGTCCAGAGTTCCATCAACAGTTCGCCGGCGATGTGGCAGCGGCGCAGCTCGAAGGTGTCCTGTGCCTGCCCGAGCGGATGCAAGCCGATCCGCCGAGCACCTGGAGTCGCGGCAAGCGTCAGCTTGGTTCGATAGCCGAATTGCGATCCCGCAGGTTCGATCTCCGGATCGGGAACGTCCAGGCGAGCCAGACGGCGAAGGGCATCACCGACGAAGCTTCGGCGCGCGGCCAGCTGCGCGCCGGTGGTGAGGTGCTGCAGCTGGCATCCGCCGCAGGAATCCTCGACATAGTGCGGACAGCGCGGCTCGATGCGGTCCGGTCCCGGCTCCAGAATCTGATCGAGTCGGGCGCGAGCGAATCGGCGGGATAGCCTCAAGCCCTTCAGCGTAACCACGTCGCCTGGAGCGGTCCGAGGTACGAATACGACCCGCCCGTCCTCCAGGTGGCCCACGCCATCGCCGCCGGCGGCAATACGCTCGATGCCGACCCGTTCGGTCATGGCAGCCGCTATTGCAAGGCTTCGAGTCTGGCTTGTTTTAGCCAGGCGCCCCCGGCGGATGGCTCCCCGTTGGTTACGACTTGGCGGCGAGTCTGCCGCTCTTCCTGTTCGGCAAGCGCTGCAGCGATGGCGAGGTCGAGATCCAGGGCCGGATCGGGAGCACCCGCGAGAAGGTCGGATCGGCGTTCGAGGAACTGGATGTCGATCTCACCAGAGCGGAAGGCGTGATCCGCCAGGAGTCGAGCGTGGAATGACTGGTTGGTGGAGACGCCGACAATCACCAGCTCGTCCAGGGCACGGGTCATGCGCCGGATGGCCTCGGGCCGGTCGCTGGCCCAGACGATCAGTTTGGCGAGCAGCGAATCGTAGTAGAGCGTGACATTGCTACCGATCTCGACGCCGCTATCCCAACGCACACCTGGACCGGCCGGCGGTCGCAGGTACTCCACCCTGCCGGTCGAGGGCAGAAACCCGTTCGCGGGATCTTCGCTCGTGATCCGGCACTCGATCGCCCAGCCATGGGGCTCGGGCCGACCAGGGGGTATCGCCATCGGGAGACCGCGGGCAATACGCAATTGCTCCCGCACCAGGTCAACCCGGTAGACCAGTTCGGTCACGGGGTGCTCGACCTGGATCCGAGTATTCATCTCGAGGAAGTAGAAGCTTCCATCGGCCGCGAGCAGGAATTCGCAGGTGCCGGCGCCACGATACTCCACCGCTTTTGCCGCGGAGACCGCTGCCGCTCCCATCGCTTCGCGCAGTGCGGGCGATACCGCCACGGAGGGTGCTTCCTCAACCAGCTTCTGGTGCCGGCGCTGAATCGAGCACTCCCGCTCACCCAGGTGCACCGTGCGTTCCTTGTCGGCGAGAACCTGGATCTCGACATGCCGCGGCGCGACAATGAGCTTCTCGATATACACTGCCGGGTCGCCGAAGGCCTTCTGGGCTTCGGACGCGGCTGACACCAGAGCACCTGCCACCTCATCGTCGCTGCGGACCACCCGCATCCCCCGTCCACCACCGCCGGCAGCGGCTTTCACCATCACCGGGTAACCGATCTCACGTGCGACGTTGCGGGCGGCCTGGGGATCGACCACCGGCTCGCGCGTTCCCGGGACGATCGGCACTCCGGCCGACTGCATCCGCCGGCGAGCCTCGGTCTTGTCCCCCATGGCTCGAATCGCCTCGGCAGGCGGACCGATCCAGGTCAACCCCGCTTCCACGACGGCGGCGGCGAATGGTGCGCGCTCGGCGAGGAAGCCATAGCCGGGATGGACGCCGTCGGCACCGCTCGCCTTTGCCGCCTGGAGCAGCCGCTCGATGTTGAGGTAGCTCTCCGCAGCAGGGGCCGGCCCGATCTCCACCGCGCGATCGGCTGCGCGGACGTACGGTGCGGCGCGGTCGGCGGCCGAGTACACAGCGATGGCTTCGAGGCCCTCTTCGTGGCAGGCTCGCACGATCCGGAGCGCAATCTCGCCCCGATTCGCTATGAGGACTCGGTTCATTGGCGAGCCGTGGGCGAGGCGGCAGGCGCGGGTGTGCCGCAGGACGCGTCAGTGAGCCCATATCGAACGGAGCCGGGCTCGCCGGGTCGGGGGGCGCTGGCCAAGCCCCACCAACCCCAGCACCCCCCGACCCGACGAGCCCGGCTCCGCACGATCAGCGAACTGCAGCGTCCGAAGGCACGCCCGCGCCTGCCGCCCCGCCCCCAGGCCGGCCAATGAGCGGAGTCCTCACAGCGGAATGTTGTCATGCTTCTTGGCCGGATTGCGATCCCGCTTGGTCGCGAGGGTGCGGAGCGCGTCGATGAGTCGGGGCCGGGTGTCGCGCGGGTCGATCACGTCGTCCACGTACCCGCGGCTGGCGGCGGCGTAAGGATTGGCGAACTTCGCGGTGTATTCCTCGGTAAACTGGGCGAGCGCCGCCGCCGGGTCCGCCGCCCGGGCGATCTCATCCTTGAACAGGATCTCCACCGCGCCCTTGGGCCCCATTACCGCGATCTCGCCCGTGGGCCACGCGAGATTCACGTCGCCGCGTATGTGCTTGGAGCTCATCACGTCGTACGCCCCGCCATACGCCTTCCGAGTGATCACAGTGAGCTTGGGCACGGTGGCTTCGCAGTACGCGAAGAGGAGCTTGGCACCGTGCTTGATGATGCCGCCGTGCTCCTGCGTCACGCCCGGCAAGAATCCCGGCACGTCCACGAACGTGACAACCGGCAGGTTGAAGCAGTCGCAGAAGCGGATGAAGCGCGCGGCCTTGGCCGACGCGACGATGTCGAGCACGCCGGCCAGTACTGCGGGTTGGTTCGCCACGATCCCGACCGATCGACCACCGAGGCGCCCAAATCCCACTACGATATTGTCTGCGTGACCCCGCTGTACCTCGAGGAAGGTTCCGTCGTCCACCACCCGGCGGATCACGTCGAGCATGTCGTAGGGCTTGGCCGAGCTCTCGGGAATCAGGTCGAGCAGCGCGTCATCGCGCCGATCGTCGGGGTCGGACGTGTTTCGGAGGGGGGCATCATCGAGATTGTTGAGCGGAAGGAACCCGACGAGGTCCCGGATCATCTGCAGACATTCGATTTCGCTGTCGCAGGTGAAGTGCGACACCCCGGACGTAGTTCCGTGCACGTCCGCGCCACCCAACTGATCGAACGTGACCTCCTCGTGTGTCACGGTTTTCACCACGTTGGGCCCCGTCACGAACATGTAGCTCACGCCCCGTACCATGAAGATGAAGTCCGTGATGGCGGGACTGTACACCGCCCCGCCGGCGCAGGGGCCGAGGATGGCCGAAATCTGGGGGACGACGCCGGATGCGAGGGTGTTCCGCAGGAAGATGTCGGCGTATCCGCCCAGCGACACGACCCCTTCCTGGATCCGGGCACCGCCGGAGTCGTTGAGCCCGATCACCGGCGCGCCGTTTCGCACGGCGAGGTCCATGATTTTGCAAATCTTCTCGGCATGGGCTTCGGAGAGTGACCCGCCAAAAACGGTGAAGTCCTGCGAGAAGGCGTACACCAGCCGCCCATCGATCCGACCATACCCCGTCACGACGCCATCGCCAGGGAAGACCTGGTCGGCGAGGCCGAAATCGGTGGCGCGATGGGTAACGAACCGGTCGAGCTCGACGAAACTCCCCTCATCGAGCAGGAGATCGAGCCGTTCGCGGGCTGTCAGCTTTCCTTTCTTGTGTTGCTGGGTGACTCGGGCGGGGCCTCCGCCCTGTTGGGCGAGCGCCTGGCGGCGATGAAGGTCTCCCAGCAGGCTGCGAGGGTCTGGCATGGACGGTGAATATAATCCCCGGCTATAGCCGACCTCTCTCCGGACGTCCTGCGCTGGCGGACGCCCGGCGCCTTCCGAGTGTAGTGGTTTCGACCTGTCATTCCTAACAGTTTCGGCAAACTGCTACGGACCGTATCCTGGGAGGTACGTCATCCCGGAGAGCCCGGATGAACGGGACGACTCCCCCCAGAGTCCTGCTGGTCGACGATTCGCGCCCGATGCTGGCGGCGCTCCAGCGCCTGCTTACGCCAGCCTTCGACGTGGTTGGCGAGGCACGGGATGGCGCCGAGGCGGTGGAGTTGACTCGGACCCTCGCTCCGGACGTTGTAGTGCTCGATGTCATGATGCCCCGCCAGAGTGGGATCGAGGCAGCGCGGCAGATACTGGCGTCGGGTGCCAAGGTCGCCATCGTTATGCTCTCTGTCATTGATGACCCGGTCATCGTGGCCGCAGCACTCCAAGGCGGGGCCGTGGGCTACATCCTGAAGGCTCGCGCCGGCATCGATCTCGAGCCGGCGATTCGGGCGGCGCTCGCCGGGCAGACAATGCTCTCGCCTGGCCTGGTGACTGCGCTGGCGACGAGTCGGGGGATAGCCTAGCCGCACCGCGAGACCTAAAGGAGAACTCGATGTCATGTCGGCGGAGCTGTCCTCGCGCCGCACCGGACTCTCCTTCCAGCGAACCCGGATGAGCGCGGACCGTACGCTCATGTCGATCATGCGCACTTCCCTGTCCCTCATTGGATTCGGGCGTGAAGTTCATGCGCGTGCTCCGAGCCGAGCGCGCGCTACTCATGGCCGAGCGCTACGTGCACGGTGAAGAATCGTTCCCCTATTCGATCACGCTTCTCATCGCGACGTTGCTGCTGCTTCTGGGGCTGGTCGCGATCATCGACATGGCGTTTCGGAGCGGTCCGCTTTCTGATTCACCGCCGCCGGCCACCACCTCCGCGAAAGCCCCCGAAGCCGCCTGTCCGGTTGAATCCCTGAGCCCGGGCCTCCCCTCGCGTGCGCGCGGTGGCCTGACCCTCTAGACTGCTGCGCGCCTGGGGGCTGGCGTTTTCCCACCCGTTGCTCGAATGCTGCTGCCAATTGCCGCTGTCGTCGCGACGGTACACGTTCCCGTCGCGGCCGGCATAAACGTCGTCACCCGAGCGAGCGACGGTGGTGTTCCCGATTTTTACCGCGCCGCCGTTCTCCCCCTGGGCGCCCGCAACGCGTACGGCGTTGCCGGTGCGAGGATCGTAGACGACACCCGCCCCAGTGGTCACCTGGTTGCCCGTATACGCATTGCCCCGGGTGACTGTTCGTCCGGCCGCGGTTACACCTGTCTGGGTGTTGGTGACGGCGCCCCGAGCACCGTAGGCGTAATTGCCTGTATAGACGTTGCCGACCGCGGCCCGTTGGCCCGCTGCGAGGTTGCCCGTGGTTGAGTTATAGGACCTACCCACCTGACTGCCCCAGCGATTTCCGGTGTAGGCGTTGAATCCGCCCGAAGTCCGGCTAACGACGCTGGTGCTGCCCCACCGACTGTAAATGTTGCCGGTCGTCCCGTACCACCCGCCTGGGCCCCACCTCGCATATCCACCACGGGGTCCCCAGGCAACTCCCCAACCCCAGCCGGCAGGACCCCACCACGGCCTGGGACCCCAACCCCATCCACCCCACACAGCCGCGCCCCAGGCCCAGCCGTGTCCGAAACCGAAGGCCCATCCGGTCCACGGAGTCCAACACATGCCGACGGCGAATCCATAGGTGACCGGGTAGCCATACCAGACCGTGCCAACCCACGGGGTGTAGTAGTAACCGGTCCCATAGACCACCACGGGTCCCGGAGCTACGACAGTGCCGTAATATCCGGGCGTGTATCCGACGTACACGACGTCTGGTGTTGCGTTGTAGACCTGGACGTAGGTCACGTAGTAAAGCGGCGAGCTTGGCGGTATCGAGTAGATCACGGGCGGCACCGATGTCGCGACCACCCAAGGCCCGCGGACCGACGAGCCAACGAACCAGATCCCGTTCTGAACCGCGTAGAACGAACCCGCGTCCACCTCGATGACGGGAACCGATGAGTTGACGACGTACGAAAGCGTCGTTCCCTCGATCGGCTCGAGCTTGGGATCGCCGTCGATGCTCGGCTGCGGATTCATGTTGGTGGAACGCTTCACGGTTGCAGTCTGCGGGACGGCGTTTGCGATCAGAGCCTCCTGAGCTTGCCGCGTGCCTGGCATCGACGCTTTCACATTTTCCAACGGGCTCGAATCCGGAATCCTGGCGAAGTCCTGGGGAAGCTCCGCGGCCGGGATGAACGTCCATGGCCCCTGCAGTGAAAGACCGCGGTACCAGCGGCCTGAGATGAGCACGTACGTCTGATTGTCTCCAATCGACTTGAATACGCGGGCGCTGGTGTTCTTGGCGTAGAGCAGCTGTGTGCTGTCGACCGGGACGTAGTTCGGCTCTCCGTCGAAGACGATCAGTTCGGCGGGAACAGTGCTGATGTGAATGGCTGGGATCGGTCCCTTGGCGAGGGACGGCTTGGGTTGGGTGGTGTCGCTGCTCTCCCCGGTCAGCAGATCGACCTGCCCCTTCTTCACGGCGGCAGTCATTGCCGTCTGGAGCGAGGTCGGAGGCGACTTCGCGACGCTCCAAGTCCCGCTCAGGCTCTGGGCCTCCATCCAGCCGTCGAACACATGCAGATAGTAGGCGCTACCGGCTTTGAGCAGGAGCGGCCGCGTATTGATGACTCGCTCTATGTCTCCGTCGGTCTTACGGAGCACGGGATCGCCATCGATGAGGATCAGCATGGCGGGAACTGTGGAGATAAGAATCCTCGGCGGCTCATTCTTGATCGGCAGCTCGCCCGACTTGGCGCGCTGTTCCTGAATCGCCAGCTGGGCCTCGAGTCGGTCGAGCGAGAGAGCCTTCGACCGGCCGGGCAGCTGCTTCTGCAAGGCAGCCTCCCACTCCGCGGTCTTCGTTGTCGCTGACGGAAACTTTGCTTGTGTGATCTTGGTGCCGTTCAGGTAAACCTGGCGATTGACCTTGTCCACCTCGGTTCGGGCTGCCAGCCAGATGACGCCATAGGTGGGCTCGTCCTTGCCCGCTTCTTTGGCGGCGACCGCTGCCCGAGCGGTGAGTGTGTCGCTGTTCCAATCATCCAGCTGCGGCTGGTAGACGGTGAACGTGGTGCTCCCGCTGGTGTACTGCCGGGGCCACCCGACGTCGACCGAGTCCGCGTTGATAGCCTGCGCCTGCGCATTCGCCGAAGTCAGCCCACAACCAACCCAACCGGCCGCGAGCATCAGGACGATGGCCAGGTCATTTCGAATCAGCGAGCTGCGGATTGACAGCACAGGGCCTCCGATCAATGAGCCACCAGTACGCGGTGCCATCTATGAGATGAATCGAGCGGCGGGAGCGTTACCCATGGCTGATCGAAATGCCCATTCAGAATGACGAAGAAGCGGTCATTCCACTGGTTTTGTCAGCGGCGCGAGGAAAGTATCAGCAGGATAGGAACGGGAGGAGGCAGTCGAAACTGTCAGTTGTTACAGGCGGAGCTTGTTGGCCCCGGGCAGGTTCAATGCGTGAGGGGCACTCGTACGATCAGCACCGTCCCCTTACCCGGCTGGGTATCGATCGAGAAGCTGCCGCCGACCAGGCGAACCCGCTCATCGATGTCGATCAGCCCGAGTCCGGCTTGCCGACGGACCTCCTGCAGGTCAAATCCCTTTCCGTCATCAGCGATCCGCAGTTCCACCCCGCGGCGCGCGCGGGTGAGACTGACCTCTACACGGCGGGCACTGGCATGCGTCGCGACGTTGCGAAGCGCCTCCTGGGTCGCGCGATAGAGGCACAGCGCGATCTCGTGGGGAACGGCATCGATTTCGCCGACCTGCAGCGTCGTGGGGATCCCATACTGCCCCCCGAATTCTTCGCAACCCCGTCGGAGCGCAGCCACCAGACCGACGTGTCCCAGCACTGCGGGATGTAGCTCGTGTGAGAGGTCACGGATCTCGTCTACCAGCGAGAACGTCAGCTCCTGCAACGCGGCGACCTCATCCAGCAGGTCCGGCGTATTGGCGAACCTGCGACGTAGGCCGCTTAGCTCGATCGAGATCGCGGCCAGACGCTGATTGACGTCATCGTGCAGGTGCCGCGCGATCCGCGCACGCTCCGACTCTTGAACCGCGATCAGCCGGCCGGCAAGGTTTTGGATTCGTTGATAGCTCGCGCGCAGTGCGGCGACGGTTTCCTGCCTCTCAGCGATCACGGCGGCAAGGCAGAGCAAGGGCACTGAGATGGCCAACAGAAAGAACTGCAGCGCCACGAGGTTGTCCGCCGGCGATTGAGATGTAAACGGCCCGTGGCCGCGCTCTGCATTCCAGATCGACACGAACGCCACGAGCAGCAAGGCCCCCGACGTCAGGCCCGGGCCGAAGCGAACCGCCGCCCACAAGAGAAACGGCAGAGGGACATACACCAGAACGGGAATGCTGCCGGCTCCCGCCGGCCCGCTGAATACGAAGATTGCGCTGACACCCAGCAGCAATAGAACCGCACAGGCTTCGGCATAGCGCTGGGCGGGAATACTTCGCCACCGAAATACCGGAGTGGCCAGCGCCGTGACCAGACCTGGGACCAGAATCAGGTGGGTCAGCACGTTGGAGCGGGTCCGAATGCTGAATGCCCGCCAATAGTCGGGCGCCCACCGAGTCAGAACCGAGATGCCGGCATCGGCGAACGAAAGCACGAACGGCGCGATGGTAGCACCGAAGACAATGAAGACCAGCATGCTGCGCAGACCGTGGAAGCTCACCGACTCGTCCGACAGGAACCGCACCGTGACTGCACCCAGCATGGCGTCGGCGCAGTTGGTGACGAAGAGGAGCGACATCGTGAGCATTGGCGAGTGGGTCTGCCACGCCACCAGGAGCTGAGCGGGGAGAGCAGCGCCCAGGTAGATGGGCCACCTTCCAAAGGGGGTGACCAGCAGGACCGACAACAAGATCGAGTTGGGGAGCCAGAGAACCGAATGCGGCTCGGTTGGCGACTGCAAGGCAAAGCCCACCTGAGCCCCGGCATAATACGCGAGCGCTACCAGGAGCACCCGGCCTGCCTCACGGGAGCGAGACACGGGGGCGGCGGGTGTGGAATCCCACTGGGGCTCCGCTATTGGGGGACCCAGGGGTGGGACGGTCAGTGTGACCGCCGACGGCGTGCCGTCAGCCATTCTCCTGTGCGCCTCCGTTCACGTTTTCCCCCCGAGCCGAGCGTATCGAGCGAAGGCCCGCTGGTCGATGCGGGTAGCCCGGTTATCAGTGTACCCCCCGCAGACCGGTGGCTCAAGCTCAAGGCGGTTCAGACCCATCGCCCCGAACTGTCAGTAGTTACAGTTTCGACCGGTCTCCCCGGCTGGTATCATCCTCGATGCGTCGGCCTTATGTTCATCGGCGTTGCAAGGCGTATTCACATCGACCGTCGCCGCTGAGCAGAGGCGCGCCGTCCTGCAACCACATCGAGCACCTCCAGACCTCGGGCACGAGCTTGCTGCGCTTCACCATCTCGTTGCTGAACTCAACGACAAGCCCGGCGAAGCAGCCACCGAAGGCACCCTGAGATCCCAGCCGAGTTCTCGCTGCGCGGCGGCGCTGGCACTCCTGATCCTCCTGCCTGCGATGGCCGCGGCACAACAACCGGACGCCCAGGCGGACACGGTGCCGCAGCGCGACCTGATGGATGTCATCAGCCGCGTGCTGAAAGGCAAACCGAAGGTGGCGGACACTCTCCGCGTTCCTCCGAAGGTCGTGATCACGGTCCTGCCGTCCTTTGGGGCTAACCCGTCGGTGGGCGTGTCACTTGGCGTTTCCGGCAATGCCGTGACCCGGCTCGGCCCGGCGGAGACGACCAATCTTTCGACCGTCTCGGCGTCGGTCAGTTATACGACCAAGAGCCAATTCAACATTCTGCTCCGGTCGAACATCTTCACCAAGGGCAATCAGGCGAAGTTCGAAGGCGACTGGCGCTATCTAGATACCAATCAGCCTACCTACGGTCTGGGGCCGGCGCTGCCTTCGGAATTCGAGGCGCCAATGGATTTCAAGCTGCTCCGTCTCTACGAGACGGTGTATTTCGAGACCGCGGAAAACACGCTCGTCGGCCTCGGCTACCACTTCGATCGCTACTTTGACATCGTGGACAAGAATGCGGAGGCGGGTCTCCCAACCCCGTTCCTCGCCTACAACAATGGGCGTACGGTCGTAAAGACCCTGGCTTCTGGTCTCTCCCTCAATCTGCTGACCGACACGCGCGACAATCCGATCAATGCCAAGCGAGGGTTTTACGGCCGAGCCAGCCTGCGGGTCTTCCCCAAGTGGCTCGGCAGCGACGATGACTGGCAGTCGCTCGAGGCCGAGCTGAGGGCCTACCCTGCTCTCGGTAAGACGGGCCGAAGCAGAATTGCGCTCTGGGAATATGCCTGGCTGACGATGGGCCGCCCGCCGTATCTGAACCTGCCGGCCATCGGGTGGGATTACAACAATCGAACCGGCCGAGCCTATCCTCAGGGGCGTATTCGGGCGACCAACCTCCTCTACAGCGAGGTCGAGTATCGGATCACGCTGTCGAGGAACGGAATGTGGGGCGCGGTCGCCTTTCTCAACCTCACATCTGCGAGCGATAGCAACACGACCGCGTTTCAGTCACCCAACGTCGGCGCCGGCGCAGGTCTCCGCGTCAAGCTGAATAAGCACTCCGATACCAACATTACGCTCGACTTCGGATTCGGCGCGCGCGGCTCTAATGGCCTGTTTCTCGGCACGAGCGAAGTGTTCTGATCACTCCGGTCATTTCACGGTGTAGCCCTTACCCTCGAGACACGCGCTCATCCCCTTCTTGAAGGTGTCGATCTTTCCGGCGGCTTGAGCGTTTGCCTGCTGCGCGCCCTGCTGCTCCGCTTGGTTCTTGGCCTGCTTTTTCGCTCGGCGTCCCGCGGCTGCACCGGTGACGGCGCCGATGCCCGCGCCAGTGCCCGCGTCGCCTGCGATGGCGCCGACGACTGCGCCGCCGGCTGCGCCTCTAGCTGCGCCGCGGACAGCAGCTCCCCCTGCCGCTGAATCAACCGCCTCGCCAGCCGCCTGTTTGGCTGAGTCGGTGTTGGCTGTTACGGTCGCCGGATCGATACCGGACTGCTCTTTCGCCCACGCGTAACACGCCTGCTCGTCTTGCTTCTGCTGGTCGGCTGTTTGCCCTTTGGCAGGGTACACGTACAGGCCGAGCGCCGCGGCGGGGCTGCTGGGCTGAGCACCGGCCGCTCCGGCCGTCGGTTGGGCAGCTGGAGCGCCAGGTGCCGCGGCGGGCTGGGCCGGCGCGGCCGCGGACTCAGTTGGGGGGCTCTTAGTCGGCTGCTGAGCGGTTGCCCAGCTGATCGGGGCAAAGGCAAGCCCGATCGATAAGAAAGCGATTCGCATAGATCCTCCGATGAAGATGCTTTCGACCTGCGGATCTTCGGGTGTAACGTTGCGGGTCACAGATCCCACAACCAGGGATCATTCCCTCAGGAACACGGCAACGAACGCCAGCAACCCCAGGCCCGCGATCAGCCACGCGACAACTGAGGCGAGCGAGGTGGGCGCCTTCCCGTAGCGTGCTTCGAGCAACTTAACGTTGCGTCGGTGTTCGAACGCAGCCACCACCAGTGCCAACAGGCCCATCCCGATCATGAGAAGCCCAAACCTCCGGGGGGTCAAGGTGCCCAGATGCAGTGGGCCTCCGCCCTGCTGCTGCATGTACTGCATGAACTTGTAGATCGTGAAACCGAACGAGATGAGCGCAGTGGCGGTGCGGACCCAGGCCATCATGGTCCGTTCATGGGCCAGGTGGGTTCGCTCCACTGCAAGCTGGGTCGCGTCGGGAAGGTCCGGTTTCCCTGGAGCGCTCACGGTTGCCATGATCCGGTCTGCCTTACCGCAGGAGTTTCCCCACGAGCTCGAGTACTTGCTTGAACGGCAGCGCG